>TARA_R110002049_G_scaffold27321_3_pt1 | contig 115766 bp, 86 predicted proteins | sample TARA_R110002049 | Tara Oceans TARA_R110002049 (sample SAMEA4396941) | marine metagenome | biome: Polar Biome; feature: [SRF] surface water layer (ENVO:00010504); material: water (ENVO:00002006), including particulate matter (ENVO:01000060) such as... | depth 5 m | reverse complement strand
CAGGAGACGACCGTTGCTGAGCAGCAGGAGACGACCGTTGCTGAGAAGCCCATCGAAGAAATGGGATTTGAAGACTTGGCGTTAGGCTCACACGTCCTGCAAGCGGCGCTATCGTCCGGGTACGAAAAGCCGACTGCGATCCAAGCGGAAATCATTCCGCATATGCTCAATCGTCGCGACGTCTTGGCCCAGTCTCAAACAGGCACGGGAAAGACGGCCGCGTTCGCGATGCCGGTGTTATCAACGCTGAAAAAGAAAACGCGTCAGCCACAAGTCCTCGTTCTCGCGCCGACTCGCGAATTGGCCATCCAAGTCGCAAAGTCTTTTTCGACGTACGGCGAATTCATCCCAAATCTCTCGGTTGCGACAATTTACGGTGGCCAGGATTACGAACCACAACTCCGACAATTGCGGCAAGGCGCCCAAATTGTTGTGGGCACGCCCGGACGCGTCATCGATCACATCCGTAAGGGCTCCCTTAATCTGTCATCGATCCAGTGCCTGGTGCTCGATGAAGCGGATGAAATGTTGAACATGGGTTTCTTAGAGGACGTTCAATTCGTCTTGAAGCAAACTCCCGATGATCGCCAAGTCGCCTTGTTCTCGGCGACCATGCCAGCGCCGATTCGCAAAATCGCGAAAGAATACTTGAACGATCCGATCAAGATCACCATCAAGAAGAAGTCGATGACGGCCGACTCCATTCGTCAGCGTGCTCTTTTCGTCTCGCCGCGCGAAAAAATCGACGTCCTGAAACGTTTCCTCGAAGCGGAAGAAACCGATGGCGTGATCGTCTTTACCAAAACGAAAGACGCGACCGTCAGTGTGGCCGGCCGACTGAGCCGCGACGGGATTTCCGCAGTTGCACTGAACGGCGACATGCCGCAACGCGTTCGCGAACAGACGATCCAGCAACTGAAATCCGGGCACATTGACGTCTTGGTCGCAACCGATGTCGCCGCGAGAGGACTGGACGTCAGTCGCATCAGCCACGTCTTTAACTATGACTTGCCACACGACAGTGAATCGTACATCCACCGCATCGGACGTACCGGACGCGCCGGGCGCAAGGGTGAAGCCATCATCCTGTTGACGCGCGCTCAACGCGGCAAGCTGCGCGTGATCGAGCGAGCGACGAATCAACCCATCGAAGTCGTGCAGCCGCCATCAGCCAAACTGATCAACGAGATTCGCACGATTCGCTTCATGGAAAGCATTGCAAAGGTCACCGCCGAACAGGACCTGACGTTCTACAAGGACTTGCTGCAGCAGTATGCGGACGAATCGGGTAAGCCGATCGAGATGATCGCGGCGGCCCTAGCACATCTGTCGCAGAACGGACGTCCGTTTCTCATGCGAGAACCGACGAAGAAAGAAAGGCAGCGTGAGGCCGCCGAAAATCGCCATCAGCGAGGTGATCGATTCGATGCCTTCGACGACAAGCCACGCAAAGGCCGAAAACAGAAAGAACGCGATCCAAACCAATCGTACGGCAGTGAGTCATCGTTTGATCGAACCGAACGCCGCGGCCGAAACTTTGGGCCTCCCAGTCCCGGCATGAAACGCTATCGCGTCTCGGTCGGACATCGTGACGGCGTCAAACCCGGCAACATCGTCGGTGCCGTCGCTAACGAAGCCGGCATTGATGGGTCGTGTATTGGCCCAATCAAGATCAATGATTCGTTCAGCACGATCGATCTGCCAGAAGGCATGCCTAAAGACATCTTTGATACGCTGCATGACACTCGTGTCGTGGGCAAACCACTGCGATTAAGCGAGTGGAAAGATGACGGAAGTCACGCCCGCGGCAAGAAACCAAGTTTCAAGAAGAAGTTCTCGCACGGAAACGCACAAGGCGGCAAGAAATTCGCCAAACGTAAGTCCGGCAAGCCGAACGCCTCTGGTAAAGCAAAATCGAAAAAAGCCAAAAGCGCCGCTTCGTAGAGCGACCCGGATCACGCCAGCAGCTCTTTAAGTGAACCTCAAAGAGCTCTTGGGCGGACTTCTCATTCAGACAGGCGAGCACAACAGGGTGCCGAGCCTACTTGTTGCATCGCTTGCGACGCAAACTGGCCGTAACCGTGATGCACCCCAGAAAGGCGATCGCGGATGGCTCTGGGATTGCCGTTGCCGTAATGGAGTCGATCCGAAACGCGGCCTGATAGAAGAACGGGTTTGCTTGGCCACTGGGGCGAGTTCCGCTGACCGTACCTTCGGATATCTCGAACTGGCTTAGATCCAGCGATGTTGGAAGCATCGTCGAACTGAACGCCGTTAGATCAAAGTCGGTAAAGGTAATCGCCAGTCGCGCCGTTTCGGGGCTTCCATCCAACAGGATCGTGTCTCCACTGACGTCCTGTGTCCCTGACGACACCCCATCGGACACGCCAAATTGCTCCGACGGTGGAAACATTGCGTCATTCTGAAACTCATTGACCGTTGCCGAAGAGAAATTTCCATCTGACGAAAAGACGCCGCCGGCAAGATTTACACTGATGCCCAATGGTGGCATTTGCATGTAACCGGCTGCCGAGCCACCAATCGCGCCATCGATGGTCAGAAAAGGAGTTACCGACGTATCGATCGTAAAGGATCCGGTAACCGCATCGCCCATTTCAACCGACAGCCCAAATATGTCCGACGGATCGGGCAGGCCATTGTTGAACCGATTGGTGACCGTTCCGACAAAATCAAATTGAACGATTGCGGCAGTGGCGAAATTGCCGATTAACAACGGAAACAACAGACCGGCAAACGCGGTCACCATCATCTTGGTGCTCATCAAATATTCCAGAAAATCGGGATCACAACCTAACAAATTCGATCATTCGAGACCGCAAGAATCCTAGTGGCGGCATTTACACCGGTCAACGATCTTTCCAAAAGAGGGAGAAGCTGTGACCTGGCCCCCCCTTCCTGGACCGACACCGAACCGTCCTGGAAAATCGTATCCAACGATCGCTGCCACCCTCGGCGTGTGCTGCCACAAATGACTAGGCCGCGTGGTGCCGCAAACGACACGCATGATGGTGGTCAAGCAGAAAGATTGGGCCTGGTCGCTTTCCTGCGGGTCCTGAAGCGTGTGCCTGAAGACATGCTTCGGCCCATCGACCGGCGAACATCGGCACCGTGACTTACAGGTAGTACAGCACCAAGCAGGTTGCAAAGAGGACGGTCGCCCAAAAGGTCATCGTACTGGTCGCCCACGTACGTCCCAACACGCCCTGTTCACTCAGCAGCGTCCGTCCGGCAGAAATCGTGTCTTGAACAACAACGATGGCATCCTTGCGGAACGACTGGTCAACGGCTTTGATGGAAGTGCCCAGCAAACCGAGTGCGCCTGGTATCAAACGTCGATAGATCCAGTCGGTGTCCAAATTGGTCGAACGTTCTTCCGATGGATAAAGCCCCGACTTCATCAAGACCACGAACGCCAACGCGGCAAACATCAACAATTGCAACTGCGTGACAACGTGTGTCACCGTGTAAGGATGATAGTCGACGTCGTAAGGCAGCCAGCGGTACAGCAACGGATAGGCGACGCCCAGTCCGATGCAAAAGAATGCCGCAATGCCCATCGCAACGAGCATATTCCACGGTGCTTCTTTGACGCGTTTACCCGAGTCGTGCGCGAAGAACGCGAAAAACGGAATTTTAATACCCGAGTGTTCCATGACACCGGCCGATGCGATCAGCAGAATAATCCACACGACGAATTGATGTTCTTCGGCCGCCGCAGTGATGATCATCGACTTGCTGATGAAACCACTGAGTAACGGAAAGCCAGAAATCGCTCCGGCCCCGATCATGCAGAAAATGGTGGTCAGGGGCATCGACTTGTGCAGCCCGCCTAGTTCGGTCGCTTTGACCGTACCGACACGGTGAAGGACGGCGCCCATCGACATGAACAACAGTGCTTTGTAGATGATGTGACAGAACGCATGGGCGATTGTCCCGTTGATGGCTAACTCGGTTCCGATCCCGATCCCCACCACCATGAATCCAAGTTGGTTGTTCAAGCTATAGGCTAACACCCGCCTTAGATCGTTCTCGATCACCGCAAAAATGATCGGGAATAACGTCATCGCACAGCCGATCCAAATCAACTGCTCGGTACCTGCAAACCCACGAGCGAGTGAATAAACGGCCAATTTGGTCGTAAAAGCGCTTAGAAAGACCGTGCCGGTAACCGTGGCTTCGGGATACGAATCCTGTAACCAATTGTGCAGAAACGGAAAGGCACACTTGATTCCAAACGCAATCAGAATCAGCAGTGCGCCCAGACTCATCGTCTCGCCCTCGGCGGTAAACTGCTCGAATGCCAGCGAACCCGTTTCGACGTAACGAATGATCGCCCCCGAAAGCAGCAAGACGCCGGATGCGACTTGGATAATCAGGTAACGCATCCCGCTGCGATACGAACGCTCGGTGTCACTGGCCCAGACCAAGAAGACACTTGAAATCGCAGTCAGTTCCCAGAAGACGAATAGCGTGATCAGATCGCCAGCACAGGCGGCACCGATTGCGGCACCGGCATAGATCAGTCCGGCGACATGCTGTCGGGTGTCGCGAACGTGCAGTGCATAGATCGACGCCATGATGGCGGCGAGATGAAAAATGGTTCCAAAGATCCGACTCATCGCATCGATGCGGACCATGTTCAGCGTTTCGCCGAACAGCGTGATGTTGCCGTGGTTCCCCTCGGGCACCATCCAAAACAATACCAAACTTGCCACGGACAAACCCAGCACCGCGAGCGCCTGCATGGCTCGCGGAATCAATGGCAGAAAGATCGCACCGGCGATCATGATCCAACCGGGCGGAAGGCTATCGATCATAATAATCCTCCGGACGCTTGATGATCAGTCGCAGTAGGCGCCCCAGAAATACGACGGCGACAAATGCAACGAACCCGAACCAAGCCTGGAACCCGAATGTTTTTTCTAGATCGAAATGCGGATGCGGGTTCTCATAAAACAAGTCGGCAGCAACCAGCCCTGCACACGTGAGAACCAGCAAACCGATCATCAAGCGAATGTTACCGGGACGTTCGAACCAGCTTTGGTCACCCGCATGCGTTTCAGTGTTGGATGAATGTGCCATAACTTAGCCATTGCCCCCTGTCGAAATCGGGACCAAGACGTCGTAGATCCATTGAGCGGTGAAGAACAACACGACGCTGCCAATTGCCGTGATACATAGCGGAACGACACACATCATCGGCGCTTCTTTGATTCCGACGTTCGGCTGGGAATCATCATCAGGAGCCATAAATGCGCGAATCGGGATCGGCATCAAGTAGGCAATATTCAACAGCGAACTGATCATCAACGCCGCGGTGAGTGCATAGTGATGCGTTTCGGCAGTCGCAACGGCGAGAAACCATTTGCTCCAGGCACCACCGCCGGGCGGCAATCCGATGATGCTGACCGATGCAATCAGAAACGCCCCGAACGTGAACGGCATCGCGCGGCCGAGCCCACGCATTTCGCTGATATTCTTTTTGTGCGCGGCGACATAAATAGCCCCCGCACAGAAAAAGAGCGTGATCTTTCCGACGGCGTGCATCGCGATATGCATCCCGCCACCGATCACGCTGTTGGGTGTCGCCAATGCAGCGCCCAAGGTGATGTAGGCCAATTGACTGATCGTTGAATAGGCAAGTCTTGCCTTTAAATTATCTTTCGTCATCGCAACGAGCGACGCTAGCAGCAACGACGTCGCGGCGGCATAGGCCAACCAAACACTGATACCGGTATCGCGCATCAGGTCGATGCCAAATATAAAGACAGCGACTTTCAACACCGAAAAGACGCCGACTTTGACAACCGCGACAGCGTGCAGCAACGCACTGACGGGAGTTGGCGCGACCATCGCGGCGGGCAGCCAACGATGGAACGGCATCAAAGCGGCTTTACCGATCCCGAATGCGAACAACGCCAACAGGATTCCCAACTGCCAATCGGCAATCTCGCCTTCGGCATACGCGTCCGCGAGAATTCCGCCAAGTTTGAAATCGAGCGTTCCCGCAATCGACCATGTCCATGCGATCGCCAACATCAAGAATGCAACGGACGTCGACAACAAGATGCCCAAATAGACACGACCACCGTTGCGAGCTTCCGTCGTGCCGGCATGCGTGACAAGCGGGTAGGTCGAAAGCGTCATCACCTCGTAAGCGACGAACAGCGTGAACAAATTTGCGGAATAGGCGGCCGCGAGTGCCGCGAAAATCGCAACGGCAAAGCACGCAAAGAACCGCGTCTGATTCTTTTCGTGATGACCACGCATATAGCCGATGGCGTAAATCGTCGTCAGAATCCAAAGTCCAGAAGCGACCAGCGCGAACAACATCCCCAGCGGCTCGACGCGGAACGCAATATTGAATCCAGGCAACATTTCGCCGGCTGACCACTCGGGGCGTCCGCCCGCAAAGACGACGGCGGCGAGTTTGCAGTTCAGCAGGAACAGAACCGCCGACACGATCAATGAACAGGCTTCGCGTAGATTCGGAGTCCGACCGAATAGAAACACCAGCAGCATCGCAATGACGGGTAACGTCATCGACAGCCAAATCATTTTTTCGGGAGTCATCATGGTGCGGCTCCCAACAGTGCGGCGGCGGCCTGTGATGCGATGCCAGCGGAGTAGGTCGTCCAAACGCCGAAGACAAGCGTCGACGCGATGACCGCATAGGTCGGCACGAGCATACCGAGCGGCGCCTCGGTCGCTGCCAACGCTTTCTCGGACGGTTCCGAAAAGTACAGTGTTTCAACCACGCGCCAGACGTAGACCACGGCCAGCAATGAACTGAGCAACATCAACACAGCAACTGGCCAACGCCCCGTTTCGAATGCGGCGGTCAACAGCAACCATTTGCTGATGAAGCCCGCAGTGACGGGAACACCGATCAACCCAAGTCCACCAATCGCCCACGCGAATGATGTCCATGGCATCGTCCGACCGGCACCACGCCAATCGTCGATTTTGCTGCTGCCAAGTCGCAAAACGAAACAGCCGACCACCATAAACAAACCACCCTTGATGATTGCGTGGTTAAACATGTGCACGATGCCGGCGGTCAATCCGGTTTCGTTGGCGATGCTAATCCCCAGCAACATGTAACCGATTTGTGCAACGCTGGAATACGCCAGCAGTCGTTTGACGTTGTCTTGGAAGATCGCGGCGGTCGAGGCGGCAAAGATGCCCACCAACGCCAGAATCATCAATTCGGTGTCCAGCGGTAAACGTTCAAATGCAAAGTGCGGATTGAAAATCCCGAACAAAACGCGAATGAATGCATACACGGAAACCTTGGTCGCGGTCGCGGCAATGAAACAGGTCACCACCGACGGAGCGTACGTGTATGCGTTGGGCAACCAGTGGTGAACCGGCACCACGGCCATCTTGATACACATCCCAATCGTAATGAATGCGAATGCCACCAAGACGGTTCTTGGTCCGCCCTCGGTCGTCAGCCGCGAAGCGATATCGGCCATGTTTAGCGTTCCGGTCATCTGATAGACCAAGCCAATGCCGATCAAAATAAACGTCGCTCCGATCGTTCCCAAAATCAAATACTGAAGCGCGGCCAAGGGTGCGCGTCGTGATTTCCCGAGACTGATCAGGGCATAAGATGACAGCGACGAAATCTCGAGGAACACAAACACATTGAACAGGTCACCGGTGATGCAAATGCCCAGCAAACCCGTGAGGCACAACAGGTAAGACGCATAGAAAAGTATATGTTTGGAACGTGGAATCTCGGCGTCGACACTGGCCGGTGCGTATGTCAGCACAACCGCACCGATCCCCGAGACAAACAGCATCACGAATCCGCTGAGCGTATCAACAACGTATTCGATTCCGTAGGGTGGAGCCCAGTTGCCAAGTTCGTAATGGATCGGCCCGGACTCCATCGCCTTGCCGACCAGCACGACCGAGATGGCGAATGTGCACCACGCTGCCGCGAGGGCCAACAAATATGCGAGTTTTGGCTTGCCAAGAAAGACGCACAGCGGTGCGACCAACATCGGCACCACGATCAACAAGATCGGTAGCTGGCTTTCCATCATGCCCTCCGATCCAACGCAAGGATTTCGTCTTCCTCAATCGTCCCGTATTCTTCGCGAATCCGTACGATCAGTGCGAGAGCAAGAGCCGTCGTGGCGATTCCGACCACAATCGCGGTCAGCATCAAGACGCTCGGCAACGGATGCGAATAGATAATCGCTTCCGACGCGGCATGAGCGTCCGAAGCCAGATGCTGTGCGTGTTGGGTAAGTTCGCCGACATGATTTTCGACGTGGTCGGACGCATGATCGAGATGATCCGCAGCGGCATGTGCCGCCTCGCCGTGTGCATGATCGCCGTGTGTGTGATCGCCATGCGCCACGTCTTGCTGATCGGCCAATGCCGGCGGGATGATCGGCGCGGTACCTCCGTCGACCTTTCCCATCGTGATGTAAAGCAAGAACACCGACGTCTGAAAAATATTCAAACCGATGATCGCTTTGATCAGGTTCTTGCTAGAGATAACAATGTAGAACCCGGTCATCATCAGAAAAATGACGATCCAGTAGTTGTATAGGCCTAGGACATGGTCAAGCGTCATACGATCGGCTTCCTTCCCGCAAAGGCGTAGAAGATCATCGTCATGACGGCCGTGACCGTGATGCCGACGCCAAGTTCGACGACAAAGATGCCCAAGTGTTGCCCCTGAGGCAGAAAGCTTGGGATCGATGGGTGATTCAGGACGCGATAGTCCAGAAAGTTGCCTCCCAGCATCATCGTTGCGACGCCCGTACCGCCGTACACCAACACGCCCAGAGCCATCAGTTTTTCCACAACGCGAGGCGGCGCGACTTGCTTTGCCGCATCGAGGCCAAAGACCAGCGAGTACAGAATCAAAGCTGCTGCCAAAATCACACCTGCTTGAAAGCCGCCGCCGGGCCCAAAATCACCGTGAAATTGGACATAACAACCGAACAACAAGATGTACGGTATCAGCAGTTTTGAAACGACACGGATGATTGGGAATGAAGTCACCGGACCACCTCTCGACCGGGTTCTGGCTCGTCGTCGCCTTTCCTTAGAATTAACATCACGGCAATCCCCGCAGTGAAGATGACGGCGGTTTCGCCTAAGGTGTCATAGCCTCGATAGCTGGCCAACACCGCCGTGACGATATTGGGCATCCCGTGCATATCCGGCTGCGATTTCTCGACAAACGACGGGTCGGGATAAACGTGGATGGGAGCATTCGGGTCACCGTAATCCGGCATATCAAGCGTGCCGTAAACCAGCGCGCATCCCGTTACGATCACGACCAACAATGGCATCACGGGCAAGCGCGTTGCACGCACCTGCGACCGACCGGTCAATGCAAGAGTGCCCAGCAGCAGCACCGTCGATATCCCTGCGCCGACAGCGGCTTCGGTGAACGCGACGTCAGGTGCGTCCAGCAGCAGCATCCAGCTTGCACTTAAGAAGCTATAGATCCCCAAAAACATGACCGCGGCCCACAAGTCACGGATCCGCGCAACCGTCACCGCGGTTGCTGCGAGCAGGGCCAACAGAGAGAAAACGATCAGGATCATGGGGCAGATTCTTCGTTCACTTGTTTCTTGACTTCATCTTTCGGTTCAACGTCCAAGACCGGAACGAGGCCGTGAACCATGGCTGATCGGGCAAGCGCATGACAAGAACTCGGGCTCGTCACCAACAAGAAAAAAAGAATCATCAGCAGCTTGACCGAAATCAGGCTCGGTCCGGACTGAAATGATTGCAGCACCAGCCCCAAAACGATCATGGCCGCGCCCATGGTGTCGGTGATTCCGGCACCGTGCATCCGCGAATAAAACTCGGGCAAGCGGATGATTCCGATTCCGCCCATCACGGCAAAAAAGGAACCGAGCAACAGAAACGTCCAGCTGAGGATGTCGATGAAAGCGGTCATGAGAGTCGCCCTCCGCCGAAGCCGCCAAATTCGACAAAACGCAACAACGCGACCATCCCGATGAAGTTCATCAAGCTGTACAACAGGGCCAGGTCAAGAAAGTCCGTGCGTCCGGTGATAAAACCGAACACGCAAATCAACAGAACCGTTTTGGTCCCGAACATATTCAATGCGAGCACACGGTCGAACACGGTCGGACCCAGCATCGCGCGAATCAATGCCAACACCATCGTGATGATGATCGCCGCAGATGACACGGTGAACATGGTGGGAATCATGATCCCGACTCCAAGCGGCAAATGCGTCGGCCCATTTCGCCGGACATGTCTTCCTCGGCGTCCGATTGCGAAATCGCATGGACCAGGATTTTGTTGCCGACGACTTTTACCGAGACCGTACCGGGCGTCAACGTGATCGAATTAGCCAAAATAACGCGGCCGAGTTCGGTTCTTTGATTTGACTTGACCTCAATCAAGTTACGCTGCAGCGGAATCTTTGGCTGCAATAACATCCGTGTCACATCGATGTTCGAAAGGACAATCTCTTTCGCCAGCCAAGGCGCATAAGATGTGAATGGGCGCAAACCTAGGTGCGCCGGGGCACTTTCCTCGTCGATGATATTCATGCGATGCGAGAGGTAGATACAGAACAGCACCGATGCCGCGCCCAAAGCCAAGATAAACGGCTCATCGAAATGGCCGGACCAAAGCAGCCAGCTGACCGTCAGTGCGATCGACAGTGTGATTGTATATTTCGACGAGCGCTTCACTGCGACATTTACCCCGTTTAGTCCAGCCGATCAGTCATCATCCACTGTGGCCGGAAACGATTCAGTCCGTTGACGGGGCAGAATATAGCGACCTTGTCCACTGGCGAGAAGACGAACCTGATATCAATCCCTAAAACATCAAGATCAATCTTCTTGATGTAAAGATGAGTGGTCCGGCACTCGTCATTGCAAAGCCGTGGACGGCGGCTTTTATGTCCATGCATGCGAAAAGGAACCTGAAATAGCAGGGTAAAACGCTATTTCAGCTTTGCGCGAGCGAGCAATCGGGCGGATTCGGATTCCCACATTTTGGCCAGCCGCTTGACCTGGGCAGGCCGTTGCTTTGCCAAGTTCATCGTTTCGGCCGGATCTTCTTTTAGATCGTAAAGTTCCCAGTCGCCGCCCCCTGCCGCCACCAGCTTCCAACGCTCATGTCGAAGCGCTTTGCCGCTAGCGTGATGAAAGAACAGTGTTTGATGATCCTGCAGCGACTCACTGCGAAACGCTGCCGCCAGAGAGTGACCGTCGACCTGAACGGCGTCTTGGCCGCGAAACTTGTTCGGATGCGTCGCGCCGGTCACTTCCAGCACCGTCGGCATGATGTCGATCAGGTGAGAAACGGCCGGGACTAGTTTGCCTTTCGCTTCGATACCGGCTGGCCAATGCGCAATCATCGGTGTCCGAACGCCACCCTCGTGGTCGAATTTTTTGAACATGCGATAAGGCGTGTTCGATGCGTTCGCCCACCCATGCCCATAGCTCTGATATGTGTCTTCCGGCCCCGGCATGATCTCAGGCAAATTACCCGGACGCATGGGACGACCGTCGCGAGTCGATTTGGGAAGATAGTCACCCTTGCGATCGGGTTCGTATTCGACATGACAACCGCCATTGTCGACGGTAAAGAACACCAGCGTGTTATCGAAACGTCCCGTATCTTTCAAGGCATCCATCAGACGCCCGATGCCACGATCCATCGATGTGACCTGCGCGGCATAGACTTCCATACGGCGCTGCTGCCACGCTTGATGGGATTCATCGTCCCACGCCGGCACATTCTCATTGCGTGGTGACAGTGCGACCGTGTCGGACACGATGCCAAGCTGTTTCATGCGGGCGAGCCGTTCTTGGCGCAACTGATCCCACCCACCTGCGTATCGACCTTTGTAAGCCGCGATATCTTCGTCCCTTGCATGCAGTGGCCAGTGGGCCGCGTTGTACGCGACGTACATGAACAGCGGCTTGCCCGCGTCCGACTCTCGCAACATCCGAATGCCTTCGTCCGTGATGGCGTCGGTGATGTAGTAATCAGGATCTTTGATCGCTTCTTGTTGAACATCGGTTCGGTTGCGAGTCAGATACGCAGGCCAATAAAAACTGACCGCACCGCCAAGAAATCCATAGAACTGATCGAACCCGCGGTCGCCCGGATAGATACGATACTGCTTGCCCGCCAGATGCCACTTGCCCGACATCAGTGTCTGGTAACCATGGTCGCCCAGCACCTCGGGCATGGTCACACAACGAGGATGAATCGAACCTTCAAACATCGACGTACGGTGATACACGCCCGTCAACATCGCGACGCGAGACACCCAGCACATGTTCTCGCTGTAAAAATTCGTGAACCGCAAACCATCCTCGGCAAGCCGGTCCAAGTGCGGCGTTCGGATTTCGCCGCCGAAACACCCGAGGTCCGAATACCCCATATCATCCGCCATGATGACCAGTACGTTTGGGCGTGACGCCGGCTGGGCGTTCACCGACGCATGCATCGAACTAACTAGCAGCAACAGCCCGCCAACGATGCGCGTCAATCGCTCTGCGATTCTGAAAAACGGCACCGCGATCTTCGAGAAGACGGCTGCGGGTGAACACTCGAGCAACGTAACCGACATCCGACGACCTTTCTTGTTCCGACTAAACGTAACTTGATGCCTAAAGCCAATAAGCAGAGCAACAGATGAGTTTTACTCGCAAAAATAACTCGCGACATTGATCGCCGGGCGACTAAAACAGGGCGTCGATCGTGCCGGTGCTATCGGCAAACTGATCGAGCTGCAGCCCCATCATCCTTGCTTGCGTCAACCAAAGATTGGCCAACGGTGTGCCTTCGGGCATGTTGATATGCCGGCCCGCTTTGACGCGATCGCCGCCGCCGGCAACGATAATTGGCAAATCGTTGTACTGGTGTGTTGAACCGTCGCCCAAACCGCTGCCGTAGGTGAACAGCGTGTTATCGAGCAATGAGGTTCCATCGGGTTGCTCGATCGCATCCATTTTCTCAACCAGATATGCATACTGCTGCATATGAAACTGATCAACCTTTAACAGATCGTCGATCATTGTGGTTTGGTTGTGCGACATCTTGTGATGGCTGCGTGGTTCATCGAACAAGCTTTCGAACAAGTATGGCGTGTCCCACCGTTCGGGCCCGACCATAAATGTCGAAACGTTCGTCAGCCCGGTTTGCAACGCCACCACCATTAAATCGCCCATCAAGCGAATGTATTCGCCACGAGGCAAGTAGGCTTCGGGTGGTTCATCGAATGTCACTTTGGCCAGTTCGGATTTCATCTTTTCTAGCCGGTCCATCTGTTTTTCGATCGTGCGTAGCGAATCGAAGTACTCGGTAAGTTTCTGTTGATCGTGTTGGCCAAGCTCACGCCTTAACGAGCGTGCGTCATCGAGCACGAGGTCGGTGATGTCACGATAACGCTGGATCTCTTGGGTCGAAAACAGTCGCTGATACATTTTGCGTGGATCGCGAATCGACGGCGCCAGGTGACCGGTGCCGTACCAAGAGATATTGTCAAAGTAGATCGATTCTTTATTGTCCTTGTGGCTGTTGCAACTGAACTCAAGCGTTGGAAACGGAGTCTGACGACCGATATGATCGGCAACGAGATGATCCAACGTTCGATCCAGCGGCCACGCCGTCTCGTCAATCGTGTATGGCTTTGCACTGCTTAGATAACAAGATGCACATTGGGCATGAACGTCGGTTCCTTGCTGAAAAGTGCGGTCCATTCCGGTGATCAGATTTATCTTGTGCTTGAACTTTTCCAGAGGCTGGATGGTCGGCGTCAGCTTCTTGAGCGGCCGAACGCGAAACCGCGGGTCTTGCTCACCAAGCGACTTCATCGTGTTGCCAAGGTTCCCTTTCGGAATCACGTCGTTCGCTTCGCCAGGAAAGAATCCACGGCGCACCACGCCAATCGGCACGTAAAAGTGAGCCATCCGCAACGGAACTTTCGCAGCGGACGCGCCCTTGGCGACACTATCCATCCACGGCAATGTCAGTGCCGCACCGCCAATGCCTTGCAAGAACGTTCGTCGCGAAGTGGTTTTCATAACTAACCGGGTGGGAATTGGTATGGAAGGTCGTTCGTGTCGTTAAAGAATTCGTGTCGTAAAAGAAACGTGTGCAGGCGGAACGACCTGGCTGCATCAAATCACTTGGGCTGCAACAAATCACTTGGCCGAATCATACAGCGATGTATCCGCAAGACGGTCGGTCAACACGCTCACTTGACGTGAGACAGCTCATTGGGCTGATGCGATATGGGTTTTGGTTAAAAACGGTTCGCTAAAAATCACCTGTTTCAACAACGACTGCATTCTATACTTGCTGGCGGCCGTCTTCTTGACGATCTCGCCGAGGGCGATCTGATCGGCAGCCGTCAAACGCCTCGCCACCGCAAAGGACAGCAGGTGCCCGGCGAGGGCCCGAGTAAAACGATCCTTTTCGACAAGGATCGCATCTTTGAACTCGACGATATCTTTGAACTTGTGTTTGCGAAACAAAGTCCCAGACATATCAACGTCGCGTCCGTTGTCATATTTTTCACGCCAAATGCCCACGGGGTCATAGTTCTCCAGTGCAAAACCAAGCGGATCGATTTGCTCGTGGCATCCTTTGCAATCAGACCGTTCGCGGTGAATCGACAACCGTTCCCGCAAGGTCAAGTGCTCATCACCTTCGTGCGGTTTTTCGTCTAACGGTGGCACGTCGGCGGGCGGAGGCTCCGGCGGGTTATTGAATATCACTCCGGCGATCCATGCGCCGCGCGTGATCGGTTGCGTTCGATTTGGGCCCGATGTCATCGTCATCACCGCCGCGTTGGTGATGACGCCCCCGGTTCGCCGGTCCGTTACGGGCACGCGATAAAAGGTAAGCAAAGAAATGCCGCCACCTTTTTCAGCAAACGGCTTTTCGGTCGTGCCGAGCCCATTGTAAGCTTCATCCAAATTACGCGACCGATAAGTAAAGTCAGCGTCGATCAGCTGAGTGATCGGCTGGTTTTCGATCAGAACCGTTTCGAATAATAGCAACGGCTCCAGCATCATGTGCATGCTCTGGCGATACTTTCCGATATAGAATCCCGGGAACTGCTGGGGATTGGGCCGCGATGAAATGATTCTTTCCAGCTGCAACCACTGTGAGGGAAAGCTGTCGCAAAAACGCTTTAGCTTTCGATCTTTCAACATGCGATCGACTTGCGCATCCAGCACCTCGGGTCGGCTCAACTCGCCGCGCGACGCGAGTTCGATCAGATCGTGATCCGGAAGACTGCCCCACAGAAAAAACGAAAGCCGAGTGGCCAGTTCAAAGTCATCCAGAGGTTGCGCCGCAACCGCTTCGCCCGGCTTGTCGTACAAGTACAAGAACTTCGGTGACGCAATCACCGCCGCCGTCGCAGATTTCATGGCATCGGTGAAATCAACGCCTTGCTGGATCTGGCCAAAGACAAACCGAGCGTATCGGTCGAGCACGTCACCATCGGCAGGTTGTCGAAACGCCTTGGTTAAGAATGGTTCGAGACGTTGCCGAATTAACGGTTCCAGATCAGCGTCCGATTTCGGAGCGGCGAAAAACGCATTCCATATCCCAACCATCTTGGGCGTGAAATCAGGACTCTCTGTGATCGATTGACCGAGCTTGAGAAACGATTCCATCAACAGCGGGGACAACGACAAATGGTCACCCTGGTTGTCAAAGCCGTGTTCGGCCCGTGGATCTTGTGGAAATGCGGCAACGCCGGCGAGCCGCTTTTCGATCAGCTGAGACTTTCCAAGTGGACGGCTGCCGACGGTCACCTCGTCGGCCATCTTGCCCGATTCGGGGCGAAAATACTCTCGGTGGTCTCGCATCATCCGCTCGGGCAAGGTGAACACGGTGCAGTTCAAATCGAACAGGTCGATGACGGCGTTATTGTACTGAAACCGTGTCATCCGCCTCAGCGGCGACGGCGCATAGCCCTTGCGATCAGCCACCGCCGCGTGCAGCATGCCCGTCAATTCCTTTATCAATCGCTTCCGCAATTTCGACGGCATCGCCGGCTCGTCTTCCGGTGGCATTTCCTCAAAGTCAAGCACCTCGATCAGACTGCGAATCAGTTCCGTGTCCTTGAGCAATTCGTCATGACTGAGCCCATGCAAGTCGACATCGCCTTCGATATCCTCGTGTTGACCGTGACACTTGACGCAGTGGCTCTGCAGTCCCGGTCCAATCACTTCTGAAAACCGTCCTGGCGTCGAAGCGTATGCCATATCAAATGACGTTCCGACGAACGGATCAAGCAGGCAACCGATCAGTGGGCCAAAGATGATTGACACCACACAAGACGCGAACCGCATGTGACGCGGGGACGTTGAGCAGTCAATGTGGTCGCAGCTATCGAGAGATTGCATTCGACGCTTTGTTGGGAGGGGTGCTTTGTTGGGAGGGGTCATTGGGTGGCGGGATCAAGCTGGCGTGATGATTTTCCAATCGTGACGTCTTGTAATATTTCTGACGTCTTCACACGCTAGAGCTGACCCTGTCATCATATCCAATCGCGGGCCAAGTTTGAACACTTTGCCTGATCAGCGGTCACTTTCCGCAGTCACATCCCGCCGTGCCCTGAACCCAAAACGCATTTATGACACGCCCCACCATCATTTCTTTGGGCGAAGTCCTTTGGGACTTATTTCCCGCCGGTGCCCGATTTGGCGGCGCACCAGCAAACTTTGCCTGTCACGCCGCAATTTTGGGCGGCAACGTGGCGATCGTCAGTGCCGTTGGCGACGATGAGCGCGGTCGTGAAGCAATCAGCATCCTTAGCAAATTTAACGTCGATGTCAGCCTGGTTCAGACCACGCCGGATGCCGCGACGGGAACTGTCGGGGTCGAACTGGACGAAAACCACAAACCTGACTTTACGATTCACGCCGACTCGGCTTGGGACCGGATCGAGTGGAAGAATGAAATTGATGCAAAGATCCGAAGCGCCGACGCCGTCTACTTTGGAACGCTCGGCCAGCGTAGCGAAATATCGCGAAACACGATTCAAAACGCTCTCGATGCGGCCAAGCAAGCCGGTGTCGCACGAATCGTCGACATCAATCTACGTCCGCCATTCTTTGATGATGCATTGATCATCGATTCGATTCAGTTGGCCAGCATTTTAAAACTCAGCGACGACGAACTGCCGCAAGTGTGCCAAGCCTTGCAAATCAAGTCGGATCACGCGGACGAAGAAACACTGCGGGAAATTCTAAATTCTCAGTCACTGGACATGGTCGTGATGACACGGGGTGCCAAAGGTGCCGTCTTGGTCACGGCAGACGGTACGGTTGATCACCCCGGCGTTCCCGCCGACGTGAAGGACACCGTCGGTGCGGGAGACTCTTTCACCGCCGCATTTCTGATCGGCGTACTTCGCGGCGATCCGCCAAAGACATTTCTCGGCGACGCGTGTCGCGTCGCCGCCAAAGTTTGTGGGCACGTCGGTGCGGTTCCTGACACGACGTCGTGAATCGGTCTCATCGAGAATTCTTTTTCGAAAGACTCCCCGCCATTAACGATCACAAATAGACTGATTTGCGATACGCTGAAAGTCTGCTACTTAGCACAGCATCTGCGTTGCCCCTCACCTTCCTTCCGTCCTGCCCCTGATCCAAGTGTTGCCATGTTCCGACTGACCGGCTTTGTCTTGTTGCTTGTTGTAGTGTCCGCAAATTTATCATCGGCCGAGCGGCCGAACATTCTGTTCATCATGTCCGATGATCACGCTTGCAATGCGATCAGCGCGTACGGCGGACGACTTGCCGAAGTTGCACCGACACCGAATATCGATCGGATCGCCCGCGAAGGGATCCGGTTGGACAAATGCTTCGTCACCAACTCGATTTGCACCCCCAGCCGCGCCGTGATTTTGTCCGGACAACACTCGCACGTGAACACCGTCCGTACACTGCTGGATGCCTTTCCGGGGCCGGACTCTGGAACACCGAACGTCGCCAGCATCCTGCGGCGAAACGGATACGAAACGGCCTTGTTCGGTAAATGGCATTTGCGATCGGAGCCCTGGGGATTCGATTACTGGAAAGTCGGACCGGGGCAAGGCTTCTACTACGATCCGATCTTCATCGCGTCGACCGACAACGTCCCTTACGAGACTCGCAAAAAGGGAAACGCAAATCGCACCAAAGGCTACTACACCGACTTGGTAACCGACTATGCACTGGACTGGTTGAAACAGCGAGAGGCCGAGAAACCGTTCTTTATGATGCTGCACCACAAGGCACCTCACGGAAAATGGGAACCCGCACCACGCCACAAGGATTACTTGGCCGGTGTCGAGATCCCCGAACCTGACACGCTGTGGGAAGATTTCTCGCACCGCAGCGAAGCCACTCGCGAAATGGGCACGTCCATCACCGCGCGTACGGCACCGCGCCGGACCATGGTCGATGACGTGCAAAAACCTGATTGGCCCGCCGGCAGCGTCGACATGACCGGCATGACGGAAATCGAAAAAGGCAAAGCCGCGTACCAGAAGTACCTTCACGACTATCTGGGATGCGTCAAAGCGGTCGACGAAAACGTGGGCCGAGTCTTGGATTACTTGGACGAATCCGGACTGGCCGAAAACACGCTGGTGATTTACACCGCCGACCAAGGCATGTTCCTGGGTGAACATGATTACTTTGACAAGCGATGGATTTACGAAGAGTGCTTTCAGATGCCGTTTCTGGCGCGACTTCCGGGAACGATTCCCGCTGGTACGTCCAACGAATCACACCTGTGCAGCAACTTGGACTTTGCGCAAACGTTTTTAGATTTTGCGGGAGTCAACGATGCTCCCGAAATTTCCAAAATGCAAGGTGCCAGCTTGCGAGGGATCGTCTCGGGCGACGCGCCCAAGACGTGGCGAGACGCGATCTACTATCGCTACTGGATGCACCTTGCCCATCACCACATCCCCGGCCACTACGGTGTCCGCGACAATCGTTACAAGCTAGCGTTCTTTTACGCATTGCCACTGGACGCGACTTTGGGCAACAGTAAATTCGAACCGTCGACACCGGGCTGGGAACTTTACGATCTGCAAGAGGATCCGAACGAGACCAACAACGTCTACGGCGATCCGAAGTATGCCGAAGTCACCGAGCGATTGAAATCGCGACTGCTGGAACTCAAGAAACAATACGGTGACACCGACGAATCGTATCCCGAATTGATGAACGTGCGTGCCGAAATCTGGAACCAATAGTTTCGCACCAACTCGAACTAACGCGGCGTCAACCTGCTTTCGATCTCTGCGGCAACCTTCTTTGCCAAATAGTCCGAACCCTCGGGTAAATAGTGCAGATCCGCCGGCCGATGCAGTTTGTCGAATTGCGGCATGATGTAACCGTGCAAATCATTGATCGCCACGTTGTTCTCTTTCATGACTCGCGTCGCGATCGCGTTGTACTCGGTTTCATCGCCGAACGTTCGATCAGGATTCAACTTTCCCTTGGGAATGGGCGTGGTCGTCGCGAACACCAATGTCGCGCCGGTCTGCTTGAGCCGCGCGACGAGCGTTCGCAAGTTTGATTCGTATTCGGCGGGCTCAACCTGACGCTCTCCATTAGGCATGTGACGTAAATCATGAATGCCCCAGTTAAAGTGGATCAAGTCCCAATGCCCATCGCCAAGCCACTTGTCGATCGATTCCAGGCCGCGTGTTGTGGGACCGCCGTTGGCCTTGATCCGGTGCAAGTTTGCCTTGCCCTTGAGTAATTCGCGTGTCGGCAGCGTGTATCCGGCCGAGATCGAATCGCCAATCAACAAGACTCGCGGCAACCCTGGCACGTCCTCGATCGTCACCATGGCTGGATTCGGCGCACGAGCCGGACGTTTGGCGGCAGCACGTTTCGTCGCTGCATCCTGGGCATCGACGGGTAGCTGAACGAGTAGAGTGAACGCGACGCAAGCCAGGAAGCGAATCATGAAAGCCTCGAATCAATAAGGATGTCGGTAACGGTTAATACATGTAGAAATAAAACGCATGGCCTTAATGTGCCAGCTTTACTCTGCTGGTTTTACTCGACCAGCTTTACTCTGCCAGCGCGAACCCATGATGCCAGCTTCATTGTTCCCGCACGTTGTTGCTAGGACAGTAAGTCGTGGACAACGCGAGTTGGTTCGACACCGGTCAATCGCTGGTCCAGACCTTGGAATCTGAAACTCAGCTTGCGATCATCGATCCCCATGCAGTGCAGTATCGTGGCGTTCAGGTCATTCAAATGGACGGGATTTTCGGTGATGTTGTAACTAAATTCATCGGTCTCACCGAACGAATATCCCGATTTCACTCCGCCGCCGGCCATCCACATACAGAAATTGCGCGGATGATGATCGCGGCCATAGTTTTCGTGGGTCAACGTCCCTTGCGAGTAAACCGTTCGCCCGAATTCACCGCCAAAGACGACCAGGGTGTCTTCCAGAAGCCCGCGTTGTTTCAAATCCAGAATCAATGCCGCAGTCGGCTGGTCAACATCCTCACACTGTCCTTTGATCAGTTTGGGCAGGTTGTTGTGCTGGTCCCATCCTCGGTGCAACACTTGAACGCACCGCACGCCCCGTTCGACCAACCGGCGAGCCAAGATTGCGCTGGACGCGTAGGTCCCCTTGGTCTGGACATTGGGCCCATACATGTCCAACGTTTCCTGCGACTCACTGCTAAGATCGGTCAATTCCGGCACGCTGGTTTGCATCCGAAACGCCATCTCGTATTGCGAGATTCGTGATTGGGTTTCTGGATCACCGAAACGATCAAACGTCTGTTGATTCAACTGGTTTAGGGCATCGAGCATCTGTCGCCGATCCTTACCGCTGACGCCGGGGGGATTCTTGATGTAAAGCACTGGATCGCCAGCACCGCGCAGTGCGACACCATCAAAGCTGCTCGGCAAGAATCCGCTGCTCCACATTCGCGTGAACAAGGCTTGTGCCTGCGACGCCTTGGGAAACGTCGGTGTGAACACGACAAACGCAGGCAAGTCGTTGCTTTCGCTGCCCAGGCCATAGCTCAGCCAGGAACCGAGGCTTGGCTTGCCGGGCACTTCGCTGCCGGTCATCACAAACGTGCAGGCCGGGTCATGATTGATCGCGTCGGTGTGCACGGACTTGATCATCGTGATCTCGTCGGCAATCGCATGCATGTGCGGAACCAATTCGCTCATCATGATTCCGCTGTCGCCGCACGGCTTGAACTGAAACTTGCTCGGAGCGACAGGAAACCTTGCTTGCCCACTGGTCATCGTCGTGATGCGTTGACCGTTGCGAACCGAATCGGGCAACTCTTGATCGTAATGATCCTTTAAGCCAGGTTTGTAATCGAACAGATCCAACTGCGATGGTGCACCATTCATATGCAGGTAAATCAGCCGCTTGGCACGCGGCGCAAAGTGCGGCAAGCCTGGCAGTGGTGGATGCACGGCAGTGGTCGTTGATGCCGCGGCCTCATCGGACAGTAACGACGAGAGCGCCAGCGATCCGACCCCCAGTCCGGCGCCCTGAAAAAATTGACGTCGATTGACGTCACGCAAGTAATGCTGAATTGGATTCATCGCCATCAATCTGTGCTAAGGACAGTCCGCATACGAAAATTGGTTGTTGGAACAATTGCCCCGATCGCTCTTGTTCGCGACGCAATCGCTAATTCTTAGTGACCGTTTCGTCCAGGTTCAGCAGCAGGTTTGCCAACATCGTGTAAGCTGCCAGCTGATCGGGCTCGATCGCATCATCGGTGTCACTTTCGCCATAGCTCGTCAGCGCCTTGGCTGATTCATCATCTTGACGATAGCGATCTTGAAACATCCGCAACATGTCGATGGCAACGTCGCGCTCGGCGGATCGGGGCGGTCGACCGGTCGCCCATGTCCAGGCCCAACGAACTCGCTTGGCCGGCGATGCACCGCCCTCGCGAATGATCCGGGCCGCGAAGTGCCGTGCCGCCTCGACATGCTGGATGTCGTTCATCAGTTGCAGCGCCTGCATCGGCGTATTGCTCCGCTGTCGTGCCGAACAAGATTGCTCGCGATTGGGCGCGTCGAACGTTGACATGAACGGCGGCGGCGCCGTGCGTTTCAAGAACGTATACAGACTGCGACGATACAACGCATCACCATGGTCCTGATCGTAATAGCGAGTGTTGGAGCGTCCGAAACCGACCGGTTCCCAGATATTCGGTGGCTGGTACGGCTTGACCGGTTCTCCGCCGATTGTTTGCACAAGCAACCCGCTAATGAACAACGTTTGATCGCGTAAAACTTCGGCATCCAGACGCAACCGCGGTGCTCGGGCAAGCAGGCGATTGCTTGGATCACGATCCAGATGCTGCTTTGTCACGACCGAACTTTGGCGGTACGCATGGCTTGTCATCATCAGGCGCAACAGCCGTTGTACATCCCAGCCAGAGTCGACGAATTCAACCGCCAAATAGTCCAACAATTCTGGATGGCTGGGTGGATCGCCTTGGGAACCAAAATCACCACTGGTACGAACCAATCCGGTCCCGAACAACTGCTGCCAGAACCGGTTGACCGTTACGCGTGCGGTCAACGGATGCTCGCCACTGACCAACCAATTCGCCAAGTCCAACCGGTTTGGCATGCGACCGTCGGACGGGCGGTTCAGCGGCGGTAGAAAGCTTGGCACGTCGCGCGTCACTTGCTCGCCGGGATTGTCATATTGCCCACGCACCATCACAAAACTTTCGCGTGGCTCGGGCAAATCGGCCATCACGAAGGTAACCGGAACGGTCTTTTCCAATTCGGCAATCTGTGTTTCGATCTTGTCTTGATCAATGGCAAGCTGGCCGAGCAACGGCTTCGTTCCGCCGTAGACGTTTCGCAGCCACTGATCAAAGATTTCTTCGCGCTCGCTCTGAGTCCACTTGTCGGGCTGCTTGGCGCGAACGATCGACCGCAAATGATCGGGAAAGCTGGGCACGTTTTTTCCGCCGAACGATCCCTTCCAGCGTTTCCACGACCAAGTGGCGTCTTTCGCCTTATCTAGCGTTTGGCGGACGCCGAGGTGGTCCCAGGTGACCGTTCCTCCGAACTGAGTGAATGCAAATCCGGTGACTTTGTCGTTGGCCTTCAGTCCCACCTGACGCGGTGTGAACTCCAGCCTTACCCACTGGCCTGGATCGGGCAAATCACCGATGCGGCGTTTGGAATCTGTGGCGATCTTGCCAAACGGAATCTTCGCCTGCTGGCCCCACACCGCACGATGTTCCCAAGTGTCAGTATGGATCTGAACCATGATGGCATCGGGCAAATCATCGGGGTCCAAATAACAGTACGCAAATATCTTACCGCCACTTGGGACGACAAACGGCTTGGCGCCGGAGTTATAGAAATCTTGTTCCAGCTGTTCGGCTTTTCGGCGAAGCGCCTTTTCGCCAGAGAACACCGCATCGGGGCGATTGCCGGCACCCTGCTTGTCCGCAGATTCCTGCTTACTGACCAGAGTCAGCGGGCCACCCAAATTTTTCGTCTTGGCACCTTGAGGAAACGCATCCTCGAACCAGATCGTATCGATCAAATCCGGCTCGGGTGCCGGATTTTGCTCGGCAGGATCTTTGTAAACGAAGGCGTCGAGACGCGATTGAATTCGCTTGTTGACGGCAGCCAAGCGACGATTCAATTCTTGCACCTTTGACTCTTGCTCGTCCGAATAGAGTTTTACGATCGGCGGCGTATCAATTTTGTTGCCGTCCATTGCAGGATCGGCCGCGCTGTGAAAGAACGAGTACAGCGAGTAGTACTCATGAGCGGAAATGGGATCAAACTTGTGATCGTGACAGACGGCGCATCCGGCGGTCAGTCCCATCCAGACTTCTGCCGTCGTGGTGGTGCGATCAACGGCATATCGAAACACCCATTCTTCGTTGATGCTGCCACCTTCGCTGGTCGTAACATTACATCGATTGAATCCCGATGCAATCTGCTGTTCGCGGCTTGAGTCTTCCAGCAAGTCACCGGCAAGTTGCCATCGCGTGAATTCATCGAACGCCAAGTTTTGATTGAATGCTCGGACGACCCAATCACGATACGGCCACATCGAACGCTCATTGTCCAAATGCAAACCATGCGTGTCGGCATAGCGAGCCAAGTCCAACCAATATCGAGCCATGTGTTCACCATACGTCGCCCGGCTGAACAATCGGTCCATCAGTTTTTCGTAAGCGTTGCTTGATGTGTCATCTAGAAACGCATCGATTTCATCTGGCGTGGGCGGCAGCCCCGTCAAATCCAGAGTCGCACGACGGATCAACGTCCGCTTGTCCGCAGGCGGCGAAGGCGTCAGCCCGGCCTCGCTGATCTTCTGTTGCAAAAAAGCATCGAGTGGATGAGCCGTCCCTTTCCCGGCCAACGATGGCACCGCCGGAACACTCGGCCGAACTGGCGCCGCAAACGCCCAGTGCGTTTCATAGGGCGCGCCTGATTCGATCCACCGGCGCAGCGTGGCTTGCTGACTAACGGACAGCGGCTTGTCGAATTCCGGTGGCGGCATGACCAGATCGCCATCGTCACTAGTGATACGAGCGAACAATTCGCTGGCATCAACGTCACCGGCAACGATCGCGCCGTTCTCGGTGGCACTTTCGAGCGAATCTAAGCGCAGGTCGGCTTCACGTGTTTCCGCATCAGGGCCGTGACAGGCAAAACAATGATCCGACAAGATCGGGCGGACGTCCTGTGAAAAAGAGATGTCGCTTTCACCACGGCCATCATCTTCACCATGGCCATCATTCGCGCTGCCTTGAGAGACAGACGCGACGAGCAGAACGCCAAGAGACAGGACAACAACGAACTGGGGCAACCGGTGCGTCGGCATAGATCGTCAGGGGGGCGGGGGGAAAGCTGAAGGCCGGATCGAGAGGGCCTCGCAGTATACCATGCCCGCCGCCGTGCGAACCCAATCTCTATGCGAAGCCAATCTCTGTGCGAAGCCAATCTCTGTGCGAAGCCAATCTCTGCGAGAAGCCAGGACTCTGTGAGAAGCCAGTCATCGCAAGAAGCCAAGACTCCGTGACACGCCGGTCATGATTCGGGCCATGATCGGCGAAGCGTCGGGTTGCGATTGGCTCGGGGCGACCGTGCCGCGAGCCCGTTTGTCGTGGCGCCGCTGCGGTCTACGCGTCGAAACGCTTCGACAGGTAGGTATAGTCGCCGAGGGCTTTTTCGTAAAAGGCGATCGTTTGCCCGGCCTGTTCGTTGTCGATGTGGCCTGATTCGATCGCCAGCTCGACCGCTTCTTGCAGATTGGCAATCAGTTCACGGTCCTCGTACTGAACATAGCCAAGCACCTCGCTAACGGTGTCACCTTTGACCACCGATTGGATTTTGACGCCGGTTTCGGTGACGTCGACGTGAACGGCATGCGTGTCGCCGAACAAATTATGCAGATCGCCCAGGATCTCTTGATAGGCCCCCACCATGAACACCGCCAATGGATAGGATTCGCCGCTGCGAGGCTCATGCAGCAGTAACGTTCGCTCGCGGTCACCGCTGCAAATGAACGAATCGACTTTACCATCGCTATCACACGTGATATCGCCGAGCACGGCATGCCTTGTCGGTTGTTCATCCAGCCGACTGATTGGCATGATGGGGAACAATTGCCCGATCGCCCACGCGTCGGGCATCGACTGGAACAATGAAAAGTTGGCAAAGTAGATATCAGACAGCATGCGATCGAGCGTTTGTAGCTCTTCAGGCACTTCGTCCAAGTCGGCGCACATGTTGCGGACTCGGTGACAGATTGCAAAGTACAAGTCCTCGGCCGCCACCCGCTGTTCAAGTGGCAAATACCCACCGCTGAACAAGTTCATGCAAAGATCGAGCGAAACTTGGGCGTCATGAAACAGCTCTAACATGTTGTTGGGCGAAAGCAAGTTGTACGCTTGCCACAAATCATGAACGGGCTGTTCATAACTTTCGGGAACCTCCGTCGGCGCCGATTGAACATTCCCCTGCGCCGTGACACCCAGCGTGTCCATCACCAAGACACTGTGCTGCGCCGCGACCGCACGCCCGCTCTCTGAAATCAATTGCGGGTGCGGGACGTCGGCTTCGTCGCACACGGACCCGACGTGAAAAACAACATCGTTGGCGTATTCTTGTACCGTATAGTTCATGCTTGATTCGGCGTCGCGACGCGACCCGTCATAGTCCACGCCCAATCCGCCTCCGACGTCCAAGTATTTCAAACCAGCGCCGCGTCGATACAGGTCCACATAGATGCGTGACGCCTCGAGAATCGCCGACTTCAGGTGACGGATATTTCCAATCTGGCTGCCGACGTGAAAGTGCAGCAGCTGAAAACAATCGCCCATCTCAAGATCTCGCAGCCGATCGAATTGGGTCAGCAATTCGCCGACCGTCAATCCGAATTTCGACCGATAGCCGCCGCTTGCTTGCCACCGACCGCTTCCTCGCGTCGCCAGCTTGACGCGCATGCCAATTGTCGGACGAACGCCTAGCCGCCGCGAGTGATCCAAAATCAAATCAAGCTCGCTGACTTTTTCGACCACGGGAATCACGGTGCGGCCGAGTCGCTGTGCCAGCAACGCCATATGGATAAAGTCGTCATCCTTGAAACCGTTGCAAATGATTGGAACATTCGGATCGGTCATCGCGACGACCGCCAGCAGTTCAGGTTTACTGCCCGCTTCAACCCCGAATCCGAGTTCTCGCCCGTGCATGATGATTTGCTGGACGACTTCGCGTTGTTGGTTGACCTTGATCGGAAACACACAGCGATATCGTTCGCGATAGTCGTGATCCGAGATCGCTTTGGCAAAACAGTCGTTCAGGCACTGCAGCCGATCTTTCAGAATGCCGTTGAATCGAATCAGGATCGGCAGATCCAAGCCACGTTGCACCAGACGATCGACCAACTCCTTTAAGTCGATGTGATCTTGTTTGGTTCGATCCGGTGTGACCAGCAGGCGTCCCGCGTCGGAAACATGAAAGTAGCCATCGCCCCATCGCGCCAGGTTATACAGCGTCTCAGAATCATTGACGGTCCACTGCTTGGTTTGCAAGACGCTCATCAAATGCGAGCCCTAAGAATGGGAAAGGTGAGATGGGAAGGAAGAAAACGAACGGGGCTCGCGATTGCGGAGTGCCACAAATAGAATCATTTTTGCACCCAGCGAAAAGTGGAAACCGAATGCGAATTCTTGTGACCGGTGGCACCGGATTATTAGGCAACAACATTGTGCGACAGCTGGCCGACCAAGGCCACCAAGTTGCCGCGTACGTGCGAAGCGAACCGGACCCCAGGATCTTCCGTGACGTTTCGGTCGACCTGGTTCGTGGCGAGCTGTTAGACAACAGTGCGATTGACCAAGCCGTTGCGGGCGCTGACGCCGTGATCCATTCCGCCGGCGTCATTCACCTAGGATGGCGACGACTCGATGAATCGATGCGAATTAACCGCGATGGAACCGCCCTGATTGCCGACGCTTGTTTGAAATACGACAAGAAACTTGTACTGGTCGGTACGGTCAACACGCTAGCGGTCGGAACTCGAGACCAAGCCGCGGACGAGGAGACGCCGCTGGAAAATGCCGGCGGACAGGTGCCATGCACCTATGTGCAAAGCAAACGAGCCGGTGTGGCCGAGGTGGTCCGCCGCGTCAACCAAGGTTTGCGAGCGGCGATCGTGCACCCCGGTTTCATGTTGGGACCATGGGACTGGAAACCCAGCAGCGGTCGCATGATGTTAGAAGTCGGCAAGGGCTGGAAACCGATTTGCCCGACCGGTGGATGCAGCGTTTGCGATCCGCGTGATGTTGCCGCCGGAACGATCGCGGCCATCGATCAAGGCCGTGACGATGGAAGACAATACATCTTGGCCGGCGCCAACTGGACCTACAAACAGCTATGGACCGAGATGGCTCAGCGAATGGGAACCCGACCACCGATCATGAAGGCCGGCCCGGTACAACTCTGGCTGGCCGGTATCGCGGGCGACGCCTGGGCCAGATTGTCCGGCACCGAAGGTGACGTCAACAGTGCGGGCGTTCGGATGAGCAGTCTGTATCATTGGCACGACAGCAGCCGTGCGCGAAGAGAGCTGGGATACCAAACGCGCGACCCAACCGAAAGCTTGGACGCATCGGCCGAGTGGATCCAACAGCATCACCTATAAGATGCTGCTAGCAATCCATCGCAACGCGCCACGTCTTACGAATAGGATCTTAATCCGCATCCGTTCGATAGCTTCCGATCGCCATCCCGTTCTCAAGCTCGATCGCGTTCCAATCAGGGCTCGAACGTCTGTTAAGACGACTGTCAGTTTCGGATCGACATCCAATGTCAGCAAGGTGCAATGTCAGAACGATGGTAACTGCCGGTTGCCGGAGCCACATTGCGGCGTTCACACCTCGGCAATCAAAGTCCGCAAACGGGCAGAAACACCGGGCGATCGGGTCGCTAGCTTGCCCTGCCGTCGAACTCAGAATGTGCCCACCGTCGTTTCGCACGGGAACATGCTCGCGTTTACCGGTTTTACCACGGGTGACGACTGGGGCGAATCCACTTAAAAAACGGCCTTCGCGGGCTGTCGCCTCTCGAAAATATCGATGTTTTTTGAGGCGACTTGACCGCCCTTGCGACACCTTTTTGATCGCTCAAATCCGGTAATTCTCGCAACGACACGCCGCCGCCACCCCCCTAAAGGCCCCCCGCCGCTCCTGGCGGCGGAATTGACAAGCATAGTGAGCGCTGGTCAGGCTGTGCGGCCCTGATTCTCGGAAGTGGGCAGGCACTCGATGCCAGAGATGGCGTCCAAGGCGCCGGTGCCCGGTCCGAGTCTTTCATGACTCCGAGAGAAAACTTGAATGTCGAGAGACAAACTCGATACGATCCGCGACGCGGCACCCAGTGTGTTGCCGAGCTTGTTGCAGTGCGACTTCGGCGATCTGAAGGGCGAAGTGGCCAAGCTAAGTGAAGCGGGCACCCGAGTACTGCATCTTGATGTCATGGACGGTCATTTCGTGCCCAACATGACTTATGGGATGCCGATCGTGGAAGGATTACGTCGGCACACCGAAATGCCGCTCGACGTACATCTGATGATCAGCGATCCGCTGAAATATGCTCGTCCGATGGTCGATGCGGGCGCGGACTTGTTGACGTTTCACGTCGAAGCGGTGCGGGATGCGGCGGAAGTCGCCAGCGAACTTCGCAGCCTGGATGTCGGTGTCGGCGTCACGTTGAACCCAGAGACACCGCTTTCGGCACTCGAAGACTGCCTGTCGTACGTCGACATGGTCTTGGTGATGAGTGTCAAAGCCGGGTTTGGTGGCCAGTCGTTCAACCCCGTCGCGCTGGACAAATTGCGAACGCTGCGAGAGCAGCATCCTGATTTACTGCTCGAGATCGATGGCGGTATCAACCGCGACACTATCCGCAGCGCACGCGAGGCAGGCTGCGATCTCTTTGTGGTTGGCTCGGCAATCTTTGGAAAAGAAGACTACGCCGCCGCAATCGACGAATTGGATCAAGAAATCGCTGCAGGAGGGTCCGTATGATGCTTCTGCGAGCCCAAGCCCTTTCCCACGTTCTGCTGATTCGTCCCGGTGCAACCGAGTTCGATGATCAGGGTCGTATCAAAGGGTCACTCGATATGCCGCTGAGCGATGAAGGGCATCGCCAGGCGGAAACCATGGTGGCGGAACTCGCCGACGTCCAGGTCAAAGCGATTTACACCTCGCCCTGTGAATCGGCCCGCCAAACGGCCGAGTATCTGGCAAAGGATCGCGGCGCCAAAATTCGCGTCGTCGATTGTCTGGGTAATGTGGACCATGGGCTTTGGCATGGAAAGCTGATCGACGAGGTCAAGCGAAACCATCCCAAGATCTATCGTCAGGGCATCGAGTCGCCCGACCAGGTTTGCCCGCCCGGCGGCGAATCGATGATTCAGGCGAAAGCACGCGTCGCAAAGTTTTTGCGAAAGACCGTTCGCAAGAACCGCGATGAGGTCATCGCGATTATCGTCCCCGATCCGTTGGCGCTATTGATTCACAGCCTGCTGAGTGGCGAAGAGCCGCAGAGCGATCTGTGGACCAGCGAGACCGACGCGGCGGACTGGCAACTGGTCGAAGCAGAACTGAATTAGTCCCCAGGTCGATCCCGGACAGCTTCCGCTGGGGGCCGTCAAAGAGTCGACCGATCGACGCCACAAGGCGATGCTGGCCGCTCGCGGTGGCCGAACGATGCACGGATCGGCGTCTGGCGTTCCGGGACAGGCCGGTTGATTCGTGCAGCGGGAGTCCCCTCTGGACGCGGCCTCTAAACCTGCCCAGACCTGCCCAGACCTGACGCAGACCTGACGCGGCCCCGCGCAGACCCGACACTGCCATTTCATCTGCCATTTCGCCCACAAGGGCGGTGACTCGAGCACGCCGCGTGAAACGTCGCGCAACCGGCAAAACCACCCTAAAACTCGTGTATTGGGGAACACCAGCGTTCTGACAATGGCCGAACGCGTGCTCTCTCTGGGTACAATAAGAGTGGATCACCGTTCCAGTATCAGACGCCAGGGCCACGACCGAAGGGTATTCGCCGACATGCTTTCGATCAAAACACGACAGATTACCTTCGCGCTTGCCGCGGTCGCCATGACTGCGACCACGGCCTGCATTGGCGCATCGGCGATTCGGGCAGCCGAGCCGGCATTGCCGCCGCAGGTGGCGATGATTAACCAAGCGATTGAGCAGGGTTGGAACGATTATGAGATCCGCCCGGCCCCCGAGGTCGACGATCCCACTTGGTGTCGGCGCGTCTATCTGGACGTGATCGGACGTGTGCCAAACACGAAAGAGCTTCGCGAGTTCGTTGCCGATCGCGACAAAGACAAACGCGCCAAATTGGTCGAGACGTTATTGCACGACGACCGTTACACCGAAGAGTACGCACAGCATTGGTCAACCGTTTGGACCAACCTGTTGATCGGGCGCAGTGGCGGAACCGATCGGCGCGACATGACCAATCGCAGCGGCATGCAAAAATACTTGCGTGATTCGTTTGCATCCGGCAAGCCGTACGACCGGATGGTGTACGAACTCGTCACGGCCGAGGGTGCGACGAAGCCCGGTACGCCCGGGTTCAACGGCGCGGTCAACTTCTTGATCAACAAGGTCAACGAAGAAAACGGTGTTCTCGCGGCGAGTTCGACGTCACGAATCTTCTTGGGACAACAGGTCCAGTGCACTCAGTGCCACAATCACCCGTTCAACCAGTGGAAACAACAAAAGTTCTGGGAATTCAATTCGTTCTTTCGGCAAACACGCTCGCTGCGTCGATTCGTTGATGGGACTCGTGATATCGAATACGCAGAACTGGTCAACGAAGACTTCAGCGGCGAAGCGAACGATCCCAATGACGCGTTGATCTTTTACGAACTGCGCAACGGTTTGACCAAAGTTGCCTATCCGGTATTCACCGACGGCACGTCGATCGAGACCAGCGGTTACGTTAGTGACGTCAATCGCCGCAACGAGCTAGGCCGACTGATGCTCAACAGCGAATACTTGGACAAAATGATTGTCAATCGAATGTGGTCGATGTTCTTGGGCCACGGGTTCACCAAACCGATCGACGATTTGGGTCCGCACAATCCGGCTTCGCATCCACAACTGCTGGACGATTTGGGCAAGCAGTTTCGCCAAAGCAGTTACGACCTGAAACAATTGATCACCTGGATCACCCTCAGTCGCCCGTACAATTTGCAAGCCGTACTGGGCAGCGACAATCAAATCGATGATCCATCGATTGGCGAGATGCCCAAGTTCTCGCGGTTTTATCTGCGTCAAATGAGCGCCGAACAGTTGTACCAATCGCTGGTGACGGCCACCGATGCGTCGGCCGCGGGCAGTTATGAGGAACAAGAGGCCCAGCGCCGGCGGTGGCTACAACAATTCGTCGTCGCGTTTGGGACCGACGAAGGCGACGAGGCAACAACGTTCAACGGATCAATCCCCCAAGCGTTGATGCTATTCAATGGCGAACTGACCAAACAAGCAACGAGCATGGCCAAGGGCAGCTTCATCGACCGAGTCGCCGCGGTCGGCAAGACGCCCCAAGACAGCTTGAACGAATTGTTCATGGCGGGGATGGCTCGGCGAGCTTCCCGCGATGAGGTGACGGTTGCCAAACGCTTGCTGGCAGCTCGCGGCGGAAACGAAAAGGAGATGCTGCAAGACATGTGGTGGGCCGTGCTCAACAGCAACGAATTTATCATGCAGCACTGACGGCACGGCTCAACTGACAGGGTGGACCGAACTGAGGGTGGAACGAACTGACAGTGCCCCCGAATCAACGGAGCGCCCGAAGAGAAGAGGACGACCAGAAGAGGACGACGAGAAGAAGACAACGAGAAGAAGACCCCGAAGAGAGGTTCCCATCGTTCGCAGCAACAAAAACGTGTCGCTTACAACCGAGCAACCGAGCAACCGAGCAACCGAGCAACCGAGCAACCGGGCAACCGGGCAACGACAAACCGAAAGACAGCAGCAAACCCCGCGTGTCGGCTTCGCCAGCGACCGACACCATGACCCCATCAAGACACCGACGAATCAAGCTTCGATCACGACAGGCAGGACTCATGCAATTTCAACATAACACTCCGTGGCAAACCCCCGCCGGTATGACGCGGCGACACTTCATGAATCACTTGGCGGGTTCGTCGGCCGCCGTGGGCGCCGCGCTCACGATGGGCAATTCCATCTATGCCAATGCTGAAACGATGCGCAAGAACCGCAAGTCGGCGATTCTGTTGTGGATGGGTGGCGGGCCGGCGACCATTGATATCTGGGACTTGAAACCCGGTGCACCCACGGGCGGCCCCTTCAAGCCGATTTCGACCACCGGCGACATGCAAATCTGCGAACACATGCCGATGATGGCCCAGCAGATGAAACACATGTCAATCGTACGCAGCATGGCCACACGTGAGGCCGACCATCAGCGCGGTCGCTATTACATGCACACGGGTTTTGTGCCGAACCCGAACATCGAGCACCCCAGTTATGGTGCGGTCATCGCACATGAATTGATCGAACAACGCCCCGAACTGGAAATCCCTCCATTCGTCTCGATCGGCGGCGCCAGCAACGGGCCCGGTTTCCTGGGCATGGCCTGGGCCCCTTTTTCGGTCAGCAGCAACGGCCGTGTTCGTAACATGGAAATGAACCTGGAAAACAACCGGCTGATGCAGCGAATGGCGGCGCTGAAAACGATCGAATCCAGCTTTGCCAGACGAACCCGCGACCTGCCGGCAACCGAGCACGCGAAGGTGCTGGGCAAGACGTTGGATTTGATGACCAGCGACCAAATGAAGGCGTTCAACGTCGAAGAAGAGCCAACCGAAGTCAAGGAACGCTACGGTACCGACAATTTCGGTCAGGGCTGCTTGCTGGCCAGACGCTTGGTTGAATCGGGCGTGCCGTTTGTCGAAGTCGACTTGGGCGGTTGGGATAACCACCAGACAATTCACACGACGCTAAAAGACAACAAGCTGCCGACGTTGGACCGGGCGATGAGCGCCCTGGTGGAAGACTTGGCACAGCGAGAATTGCTCGACGACACGGTCGTGATGTGGATGGGTGAGTTCGGACGCACGCCACGCATCAATCAAAATGCTGGCCGTGACCACTGGGCGCGATCCTGGTCATGCGTCGTCGGCGGCGGCAATTTGAATCGTGGAATCGCGGTCGGCGAAACCAGCAGCGACGGAACGGCCGTTGAAACCGAGCCGTACAGCAGCGAAGACCTGATGGCGACGGTTTGCAAAGGCTTGGGAATTTCCACCGAGACGACATTCACCAGCAAAAACGGCCGACCCATGAAAATCGCAAACGGGGGTAAGATCATCAACGAACTCGTTTCGTAGGATCGATTCCGTCACGGCGAGCGTCCCAATGCAAACCGATGGGATCTGCCGATGGGTATCGAAACAGGATGGGTATCGAAGCAGAACGCGAACGAGCACGCAACGCAAGTGAGTACTGAGTGGGCCGAATGAATCGGCCGGCAGTCAGAGCGACCTTCGGTTGCAAACGGCGGACAGCAAAGGAGCCGCTTTTGGATGTTAAGGACAATCGATCTAACCGCTCGGATTTTGCCGATCATGAACTCCCCGACTGGGATTGGCGATCGACTGAATTGAGTCCGGGTGAATTAGAGCCGCACGAACTGATCGCACGCCACCAGCGTGGCGTATGGAGATACCTGCGCATGCTCGGATGCGATGAGGCGACGGCGGACGATTTGACTCAAGAGACATTCCTGCGGGTTCTGCGTCGCGACAACTTTGTACAGCACAACGATTCGGCGACGTCGGGTTACTTGCGGCGGACCGCTTACAACTTGCTGGTTTCACGTCATCGGAAACTCGGACGCGTCAAAACCGTTGCCGAACCGACCGTTTTGGATGAAATATGGAATCGCTGGGCCGGAAAGGACCTGTCGGGCGATGCCGCAGTGGAAGCGCTGCGTTTGTGCTTGGGCAAACTGACCCCGCGGGCACAGACAGCGCTAAAAATGAGATTCGCAGACGAAGCCAGCCGTATCGAAATCGGCGAGGCGCTGGGGATCACTGATCACGGGGCAAGAAACTTGATGCAGCGGGCGAAACAACAGCTTCGCCTCTGCGTCGAAGAACAATTGAATCAAAAAGAAACGCTATGAGCGACAACCTAAATTCCGCCGAAGAACGTGCACTCGACGTTTTATTGAGCGAGATTCACGGCGGCAACCGACCGCCTGACTTCACGCGGGAAATCATTTCGCACCTGAACCGACAACCATCCGCTGATAGCACCCTTGTCACGCCTGTCGCCAAGACGTCGGCGCGTCGAGGCTCGCGACGCGACTCGGCTCGCTGGATGTGGGCGCCTGCATTGATCGCGATCGCCGCTTCGCTGTTATTAGCTTTCTGGTACGGTCGTTCGCCAGATCCGACCATCGCGGTCGCGCCCGCCGTTGCCCAAACGCAACAAGCACAAATACCACAGGTTTCGCCATCGACGACCACCGACCCAAGCGACAATCCAAAGCCGACTCCGGCTGCCTCTTTGCCTAGCGTTTCACCCGAGGCTGAGATCGCCGACTCGGGGCCCTCGAACCGAGCCATGCCCGAGGCCGACGAACTTTCGCCGAAACACGATTTCGAACCTTCCAACGCAAACAGTCGTCGCGGCGTGACGTTAGCTGGCGACCCTAAATCGAGGGTGATGAGCGAGCTGGATGCCGCGACGAATGATCAGGCACCAACCCGGCGACCTCAAAAGCCGACGGTTTCGCGACAGTCGATCAGCTTGGTGTCAAAGCAAGTCGACGAAGGACTGCAGCGATACTGGCGAAGCATCGATGTCCAGCCGACCCACGCGATATCCACAGCCAATGTTGTGCGGCGAGTTGAGTCAGCGCTGGGTGTCAAAGTCGCTGAGGAAGCCATTTCAAATGTGGGACGATTGCGAAATCAGCTGATGCGCCCCGCTGCGGCCGAATCAATCGCATCTCATTGGATGGATAGCCTGACGTTGAACGCTTTCCGACGTGCCGATGAAATCGATCGCAAGAAAGTCCTGAATGTTCTAGCCGAGCCGATCGCTGCGGGAAAAGGTTTCGATCAGGCATTGGTCGCCCTGATCGCTGGCCGGTCGGACTCATCCGAATCGTGGTACAACGCGTTAGGATCTCACGGCGAGGCGGCGCTTCGCAATCGTGTTGCTTCGATTTCGATGAACGCGGATCTCCGGTGCACTCGTTGTCACGATGCATTGGTCGCAAGCAAGGGACGCCAGCAAGACTACTGGTCGTTCGCCGCGCTGCTGAAATCAATGGTCAAGAGCCAGGAAAATGGCCGCTGGCGATTGCAGCGTTCCGGCGACGGTGCAGCCCCCAACCCGATCTTCTATGACATGGCTGATGGAAGACGCAGAATTGCGCAACCCGCCGTGCCGCAGTCGTGGCTGGGCCCGGAATGGACCGAGTCGCCCGCATCGCTGGACGTTTGGGCAGAAGACTTGATCGGATCGCGCCCGCTGGCAAAGGGAATCGTCAACTCGATGTGGAAGACACTGTTTGGTCGTCCGCTGGTCAGCCCGGTCGTGGACCTGTCGGCATCGCCTCGCAACGAAGATTTGTTGCGACTGGAACAAGAACTATCGGATGACTTGATCGCATCGAACTTTGATGTGGCACGAACGCTGGCACTGATGATCCAGTCCGATGCGATGCGACGAAGTGTCCCCGACGTGCTTGCCCCAGACAAGACGCTCTTGGCCAGCCGTGATCAAGTATCCAGCGCGAACAAGCTGGTGATGGCTTTTGCCGCCGCACCACCGAAGCGACCCAATGTGCCGATCAACCGTCGCATCGCTCACGTCCTGCGCGCCTCTGGATCGAGCATTGAATTGGCACTTGACGGCGGGCCGGCCATTCTTAGCCAGGCCGGCGTCACTCAGCCCGGTGCAAAACAAGCCGGTGCAAAACAGGGCGATCGAATGCCGAAAAAACAACGAAGCACGAAATCGGTCCTCGAGACGACGCCGACGGATTTTCCTGCCGATGCCGATGCCGTGCCAGTTCAATGGCTGAACTCGATTAGCGATGCCGACATCAAAATTGATCACCTGGCGTATCTGTCCGGACGCAGTCGTCTGCCGGCCAACGCCGCAACGGCGGTCGATGCGATGCGGCAAGCGGAAACGGATGAATCGCTGATGTTGCAGCGAGTTTGGTGGATTCTGTCAAACTAGGGATCGAGATGGGATCGCTAGCCGGACAGGACTTATCAGACAGAGTCCGCCAGCCGGCAGAACGTATCAGACAGAGTCCGCCGACCGGCTGGCGTTTTCTGTCGGACCAACCTTCGGCAAATTTGGCCAGCCAGAGCCGTGATCGCGCGTTAGCGCCACCATTTCGGTTATCATGTCCAAGGGCAACGGCCCCACCTTCTCTTCTCTTCCGGCAGTTTCCCCAGGTCTTCGATGGGCATTCGTTTTGCGTGCCACGAGTGCGACAAACAGCTGAACATTAAGCGTGAACTCGCTGGAAAGCGGGGCGTCTGTCCCGAGTGCTCGACGCGATTTCGCATTCCCCTGCAAGATGCCCCAACGTCATCGCCGATCAAGCCTTCGCATCCAGCCCAAAGTTCGACTTCAGACGCGACAAATTCGGACGCAACAAACCTCTCACGTGATCGCAACGGCCAAGAAGCCAGCGCGGGCGCAAAGGTTGCCGTAGCCTCCGCGGATTCCGCCGCGACACCAAATTCCCGCGCGAGCGTAACCCCCAGCGAACGCGTTTCATCCAATCCCCAGCAGCCCCAGTCGGACGCGGGCACATCCGTGGCAGGCATTTCCTCGAGCGAACTGCTGGCGGGAGATTCCTCGGCGACCTGGTATGTCCGGCCGCCCACCGGCGGACAATACGGACCTGCGAGCGCCGACGTCTTTCGCAGCTGGATCGATCAGGGCCGCGTCGCGGCGACCTCGTTGATTTGGCGTGACGGCTGGCCGCAATGGCGAGTCGCGTCGGAGGTTTTATCCGAACTGATCAAACCGCCGACTGAGTCCGATTCGAAATCTGCCGTTGCTGGCACTTCGGTTGCCGTGGTCGGTTCCACCCCCGATCATGATCGGGCCGCCGCCGGTCGTGACGGGGACATTGTCCTGGGCGGTCGATCCGACGTCGGCGTTCAACGACGGGCTCGTTCGGGCCGTCGCATCGCCATGATCGCGGTCTTGTCGGCGATCGCAATCACATTGATTGTCGCCTTGGTCCTCGTTCTGAACCGCGGCACGCCAACGCAATGACTGCGGCGATATTGGAATTCCGGTGCGGCTGAGGATGCCACGGTCCTGGCCGTGCTCGTTTGCGGCTCAACGTGGTCTGTTGACAGCCCGACCTGATCGACGGGGAATCACGTTGGGCGCATACGCGACGAAGGCTAAACGGGCTCCCGAGCATCCATGCCGCCCATCGTGTATCCGGGACCTTACCTGTTGGGTAATCGATCCACTACATTACGGCATCACGAACCTCAGAAACAATGTTTTGGAGAGACGACCATGCGCCTGCCCAACCATACTTTGACAACAACCGTCGTATTCTTGACCAGTCTTTCGGCGCTAACACTGGACGTGTCGGCGGAATCGCCCGCTAACGAAACCAAACCGACAACAGTCAGCGTCTTTGGTGCGGCCGAGATGACCGTTCCCCCGCAGTTCAAGCGAGTCGACGTCCAGTCGCGCATTCTGGAACACGAATTCCAGGCAAAAGCCGGCGAGGGTGACGCAGCCCAAACCGCGCGGGTGACGATGATGGCTGCCGGCGGCGACGTGGCCGACAACATCAAACGTTGGAACGGTCAATTCGCCGGTGGCGACAAAGCCGCACAGAAGTCCGAAGCGATGAAGATCGGTGATTGGCAAGTTCATATTGTCGATGCATCAGGCTCGTACCAAGAGCGCATGGGCGGTGGTCCTTTCGCTGGTGGAAAAGTTGTGACGCGAGAAGACTATGGCATGACAGGTGCTATCTTGGTCCATCCGGAAGGTCGCAAGTACTTTGTCAAGATGATCGGACCCGCAACCGTCATCAAAGCCAACCGAAAAGCCTTTGTCGACATGATCAAAAGCATCGACAAGTAATCGTTTAAGACTGTCCCATCAGCATGAAGCGCTGCTATGAATATTCAAAGCTTTCTAGAACACCACGGAATCGTTCGTAATCCGTTCACCGAGGAAGACGCACGAACCGACCAAGTGTTCAAGGAACACTGCATCAGCAGTGCATATCACCCAATCTGGGACAAGGTTTACGGAGATCCCGTCGAGCCGTCGACGGCCATCATTTTTGGTCCCAAGGGCTCGGGCAAGACGGCGATACGGCTGCAAATCGATCGACACCTGCAGCAGTACAACGCGGAAAACCCGAACCAGCGTGTGTACGTGATTCGGTACGACGATTTCAATCCGTTCCTTGATCACTTTTGCGAACGGATGAATCGTCGCACATCGCGGAAACCTGAACGCGTGTTGGATTCGTGGCGACTATGGGATCACATGGATGCCATTATGTGCCTAGGCGTTACCAACCTGGTCGACCAAGTACTCGCGGCCGATTCGCCGGACGAGCCTTCACTGATCAACAAAGAACAGCTCAAGCGACTCGATCGAACGGCTGCTCGCGACCTGTTACTGTTGGCGTGCAACTATGATCAATCGACGGCGTCCACTTTTTCTGATCGCTGGAATTCGTTGCGAAAGAAATTGCGATTCGGAAACTTGATGGCCAAGTGGGATTTTGTGTTCGCCATTCTTTGGGGAATCGCCGCAATCGCACTGACCGGCTGGTTGTACATGGACCAAGAGGTCGTGGATGAAGAAGCCGGTCGAAGCTTAAAGATCCTGTGGCTCGCGCCCCCCCTGATCATCTTGGGTCTGCTGCCGTACGCAATTCGCTGGACGAAATGTCAAATCGCGGCGATGGGAATCCGAAAACATATGCGTGTGGGTAAACGCGAAATCGGATCGCTGCGACGGGTGCTGATGAAATTCCCTGCGAAACAGCTCGCCAGCCAGCCGATGCCCCGATTCGACCGTACCGACGATCGCTACGAATTGCTGAACAAGTTCCAGTCCGTACTAGAACGGCTCGGATTCTCAGGCACCGTCGTCTTGATGGACCGTGTCGACGAACCGCATATGACCGGAGGCAAACCCGAATTGATGCGTCGGTTCGTTTGGCCACTGTTGGACAATAAACTTCTGAAACACCCCGGCCTCGGGTTCAAGATGATGTTGCCGCAAGAACTATATCGCGATGTCGAACGTGAGAGCCGTGAATTTCACGAACGAGCCCGACTGGACAAGCAAAATGTGATTCCCGCGTTTCAGTGGACCGGCGAGTCGCTATATGACTTGGCCCGTGCACGGATGCTCGCATGCAGCGACGAAAATCGTTCGCCGGAACCCAAAGACTTGTTCGACGAAGACATCAGTTATCAACGTATGCTGTCAGCATTTCAGTCGTTACGTGTGCCGCGGCATCTGTTTCGGTTCTTGTATCGAGCGCTCGTCGATCACTGCAACCGATACACCGATGCTCAGCCCGAATTTCGCATCAAGGCGGAAACATTCGAATCCGCACTTGCGGTTTACAGTCGGGAACTTGACGGCAATATGTCATAGGCAATCGCTTGGATCCCGGGCATTGGCCGCAGGCCGCTAGACACCCGACCAAGACGCGCGAGCTATAGAAATCCGAGCGGACCTTGTGCGCCGCCGGCGGGAAAAAAGTTGCGAATATTGGGCAGCACGTCGACCAGATCGGCGTTGTTCGCAATCCCGAACCACATCGCCATTTCGGCATTGAACTGATCGACCGAAGTCGTCGGGATCAAGATCCCCCGATACACGTCTAGCGGATTATTCATCACCGCCGGGTCGTTTGCCGCCAATGTCATCGGGTACTGGCCATAGATTCCGCCACCATTGACTGCCCCGCCCATCACAATCTGGTTACCGCCCCAACCGTGGTCGGACCCTTGTCCATTGCCCGCCAATGTTCGGGCAAAGTCCGAAACGGTAAACGACGTCACATTCGACGCCACGCCCAATTCTTCCGTGGCAGCATAAAACGCTGACATCGCCGAACTGACTTCGTCCATTAGCACGCCGTGTGGGCCGATCAGGTCCGCATGATTATCAAACCCGCCGATATTGACGAAGAAAATTTGTCGCGACTTGCCAAACCTCCCCGCAGCGCCGATCGTTCGGGCAACCCGCTGCAGTTGTTGTCCCAGATAGTTCGACGGAAACTCCGTGGTCAACGAAACGTCTTCGGTCGCGTCGTTGTACAACTGTGCCGCCTCGATCGCTTGTGATGTTGCATCGGCATACGTCTGAGTGACCAAGTTTGCATGGGTTCGACCGAGCGCGTCGTTGAATGAACGACGGAAAATGATGTCGGGGCCCCAGTCGTATCGGTAACCCTCATTGAGCGTTGCCCCATCCACGTTGACAACGTACGGATAAACGTTCGCGCCGGTTTGCAACAGATTCACGTCACCCACAGAGATGCTCATTCCGATGGCATCGTTATAGGCAGCCGGATCGGTCAGGATATCCGCCATCCGCCCACCCCAACCGGTGACATGCGTACGCGTTTGCGGAACCGATGTCTGCCAGTGGCGTGTGAAATCAGAGTGCGAATATAGCCCCAGTGGCAAATTGATGTCGTTGTCGTAGGCGGTGCGATCGGTCGGTTCGACCAGACTGCCCACGTTGGCAACGAATGCGACCTTCCCCTCGTTGTACAAACTTTGCAGGCCGGACATCGACGGATGCAATCCAAAGTTTCGCGCACTGTTGGTATCACCAATCATCAGCAAGTCATCATGCGGAATCGCCAATCCGGATTGATTTTGCGCGTAACGGATCGACAGATAGTCGTCATACTCGGCCGTATCGTATGGCATCAGCATATTGAACGAATCGTTGCCGCCATACAAGAAAATGCAAACCAGCGCTTTGTAATCGCCGGGAATGGGATCGGCCGCCATCACGGCGCTGGTTAACTGCAAACTGGTCAAGGTCGATGCGACCGAAACCGAACTGAGACATGCGGTCTGTCGTAAGAAGCTTCGGCGATCAATCGGGCGCGAGGCGTCTGCCGATCGAGTTCGCTTTGTGTTCCGTTGCATCATGGGGCTCGCGAATGAAGTCAGGTTGGTGAAGCGAAATGAAGTGTTAAAAAAGGAAGACGCGCGGCGGGGCGTCGATCGACTTTCGAAAGGGCGAATTCGATCCGGTGCAGCGATGGTTTTCCGGTGCAGCGATGGTCTACTGAGTGATCACGCACGACGGAGATAAGATCACCGCGTTCAGTGCCCCCATGAATCGCTCCCTTTCGTCAAGCCAAGGTCTTTCGGTAAACACCTCCTCAATGATCGCCGGAATATTCTCTTTGGTCGCTTGATCCATCGTGCCATTGCACAGCAGCAGGTCTAGCCGATCCATCATTGCCTGGGGATCGTCGACAATCAGTTCCAATTCGCGTTGATAATCGAACTTGATTGTCGAGACCAACGGTTGGCCATCCACATAACCGACCTGATTGCGGATTTGGCCTTCATAGATCTCCCATCGCAATCGATTCGCCGTGCGGTTGTTGATCACGGGTGTCAGCACTTGAAATTCCGGCGCGAACAACGTTGAATTCGGCAAGCGTCGGCTGGCCGCGACCTGTGACAGTGGCCCGGGTGGCTGGTAATCGGGCAGATAAAAGTTGAACACGCTTGGCGATGCGAAAGGCGCTTGCCCGAATTCCCATTCCATTCGTGGGATCACATACCAAGGGCTATTTTGTCCGTTGTAGAGCACTTCGCCGGATCGCAGTGCGCGAATCATCGCCGTGTATCGCAACACTGGCTCCCGCAAGCGACCAAACTCGGTGCCTCTTTCAACCACCGTCCAGCGCAGCGGGTCCGCTTGACGAATCCCGCGAACACCGCGAAACGCCTCGGGATCCAACAACACCGCTTTGACCAGTGCTTTCATGTCGCCACGCGGGGCGGAGCCCGTATCCCCATTGAACGCGGCCGCGACGCGATTGATATAGGCCCGCGACGGATTCGATCGTACCAGACGTTGAATCATACGCCGGGCGATGAACGGACCCACGTTGGGGTGGTCGGCCAAGTGATCCAGTGTCGCGTTGATGTCCTGCATGCCTTTGCCAGGCGTGCCGTCGTGGGCAGGCAAAATCAGGCCACCCACGATCGTCTTTTGCTCGGTGTCGTGATAGTCCTCCCACATTTCCATGGGCCGCTGAAAGTCTCTCGAGTCGCCATAGCCGAAATAATCGCTGTCGGGAAACGTCAGTCCGGTGAACACGCGCGCCATGTTCCGGATAACGTCATTGTCATACGTGGGAATCAACTCGCCGGCATCGTTGCGTTTCGCTCGACCGTCTCGCAACAGTTCATAAAGACCGATCGAGAACAATTGCATGACTTCGCGGGCATAGTTTTCGTCAGGATAAACGCCCGAGGCCGGATCGGCTTTTGCGTTTCGCAAATGCGACAAGAAGATCCCCATCACCGGATGCAGCGTCACGTCGCCTAGCAGTTGGCGATAGTTTCCGAATGAGTTTCGCACCAACATGTCATAGTAAGCCGTCGGGCCATACCAATGCGGGTAGCCGCGACTGTCCAGGGTTGCGTCACCGAAGTTGGAATCCTCGTCGTTGACGACAAATATCTGGCTGAGTGCCCAGGCGGTTCGTTGACGAAGCTGATCGGGCGCGTCGATCGCATTGTGCCAGAACGCGTGATACCGGTACCGCTGCAACCAAATCCGACCGTCGGTGTTGGTGTAACCGTGATCGGCGAGCATGCGATCAATCGTCTCTTGATGGTAAGAGGCCGGAATCTGGAACTGCTGATCGATCCACTCATCGCAGGCGGCACGTGTCCCGATTTGACGAATCCGAATCGCCAATTCATTGATCGAGTCCATATCCGGACCGAACGTCGCGTAGCTCAGAAATTGGGCCGCGCGAACCTGGGACCGTATGACACGAATCTCAGCACTGTTCTCGGCATCAAACGAACCAGCGGTCGCCGTTGCTAACGGAAAGAAGAGAGCGGCCAAGACGATCCATCGACTCGCGATGATCAATGGGTCAATGTTCGTCAGACCGATGTTCGACCGATGAACGCATGCACCAAGGATGCGCGGAATTTCGGTGATCGGTGCTTGGCGTGTGATCCGGTGCCGCGATGGCGTCTCTTGCTGGCTTGGACCACGACATGCACGAAACGACATCCTGACGACTCTCAGATGAATGACAAGTTGATAATGGGTGACCGGACAACAGGGCCATGGCGTCCGATCGAAGGAAAAGCTGACAAGGAAAGCGAGTTGAAAAGGACAAGGATAAGGATGAGCGGATAACGTCGTACCGACCGGGGACGATCAGGCACTTGCAATACGATCTCGCAGTTGTTGCCGACGTTATCGGGCAGGCTGCCGTGAGGCGTTGCAGTCCGCCGCACGCGAATGGCGTGCCGCTCATGTGATCCGAACCACCGCCCACCCGTCCGGTCGGGGGCACCAGCGACTCACCCAGATCGGTCGGTTTCCCGGGGTTTGCCTCGCACGAGCGTGCCCCAGCGACGCCGTTGATTGGCCCACCATTGCTCAGGCACCTGCGGCCCATCCGCCGAGCCACAGGTGGGCCGCATCAAGATCGAGTTTTCAAATTGAAGCAAGTCTGTTAAACTGCCAGCTTCGGACGCTTTCGAGATTTCCTCGCGTCCTCCATAAGCCAACTCGATGTCGGAACACATGTCCGTGTCCGACGTGAAACACTGGAGAATGAACTAGGTGGGTACAAAACGAACGGGTAAGGGGCGAAGAAAAGTTGGACGTAAGAAACGCCGGATGCGGGCCAAGATTCGCCATCGCAAGAAATAATCACGACTCTGTGGCGGATAGAATCCGCTGCCGAGGACTCGCGATGAAGTTTATGACTTTTTTCTAAGTCGATCTGTTAGCCGAGGCCGATGCACCTCGGATTCATCTCGAAAGTGAACGAAAAGTCTCGAAAAGAGACATTCAGAATCGGGCTCGGATCGGCGAGCCCCTGGGGTCATTAGCAACCATCGTTGGTGCGCATATCCGGCTGTTGCTCAGTGGCACAAACTCACTTTGTTGCTCAGTGGCGCAAACTCACATTGTTGCTCAGCGGCCCAAACTCACAGTATTGCTCAGTGGCGCAGACTCACAATGTCATCCCACAGCGCGTGATAGATTTAGCGCGTCCGGGCGGGTGCATTGTGCTATCGCCGACGGTGGTTTGATTACGCTGACCCTTCAGCGAGACCTAGCTTTGCGAGCCACCGCCTTGAGTTACCGTTCTCGTCGTGAGAGTTGCTGCGAGATTCGCGTTTGGCGTGTGCGAGTTGCTCTTCCAGATCGGCCATCTTTGCGGCAAGTTCCTGGCGTTCGCGCGAAAGCTTAGCGCGTTCGAGGGACGCCTCGATTTCGGCCTGTCGAAACTTCTCTTCCCATTCTTCCTGCATCTGCTGCAGTCGCTCGCGTTCTTCGCGCACCAGTTCGTCGGCATCGAACATCTCGGTGATCGCAGCAGCGCCGATCGCCAAGCCGCCGTCACGTGTTTCGGATTGGCTGTCCAACAAATGTTGCAACTCGCGAATCTGCTGTGAACGATCTTCCAGTTCCACGTCCCGCCGATCCAGCTCGTCCTGCATCTGCCGAACGTACTCGATCGGGTCGATTGTCTCGTCCGATTCGGTTTCGTTCAGACTGCTCACGAACGCTTCGGCGTCAAACGAGTCTTCTTCCATCTGTCGCAACATCAGCTGCTTGCGTTCTTCCCACGACAGTGTTTCGTTGCTGCGAGACTGGTCGTCGCCGAGCGAAGTCTCGACGCTGCGAGAGGCGAGCTGGGATGCGAGTTCGCTGTTTTGTTTTTCGAGGTCTTCGACTTGAGACCGAAGATGTTGGATCTCGGCTCGCAGCGGCTCGCTTTCACCTTCATTCGCATTGCGATCTGCGATGGCCACCTCCGCAGACGCTTCACGGGCACTGATTAACAGGTGGTGAATATCGGCAACCTGCTGCAGCATTCCTTGCAGCGCTTCGGTATTGGACTCGCACTGCTGCGCAAGACTTAGCAGCGCATCATCTCGCTGATCGCGGTCGGGGGGTGAAAGAATCTCTTCCGGCGTACCCCGATTCGATTGCCTTGAGTTTCCTGTCATGAATCCGTCAATGTGCTGACAAACTAATCTACGTGCTTTGGAAATGGGGCCCGAACGCGTCGGCACTGGCCAAACAATGCCCCGGGGCCAGCCGGTCAGTTGCCCGTGCGCTTGTATACAAATGCAACTGTCTATCCATACCTAGGTCGATCCAGTCATTTGTGACAAAATGAAGCCATGGCAAAAAAGAAATCCGCCCGATCCGGCGCCAAACAAACCGAAGAATCCGACGGTATCGATTTTGAGGATGCCCTTGCGGATGTTGAACAGATTGTCGGCAAGCTAGAAAGCGGCGACGCCGGCTTAGGTGAGTCTCTGGAACTATATGAAGCGGGCGTCAAGCGCTTGAAAGAGTGCCACCGATTATTAGGTCAGGCCGAGCAAAAGATTAGCTTGCTATCCGGTTTCGATGCCGACGGAAATGCGATCACAGAGCCGTTTGACGAAGTGGCGGATGAGACGCTGCAGCAAAAACAGGCGGCTCGCCAACGACGCCGGCGAGCGAAATCGCCAAAAAACGCCACTAAAGGCGGCGAATCAGACAATGGAGACGCCGACGACAGCTCGTCGACCGTGGACGATTCACCTGGGCTTTTCTAGACTATTTGAGCGGCAATCACGCCCAATCGGGCCTTACATCGACCCGCCGCCGGGTGGACGACGTTCGCGGATGACGGTTTTTGCCTGTCGTCCAATGATGCTGCTGGACTGCAAACAGCCCCGGTTGGCGAATAGCACAGGTCGGCGACCAGCCTGGGCTGCGAACAACACTGGGCTGCGGACAACACTGGGCGGCGAACAACACCGTGCAACTTTGTCCATGCACGAAGATGCCGTCATGACGCAGTGGCGTAACGATACGTTCGGCGGTCGACTTGAAAACTTACCGACATCAATCTTTACCGACATCAATTCCCTTCGCCTCCGTCTGACTCCAACGCCCCAGCGACTCGCTTGTCCGTGAACGAATCCTCCCCTGCAAGTCGATCTGTGACTCGAGAAATGACGGCGATCGCGGATCTAAAGTCTCCCATTGAAGACGCCCTGCTGGACGCTTGCCAATTCGGCGAAGGTTGTCCGGCACGATTGGGCGAGGCCATCCGTTACGCGGTGCTTTCGCCCGGGAAACGTCTGCGTCCGTGCCTGGTTCTGATGGCGGCGGAAGCCTGTGGCGGCAGTTTCGAGCAGGCGATGCCGGGCGCCGTGGCGGTTGAACTGATTCACGCCTATTCGCTGATTCATGACGATCTGCCAGCGATGGATGACGACGATTTGCGGCGAGGCCGTCCCACCGTTCATGTCGCCTTTGATGAAGCGACCGCGATCCTGGCTGGCGATGCGCTGCAGCCAATGGCAATGGAACATCTCGCCACACACGTGCGTAATGCCGAACAAGCAGTCGCTGCGATCGCGGCGCTGGCCAAAGCCGCAGGGCCGACCGAACTGGTCGGTGGGCAATCCGATGACCTGGCTGCCGAACGACAACACAACGATCCCGATCCGGAAATGCCACGACCGCCTGGCGCAAATGCGACCGACGAGACAACCATGCATGTTTCCGGCGATGCGGGAATAACGGCGACGGAAAGCGGGGCGGCAACTCCCTGCGAACAAACCACACGGTCACTTGCGCACCTGGAGGCGATTCATCGTCGCAAGACGGGCGCATTATTCGCGGTCTCGCTTGAATTGGGCGCAATTTTAAGCGAGGGCAGTGATGAGGCGAGGTTGGCTCTCGGTAATTACGCTAGAGAGCTGGGCTTGGGCTTTCAGGTGGCCGACGATCTACTAGATCACACAGCCGGTGAAGCAGAACTGGGAAAACGCACGGGAAAGGATGCCAGTCGCGGCAAACTGACTTTCCCCGCATTGATGGGCGTCGAGGCGTCTCGTTTGCGGGTCGAAGAACTGGTTGCGTCGGCGCGTCGCCACGCGTCATTCTTTGGTGATGCGGCATGGCGTTTGAATTGGTTGGCGGAATATGTTTTGGAGCGATCGCGTTGAATAGTGAATCATCAAGTGGTGAAGGAAATCCACAAACCGGTTCGAGTCACCCCTTGCTTGCGAGTCTGCATGACGCGACGCCGCTGCGAGGCTTTTCGACTCAACAGCTGGAAAGTCTAAGCGATGAAATTCGCGACGTCCTTTGCAATCTGCTGGCGACCCGAACGGCTCACTTCGCATCGAACCTTGGCGTCGTTGAGCTATGCATCGCGCTGCACTGCGAATTCGATTTTCGACGAGACCGACTGATTTGGGACACGGGTCACCAGATCTATCCGCATAAATTGGTGACCGGTCGATATAAGGATTTCCCTGGTATTCGCACACGCGGCGGGCTGATGGGTTATCCCAATCCACACGAGAGCCCTTATGACCTGTTCATGACCGGGCATGCCGGCAGCAGCGTCAGCACAGCGGTTGGGCTGCGCAGCGGAGACGTCGTCGGCGATCAATCGGACCGTCGTACCGTCGCGGTGATCGGTGACGGCGCGTTCCCCAGTGGCATCGTCTTTGAGGCGATGAACAATGCGGGCGAACTGGAGGACGATCTGACGATCATCTTGAATGACAACAAGATGTCAATTTGTCCTCGCGTTGGTTCGGTCGCAAATTACTTAGATCGACTGCGCAGCAATCCTTTCTATACGGGATTGAAAAGCGAGGTCGTTCGCTTGCTCGATCATGTGCCCATGTTTGGCGATCCCACCGAACGTCTGCTGGCGCAGATGAAGGAAGGCGTCAAAGCGGGACTGCTGGGCGGCATGCTGTTTGAAGAGCTAAACATCCGCTACGTCGGACCGATCGACGGTCATGACATCGCGCTGGTTCGCAAGTACTTAGCAATGGTCCGCGAGATGACCGGCCCGGTGCTGCTGCATGTGGTCACCGAAAAAGGTCACGGTTACAAGCCGGCAGCAGAAGACCCCGTCTTTTTTCACACGCCGCCTGCGTTCAAAGACAACGAAGCGACGAACGTTTCTGCCAGCGAGATCACACAGAAATCCGTCAGCAATCCCGTCGCTGCGGCGCCGTTCACCGTACCGGCTCGGGATGCAATTCGGCGACAAATGGCGACCGACCCGCGCGTCACGGTCATCACCGCGGCGATGTGCCAGGGCAATAAGTTGGAACCGGTGCGCGAACAGTTCCCCGATCGTTTTTTTGACGTCGGCATCTGTGAATCTCATGCCGTCGCCTTTGCCGCCGGCCAATGCAAGACGGGCCTGCGGCCGATCGTGGATATTTACAGCACGTTCCTGCAGCGCAGCTATGACCAGATCTTTCAAGAAGTCGCCCTGCAGGACTTGCCGGTCGTCTTTATGATGGACCGCGCGGGGCTGACCGGACCCGATGGACCGACACACCACGGACTGTTCGATATCGGTTACATGCGGCTGTTCCCGAACATGGTCGTGATGGCGCCGGGTTACGCCGCAGAAGTCGACATGATGCTGGCGGCGGCGTTAAAGCACGAACACCCATGCGGCATTCGATACCCCAAAGCACCTGCAATGGAAGTCGATCATGAACCGGCACCGATCGAGATCGGACGCAGTGAAGTGATTCGCGAAGGCACCGACGGAACCATCATCGCCTACGGCGCGATGCTGCAGCAAGCGATCGAAGCGGCCGACCTGCTGGACGGTCATCTGAGCGTCGGCGTCGTCAATGCCCGCTTTGCCAAACCGATCGATACCGAGATGTTGTCAGCCGCTTTGGCGGACAGAAAATTCGTCGTCACCTTAGAGGAAGGCACCGAACTAGGCGGATTTGGCTCGGCACTGCTGGAATGTGCGGTCCAACTGCGTTTAGATACGCGAGGCATCAAGGTTTTGGGGCTTCCGGATGAATTTATCGAGCATGGCGACCGTGATGACCTGTTGGATGAACACGGTTTAAGCCCTCAGCGAATCGCGGAAACCTGCCGCGAACTGGCCAACGCGCAACCTGTCCTGGCCCATTAGTCGCTAGGCTTTCGACCCGTCATGATTGACCGCGACGCGAATTCCCAGCACGAGGTTTCGTCGGAATGCGGACACAGTGTCGTCGGTGGACGCCATCTGACATAGAATCATCGGCAAGCCTCGGCAGCGGCTTGACCGGCGGATCGCGAATCAGCAAGTATCCAGCGGCCGACAGAATTGGACGCTCCGGATCGGCGCGACTGACCATTAGCGGACAAGGGACAGCATGAACGAACCGGCACGGTCGAACCACCGCAACTGGATCCGTGGCGGTGGAACACGCCCAAAGGTCGTCATCTTGGGCGCTCCCGATCGCGAACGGGTCAAGACGGAACTGAAACGTTTGCGTCCAGTCATCGCATCTCGCGCTGAAATCCTGGCGGAAGACCTAGAGTTCTCTTATGACTTCAGCGAACACCCCGAGAAACACTCGCCGGATCTCGTGATCGTGCTGGGCGGGGACGGTTCGATTCTGCAATCGGCACGTCAAATGGGGACCAATCAAGTGCCGGTGCTTGGCGTCAATTGCGGTCGCCTGGGTTTCCTTGCCGCGCTCTCGCCAGACGACTTCTTGAATACTTGGCCAGATGTTTGCTGTGGCGGATTCGAAATTGTCGAGCACCTGATGCTAAGTGCGACACTCATCCGCGACGGAAAAGAGATCGCCCAACAGTTGGCACTGAACGAAGTCGCGGTGTTGGGCGGACCGCCGTATCGCATCTTGGAAATCGATTTGTACGCCGATGATCTGTTGGCGACCAGTTACCGGTGCGATGGTTTGATCATTGCCACGCCGGTCGGATCCACCGCTCATAATCTTTCGGCAGGCGGGCCGATATTGCGTCGCAATCTTCAGGCGATCGTGATCTCTCCGATCAGCCCTCATACGTTGACCTATCGCCCGTTGGTCGACTCGGCGGATACGCGATTGGAACTCGCCGTTACGGAACCGAACGGATCCACCAGTGTTGTCATCGATGGCCGCATCATGAGCGCCATCTTGCCGGGTGACCGAATCTCGGTACGCCGCGCCGAAGAGTCGTTCAGGATGCTGTCGGTGCCAGGACAAAACGATTACCGGACACTGCGCGATAAACTCGGCTGGGGCGGTTCGGTCCCCGAGCAGCGCAGCTAGAGAGCCTCTGAGCAGCGCAGCTAGAGAGTCCCTGAGCAGCACAGCTGAACGGTTACGCGCGGCGGACTGGCTGCCCATCTGACTCGGTGCCGCGGACACCCATCGCGGTCGGTCTCCTCTCGTGGCCAGACGCCTTTCCCGCCAATCGTTGCAAACCCAATCACTGCGAATATCGCTGCAATCCCTAGTTCACGGCAACGCGCACGGGTTTGTCGGATTTTTGCGTGGCTGCCTCTTCGCGTATTCCACCTGACAACGCACCTTTCGATAGCACGATCTGCCTGACGAGGCGATCAGACGCCTGTATCGAAATTCGCAAGACGAGCCGACCGCATGACGACCATTCAAGCAACCCTGAATTACAAAGTCAGCAATGACGAATCGAATGAGTCTTCGACGCGGTGGTTGGTGCAAATCTATCCGCTGGACCTGGACTGTGGGCCGATCGAACTGAAGCACGAAATCACGACGTTGGGGCGTTCCAATGAGTGCACCATTCACGTCGATGAAGATTCGGTGTCGCGCAAACACGCCGAGATTCGCCAGACCGATTCAGGGCACGAGATTTTCGATTTGGGCAGCACCAACGGAGTCTTGGTCAACGAACTTTCAGTCAAACAAGTCCAGCTGCGCTCGGGCGATCGTATCCAACTTGGCGCACGCGTCTATCGCTTCTTGGCCGACAACGACTTTGAAGCGCAATACCATGAAACCGTCTATTCGATGATGACGCGTGATGGGTTGACCGCCGCATACAACAAGCGGTACTTGCTGGAATCACTCGCCCGAGAAATCCACCGCTGCAAACGATACGAACGACCGATTGCCGTCGCGCTGATGGACATCGATCACTTTAAAAGTGTGAACGACACGTACGGCCATCTGGTCGGCGACGAAGTACTGAAGGAACTAGCACGACGATTGCACAGCGTTCTGCGGGATGACGAAGTCCTGTCCCGATTCGGCGGCGAAGAGTTTGCGGTTGTCATGGTCGAAGCCGAACACGAACAGGCGCTAGAAGTTGCCGAGCGATGTCGCCAAGCGATCGCAAGCACACCGTTCGAGACCGCGGCCGGACCGCTGGCGATTACCGCCAGCTTTGGCGTCGCCGCCCCCGCCCCAGAATCACTCTGCTCGGTTGATGAGATTCTTGCCAGCGCCGACGAACGACTCTACGAAGCCAAAGAAAGCGGTCGAAACTGCGTGAAGTGCTAACCCAACTGAATGAGTCAAACTCGGGAGCATCACGACGACCATGAGTGACCAAAAAACGATTGCGCGATCCTCATCGACTCATGAGTCGCAAATACCTCAGATCCACGGTACCGACTCGCGAGGCCTACTCGCATCACCGCCAAGCCGATCTTGGACGGGTCGGTCGCTTGGCAAATACATCATCGGCGAACTGATCGGTAGAGGCGGAAACGGCGAAGTCTATCACGCGACCCATCAGTGGCTTGATCGCAGCGTCGCCATCAAATTTCTGATCGGAATTCGGGCGGACGATCACGAGTCGGCAGAAAGATTTCGCCGCGAGGCACAAGTCGCCGCGTCGATGATCCACCCCAACATCGTGCGTGCAACCGACGGTGGAATCGTGGCCGACCAATTGTTCTTGGTCACCGATTTGGTCGATGGATTCGATCTGTCCGAGTTGATCCAGCGACATCACCGGCTAAGCGTTGCGGACGTCTGCGAGATCGGATTTCAGGCGGCAACGGCACTCGGTTTCGTTGCCTCGTACAATACCGTTCACCGCGACGTTAAACCGTCCAACTTGATGCTTGATCGCGATGGTACCGTCAAACTGCTCGACTTGGGACTCGCACGGACGATGGACGGCGGGCACACGATGACAGCGACGGGTCAGGTGCTGGGCACGATTGACTATCTGGCCCCCGAACAGGCGACGGACCCGCGGCGGGTCGACCACCGTGCCGACGTCTATAGCCTGGGTTGTACGCTGTACTATTTATTGGCAGGCAAAGCGCCTTTTTCCACCGACCACCTTGATACCCTGACCGCCAAACTGCTGGCCACGATCGAGACGGATCCCACACCAATTCGAAAAGTTCGCCGCGATGTGCCGGCGAAATTGGCGGCTTTGATCGAATCGATGCTGGACAAAGAGCCCGGTCGCCGCCCGGCAACCTTCCAGACGATCGCCCAGTCGTTGAAGCCCTTTGCCGCAGACGCGGATCTGATGGCTCTTGTGTCCATTGACGGCAAACCAGCGACTTATTCCAAACAACCCCACACGCCGATGTCGCTGCAGGTCGGCGATCTGATGCGTGTGTCCTCCAAGGCAACCGTACGATTGTGCCTGAGAGGACTCGGTTTTCTCGAACCGGTGCCTTTGCAGCGTGCGGGTCAGCGCCAAACGTATCGATTCAGTTTCCGCTGGCTGAAATTAGTGACCGCGATTTCGCTCTTCGCGGTCTTGCTGTGGGTGATGAGGTTTCCACCGAGAAGACACGGTCCGGTGATTGCCCCGGTGATGCATCCGCACCACCGTACGATTCCGGGACACGACTATGGAGTTTCTGACGCGGAGTTGCGATACAACTCGCTGTTCGGCGGCTAGCATCCGCAAGCTCAAGGCTTTCGGGCCTCAAGGCTTCTCAGGCTCAACGCTTCTCGGGCTCAACGCTTCTCGGGCTCAAGGTGTCTCAGGCGCAAGGCTTCTCAGGCGCTGTGATCGCCGGTCCGTCACCCGCCTTCTTTCGTTAGCACTCCGCCTTGGCTTGGGATCGGCGTGCGAAGCTCCGAAGCCTGCTCAGTTGTGTTTTGCACGATGAATGAGCGCTTCTATGGGTTGAGCGTCCCTATTGATGAACGCCATACATCACTGGCTGAGTGAGTTCCAACGACGCATAAGGAGGCAACGCTTGTTGCAACTCTTGGATTTCATGTTGGCGTGGTCCCTGAACGTCCGGCATGATGTGGGTGACGAGCGCGACGATCAATTCGTTGCGACGACATTCACTAGCTTTGCGTTTGAACAGGTTTCCCACCACAGGAATCTTTGCGAACCCTGGGACGAACGAATTGGAATCAACGTTCTCTTCGCGAATCAATCCACCGATGATGACGCCGCCGCCATCGGGCAACAGAATCGTCGTCGACACCTCTGTGGTGTCTTCTTCTGGGAATCCGTTCTCGGTGATTTTTCCGCCGGACACTTTTGGCAACACCGTCATTAGGACGTTCCCATCGTCGGTGATGATCGGCCGTACGGTCAGCACGATACCGACTTCGAGAAATTCGACCGATTGCACGGTCGACGTTTGAGTCGTCGTCGAAACGGAATAGGGCAGCCGCTGGCCGATTTGAATTTTTGCTTCTTGATGGTTGACCACCGACAACTTGGGCGACGCGAGGGTCCGCGAATTGTTCTGCGATCGAATCAGTTCAAGCAGTCCGGTCATATCGGTTCCCTCGACACGTAGGGCGACCGAGGGGCCAGCCGATTCCTCCTCGGCCATGTTGGTGCCTTCTAACGTGATCTCGGCGCCTTCGAACCTTGCCAGTGTGCGCAGGTTCACGCCATGTCGGTCTTCACCGTCGAGCGCGATCTGCAGCAAGTGAGCTTCCACCAAAACTTGACGCGGCGGCACATCGATCTGGGCGATGTACTGCGCGATTCGCATGTGTGCCGCGGGCGTGTCTTCGACGACAAGCACTTCTCGAGTTTTCTTTTGATCGGTCGAGTCCGCTTCACTAACAAACGCGCTGCCGACGGGTGAGAGAAGACTGTTGGCGACTGATTCGACGTCGGCGGCGGCAATGTAATCCAGCGGATAGACCTGCAGGATTCGACCTTGGACTCGTGGATCCATGCCTGGCGAAGATGCGCCTGTCACATACAGCAGATTGCCCACTCGGTGCCAAGAGAATCCAGCGACTCCTAAGATCGCGTCGAGCACCTCTTCCATCGCGGCGCCGCGAATGCTGACGGTCACTGGACCGGACACATCGGGCGCGAGCACCAAGTTCATTGAGTGATGGTCGGCAATCATCCGCAACACCGATGTCAGTTCGGCACCGGTTGCCACCAGCGTGACGCGCCCGTTGTCATGATCCAAGCGGACACCGTCGCCCGTTGGAACTCGCTCGATGGGTACCAACACGGGTTCGCTGACGCGGTCGTAGTCCGATTCGCCGGCGACCTGACGAACCAGTGGAACGACGGCATTCGGTGATGCGGCGGCGGGCTGCGGCGAAGCGGTCACCACGGCCGACCGAGAAGACGAATGGTTCTGCGAGGCTTCCGCGTGAATTGCTCGGGCGATCTTGTTCCACGTGCTGACGGTGGGTGTGGATTGGTGAATCGGGTTCAGTTTGACCGACTCATTTTCGGCAACCTGCAGTGGCTTGACCAAAGGGCGCACCGGCCCCTGCGGCCTGGACTCGACGACCGACGATTCATTGGGCTGGTCCGCAACGGCGATCGCTGCAGAACCAACGAGCGCGCAGCAGGCCACGCAAACCAAGATCGATCCGCTGCGAATGAAATCGCCGCCGTTGCACATATGTTGACTAGCTCTCCGTAACGTAATGCCATCAAACCGAAATCGATCGCGACCAGGGCCGCGTTTCCGGCTTGGATGGTGCCGCCACTGCGTTGGGCAGTATCGTTTTCCGCGATCGAGACGACCCGGATTACCAGCACAATCGGCATAGTTTCACATAGCGGGTATCGGCGCGCGTGATCGATTGAGCAAAGAGATTCAAGCCAGAAAGTCGGGAATCAAGCGAAATGTCTAGATTCAGCCGACGCAAACCCGATGCGATCCCGCTAAGCGAGGGGAGTGCGAACGAGAAAAAAGGTTCGTGAGAACGGACAATAGGATCGACGCCGAGACCACTGGAGAAAGACGATAATCACTACTTTGCAATCGCAATACCGTCACTGGTGATGTCGACGATTTTGCGTCCATCGGGCAGAGTTTGCCCTGGGCGAACGATCGCGTTGCCGATCAATGCGGAGCCGCCTTCGGTCGTTCCCATCGAGTGCCCCTCAGAGGAACTGCCATAGACCGCTTCGACGCGAATCGGGCCCTCGGATGGCCGCAGAGCCCCGGATGAGCCCGAGTCCACCGGACGAACTCGGAAGAGAGTGCGTTGTTGCAATTCATGCAGCTCAATACGCGAAAGTTCTCGCAGCGCAAATCGCTCCAGAGCCGCTTGCAAATCCGCAGCGCCGGTGTCGTTGGCACCTTGCCTGTCACCTTGCAGCGCGACAGAACTGATTTCCAGTTCGGTGCCGGTGTTGCTTGCCGGACTGTCAGAAACAGCGTCCGGTTTGGTTTCCGGTTGGGTCAGGACCGCAATCAGCAGCCCCACCGCCAATACGGCGATCAACATGAGTTGTTTTTTACGTTTGGCCGAATCCGTATTCTTAGGCATCGGTCAGGTCCTTTGCGAACAGACGTGCCGCGGCAGTCCCCTCGGCGGCATAGGGCACCCGCATCATGACGGTGGCGACACACTGAACCTCGCCATCGACAACATCTGGCACGCGCTGCAAACGAACGCTTTGACACCAGACCGGCAGATGCGCCGCAGTCGATCCGGGATCGTTGTCGCTCGCGGTGTAATCCTGAGCGGTCGAGATCCGATGAATAAATTCATAGATCGAGTTGAAACGACCTTTGACTTGGCATTCCGCAATCAGCACCCCGACACGTTCGCCGACATGATTTTCCAATTGCCGTAATTGAACAACTTCAACGCGCGTGTCAAAACCCGCGCGACGAACTTGATCATTGACTTGCGTCCAATCAACCGACTGGGGCAACCACCGTGAGATCGTTTCGATGCGCCGCTGCAACGCGTCGCGCTCGTTCGTACAGGCGACGTAATCGGCTCGCCAATCCGCCGCTTGTTCCAGCAATTCGATCGCGTCAGCCATCTTAGCGCGATCCACGCGATCGCTACCCACGACGACTTCAGGATGCAGCCAAACCCAAGCAGTCGCCGCAATCAAGCCGACACAGACGAGTACGCCGAACAGACGAATCCGGTATGCCGACCTCAGAAATTCCAGCGCTGCACGACGAGAGCTTTCCGGGCGATCTTTTGCCGCATCGACACGAGCTTGTTTTTTGTCGGCGCTCATGGCAGGTCTCCGATCACGATCGGCGTTGCCTCAATCGACCTCGACAACTGACGCTGTTCGGCATCATTGTCCGCGATCATCGGTTCATGGATTCGATCTGACGCGTTCAGTCGATCGAGCCATTGCGCCATTGTTCGATCGTTGTCGACGTCGGCGGTTACCTTCATCGACGCTTTAGCCCAATCGGGGCGTGAAGATTGATCGGTCGGCGATTCCAAGGGTAAATGAATATCGACAGAATCAATGAGGATGCTGTCTTCAAAGTCGTGAGATGCCAGCGTCAACGCGGCGAGCAACTGGACGAGCTCATCATGAGGCTTGGCCGACTCGGCAAGGGTGCAGGCGAATCGCAACGATTCGACTTCGGCTTGCATCCGGATGACGTCTTGTCGCACGACCTGCAGCGGTGCCGCATCGGCCAACAATTGCGTCTGTTGACTTTCAACATTTTTCGCATGCGCCCACAATGCCGCGACGGTGCCCACAAGCAAGGCCAGCGACAGTAGCGACAAACCCGACCAGAGATAAGCCGTACGATGTATTTGACGTTGTTCGCGGAATCGCTGAGGCAACAAATCCATTGCGCTCAGCTCCATGGCGGTCAGTCCGAATTGGGATTCAGCTGTTCGCATCATCTCGTGACTCCCGCGTCTTGACCGGGCACGGGGTTTGTCTCTCGACCGGATTGCTGCCCCGTGTCGAGACTCGCTTTGTCATCGGCTTGCGGCATAGCCTTCATTTCGCGCTTCGTACGTCCCCCTTGTTTGCAAGCGACCGATCGTGACGCGGCAAATGCAAGCGAAAACGCCACGGCATTGCGGGGGTCATCCACGTTTGAATCCGATTGGATAAAACATCCCCGGGTGGCCTCGCCGGTGAACATCCACTTGGCGACCGGACGCTGCAAAAAGTTCGCAAATGCCACATCAATCCCCTCGATGTGCGCAAGGTCGCCGCACAGCATCACAACCGCATCCGGATCGACATCGCTTTGGTTCCGAGCGGCAAATTTCAGCGTCGCTTGTATTTCTTTTGCGACCTGTTCGATCCAGGGATGCAGTGAATCCACATCCTCGGCATAAAAGACTTGCCGGGGACAATTTGGCAGCACCCGGCTTAGCCCACATCGACCTGATTGCGTGACACACACCAACCCCGAGAGGCGTTGCAACAATACGAGGCATCGCGGTTGCAGGGACGTCAACGGCCCAGCGGCGAGCCCGAGCGCCACACCGTGAGGCAAGATACTTTGCACGTGGTAACCGATATCGCTGACGTGCTCTGCAATTTTGCACGCCGTATCGGTCGCCGTCGCGGCCAACACATGCAGGGGTGCACCGCTCGCGACGGGCCAATGCGACAGATGTGCCGAACTGCGAAACGCAGAAGCTCGAAACATCTGATCACATCGCTGGCGAATCTCGACAGGTAGTTGTGCGGCGGCATCCGATGCCGGTGCGACGGGGATTGTCTCGTAGTGAATCCAAGGTGATGGCATCGACAGCACGGCGACATTTTCCTCGCCGTCGACGCATCGAGGCAACGATTCGCCCAGCCGGTCAACCATTCGGTCGATTAACTCGGGAGTCGTGTTTTCCAACGGATTGAAGGGCAATTCGATTCGACAGCAGCTCGTACAGTGCAATGGACCAAGCCCATCGGAATGCCGCTGCTGCGGCTTCGCTTGATCAAGGGTCGCGATCCGCACGGTCGGGATGGAAAAGTCGATTCCGACGAAACGTGTGCTCGGTGTCGTGAATGCATCACGCATCCACCGAAAACGCGATGGCGTCGCGGCGATGGGTGTGTCGGTCGTCTCGAACGTGGCCGCTTGCAGCATGCTGGTGTCATCAAAAACAAAGGGGTGCCGAAAAGCCTCCGTCAACGGCTCTCGCGGGAACGCGTTTTTGCGTTGCCGAGACGGCGTCGATCTCGCTTGCGACTCGACCCGCACGACTCTGCCAGCGCCCGGTCCTGTTGGTGGCTGATTGCCGGCGGACCTGATCTGGCTTCCATCGTGGCGTTATCCCGATGGGTACAAAAACACTCAACCTCTTGGATGTACGTCACGGCCAGACGTGATTCAAACAAAGCTCGGACGGGGGCCCGTTCTCGATGCCCGGAGCGCATGATCGATCCGCAAAATCGTTTCAAACGCTATCGCCGCACCGTCGATACATCCAGCAGCGGCAACATCACCGACATCACGACGCCCGCAACAACGACGCCCATGAGCAGAATAATGACAGGCTCGAAACCAATCACGAGGCGTTTGATCCGGCGAGCGCCCTCCTGTTCATAAAAAGTCCCGATGTCCTCGAGGACTTCACCGACGCGCCCGGTTCGTTCTGCGGTGAACATCATCTGGGCGGCTTCGGGCGGCAGATAATCCACTTCCTTCATCACCGCACTGGCTTGCAGACCGTCGATGAGGTTTGATTCGATTTCTCGCAGCAAAGACTGCCAATACAGATCACGAGTCGTACGACGTGTCAGCCGAACCGTTTGCAGCAGCGGAACGCCGCCACGAATCATCGCCGACATTGTTCGAAAATTTCGACCGGCCACCAAGGGTCGATACGCGTCGCGAATGAGTGGACCGTACATCAGCAGTCGTCCAAGTGGCTTTTGGATCAACGGATGCCTGCGAAGCAACACCATTGCGGTGAGAAAGGCCAGCACGATCGGCAACAAAATCATCCAGTACTCGCGTGAAAAATCGCCAAGCTGCAACAAATATTGCGTCGATACCGGAACCGGCTTTCCGATCGAGGCAAAGACTTTGCTGAACTGTGGCAACACACCGATGATCAATGCCGACATGACCACCGAAGACGCACCGATCAGAATCAATGGATAGATCATCGCACTGAGGATCGCCCCGCGTGTCTCCAGCTCGCTTCGCATGCGCTCGCAGGTCTGCGTCAATGTCTCGGGCACTTCGCCACTGGCCTCGGCCGCCGAAAGCATGGGCGCCAATGTTGAGGGAAAGAACTCACCGTACACGGCGACCGCATTCGAAAACGAGCTACCTTGGCTAACCGCATCGTGAATGTTGGCCAAAGAGGCGGCCAGCTTGTCATCGTGGCATGACTTGGCAACGGTCTCAATCGCTTCCGCGATTTCCAGCCCGTTATTGCACATCACCGCCAACTGGTTCAGCGTCAATAACACCCGCCGACGAGAAACACCTCGACTCGGCAGGCTCAACGTATTGGGATCAAAACTCGCAGCAGCGGGCGTCGACGAATTTGCCGCCCCCTGGCTGTCGCCGATGGTTTCGCTGGCGTGCGACAAGGGATCGACATACGCGAGCGGCGACATCGGGTTACCCGAGTCGTGGTTGGCCGGTTCGTAGGGGGTGAATGCGGGATTCATAAGCTCGATGGACGATCACAGTCGTCCGCAATCCTTGGCTAATCAGTCAGTGCGACGCGACCGACCTCTTCGAGACTGGTCACACCCGCTTCGGCCAAACGCATACCTTCCGATAGCAGCGTCGGTCCGTGCAACGCGGCGCGCAATTGATCAAGCGTGGCGTTGGTATTGATCAGGTGTCGCATTTCCGTATCGCATTGCAACAGTTCATAGATCCCGGTCCGGCCGCGGTAACCGACTTCGAAACATTGCGAACAACCGCGACTGCGTGCAAAGGCGTGACGCAAGTTCCCGTCGTAGTTCAGCCCCTCAAGCAAACGTGCCGAAGGATAGTAGGACTCACGACAGTTTTCGCAAAGATTTCGCACCAACCGCTGGGCAACGACACCGACCAACGAGGCGGCGATCTTAAAACGTTCGACGCCCATATCGATCAGTCGCGTGATCGCCGAGACGCTGTCATTGGTGTGCAAGGTGCTGAGCACCAGGTGCCCGGTCAGGGCGGCTTGGATTGCCGTTTCGGCTGTTTCTCGGTCGCGAATTTCGCCGACCATGATCACGTCCGGGTCTTGCCTCAGGATGCTCCGCAGCGCCTGCGCGAATGTCATCCCATTCTCGCTTTGCACCTGAACTTGGTTGATCAATTCCAGCTGGTACTCGACGGGATCTTCGACCGTGATCACGTTTCGCTCGATACCTTTGATCAGTTCGATCGCCGAATACAACGTTGTCGTTTTGCCGCTGCCGGTAGGCCCGGTGACCAAGACCAATCCGTGCGGTCGGCTTAGCATGCCACGCATCGTGTCCAGTGAGTCGTTTGGCAAACCGAGTTTATTCAGGTCGAACGTAATATTCTTTCGATCCAACACTCGCATCACGACCTTTTCGCCCAAGACGGTCGGCAACGTGCTCACACGCAAGTCGACTTCGCGGCGAGCGATGCGAACGTGCAGTCGCCCGTCTTGCGGCTGACGGTGTTCGGCGATGTCCAATTTGGCCATCACCTTGATCCGTGACACGATCGCGGCGTGCAAGTCACGACGCGGTTTCATCACTTCTCGCAACAAACCATCAATGCGGAATCGAACGGAAGTACTCTTGTGCCCTGCTTCGATGTGAATGTCGCTGGCGCCTTGCTGAACAGCTTGAATGATCGCGTAATTGACAAGGTTGATGACCGGGCTTCCCTCGGCCAACTGTTCCACGCCAGTTGAATCCAATTCAATCGCTTCGGATTCCAGCTCGAGTTGTTCGACATCCATGCCGGCGGTGTCCGAGTCGACCGCATAGTTGTCCTCGTAACAGCGTGGCAGCAGACGATCGATTCCGGTGGCGAGTGTAAAAACGGGCCGGATCCTACAACCACTAATGCGTGCCAACGTATCGATCGCGGCCAAGTCTTGCGGGTCCGACATCGCGACGGTCAATTCGTCGCGAACCCGCATCAACGGCAATGCTTTGAATCGTTCGGCGAGCTCACGTGGAACCAGTCGCACGGCCAGCGGATCGATCAGCCCTTCTCGCAACCGGACGCCTTCGACCCCCAACTGTTGTCCCAACAACGGCAGCAAGTCGGCTTCAGAAACCAGCCCGAGTTCGGTGACGACTTCGCCCAATCGTTTTGCAGGCCGCTTCTTGGTCGACTTCGCGCCACGACCATTTCTTTGATCCTCTTCGGACGCTTGGTGAGACAGCGCCGACTCGAGTTCCTCGGCTCGAATGAGTCCGGCGTCGATCAGTCGCTGTCCCAGTGGCACGCGAGCCTCGGGCGCCGCGACCGGTTTCTCCGGCGCAACAACTCTCGGTCGCACCACGACCGCGCGGCGCTGTGACGCCACGTTGTCGATCAGTGCGATATCGCCAAGCGATGCCGCATGTTCGGAATTATCAGACGTCTCTGGCGGAGTGCTCATGCAAAGCTCCCCAGCGCGGCGGTCAAATCGTCATAGACCTTGATGCTTTCGCCGACGCCCGTGATTCTCAGCACATCGCGGCACAATTCCCCGACGCCACATAGACGGACGCATCCACCCCGACGACAGCAGGCTTCGTCCAGGTTCAGGATCCATTCCAAACCTTGCCCATCGATCAACGGAGTCTCGGATAGATTGATGACGATCATCGGCACACCGCCATTGATGTTGGCTTGCACTTTGGCGTCCATATCGGGAACATCGTCGGTGCGCAGCGCTCCCTGCGGCGTCACAACCAGTACGGAACCGTGTCGATCTAAAACAGGCATCGCCGTCTCTCCTGATTAGATTCCCGAACGAGATTTACCACTGACCGGTAATCGCATGGTGAACGTTGAGCCCTCACCGAGGGTACTATCGACGCTGATGTCACCGCCGTGCAGTCGCACGACCTCTTTGGCAAATGCAAGCCCAAGACCGTTGCCTCGCTCTTCGGATTGCTCGGCTTCGGCGCCGCGGAAAAACTTATCAAAGACCTTCGACTGTTCTTCTGGCGAAATACCGCGGCCGTTGTCTTGGACATCGATGCGAACCCATTGCTCGTCTTCGCTGGCTCGGATCAAGACTTCGCCTTCGTGATCGGTGTACTTGACTGCGTTTCCGACCAGATTGACCAAGGCCGCCTGCAGCTTGTCGCGATCGCCATTGACCATCGGCAGCTTTGCCGACAGGCTTGTGACGATCTTGATTTGCTTTTGATCCGCGTAGCCGGCAATCTGCTCCACGGCGTACTCGACAACGGGCAAGACTTCCAACTCGTGCCGATTCGCGATCATCGAACCGGCTTCCATCTGTGTGACCGACAACATCTGGTCGACCAACCGGCCCAAACGACGCGACTCAGCCACAATGACGTTGCAAAATTCCTTCTGGTGTTCGACATCCAATTGCTCGGCCGACTGTAACGCTTCGGCATAACCGTGCAAATTATTAAGCGGCGTACGCAGTTCGTGCGTCGCTGCCATCAAGAATTGGTCTCGCGCGTGGGCGGCGATCTCTTGTTGAGTGACGTCGTGCAGCACCCAGGCCAGGCCCTTACCGTCACCGGTTCGGCCGTCAAGGATTGACCGCGTGATACGCAGATCGACTTGCTTGGGTCCAATCATCGCGGTACGGCGGGCGTGTACCATTCGCACATTGCCCAGCAGGTCGCTCAGCAATCGCGATGCGTCTTCGTTCTCGCTGTCTCGCAAACCGATCAACGCAGGCAAATCGCGACCGATATGATCGGAGGAATCTTGATCAGCAGCTCCGTTACTGGCGGAATCATTGCCCGCGGTTTCGTCCAGCCCCAACAGCCCACAGGCCGCCGGGTTCAGGTACCGAATCGAACCATCGGGTCCCGTGATCACCCAAGCAATTGGCAATCCGCGCATGGCCCGCGCCAACGTCGTGGCCTCGCGATCAAGCGGTGCGTGCCGATGCGAATCGGTGACGCCTAACGAATTGCGCTGTGCATCGTGGACCAGCGTGTTCCAGCCGGCGACGGCATCGTCGGCACCGATGATCGACCGTGCCGAGCGTGCATCCTGAGGCGAATCAGCGATCCGACGCAGTTCCGATTCAATCGTCCTCAGGGTTCGAACGGAACCCATTGACGTCAAACCACCGAACGCGCAAACGGTGATGCCGATCACCCACAGGGACGACTGTAACGAAACGTCGGTGGGCGACGCATGCGCGATCAATGCCAAGCCCAGCATCGAGATAGCAGTCACGACAAAGAAAATTCCGATTCGCGTCGTCACGAGAGGACGGCGCGGATGAAATTTCTTTTGCTTTGCGGGTGAAGAAAGGGCCGGCGACCCGGAACCTGGATCCTTTGGCTCGACCCTTTCGGTCGTGCAGGAATCCAGATCAGTCATCGACAAAAGCTCCCGGCCCGATTCCTGGTCTTAGATCAAGGATCATCGGCGCGGCAGGCATTGATTCCGCCGCCGACGTCCCGCTCTTGAGAACCCCGTGCTGCGGGTGCCCGTTTGTTAGATCGTCTGTTTTTAGATCATCGGATTTTCGATCGCCCGACGATTTATCGCTGCGGTCATGTCCACTGAATTGCTGCAAGATCAACTCGCCCAGCTTTCGTGGACTAAACGGCTTGTGCATGATCGCGACGAGGCTCTTCTCTCGCATCAGTTCGACCGTGTCGAGTTCCAAACCTTTGGCGGTGCACAAGATCGTGGGTGGCCGTGTCAGCGACTCGGACTCGTCGAGCATCTCGATCAACTGCAGCCCGGTACAGACAGGCATTTGCAAATCGGTAACGAGAAAGTCGATACCGCCCTGACACATTCTTTCGAATCCCAGTTGGCCGTCAGCAGCCGTCTCGACGCGCAGCCCGTAACTGGCCACGGTAAAGTTCATCACGCGTCGAAAAACGGGATCGTCTTCGACGATCAGAATGTTTGGTGTTGCAGACATGTTAATTTTATCCTGGCGCGTGTGGCGTCGATTCGAAGTCTCTGCTTCGATCGCCGCACGTCCGATGACCTACCCCCGCAGGACACCCCGTTTCGCCAGAGAATCGCTGCAAACCTGATGGCAATGCCTTGTCCGTGCGAGCAACAAGACATTGTCCACCGTCAAACTTCACAACCTCAGTCGTTCAGTTGCCGTCTACCACTCCGAACCTTTTTCACCGGATTCAACGTTCAACTTGAGACTGCCGTTGGCGGGCTTGTAGGCCCAACCTGCGTCTTCCGATGCGTTGGCCGCTACGGCAACGGCCGTATCAGTGTCGGTATCGTAATAAACGTTGTCGTTATCACGCACGCCACCGATCGTTGGCGAAGGAAACGGGCCGTTCAGCATCGACGTCATGGCGTTTTTCAATTCGCCGTCGGCCGGGTACACGCCCGAACGCGCTCGATACATCTCGATTGCGTTTCGCATCACGCCGAGTTGTTGGCGAGTCGTATTCTCTTCGGCTGTTGCGGCCGTATCGAACATGCGAGGTGCTGCGACGGCAGCGATGATGCCGAGGATCAGGATGACAATTACCATCTCAATCAGCGAAAAACCGCCTCGCGAGAAACGTCGCTCGGCGCGATCAATAGTCGTAGGATTCATCTTGGTCGAACCTTTTTAAGTCTGGCGTAAAACGAAAACGCTAGTCGGACCAACATTGTTCCGCCCCGTGACGTCTTCGCGTATGATTTGCCCCCGGCGCATCAAACCTCGCAGGCTCGCGGCGCCGTATCTTTAGCCCTAAACACTACGACCTCGTTACGTTGAAGCTTGATCGGAGGCGCAAAACGAGCAAAAATTCCCCAGTCCTTTGGGGGACCGCTACCGTGCGAAACCGCACAGACCGTCTAACTGATCAGGTTTCGACGACCGGCAGACATCCATGTCGCCAGTTGATCGATCGAAACACGCGTTGAGTTTCGTCAACGCGTGACGTTTCGATTACGCAGCGTCGCATCGCCGCCTCTGGTTTCGCTTGTCGATTGGGCTGCGACAACGACCGACGATTCACGCAGAATTCGCTCGGGCGACCAATCACCCTGACGTGATCGCCCGTCATTCGGTCTGCCTTTTGCGAAACCTTGGCTTCAACCCTTCACCGTTGAATCCGTCATCAAGAGGTTTCGTTTTGGCCCCAACGAAGATCCCAAATCAGCCCAATGCGTCGGCACAAGGTTCGCCAGCTGTTTCCATGCGAACCCTGATGATCGTCCTATTCGCCATCGTCGTCTTGTCGATCGCTGGCGTGTCTCGGGGCGCCGAGCAAGACGCATCGGCGACAGGTTCATCACCAGCACCGGAGTCAACAACGACTTCAGTGCCCGTATCAACAACGACTCCAGCGCCGGGAACTTCCACCATCCAGTACGACGGGGTCAGTTATGTCGTTCCCGCGGCACGGCACACCGATCAAACCGTCGCTGCGGCGCGGGCACGATTCGCCGCGGCGGCGGATCGAACTTCGGCACGTCCGAAATACGTCGACATGGTTGCATCGTTGGCCAACTTTGACGCCGACGCCGACCCCGACGGATGGCGAGTCGAAGTGGTATTGCTGGACTCACAAGACCGCCCCGTGGTCACACGCGCCGCAGCGACATTCGAACTGATGCCTCGCGTTCCCACCGCCGACCATTTCAACTATGTCGACGCGGCCCGCCTGCCGGTCCGCTGGTCCATGAACCTGCCTTTTGGCGAGGACGGCGTAGCGCGAGTCAAGCTGCCGCTTCGCGAACCACTGCGTCCACTCTTTGGTTGGCCCTCAGCCGTGTTTCCGCACAAGGGTGACCGAACTCGCCGGACAACCAGCGTGGACCGCCGCATCAGTGGCACATGGCGGTCACGATCGATCGTCACCGACGACTGGCGAAACCAGCTCGGTCGCCCCAGCATGGGCGAGCTACGAGTGCGTGTCTCGGTGCCCACCGAAGGCGTGTTCAAAGCCGCGTTGGTGGTCCCGATCCGCCCATCAACCTTGGTTGACACATACTGGCCCTATCGATAAAGTGGCGTCCTTAACTTGGTTCAAGCGATTGCCCGAGCCCCTCATGGTTCGGGCAGTTTTTTTATCCGTACGCAGCAATTCGACCACACGCCGCCATGAATCCTCAAGACATTTTGCGCTATGTCGATTCGCTTCATCGTGAGAAGAATATCGACACGGAATTAGTCTTCGCGGCTATCGAGTCGGCTCTGCAAACGGCAGCGAAACGTCAATACGGCGAAGAAGCAGACATTGTTGTCCAGCTGGACCGCGAAAACGGACGGATGACAGCGGTCCTCGAAGGCGAACCGCTGGGCGAAGACCAGATCGGGCGCATCGGGGCACAAACCGCAAAGCAAGTCATCATTCAAAAGGTCCGCGAAGCCGAGCGTGATTCGCTGATGGCCGAGTACCGCGACCAGATCGGCGAAATTGTCAGCGGCATCATCGGTCGCGCCGATGGGGGCGTCGCCACGGTGAACCTGGGCAATGTCGAAGCCATCCTGCCCCGCAGCGAACAAATCCCGGGTGAAACGCTACACGCGGCCGAACGTGTCCGAGCGGTTGTTTTCGAAGTACGCGCAACCGGCAACCGCGTGCGAGTCGTGCTCAGCCGAACACGCCCACAGTTCGTTCAACGCTTGTTCGAACAAGAGATCCCCGAACTGAACGAAGGCATCATTTCGGTCAACTCAATCAGCCGTGAACCCGGCTATCGCAGTAAAGTTGCCGTCAGCAGCATCGATTCACAAGTCGACCCGATCGCCGTTTGCGTCGGCTATCGCGGCAGTCGGATCAAGGCCGTCCGCGAGGAACTCGCCGGCGAACACATCGACGTGGTCCGCTATAGCGAAGACCCCGAGGTCCTGATCCCCAACGCATTGCAACCCGCCGAAGTCGAGCAAGTCCTGCTTTGCGACATGATCGGCCGAGCGATTGTCCTGGTGCAGGAAGACCAGCTGTCACTCGCAATTGGTCGCCGAGGCCAAAACGTTCGCTTGGCCAGCAAGCTGTGTGGCTGGGATATCGAAATCATGACCGGCGGCGAACTGGAAGAACAAATCGAACGAGCCGTCGGTGGCTTCACCGCGATCGAGGGCATGACCGAAGAAATCGCCCAATCGTTGGTCGAACAAGGATACCTGTCCTATGACGATCTGTCGGTGATTGAACCGGATGCCTTCATGGAAATGAGCGGCTTGTCGGCCGACGCGGTCGACCGAATCGTCGAAGTCGCTGAGCAGAAAGCCGAAGAAGCCGAAGTCGCCGCCGCCGAAGAACGCCGGGTCCGACGCGAACAAGAGCGGATCCAGCGAGAGGCCGAAGAGACGGGGATCGCCGAACCCGCGGCCGCTCAAGCCGAAGCGACGGCCGAGAACGCAGCCGAATCAGGCGAGACCGAACCTGCCGCCGAACCAACCGATTCCGCCGCAGATGCAGCAGAAAACCCCGCAGAGACAGCCGAGCCAACTGCGGAAACAGCCGAGCCTGCTGCGGAAACAACCGAGGCCTCGGCAGAAACCCCTGACGCCAGCAGCGAACCGGCAACCGAGGCTGATCAGCCCGACGCCGCCGCGGCCGAAGCGGCTGCAGACCCCGATAGTGCGGATGACACCGCCACTAAAGCTTAGTTAGCGACAGCGTTAGCCAGAATGATGGCGGAAAGTTCCTTTGCAGACCTCTGCTTGGACAAGCTTTTTCGTTATCTTAGGAATGGGCTGAATCCGAAATCAGCCTCATGTGATCGAACCTTCCACACCGAACACTCCTTCGTGACCGGTCCAGGGCGGACTTTTCACGTCTGATGGAGGACGACCTTTATGTGATTTAAGCGATACCAAACCGAACCCGCCGGCCGCACTTCGATCCGAATCCGTGCGATCCGCCCCAATGTCGGGTTCCATACGTTTTTGACAGGATTTCCACCCAGTGCCCGCACGCATTTACGCGCTCGCAAAAGAACTGAACATCGACAGTAAAGATCTCGTTGATCTTGTAAAGAAAGTCGGAATCACCGGCAAAGGATCAGCGCTGGCCAGCCTAAGCGACGAGGAGGCTCAGCGCGTCCGCGATCATCTCGCAGGATCCGACGCCAAGCCCGAACCTCTTGCATCAGCGGCGGCCAGTTCCGCAGCACCGACGGCGGTGCGCGAAACGCTCACGCCTGAACGCAAGCCTCGTTCGATTCAAATCGGTCGATCATCCGGCTCGGCGTCTCGCCCACCCGCTGCCCGTGGTCCAGCCAAGCCCAAGACAGAGGCACCACGCCCGGTCCGCGCACCGGCCCCCTTGCCACCGGTCGAAAAAGTCGAAGTCGAAGCCCCCAAGGAACCGGTGGCTCAAGCACCCGAAGTCAAGCTCCCCCCTTCCGTTCGCGGAAAAAGCGGCGGACTCGTGGGTCGGGTTCCAGGCTCCAAGACCGTTGTTGACGATTCAATCGCCCCCATCCGCCAGGAATCATCGGCCGGCGACGCCGGTAACCGAATGCGGTCGCTGGACCGCAGCAGCGGTGGCGGAGCGTCCAAGCGTTCGGAAGGCTCGACCCCGAAACGCCGCGAGCCACGGATCAATGTCAAAATGGCGTCGCTGCCCGATGCCCCGGCCCCCGCAGCACCCGCGGCAAGCCCGAGTGAAAAGGCGCAAAAGCCTGACATCAAGCTCAGCAAAGATGTCATCGTCGGCCATAAACAAGGCGTCAAGGCGCCGCTGGAACAACTGGCCAAAGAAGACTCAGAAAAGAAACGTGGCGGTCGAGCCACAACTGGGGCCACCGCCTTCACCGGCGATAAACCCAAACGCGGTGGACGTGGCGGCGATTCCGATGACGAAGACAAACCACGTCGCAAAGGCCTTGCCGGCATGGCAAGCGCTCGTGCCGAGCGGTCTCGCGGCAACAAACGTCGACCGCAACTCGACGGGGGGATGTCAGGTCGCGACCACTACTCGCGGCGCCGAACACTCACCCGCCGTGGCACCAACACGGCGGCACCGCGAAAAGATGCCGTGGTGCTGGAACTGCCCTGTACCATTCGCTCGTTTTCCGAAGCCGCCGGCGTCCCTGCCGCGCAAATGCTTCGCACGCTGATGGGCATGCAGATGATGGTCAACATCAACTCGGAACTCGATTACGAGACCGCCGAGATGCTGGCGACCGAAATGGATCTGACACTTGAACTGAAGGCCGCCGAGACGCTCGAAGACGAACTGATCACGGAACTGGAATCGCAAGCCGACGAGCCGGAATCCTTGGTCCCACGGCCGCCAATCGTGACATTCCTCGGACACGTCGACCACGGTAAAACCAGCCTGCTGGATTACTTGATCGGAATCGACGTCGTCAGCGGCGAAGCCGGCGGGATCACCCAGCACATTCGTGCCTACGAAATCGAAAAAGACGGCCGCAGCATCACGTTCGTCGATACGCCCGGTCACGAAGCGTTCACCGAGATGCGTGCTCGCGGAGCCAACGTTACCGACATCGCGGTCCTGGTGGTCGCGGCTGATGACGGAATCATGCCGCAGACCGAAGAAGCCATCAGCCACGCCAAGGCTGCCGAAGTCCCCATCGTTGTCGCGATGAACAAGATCGACCTGGAAGGCGTCGATCCCAATCGCGTGATGACTCAGCTGACCGAACACCAGTTGACGCCAAGTGAATGGGGCGGTGACGTCGAAGTCGTGCCCACCAGTGCGACCAAAGGTACCGGCATGGATGAATTGCTGGAAACCTTGCTCACCGTCGCTGACTTGCACGAGTACACCGCTAACCCCCAACGCAGTGCGATGGGCGTTTGTCTGGAATCGGAACAACAGGGCGATCGCGGTGTCGTCGCCAAGCTGATCGTTCAAAACGGGACGATGAGAGTGGGCGACATTCTGGTTTGCGGTCCGTCGCATGGTCGCGTTCGTGCGATGACCAATACTTTGACGGGTGAACCGATCACCGAAGCCGGCCCCAGCATGCCGGTCAACTTGATCGGGCTGGACATTGCACCTGGCGCTGGTGATCGTTTCCATGTCTTGGACGATATCAGCCAAGCTCGCGAAATCGCCGCTTCACGTGCTCACGCCAGCAGCACCGAGAACTTGTCGGGTATCACCACGAAGGTGTCGTTCGAAAATTTCCAAGAGATGTTGCAGGACGGTCGACTCGGACAAGGCGAAGAACGGGTCAAACTGAATTTGATTGTTCGTGCCGACGTCAAAGGTTCGCTGGAAGCGATCGACAAAGAACTGTCGAAATTCGATCACCCAGAAGTCGAATTGCGAGTGCTGCAGCGAAGTGTTGGCGGTGTCACACTCGCCGACGTCACGCTGGCATCAGCATCCGATGCGGTGATTGTCGCGTTCAACGTTATCCCTGACGAACAAGCACGATCGCTAGCCGATGAACGCAAAGTTCAAGTGCGTCGTTACGATGTGATCTACAAATTGACTGACGACATCAAGGCGATGATCGAAGGCCGATTGAAACCGGAAGAACGCATCGTCGAACTCGGCCGTGCCCTGGTCAAACAGGTCTTTTCGATCAGCCGTGTCGGAACCATTGCCGGCTGTTACGTCGCGCAAGGTTCGATCCAACGTGGTTGCCGCATCCGCGTCAACCGTGACGGACGAACGATCGGTGACTACGAACTTGGGACGCTGCGGCGGATCAAGGAAGACGTCAAGGAAGTTCCCCGCGGGATGGAATGCGGGATCCGCTTGCAAGGTTTCAACGACGTCAAACAGGACGATGTGTTGGAAGCGTACAAGATCGAAGAGTTTGCCCGAACGTTGGACTAGGCTCCACGGCATACCGGACGAAGCGTCATCCGCTGGCGTTTCGGCCGCCTGGGCCCAGTCGCCGACGACGCGCCGCGGGATCACCGCGATCCGCACCCGTCGTCAAATCAAACACCAAGCCATACCGGCTTGGTATTCCTGAGGGAACGCCGGAGGAACGATTCAGCCGCACCATTTGCCAACGTGTGTCAGCGGAACGCGATTCGCCGGTCGATATCGACGTTCTGGCGTGTCGGCCCACACTGGTTTCCGTCCTAGCAATTGCTCATCCCAACGTTCACCCGCATCGTGCCAGCGATTCCTGGCACCGCACCAAACGGATCACTTCGTCGTTTCGATTTCTAAATCCTTCCTCATTCTGTTTCCCCTGTGTCTAGCCGCCGATTGTTAAAAGCCGCCGAGGCGATCCGAGAAGTCGTCGCGTCATCGATCCTGACCGAAATGCGCGACCCACGCGTCCAGGGCGTCACCGTCTTGGGTGTGGAGGTATCGCCAGACATGCGCGAGGCAAAAGTATCGGTCAGCGTGATGGGCACCGATTCGCAACAACAACTGGCACTCCGCGGACTGCAGAATGCAGCCGGATTTTTGCAAAGTAAAATTGCAAATCGGATCGACACCCGATACACGCCGCGATTGCAGTTCAAGCTGGACAAAGGCACCAAGAATGCCCTCGTTGTTGGCGAAATTCTCGCCAAAATACGCAGCGAACAAGATGAAAAACAAGACGACGATGAGCCTGACCCGAATCAAGATTAACTCGGATCAGAACCACTCGTGCTATCCCCTGTGAACAAATTCCCTGACATCTTCTTCCTCAGACCTCTCACCAACAATCGATGTCCGCAAGCAATCGCGCCAAACTAATCGGCAAGCTGCACACAGCACTCAAAAAGAATTACACCGGCCCCTCGGCTCAGCCGACGCGTCCGCTGCTGGAACACTTGCTTTACGCCTGCTTGCTCGAGGATGCACCGTTCGACTTGGCGGACGAGAGCCTGGCCAAGTGCGAGCAAGACTTTTTTGACTGGAACGAAGTCCGCGTCACCACGGTCACCGAACTCAGCCAAGTGTTTTCACGGTTGCCCGATCCAATGAAGGCGGCACGGCGTCTGAAGAGCAATCTGCAATCCGTCTTTGAAACGTTTTATACGTTCGACTTAGATCATCTGAAAAAAGACAACCTGGGCAAGGCGGTCGGCAAATTCGAAAAGATGCCGGCGATGAGTCCGTTTGTGCTCAGCTACACCGTACAGCACGGTCTCGGCGGACACTCCATACCGATCGACTATTCGGCCATGGTCATCATGCTGGCCACCGGCATTGTGACCCAAGCCGAAGCGATGGATGGTCGCGTGCCGGGAATCGAGCGAGCGATCCCCAAAAGCAAAGGTATCGAGTTCTCGGAATTGCTGCACACCGCGGCAGTCGCCCTCAGCCAAGACATCAAAGACAAGAAAGCTCGCGCACTACTGAATTCCGTCGATAAAGATTCCAGTGAGCGGCTGGACGAGTGGTTGGCCAGCAAGAAAGCCGCGAAACGCAGGGCCGCCAAACAAAAGGTCGAAGCCAAGAAAGCGGCCGAAGCAGCCGCCCTTGCCGCTATCGAGGCCGCCAAGAACGCACCCGAGCCAGTCAAGAAAACGGCCGGCAAGAAATCGGCTCCCAAAAAAGAAGTGTTGAGCGCTGCGGAGCAGGCGAAACAGACCGCAGCCAAAGTCGAAGCGGCGAAAAAGCGGGAAGTTGCCAAGGCAAAAAAGGAAGCCGCCGCTAAAAAGAAGACCACCACCAAAAAGGTAGCGTCATCAAAGAAAGCGGCCACGAAAACAACCACCGCAAAAACGACAACCACCAAGAAAGCGACTCCGACCAAAAAGTCAGCCAAGTCGTCGTCGACGGCATCAAAATCAACGAAATCGAAAACCACAAAGTCCAAAAGCACCAAGGCACCGACGAAAAAGCCTGCGGCTAAGAAAACGCCCGCAAAGGCGACCAAGAAGAAGGCATCGACAAAGAAGTCGCCGACTCGCAAGCTTTCTAAACGTAAACCAAGGTAACACGACCGACGTCGCAACCTGCACTTGCGACGTCATCAATCATCCAATTCCGCTATCCCCTTAGAACTAATCCAATACGCCATGGCAGGTCACTCAAAATGGGCGAACATCCAGCATCGTAAAGGTCGCGTGGATGCCCAACGTGGAAAGTTATGGAGCAAGCTGAGCAAAGCGATCATCGTCGCGGCCAAAAGCGGCGGGGGTGACCCCGACGCAAACATCCGATTGCGAAAAGCGATCGACGACGCCAAAGCGGTCAGCATGCCCAAGGACAATATCCAGCGTGCAATCAAGCGGGGAACGGGTGAACTGGATGGCGGCGACCTTGAGGAACTTGTCTACGAAGGCTACGGCCCCGGCGGCGTTGCCGTCATGTGCGAAACGCTGACCGACAACCGCAATCGCACCGGCCCCGAACTGCGAACGATCTTTTCTAAGATGGGCGGTGAAATCGGAAAGTCCGGGTGCGTTTCTTACTTGTTCGAGCGCAAGGGGCTGTTCGCGTTCAACGATGCGGCAGCAATCGAAGAGAAAGTCACCATGATTGCTCTCGAGCACGGGGCCGAAGACGTCGAACTGGATGACGATGGAACGCTGCAGGTAACCTGTTCGCCGGATGACCATCAAGCACTCATCGACGCGTTTGACGAGGCCGAACTGAAACCAGACGTCAGCGAGGTGACCCAAATCGCACAAACGACCGTCGACATCGATGCCGACTCGGCAAAGAAAGTCATGAACCTGCTGCAAAGCCTGGACGATCACGACGACGTTCAAAATGTCAGTACCAACCTGAACATCACCGACGAAATGCTGGAAGATTAAAACCGGCGCGTCGAAATTCGGTAGAATCATCGGTGCTTTCAATTGTCATCTCATCCCTCCGTGACTTGAATCTTGCCGATGACTACCGCTGTCGAGAACATGCAGGCCCAGGCCGAAGAATTCCGCGATCGCTACAACGCCGTGTCCGAAATGATCGGCCGCGTGATCGTCGGGCATCAAGACATCGTCCACGGCGTTCTGACGGCGATGCTTTGCGGCGGCCACTGCTTGCTTGAGGGCGTCCCCGGGCTGGGAAAGACAATGTTGGTTCGCACTCTATCGGAAGTGCTAGAACTCAATTTCAATCGCATTCAATTCACGCCCGACCTGATGCCCGCGGACATCTTGGGTACGAACATGATCGTCGAGGACGAAAGCGGTCGTCGGAAATTCGAATTCCAAAAGGGGCCCGTGTTCACGCAGATCTTGCTCGCCGACGAGATCAACCGAGCGACGCCCAAGACCCAGTCTGCGATGCTGGAAACGATGCAGGAAGGAACCGTCACCGCGGGTGGCACGCGTTTCCAGCTGGAACAGCCGTTCTTTGTTCTCGCCACGCAAAACCCGATCGAACAAGAAGGTACGTACCCGCTGCCCGAAGCACAACTGGATCGTTTCCTGTTCAAACTGGTCGTCGGTTACAGTTCCCGCGAAGACTTGAACACGATTGTTGATCGCACCACTCGGGGCGAACGAATCGCAATCGAAAAGGTCATGAACGGTGACGAAATCATCAAGTGGCAAGGGCTAGTGCGTCACGTCATCCTCGCACCCCACGTGCAAGACTATCTGGTCCGCCTGACCCTGGCCACGCACCCCGACGGCGCGCACAGCGTTGACGCAACGAACAATTACGTTCGCTGGGGCGCGAGTCCGCGCGGCGCACAAACGCTCGCACTTGCGTCAAAAGTACGCGCGCTGCTGGAGGGCCGTTACAACGTCAGCTTTGAAGACATCCGCCGTGTGTTCTTGCCCGCGATGCGGCACCGCGTACTCTTGAACTTTGAAGCCCAGGCCGAGGGCATCGACCCGGACCAAGTCCTTTTGGACATTCTGGAAAAAGTGCCCGAGAAGGCCGAATAGCATCATGCAGTTCGGCCCGCGACGGGTCGGCAAGCCGTTCTATTGCTGCTTACCGTATCGATCCTCGAAAGTTTGGACCGGATCGTAATCCGGTTTGCCGTAGAGAGCCTGCTGGCGTTCGGTACGGCAGTATGGATAGAAGTCAAAGATATCGCCTTTTCCCAAAATCCTGGGATCGCCCTGAGCAGTCAGTTCGCTCTTGAGTTGCTGCCACAACTGCTCTTTCGTGTCTGCAAATTTTGGATCGTCAGCCAAGTTATTGACGCAGTCCGGATCGGCTTGGATATCGAAAAGCTGTTCGCCCGGACGCTTGCCGAAACTCATTTCGTAAAACCGAAACTCGGGATCCGCCATCGACAGACCGGTTAGATACGACTTGGTCGGCGAGTCGTCACAGTTCAACAATCCGTACTGAGGGTCGCCCGCTGGCCAGCGACTCGGCTTGAAATTGTGTACGTACAGGAATCGGTCATTGCGAATGGCACGGGAGGGATAGCCGACCGACAACCAATCGCCATCTACCCGGCCGATATCGTGTCGCTCCTTGCCCAACAGGGTGTGATCGCGGTCGGCATCGACCCGGCCCGCCAGGTCCGAGACCAACTGCGGCATAAAGCTCTTGCCGGTCATCTGCGGGTGCGAATCGAGCCCCGCCGCTTCCATCAAAGTCGGTGCAAGATCTGGGAAGGTGATAAAGTCGGTGACGACTCGCCCCGGCTTGATTTTCGATCCCCACCGAACCGCAAAGGGAACGTGAAAACCGTCGTCGTAGATCTGGCCTTTGACCCGCGGGAAGGGCATGCCGTGGTCCGACGTGGCGATAATCAATGTCTCATCCAGAATTCCGCGTTCTTCCAACAACTCAAGACACATGCCAATGTGTTTGTCGTACCACTCAACCTCGATCGCATAGTCTGCGATGTCGCCGCGGATGGTTTCGTTGTCGGGATAATAGGCGGGAACAACCACGTCATCCAAATTGCGACCGTCTTTGATCCAAGAATCTTTTTCGTAAGCGCGGTGTGGCTCTTTTGTCCCCAGCCAGAAACAAAACGGCTGATCCCCCGTCCGTTCGTCAAGAAAATCTTTAAAGTTGGCAGCGTAGTCGACGTTGCTGATCCCCTTGTACGGTGCCTTCAATGTTCGTTTCGTGTAAGGATGCCCAGCCGGGTTGCTGGTCTGGAATTTGGTCCGCCCGACGTCGATATCGTCAAAGATTCCGGGCCCCCATCCTTTGCCGGTGAATCCCATGAAATAGCCCGACGATTCGATCAGGTAAGGATAGAATTTCCATTTGGCCGACAAGTATGGATTGTGGTTGCAGGCCTCTTCCAACTGCCAAGAGTATCGCCCGGTCAACAAGCAGGCTCGCGCCGGCGCGCATTTCGGATTGCAGTTGTATGCCTGTGTGAACAGCACGCCTTCGCGAGCAATACGATCAAAGTTAGGCGTTTCAACATACTTGCACCCATAGGCACCAAAACTGTCTCGCGACGCATCGTCAGCGATCAAAAACAAGATGTTGGGACGCTGCTGATCCGCGAGGCTCGGCGATGGAGTTGTCAAAACTCCGATCAGCGGACACAGCAAGAGTAAATTAGCGGCAAAGGCAAACGGCTTCATGGCGTTAGATCTGATGAAAGTTCGGTGAACAGAGTCGTGCGGCGCACGAACAATTGAGAGACGATACGATAACCGGAATTCTCGCCTGAAACAGCATCCACGGGGTCTCTTTTGATCAACCTTCGCTCGCACGCCTCGGCCGCACTGCGTTAGACTGACGAGGTCACATACGCACGGTTCCGGAGATTCTGTAATCCGATGCCAGCCGAATACGTACGGGACTACGAAATTGTCCCCGGCTATACACTGATCCGCAAACTCGCGACTGGGATGGCCGGCGAAGTGTGGATCGCACGAGCCTCGGGCGGCGTACGTGTCGCGGTCAAAATCATCAACGACTTGGAATTGCTGGGCAGCAAACGCGAACTGGGCGCTCTTCGCGTTGTTCGTGAGGTCAAACACCCCAACCTATGTCCACTCATCGGCGTATGGTTTTTCGACCGGGACGGCAAACTATTTGATCCATCCGATACCGACTTGATGCTGCTTAGTGAATCGTCGGCGATGGAGACCCAGTGCGTTGACGCCGACGAAGCCTCGGCCGACGCACTTACCCAACCCTTCGATTCCGATTTTGACACGCCGCAAGAACCCATCAACGGACTGCAGCCGTCCCGCATGGTTCTCGCAATGGGACTCGGTGAGAAGACACTTTTTGATCGCTTGGTCGAAGTGCGTTCTAGAAATTTGCAGAAATCAAATGCGGTCGACGGCGCTTCCACGAAATTGGAACCCTGCGATGGGATCCCTGCCGAGGAACTGTTGCGTTATATGGCTTCGTCAGCATCTGCGATCGACGAGCTCAATATCAGGCACAGCATTTACCACTGCGATATCAAGCCGCAAAACATCTTGATCGTTGGCGGGCAAGCGCAGGTATGTGATTTTGGTTTAGCGAGACAGGTCGAAAACGAATATCAAACACAACTGGCGTTTGGTACTCCCGCGTACGGAGCGCCCGAGATGCTGTTCGGCCGCACTTACAGCCGGTCCATTGACCAGTACTCGTTGGCGATGACGTATTACCACTTGCGAACCGGTCGATTGCCATACGAAGGCATGACTCAGTCGTCGTACCTTAAAGCGAAAGCGTCCGGAAACTTGGATCTGTCAAGATTGCCCAAACCGGAAATCGTTGTCATCGCGCGTGCGACCGATCTCGATCCCGAATCGCGTTACCAAAATTGCCAAACCTTTGTCGCCGCGCTAACCGAGGCCGTCCATGCCCCGCCAGTCACTGCGCCGAATCGAAAGCGGTTCGCAGCGGTGGGAGTCTCCGCCATCTTTCTCGTCGCAGGAGCCGCCACACTTATCCCGCGCCTAAGCTCGAGACCTCGACCCAACGGCTTGGCCGACACATTGCCCGAGAAACCGACCTCGAGAGCAAATCATGCGTTAGTAATCGATACGACTTCCGAGATGAACGATGCATCAACCGCGGACGAAATCATCGTTGCTAAAGCCGCGAAACCAGCAATCAAACCCGCCGAAAACAACGATGCCGATTGGCCGACACTAAATCCATCCACGATCGATCGGGACCCAAGACGGTTGCCGCCTGCAACGGGTATCGCGCACGCGGCAACGGCATCCGACGATCCGATCGATGATCCGATCACCGAGGTGCCGGCGAAAGACGATTGCAATCACGCCATTACTTCTCACATTCAGCAGCAGCGTCCCAACCGCGAAAAATTACTAGCGATATCCCGTAGTTTGGCAAATGCGAAACCTAGTGATCTGGTTGAACTTTCACTCGACAACGTGGATTCGGTCATCACTCTGCTGGGCGAACACGTCGCGGATCGATATTGGTCGGCCCGCACGCTGCCTGATCGCTCAAGTGAGATCGACGAAGAAGTAGCCGGTCTGTACCGAAAACTTGCAACTATCGTAGAGGATCGCTTTGTGGATCAAGCCAACGCGATGGGTCAATTGGCACTGATCGATGCGCAGATATCAGGATTGGAACCGACCGAAGGCGTCCGAGAGCTCGCGATCGCAACCGATGCGCTTCGTGCATTGATTGATGAAGACGGCAGATTTGTTGTACCAGAAAAATCCGCTGAGGCCCTGATCACACTGTGTCGTTCTGCACAACATCCCGGCGCACAGGACTGGAATCTCGATCGAGCGGATCGCGAAATCCAGTGGCTTCGGTCGCTGAGTTTGGATAACCAGCTCTTACAATCTGTATCGACGCAAGTCCAAGGCGAACACTTGATTCGATTGCTGCGTGCACGAAACCGAGCCAGCGCATTCGAAAGACTGAACCGCCAAACGCTTCATGCGATCGAGCCATTGGACAGTGAAGAAAATTGGTCATCGATAGCGCATGCGGCAAGCCGGATCATTCAGCCGGCCGTTTCGCAAAGTACGCCACTCGCACATCCGCGACAGGCATTGCCTGAATCTTACCCCCGTCTTTTACCGGATGATCTGAAACCGCTTTATGATTTGGCCCTGGGTTGGTCGGCCTGGGATTCATCCAACGCGGGACTCGCTTTTGCGTGCTGGAAACGCGTGTCCGCGGATCGTTCGATCACAGCAACAGTTGCAAAGGCCGACCGGGAACAGGCAGCGAAATACGTGATCGACCGATTGATCCGATCCGCAGTCGTGGATGATGATGACTTCGTAAGGTCCAGATATTCAACCTCGCATCGCATGGTCAGCGATGCCCTCGGCCTGCCCGAACGTCTCGCAGCGGATTCCGACCACATCATCGCAAGCATCGACCGCGAAAGATTCTTTTGTGAAATTGCGGCGCACAACTATGTCAAGGCGGCAGAACTCTGGGAACGTATTGGTACGCACAAAACAGTCTCACCGCAACTCGGTCGCGCTCTGCAACACCTAGCAATCAACCGAATCGAAAGCTCGTCGAAAAGCAAACCGACAAAGTGGCTAAATCTGCTCGCCATCGCATGCGTTCGCCAAGCCGCGTCGATCGATGACCTCTCGATCGAAAACGAATCGACGGACTGGCTGATCGACGAAGTGTTTCGCCCCGCGATGGAACACTTATCGCCAACCATCAAAGAGTTGAGTCGCGACGGCAATGCCGAGCTGGATCTGGCGAAGTCAAACGACGTCAAAACGTTTTGCGAACGATTCGTGCAACTCGCTGCAGTTCCGCATCGGCGAAAGAACTATGACGATCTAAGTCGATGGTGGAGTGACGTCCAGACCGCAGCATTATTCGCCGCCAAAACATCAGACAACCACGCGAGGGCTTCACAACTTTTCTCGATCGCCTTCGACGCGTATCTGCAGGTCCATCTTGAGCAGCAAGACGACGTGACCTACGGTGAAGCGACCGAAACGCTCGCGTCTTATTGGCGGGAAACCGCCCGGATCGACGGTGGCCCAGCCAGCGACGCGCTGCAAGCTCGCGTTCTCGCCCGAGAGAGTTATCGCGCCTCGAATCCGTCCGACGCGTTGGAAAAATACGGCTTGGCGATAGGGAAGTTTGACTCCGCCGTTAAAGATGCTCAGGCATCCAAGTCGCCGCAACTCGCCGATCTGCTTCGCGAGCGTTCGCTTGCCAGCCTGCGAGTATCCAAGTTCGTTGATGACGCTCGCGCGATTCAGTTGCGACAAGACGCACTCAATGACGCACGGCAATCGGTTGCCGCAGATCTCCCATGGCACTCCAACCGTGAAATGTCGCTGGCGAACCTTGCCGACGTTTGCGGCCAGATCGTCGTCGTGACCTTGGCCAATTCATCCGATACGGCACGCCGCCAGAAATTGCTGGACGAAGGAAATCGGGCGATTGACGATGCCATCGAGCGGCGAGTCGAGGATTCATTCGACTTGACCAATCTAGCGCTGAAAAAGCTGGTTCTGCTTCACATCGACTTGATTGCGAACCAACGCTCTGACCCAGCCAGATTCGCTGAAAAACAGGAAGAAGCCGCCGAGTTGATTCAGCGGTGGAGCGATGCGAATTCAGGAATTCCCGTCGAAACAAACTTGCGAGTCGATTCGCAGTATCTGAACTGCTTTTGGCACAGCGCCGTATCGCAATTGCATGTCGACCTGGGGGCGATGCAGCAGGCGATGCCTCATTCGGCCAAAGCTTTTCAGTTAGCGTCTACGCAACTGGATGCACGCGATCGACTTTTCTTTAAAGTGATCTTGCAATACGTCGGGCTGCGCAGCACGTTGTCGGCGAGGGCACTAGAAAGCGGTCAAAAGCCAGAGCTAGCTTCGGAGTTGATCGAAATCCTCGAGCGAATCGAGTCCCCGCCTCCTGATATTGAAAAGGTAAAGTCGGCGATGGCAAACATGCTGCGTCCGTATGTCCGCAAATAAAATGGGTCAATCCGATTGTCTTGGCCGGCAATTCGAATTCGGCCAACACCCCGAAGACAGCAGTGAAGGTAAGCCGAGCAGCGAACTGGCGTATTCGGCTATTCACTGGCCTTGCGCCCGATCTCAATACGCTACCGCTTGGCGTCTGAAATCCTATTAAATCTCTGCCACTGCCGATCGAGCTTTTTCGCGTCTGGCAGACCATCTTGGATGATCAACCGATACTGACAAACGTATTCTTCACCCGGTTTTATCTGGAAAGTACCAGCGACCATTGGAGCGAAACAACCATATGGTTTGCTGGGATGCAAACGGACGGGCTGCGGCGAACGAAAATTACTCTCGTGATTTAGAATCGCGATACAAGCGTTTGACCCGTTCGATTCTCCGTTCAGGTTTCCGCCAGACGGTCCGTACATGGCGATCCAATTTGGGCGCGAGTGATTACCATCATAACGGTCTTTTGATTCGCTGGTCACGAATGCATGCCCCATCACCTGTAACTCTGGCGTCTCGGTTTGCTCGCCATTTTCGATTGCCTTGGCGTACTGCTTTGCCGCGCCGGGAGCCTGGTCCGAATACCACTCGCCCGATCCGCGAATCGCCATTCCGCCGTAACGATACTCGTTGATGACAAGCGGATCATCGGTCGCACATCGGTGAGTGGATGTAATGTCGATGACAAAGCCGATCGGCGCTTCGCGAACAACGACGTCCCAGCGTTCACGCAAAACGGTCACGACGGACTGTGGATCGTGGATATCCTCGTGGACCAACTCAGCCGAGAATTCCGCTCGGTCGTCATGGTTTTCGACCCGCAGCACTTTCGCATGAGCCACCCGACCGAGTCCTTTCTTGATGTTCCAGAAATCAACCGCGTGTCCGCGAAACGTCGCGTTAACCCAAGCGTTGAACAAACCGGTTTGATGTGGATGATCAGCCGGATAGTGCCCGGAAACCATTGTTCCACTAGGGCTAAAAATTGGGTGGATGTACCCGCTGCGAGCATAGATGGGATCGATTCCATCAGGCGGTTGGGTATTGGATTTGTTGTATTGCAACACCGGTCGGTCGCCTACTTTAATCACAATCGCATCATCTGTTTCGCTCACGTGAGGCGCGGCGGCGGAAAGATCACCGCGAGATTCGTCCGCGGCCCCAGCAGAAACTGCCAAACCGACTAACAACCATGAACAACACAGCGCCATCAGAAAAACGAACTTCATCAAACTGCCTCTATCAGTGTGCCTCTAACCAATTGCTGCCGGTTCCCATTTCAACGACGATCGGAACCTTCATCGAAAACGCCGTGGTCATTGCTTGTTCAATTCTTGGCATCACCGCTTGCTGTTCGGACTTTGGCATATCGAAGACCAGTTCATCGTGAACAGTAAGCAGCATTTTGGTGTCAAAGCCTTCGGTTCGCAAAAGCCGATGAACTTTGATCATTGCCAGTTTTAGTATATCGGCGGCCGTACCCTGAATCGGACTGTTCATCGCTAATCGTTCGGCACCGCTGGCGACGGCCCGGCTTTTGGAATTGATGTCACGAATGTACCGTCGGCGACCGGTCGGGGTTGCGACGTATCCGTGTTCTTTTGCGAACGCGATCGTCTTGTCAATGTACGTCTGTACGCCAGGATATTTCTCAAAGTAGTTTTTAATCAGCTCGTTCGCTTCGGCTCGCGGAATATTCAATCGCTGCTGAAGCCCAAATGCGGAAATGCCGTAGATGATTCCAAAGTTGACCGTCTTGGCTTTGTCACGCATCTCACGAGTAACGTCTTCGGGATCGACTTTGTAGACTTTAGCCGCGGTGATTTGGTGAATATCTTCTCCACTGCGGAAAGCATCCAGCATGCCTTCATCGCCGCTCAGTTCGGCCATGACCCTTAGCTCGATCTGCGAATAGTCGGCCGACAACAGCAGGTGGTCTTCGTCTTTTGCAACGAACGCCGCCCGGATATCCCGTCCGCGTTCTTTGCGGATCGGAATCGTTTGCAAGTTGGGATGATTCGACTGTATCCGTCCGGTCGCCGTCCACGATTGACTGTAGTGAGTATGAACTCTGCCGGTTTTCGGATTGACTGTTTCCGGCAGTTGATCAACGTAAACCGACTTTAGTTTTCTTGCGTTTCGGTATTCCAGCACGTCGGCGACGATTTCGTGGCGACTGGACAGTCGCAACAACTCGGCTTCACGCGTCGAGTATTGCCCGGTCGCCGTCTTTTTGGGTTTGTCTTCAATCTGCAATTCTTCGTACAGCACAATGCCAAGCTGCTTGGGCGAATCGATATTGAATTCGTGTCCGGCCGCTTCAAAAATACGAGCCTGTAACTGTTCGATTTCGACCCCGAGGCGACCGGAGAAATCATGCAGCGCATCGATGTCCAACCGGATGCCTTCATATTCCATATCCACCAGAACGGGGATTAGCGGACATTCGACTTCGTCGCAAACCTGCGCAACGCCTCGCGCCTCGATATCCGGTCGAATTGCCGCGGCGACTTGCAACGTCACATCGGCGTCCTCGCACGCATATTCGGCAACTTTGGCGACATCAACGTCCCGCATATTCAGCTGGTCTTCGCCTTTGGGACCGATCAGATCGGACGTCGGAATCGGTTTGTAGTTCAGATACAGACTGGACAAGTAGTCCAACCCATGTCGCATTTCGGGTTCCTTCATCGAGTGAGCCAACATCGTGTCGGTCAACTGCCCGCGCACTTCGATCCCATTCCACTTCAACAATGTGATATCGTATTTCAGATTGTGACCAATTTTCTTGATCGACTCGTCCTCCAAGACTCCGCGAAATTCTTCGAGGACCTCAAGTGCGTCGGCTTTGTCGGGCGGGCAAACGACGTAATAACCTGTGTGCGGTTGGAACGAAAACGCGATCCCCAGGGGCAATGCTTCACGCGGATCCAAACCCGTTGTTTCGGTGTCAAAGCAAAAAACATCTTGCCTCGATAGTTTGTCGACAAGCTCGCGGCGCTGCTGTTTTGTTTCAATCGTTTTGTACTCGTGTTTAACGTCCGCGATGGTCTTTTCTTCCGCGGGTTCGTCAAACAACGATGCTTGAATTTCTGTTTCGCGTTTTTCACGAATGACCGCCGCTCGGTTTGCGGCAGACGAGAACGACTTGCCGAATAAACGCTTTCCCTGGGTATCGAACTCCAGTTCCATGAACAGCGATTTCAGTTTCTCTGTGTCGTATTTTTCCCAGCGAAAGGAATCGATGTCGGAATCGCAGGGCACATCCGTTTGAATTGTCACCAAACGCTTGGAAAGCAACGCCTGTTCGGAATTCTCAATGACTCTTTCTCGCTGTTTGCCTTTCAGTTCCTCGGCATGCTGAAGCAGGTTCTCGACGGATCCATATTTTGCGATCAGCTTTACCGCAGTCTTCGGTCCGATACCGGGGATCCCAGGAATATTGTCGCTCGCGTCTCCCATCAGACCCAGCACATCGATGACTTGTTCGACGCGCTCGATTTCCCACTGCTTGATGACCTCGTTTGGGCCTAGAATTTCCGCGCTGCCGCCTTTTCGACCGGGCTTGTAAACCCACGTATTTTCACCAACCAACTGGTGATAGTCTTTGTCCGGGGTGACCATGTAAGTCAGAAAACCTTGATCCGCCGCATGCGTTGCCAGCGTTCCGATAATGTCATCGGCTTCATAGCCCGGCATGCGAATGACTTTGATGTTGAACGCGTCCAACAGTCGATCGATGTACGGCAATTGCTTGGCAATGTCTTCCGGCATCGCGTCGCGCTGTGCTTTGTACTCGGGAAAGGCCTTGTGCCGTTCGGTGGGTTCCGACGTGTCGAAGGCGGCCAGCAAGTGAGTCGGCTCTTCGCGGCTGATGATGTCCATCAGCGCATTATTGAAACCGAAAATGGCCGAGGTACAGAGTCCTGAGGACGTGAATCGAGGACTACGCACCAAAGCGAAATGCGCGCGATAGGTCAGCGCCATTCCGTCCAGCAGATACAGTTTCTTTTCAGACTCAAGCAGCGAAGCGGTGGTAGACAGCGTTCATCTCGATATTAGCGGGAACTGATGACAGTGTTCTCGCCGATATCGTAACGAATTTACCGCGACAAGGCTTTCGGGGCACGATCGCGGGCCGATCCGGAACCGACAGCACTAGCGCCCCAGCAATACTATCACCGCGTGCCCCGACGCCGATCACCCCGTGCTACTCCGCCGCCGGCGTCGTATCGGCGACAGGTTCTTCCGCGTTTTCATCCGGCGCGATCGCTGTTCCCGAACCGCCTTTTTCCATTACCGTGGTCTCGCCTGCGGAATCACCGGCGGGACCAACCGGAGCCGCATACGGGTTGTCTTGAATACCATCGGGATTCCCACAGCCTGTCAACGGACAAAATGTCACCGTCAGCAGCGAACACAATAGGGCGACCGATCCGATTCGGTTGTTGACGAAAAGTCTCATCTTACAATCTTCCTGTGTTAGACAGCGGGTGCGTGTGAACTTTGCCAAGGTTCGCCAATGGTACCAAATACGAACCGAGTAATCCTGCAATGGCCCATCGCGCACTCGCCCTGTGCGCGCTCCAACAGTCAATGACTCAAAGCGTCAATAGGCTCAAACAGCCAGCCATCGCCCCGAACACAGACGTAACACTAGGCGCTTGGAAGAGAATACAGCGATTCCACTTTGACAATCGCGTAGTCATCGGGAAACGTATGAATTGCTTGCACTCGCATTGAGTTCTGGCGCGTCTCGATACTGATATAACTTAGCGCGCCCAACGCCATCCGGCCACTGGCATCGAAATGGTGCAGCAAGCCTTCGGTTGGACCTTTTTCCAGCTGTTGGCCGACCATCCAAAATAAATCCGGCTCGACCGATTCCAGCTGGAAATGCGTCCGGTACTCGATGCCGCCGCGGCAGCTGGCATGTTCCGTCCGGCTGCCTTTGAGTGATTTAGAAAACAAGCACCGACGCTTGGGCAGCGGCGTATGTGCGCTTGTGGCAACTTCACACAGAGTAAAATCACCCGAGAGTCCACTGCAGATTTCGGGCGATGACAATTCGGCGTCCGTCGGATCAGCGTTTCCAGGAAAGCCGTCACCTGGCAGACAATCAGCGATCTCGTCTATTGGCTCCCCAGCGGCGACCGCCCCATTGAGGGAACAGTCTTTTTCTTTTTGAGGACAACTATCACGCGAACCCAAATCACGTGTGGTCCACTTAATGACGTGGCCGCAATTTGTGATGTCGACGCGTGCTTCGTACCGGCTGCGGCTAATCAGGCGAGTTTTATGGACCACGTACAGCTCGGGATGAAGAGTCCGGCTGAAAACATGAAAAGCCAACTCGGCAACTTTGGGTCGAACCGAAAGCACGGCGGAATTCCGAATCACAATGGAGTATAAATAACCGACGCGAAGGTCGGGTTCGAATAGCGTCCCGTCACGATTGCGACGTCGCCACATGATGCCATTATACGCACCGCATCGAAATTGGCTAAAGAGCGTTTGTGGTCAAGAAAGCGAGAATAACTTTTTTGATGACATCGACATATTTACATTGACTTCCCATTGACATCGGCACTCGAGTTTTTCACATGGTCGTCGTGATCGACAATTACGATTCGTTTACATATAACTTGGTACAGCGGTTAGGCGAGATTGATCCTGCAATCGACATCCGCGTTTTTCGAAACGATGAGTTGACAGTGCAGCAGATCGATGATCTGAAGCCTTCGCGAATACTCGTCTCGCCCGGACCTTGTACGCCCAGCGAAGCGGGTGTCAGCGTCGAATGCGTCAAGCATTTTATCGGACGCATCCCGGTCTTGGGTGTCTGCTTGGGACACCAATCAATCGGCCAAGCGCTCGGCGGAAAAATCGTTCGCGCTCCAGAATTGATGCACGGCAAGACCGACAACATTGAACACGACAATCAAGGTCTGTTCGCTGGAATCGAGAACCCATTCATCGCCACACGCTATCACAGCCTTGTGATCGAGCCCTCGAGCCTGCCAGAGGAGCTTGTCGTTTCGGCTTGGACTGAAACGGGCGGACAACGTCAAATCATGGGCGTGCGTCACCGCACCCATGCCTTAGAAGGATGGCAGTTTCATCCCGAAAGTTTTCTGACGCAGCCGGGTATTGAATTGTTGCGTCGATTCCTTGCCTGGTGAGCGCTCGATCGGCCACCGGATCGAACGGATTTCGATTAAACTCTGTATTCGATTTCCAACCGTCGTTCGAACATGCATGTTGCCCAGTGCGCAGGTTCTGTAACGCTTAGCCCTTCCAACGATCAGGCTTTCCAGCACTCGCACTTTCCCGCGCTCGCACTATCCGGCGCAGGTGAATTGCATCAACGAACGACCTTCACCCCCTTTGGCACCTAACGTGCCGGCAGTCCTCAGCCGGAGATGACTTCGATGACTTCACTGACTCGCCGTTTCACATTGAAGGTCCTCGGACTCGCCGGAACTTGGCTTGGCCTGGCAAAGACAAGCCAAGCGCAAGACGACGCACCGGCAACTTCCCCGTCATCAACGGACAATCCGACGGCGACAATCTCGTGGTCGAACACACACGATCGTGTCTGGCTTCGCGGTGACTGCTGGGCGAATCCGATGGAAGATTGGCGAGTCGTCGATGGCGCAGCCGAATGCCAATCACTTGGCGGCGATCGCAACGTTCATCTGATCACGCATCAACTAACCGATCCATCCAAGCCGTTTGCGATGTCGGTCGTGATTAGTCGTGTTGAATTCAACAAGCAAGACAGTGGCGCCGGGTTCAAAGTCGGCGTCAAGAGCGAGCTAAACGAGTACCGCAGCAATACTTTTGCCAAGTCCGGGTATCGCGCGGGCGTGCTCGCCGGCCAGCTCGTCCTGGGCAATAAAACAGCGAGCGTCTCAGGATTGGATCACCCGCAAAACGTCACGCTTCGCCTGACGGGCAAACCGGCCGGCGAGCAGTACGCACTACAGCTGACCGCTATGAGTGCTGATGGGAAAGAACTGGGACGCATTGACAATCAATTCGCAAGCGATGCGGTCCTGGGAAATGTTGCGATCGTCAACAACTTTATTGCCAAACCGACCAAGCGAAAAGCGAACCCTGATGCCGAGGTGGGCAGCCGATATCGTTTTAACGATTGGGCGGTCGCCGGCGACGCATTCACCGTCAAACCCGAACGCGAATTTGGGCCGATCCTCTGGTCAATGTACTCGCTGAGCGATTCGCGGAGCGAGGAAGGCTTCGTCATGAAAATCAGCGCGTTGACCGGCCCGCTGGGTGACGCGGACAATCATGATATCGAACTGCATATCCAGGCGAACGGCACTTGGCGAAAGCTTGGAATCGTATCACTCGATACCGACGCATGGACGGCAACCTTTCGCATCGCCAATTGGGACGAGAGCGTCGAAACACCGTACAAGCTTGTGTACCGCGAGCGAGGCCTCGATGGCACCGAAGTTGAATCGGTTTGGTCCGGCAAAATCAAACCCAACCCGGTTGGTCGTCCGCTGCGCATCGGCGCGTTGACCTGCCAAAACGATTATGGGTTTCCCTATGAACCGGTGGCCGAGAATCTGGTCAAGCTTGACCCCGACATGCTTTACTTCTCGGGTGACCAACTTTACGAAAGCCATGGCGGCTATGGCATTATCCGCGAGCCGGCTGACCTTGCGATTTTGAATTATTTGCGCAAGTTCTATCAGCATGGCTGGGCGTTTCGCGATGCCATGAAAGACCGGCCAACACTGTGCATTCCCGATGACCACGATGTGTTTCAAGGAAATATCTGGGGCGAAGGCGGCAAGGCGATGGACGTCGAAAGCGGTGGTGCGTCGTCCAACGGCGGATACATTGAACCGGCGCGGATGGTCAACGTGGTCCACAAAACCAATGCCGCGCACCACCCAGACATTTTCGACCCGACGCCTGTGCTGCAAGATATCAGCGTGTACTTCGGCGACATGGTCTACGGCAACGTCAGCTTCGCGATCCTGGGCGATCGTCAATGGAAAAGCGGTCCGCAGCATGTCGATACCGGCAGCGGTCGGGCCGATCATGTTTCGGACCCAGACTTTGACACCTCGATTCTCGACAAACCGGGCCTGGTCCTGCTGGGCGAACGCCAAGAGAAGTTCCTCGAACACTGGGTCGACGACTGGCGTGGACACGAGATGAAAGTCTTGCTCAGCCAGACGGTATTCGCCGCCGTCGCGACCCACCACGGTCGTTATGACGGATTCTTGAAAGCGGATTTGGACTCGGGAGGATGGCCACAAACGGCTCGCAACAATGCGATCCGAATCATCCGTAAAGGCATGCCGTTGCACATCAACGGCGACCAACACCTGACCACGCTGGTCCAATATGGCATCGACGAGCAACGAGATAGTTGCTGGTCATTCTGTACACCCGCGATCGCGGCTGGGTATCCGCGTTGGTGGCGACCCGACGAATCGGGAATGCCACACGAGAATCGTCCCAAGCACGGTCTGGACAACACCGGCGAGTACTTAGACGGGTTCGGCAACAAAGCGTATGTGTACGCGGTCGGCAATCCGGAAGTCGGTACCGAAAAGAATCGCTACGACAAAGCGCACCAAAAGGGCAGCGGCTTCGGCGTTGTCACTGTCGACACAGAAGCCAAAACGTATCAACTGGACGCGTTTCGTTTCCTGGTCGATGCGACCGACGGAAAAGCCTCGAACCAATTCCCTGGTTGGCCGGTAACCATTCACCAACGCGAAAACTTAGGCGAGAACCGACTCGGTTAATCTCACGATCAGCAAACTCACTCAAGAACCACACCTGCATCCCCACCGTCCTCCACCAATCCTTCATCAATCCTCCCACGGAGCCCCACCATGAACCTGATGCGAACTTGCTCTTTCGTCGCTGGTTGCCTGCTGATACTGACACCTGGCACATTCCTTCGCGCCGAGGCACCGCCGAATTTCGTTTCGATCTTCAATGGTCGCGACCTTGATGGCTGGGAAGCACGTCCGCACTTCAGTCCCATCAAGCTGGCCGAAATGTCAGAAGATGAGCGAGCCGAAAAGAAAGCCGAGTGGATGGCCGACGCCCGCCAACATTGGTCGGTCGAGAATGGTGAATTAGTCAATGACGGGCACGGTGCATATTTGGTCACCGAAAAAGACTATCGCGATTACGAACTGTTGATCGAATACAAAACAGTCCCCCGCGCCGATAGTGGTATCTACTTAAAGGGAAACCCACAGGTCCAAATTTGGGACTACACCGATCCTAAGAAATACCCCAGGGGAGCCGACCTGGGCAGCGGCAGCCTTTGGAACAACACCGCCGGCGCGCCAGGCAAAGATCCCTTTGTGCTCGCCGACAAACCGTTCGGCCAGTGGAATCAGTTTCGGATCCAACAAGTCGGTGCACGCACCTCGGTGTGGTTGAACGATCACATGGTTGTCGATCATGCCATCATGGAAAATTACTGGGACCGCGAGTCGCCGCTATTCGTGTCGGGCCCTATTGAATTGCAAACGCACGGCGGTGAAATTCGCTGGCGCAATATCTACATTCGTGAACTCAGCAGCGACGAAGCAAACGCGGTCCTGCGCGAACACAAATCCCAAGCTTTCGCACCGATCTTTGACGGCAAGTCGCTGGACCACTGGCACGGCGCGGTCGAAAATTACGAAGTCGTCGATGGGTCGATTCGATGCAAGGAAGGACAGGGCGGCATGCTGCTAGCCGAAAAAGAATACGGCAATTTCATCGCCCGAGTCGAGTTTCGCCTTCCGCCCGGCGGCAACAACGGACTTGTTATCCGTAGCCCCGGAACCGGCAACGCGGCTTATGATTCGATGACCGAGTTACAGGTACTCGATAACGATCACGAGAAATACGCCACGTTGGATCCGCGACAGTACCACGGTTCATCCTACGGAATGGTTCCGGCCAAACGAGGTTTTTTGCGAGAAACGGGCGAATGGAATTTTCAAGAAGTGACGGTCGACGGCAGCACGATCAAGGTCGAACTGAACGGCAACGTGATTCTGGACGCCGACCTGTCGCAAGTCACCGAATTCGCCAAGGACCGAGAGCATCCCGGGAAAGATCGCACATCGGGATTCTTTGGCTTTGCAGGACACCGAGATCCGGTAGAGTTTCGTAACATCTCTATCCGTGAACTCGCCCCCACGATCGAACCGAAGAAAAAAAAATAGGATTGATTTTTTGAGTAACACCAAATCGTTTGCCGTCGGCGAAAAAAGTGCGGCGGCCTTTAATCGTGCCCGTCAGTTGATGCCGGGCGGGGTGAACAGCCCCGCCCGTGCGTTTGGCGCGGTCGGCGGAACCCCGCTCTTTATCGATAAAGCAGAGGGCCCCTATCTGTTTGACATCGATGGCCGACGGTACATCGATTTCATTGGCTCTTGGGGACCGATGATCTTGGGTCACGCTCATGCCGAGGTGATCGACGCGATTCAAGTGGCCGCGGCGCGCGGCACCAGTTTTGGTGCGCCCACTCAGGCCGAATCACAATTGGCCGAACAGATCATCGATGCCGTCCCCAGCGTCGAAAAAGTCAGGCTGGTCAATAGCGGCACCGAAGCGACGATGAGCGCCATCCGCGTCGCGCGCGGCGTGACAGGTCGCGACAAAATCATCAAGTTCGCCGGCAACTATCACGGCCACGTCGACAGTCTGCTGGTCGCGGCCGGCAGCGCAGCGGCGACCTTGGGCGTACCGGATTCACCGGGAGTCACCGAAGGCGCCGGCCGCGACACGATTGTGTTGCAGTACAACGACGTCGAAGGAATCCAGGCCGCATTCGCCGAACACCCCTCGCAAATCGCTGCGGTGATCCTAGAGCCTGTCGTGGGCAACATGGGGTGCGTTCCGCCAAGCGAAGCTTTTTTACAAGCGACTCGTGATCTGACATCGCGAGACGGATCGATTCTGATTTTTGACGAAGTCATGACCGGATTCCGACTCGCGTTTGGCGGAGCACAGGAACGCTTTGGAATCACGCCCGACATGACGACGCTGGGCAAAATTGTCGGTGGCGGAATGCCGCTGGGGGCTTACGGTGGCCGATCCGACATCATGGACCAAGTGCTTCCGGCAGGAAAAGTCTTCCAGGCTGGCACATTGAGCGGCAATCCCGTCGCCGTCGCCGCTGGCAGCACGACGCTGCGTCTGCTGAAAGAAAACCCTCCCTATGACGACTTGGAAAAGCTGGGTCAACGCTTGGCCGATGGACTAGATTCCGCCGCCGCGTCTGCCGGCGTCGACCATCAAGTACAGCGAGTCGGCAGCATGATGACGCTGTTCTTTAACCCACAACCGGTCGCCAACTGGTCGGACGCTGACAAATGCGATCGAGATGCATTCGGCCGCTATTTCTGGGGATTGATTGAGAAAGGCGTCTACATGCCTTGCAGCCAATTCGAAGCACTCTTTTTCGGTTCCACACACACCGAGGCGATGGTTGACGAAACGATCGACGCGGCAAAGACGGTCTTGTCCTCGCTGTAATGTCGTTGACTAAATCGCAGCTTCGCCGACAAGCATTGGCGGCGAGAAACCAACAGCAGAGCAAGGACGCTGTCAGCAACGCGATCATCGATCGCGTTTTAAGCTTGCCGCCCTATGTCCGCGCCGCGGTCGCACTCTGGTACGTCGATGTTCGCGACGAAGTACGGACCCGAGGTGCGCTACGCGAAGCAATCACAAGCGACAAGAAGATCGTCGTGCCGTACTGCGTCAACAAGTCGCTACGTTTATTTCATCTGCAGTCGATGGATGAACTGCAGGCAGCAGCGTTTGGAATCCTTGAACCTCGTCAAGAGTTGCGATCACTGACTGACAAGAACATCACAGCCGACGCATTGGATTTCATCATCGTTCCGGGAGTCGCTTTTTCCCCTGAGCGGCAACGACTCGGTCACGGAAAAGGATACTACGATCGACTGCTGTCGACGGTTCCCGAATCAACCACAAAGGTGGGCGTTGCGTTTGACTGCCAGATCATTAAATCGATTCCCAGCGATCCGCATGATATTGCAATGGATGTTGTGCTCACGCAGTCTCGCATGTTCACTTGACCTTTGCCGCCCTAACAATGACGTCGGAGCCGAGGCCTTGGCTAACCGACGTGCCGTAGCGCCTCAATCGGGTTCATTGCTGCCGCTCGCAGCGCGGGATAGATCCCAAAGACAACACCAACCGAGACCGAGATTCCGAATGCGATCGGGATAGACCAGGGCAAAATCACCGGCTCCATCGTCTGAACGGTTTCGGGCAACGATTCCATCAACTCCGGAAGCGAAGTATTCATCGCCCAACGGAACAACTCCATCAGCTTGCCGCAAGTCAGCCCGCCAAGGATACCGGTGATGCCGCCGGCGACCGACAGCAACACGGTCTCGATCAGGAATTGCCGAGTGATATCGCGCCGGCGGGCCCCCAGCGCCCTTCGAATCCCGATCTCGCGTGTCCGTTCGGTCACGGTTGCCAACATGATGTTCATGATGCCGATCCCACCAACCAGCAAAGATATCCCCGCCAACAATCCCATCATTGCCATAAACATTAATCGGGTATTTTGCGCCTGTTCCAGCAACTTTAGCGGCACGCCGACGGTATAGTCTTCGAACAAATGCGTGCGATCGAGTGCCTGCTCGACTGCCTGGCCGGTGGCAACCGCGTCCTCTTGGTTGCGCAACCGAAGCGTGATCTGCGAGATTGCTCGTCCACCGTTGTTACCGGTCGAGTAGACTTCACCGAAACGCACCCAGTAAGTTTGCAGGGGAAGGTAGATGTTGTCCGAGAAATCTTGGCTGCGAGTTGTCTTCTTGATACTTTCAATCTCGCCCCTGGTTTTCACGATGCCAACGACGCGAAAGTAATCGTCGATCACATGAATCGATTTACCGATGGCTTCTTCGTGACGAAAGAGTTCCTTGGCGACTTCTTCTGACAAGACACACACGTTCGCTGCGGTCGCGTTGTCTTGGTCGATCAGGAATCGGCCTTCTAGCAACTCGAGCGAATAGAGATCGGCATACTTCGGCGTACATGCGTTGATCTCACCTTCGACCAACCGGTCCAGGTACCGAAAATCTTGTCCGTTGCGTCGATAAAACGGTATCGCCATATCGATCGACGGAATCGTCGAACTGAGATGCTCAAAATCTTCATCCGTCAGGCCGTAGTAATAGACCTTCTTTCCGCCCAAATCGTCCGCCGACGGTTTGGCGGTCGTCACGATGATGTTCTTTGCACCCAGTTCTTGAATCTGTTCGTTCGCTTTCGAAGCAATGCCTTCGCTGATCGCCAACAACCAGATCACGCTGGCCACGCCAATGAAGATGCCGAGCACCGTCAGCATGGATCGAAGCGGATGCATTAACAGTGTTTTCAGACCAAGCCTTACGTCGCGCAAGCGCAGTCGCAGCTGCGATGGACGACCGCGTCGAGCCTGAATACTGTTATCGTGTCTTGTTTCGGCAGGTTCTCGAAGCCGATGATCCGATTCGACCACACCGTCTCGCAGTCGGACGATACGGCGGGCACGTTGAGCGACTTCCTCTTCGTGGGTCACCATCACGATCGTGGTGCCGTCGTTGTTCAGTTGATCGAACAGCGTCAGAATTTCTTCCGTGGTCGCCGTATCCAGATTCCCGGTCGCTTCATCAGCAAGGATGAATTCTGGATTGTTGACCAAGGAACGTGCGATTCCGGCACGCTGTTGTTGACCACCGGAAAGTTCGGTCGGTCGGTGGTCGGCCCGTTGATCCAAACCGACCAAGTTCGCGAGATCAATCGTGCGGTCGCGATCGGCCGCCGTCATCCCGCCGTTGTAAGCTAACGGGACTTCGATATTTTCGACGACGTTCAACTGAGGCAACAAGTTGTACGCCTGGAAGACGAAACCGATTCGCTTTGCTCGGATTCCCGAAAGCTGATCATCGCTTAGCTTTGCGACGTCGCATTCGCCAATGAAGTACTGACCCGATGTCGGCGTATCAAGCCCGCCGACCAAATTCAACAGCGTGCTTTTTCCGCTGCCCGATGGCCCCATGATGGCGACGTAATCGCCGCGTGGAACCTCAAGATTGATTCCCTTTAGGACGTGAACGGTTTCGCTGGCCAGATGATAATCTTTCCGCAGATCACGAATACTGAGGGCAATTTCCGAATCAACGGATTTGTCTTCGGCAACAGGCGACAAAATCGCATTCATTCAAGCTTGCCTCTTGTCGTGGACGGCTCGGCCGATCTGGCAACATGCCACAGATCGATCCGCAAGGTGATATCCAAAGGGCCTGACCGCCGAGCGATCGAGACCCCGCTGGCGACCTAAGTTGACTCTTCTGGCAAGTCAAGCATCTCTTGCAGTTCAGGATCGCCCAGGTTCAACACGACTTGCTCTTGTTCGCTCAATCCGCGTTCAATCACCGCTTCGATATCGTTGACCGATCCAACCTTGATGACCCGTGTTTCGATCGTGCCATCGGGACGAGAGACGCCACAATAGAAGTCCTCGTCGCGCTCGATGATCGCCTCGATCGGAATCCGCAACGCATCATCGATTTGCTCGACCATCACATTGACTTCGGCGGTCATTCCAGGCCGCAAGCCCAACGGTGGGTTCTCGATTTCGATTTCGACGGCGTATTCTTTGACATGATCCATGTAAACGCTGATCGACGGCAACGGATACTCGCTGACTTCGGTGACGCGCCCAACCAATGACAGGTCGGGCATCGCATCAAGCATCAAATTGGCCATCAGTCCCGGACGTACACTGCCGATACGCGATTCGTGGACCTTGGCAATCACACGCATCCGCTTGGGATCGGGCAACTGAATGATTGTCTGTCGTTCGCGAACCGGCATTCCCTCTTCGATGATGGCAGAGCTGCTGCTGCGCTTACTGCGGCCGTTGGCGTAGACGACCTGACCGGCGACGGGCGCGGTGATCGTACAATGCTCGATCTGTGTTTCGATTTCCTGCAACTGAACTTTATCCAGTTCCCAGGTCTTGGTTCTCGCTTGCAAGCGGGCTTCTGCGGTTTGAATGTCGGCGCGAAACTTGGTCATCATCTTTTCGCGGGTGAAATTCTGCAGAACGCTTAGCTTCGTTTCCGCAACGCCGAGCTCTTTCTTTGCTTTTTCGACGGCGAACGAATCTGCTTCCAACTGAGCTTCGGGGATGTAACCGCGCTCGGCGAGTCGCTTGCTGTAGGCGAGATACTCTTCGGCTCGCCGCATATTTTCTTCGGCAACGAATACGGCACTCTGCAGTTGCTCAAGCTGTTCTTTGTACGTGCCCTCGGCGTATTCATCTAATTCCAGCTTGGCCGAATCAAGCGTCGCTTGTGCTTCGATCATGGCAGATTCGCTGTTGCTGCCGACGATCTGTTGCTGAATCAATTCCTTTTGCAATCCAGAATCATCCAGCCGCACCAAGAAATCGCCTTTCTCGACCCAGGTCCCCTCGGGAACAATTTCGATGATGTTCACGCCGGACGATCCACGGCCGGACACCTGACAGCGGACTTCGACGTTGCTGGAACTTTCGACTTCGCCGCGCTCAAGGATCGTGTGAATGAAGGGACCGCGCTCGACCGGGCTGGTCAAGAACTCGATACTTGTCTCTTCACCGAACAAGGCGGCGAACGGATTGGGCAGCGATCCGGGCACCATTTGGATTACCAGACCGATCACCGTCAGGCTGCCAAGGCACAGCGCGAATGTCGTGCCGACTGAACCATGACGGCGAGCCCGTGTGTGTGCGCGAGAGCCCGCGCCACGCACTCTGTTGGACGTCTGTTTTTTCATCGTGCGACACGGGACGTGAGCCCGCGCTCTTAGGTGGGGTTACCCCGGTGAAGGGGCAGGTGGGCCAAGTCGCAGTAAGGTGGGATTCTGGATCGCGACGTGGAAGGTGGGGATGAAACTATACCACAATGTTAGCCGCCGAGCAAATTCAGTGTGGGTCACTCACATGGCGAACCAACGAGAGATTCTAAGGTGTTCCTGGCCGTTGGATCCAGTGAAATGCCCCCTGATTTACCGTGTTTTTTGGCGTCGGCTCCTCGTTTGAGCGGCCGCATCGTCGGCGGAAATGACGAGGGGCAAGCGTTCTGGCGAATCGGCGACATTATCGGCTTGTATCGGCAAAACCTGTTCTCCCCATGAAACCTGCAGCAGGGAATCCAATTCCGCCGAAAAGGCGGCATCGTCCCGCACCGACTTTTCTGATTCAAAGGGTTGATTCAGGTCCAGAGAATCAACTTCGATTAGGGCATCGTCGTCGGCGGAACCCAATTCACTGTATGCCTCACGACCGATGAACGAACCATCAGACCTGAACGCACCCTCAGGCAAGAACGATTCGACAGAGCCGAGCGGATCGATCATCGATCCAGCATCGATCATCGAACCGTCATCGAATGTCGAACTAGCGCCAGATGTCGAACTAGCGTCGATCGGGCCTGGATCAATCCACATACCGGTCGGATCAACCTGCATCGTGCCCATCTCAAAGTCCAGCAGGATCCTCAAGACTTCGTTGGCGACCCACACGTTCAAGAAGTCGTTTTGTGCATCCAACAAATCGCTAAGAGCGGACACAAGGTCACGCGCCGCGGTTGGCGAAGTCCGACTAGCCTGGTTCGGCTGTGGTGGCGGGTTCAGTTTCAATCGTGCGATGTCGACCTGGGCGATGGCGACCTGGACCGCGACACGGCGTACTTCAAGGTTAATTTGGCTTAGTGTCACGAGGCGCAATGTGTTGCGAATGCTTTGCGACACTCGGTCTTCGAACAACATGTAATCGCGACGGGCACGCTGGTAATTGATCAATGCTTCACGGTAACGATTACGTTCGGCCAATCGCGCCGTCGGCGTATCGAACTGCACCGCGAACCGAATGCGACTATCGTCGCCGTCAAAGTCCAAGACATTGTCGGCCTGCGTTCCCAACTGGCCATCGATCACGACATTCAAGTCGCTCTTAAGGTCATTCGCAAAGAACTCGATCTTTCGCCAAACGTCGACTAAATTTGCTCGAGCATTCATCCAGTCCAGTCGGTGAATACGTGCCATCGCCATTGCGTCATCGACATCGACTTCCAGTGGTGGCAACATGATGCCTTGCAACCGCGTCTCGGCCTGGACTAACGAAAGTTCCAACAACAAATCGGAAAGTCGACTGGCGTACGCGTTGACTCGCTTCCACGTATTGTTTTCGGGTTCAAGCTCGCCTGCACCAAGATCGCTTACTTCCTTGACAATCTCTTGGTGCTCGGCTCGCGCGCTTGCAAAGTCGTTGGCGATCGACGGCAACCGCTTTTGCAAGAAATTAAAACGCGTCACAAGAATCTCATCGTCGTACACGCGTTGATCGACGTCGGCATTCAACCGCTCGATCTGCTCGGCGACTTTGCGAAGCCGCTCGCGCCGCTGCGGTATGCGAGTCTCCAGCTCATCCAGGTCTTTCATCGCCGATTCCAGACGTGGCTCAATGCCGGCGTACAACTGGTCGATTTGTTCGAGGGCCCCACCGATGCGTTCTGCGGTCGGTTCTTCTCGCCACGAGCCGATCATGACAAGAATTTCCGCGATCGAATCTTGCAATTCGGTTTGCGCCGGATCGATCAACACAAATCGATCCAAGAAGGGATCTCGAATCTCGACAGGCAGCGAAGGAGGCAATCCGAGGTCGACCTTGAACGCATCGACTCGAGATTGATAGGCAGCGTTGGATGACAACAAACTACTTTGTGCGTTCAACAATGCTTGACGAGCTTGGTCAACTTGCAATCGGCTATTGATGCGGTTCGCGTCAAACAGAGCTTCCAGCCGGGCCACACTATCACGCAGCGCAGCAATATTGGTGATTTGGTTGCGAATCTGCTGTTGATCCTGCAGCAACCCCAAGTACCCGCCCGCATCGCCGGCACCGTTTCGGCCACTCGGCAATCCTGCGATCAGTCCCAATCCGGCCTGACCGACCGCACCATTGCGTGAAGGCCCAGGTCCCGAGTTTCGACCGACCGCAATGTCGACAAAGAACCCTTGCCGAAATTGATTCATCTGACGCACGTTGGCCAGCATACTGCGTTCGGTTTGCGTCAAGTTCTCCAGCACTCGGGCGCGGCCACCGCGCCGAAGCAGTGGTTGTACGAGGCTAAAGTCAATCGTTGAGGAAAACAGATCCGTATCGCTGCCCCACGAGTCCCAAACCAACGAATTGGCGAATCCGACCAGTAACTCGCCGCCGGTCGCGCCCAGTTTTGTAAACCCGACCGAGGAATCGATGGCACTTTCACTAAGCGATCCACGTCGACGCCCGCGTTCGTCTTGCGAAAAACCCGCCCCAGCAAACAATTGATGGTCGAATCGAAACCGCTCGAACGTGACATCAAGCGCGGTCAGATACAGTGTTTCCAGATTCTGTTGATAGACACGCGAATTGGTCCGCGCGACTCGGATCGCGTCGCGCAAATCCAAGCGAATCTCGCCGTCATCAGAGGTCGGTAAGTACGACAACCATTGTGGCGATTCGATCGACTGAATTTGCCCAAACTTATCCCAGTGAGGGTAGCCGAGCTTGCCATCGACGCAGTGCATGTAACGATGCGACGCGGGATCATCCGGCGGCATCGGCGGACAATCCATTGCGTGCGGATCGTACATCCGCGACGACGCCGGGACCTGGATGTGACCATGGTCAAGCGAGCCCCCCTTCTGTGCGATCACGCACTCGGCGTCACGATCGGCTCGAAGACGAAACCATTGTCGCGAGCAACCTAAGCCCACAAGACACATCGATAGCATCAGTGTCGCAATCAGATGCCTGCGTCTCATTTTTGGTTTTCAATCCGTCACGAGTTTCACGACCAGCCAGGAGCGCAACGATAGCCCTGTACGGCATAGTTATCGGTCCGTTGGTAGTGAAAAGTGAGCATGAAACGGATAGGAGGATTGAAATCACCGTTCCAACGTTATCGACTAGGCAAGGATTCGATCAATCACCTGGCCATGAACATCGGTCAGGCGAAACCGACGTCCCTGATATCGATACGTCAACCGTTCATGATCGATTCCCATCAAATGCAGAATCGTCGCATTGAAGTCATGCACATGGACGGCGTCTTCGACGACGTTGTAACCAAACTCGTCGGTCGCACCGTGACTGATTCCCGGCTTGATCCCGCCGCCCGCCATCCAGCTCGTGAAACACCGCGGATGATGATCTCGTCCATAATTGTCGGCGGTCAAAACACCTTGTGAATAAGACGTGCGCCCGAATTCACCACCCCAGATCACCAGCGTATCATCGAGCAAACCTCGGTTCTTCAAGTCTTTGACTAATGCGGCCGACGGCTGATCCGTTTCTTTGGCCTGACCTCGAATACCTTTGGGCAAATTCGAATGCTGGTCCCATCCCTGGTGGTACAACTGCACAAATCGAACGTCTCGTTCCGCCAAACGACGTGCCAACAAACAATTCGACGCAAACGTTCCTGGCTTGCGTGCTTCATCACCATAAAGCTTGAACGTCGATTCGGGCTCGTCGGAAAAATCCGCGGCATCGGGCACGCTGGATTGCATGCGAAACGCCATCTCATATTGCGCGATCCGTGATTCGATTTCCGGGTCCAGCTCTTTACGGAACTGATGCTGATTCAATGAGTTGATCGTGTTGAGTTGTTCGCGTCGACGATGGCTGGTGACTCCGTCTGGGTTGGAAAGATACAGCACCGGATCACTTCCGCCGCGGAATTGCACGCCCTGGTATTTCGAATCGAGGAACCCGTTTCCCCAAAGTCGCGCATACAGCGGTTGTCCACCCTGTCCCGCAGAAACCAAGACAATGAACGCGGGCAAGTCTTCGTTTTCGCTGCCCAGGCCGTATGACAACCAGGCGCCCAGGGATGGGCGTCCGGCAATCTGTGAACCCGTCTGAAACATCGTGATTGCAGGGTCGTGATTGATCGCTTCGGTCTGCATCGACTTGATGAAGCAAACATCGTCAACGATATCGCGGTGATGCGGCAACAGTTCGCTTAGCCATGCGCCTGATTGACCTGCGCGAGCAAACTTGAATTGTGACCCCGCAAGCGGTAACGATGATTGATTGACCGACATGCCGGTCAACCTTTGCTCACCACGGATTTCTGCCGGAAGCTCTTGGCCGTTCATTTTGTTCAACAGCGGCTTGTGATCAAACAAGTCTTGTTGCGCAGGACCACCGGACTGAAACAGATAAATGATGCGTTTCGCTTTGGGTTGAAAATGGGCACCATGCGTCGACGTCGCCCCCGAGGCTTGCCCGTTCACCAGGCTGCTCAGTGCCGCGGCGCCCACGGCGAGACTGCTGCCGCTGCTCTTGAAGAAGAGTCGACGATTCAACGTAATCGGATGAGTTGTCATGTGTTTTCCGGATGTTTGTAGACGGACCGCAGTGATCGCGGATTGTGTTCACAGATGATGTTCGCGCGTCGGTTAGTGTTTGCAAACGCCTAACGTTTCCAAACGGTTGCATCCAAATTCAGAATGGACTGACAAACGATCGTCATCGCCGCCAGTTCGGGCGCCTCCAAGTCGGTGGCGATGGGGGCCTGCCCGACTGAAATCAACTCAACGGCTTGCTGGGGATGCCGCTGAAAGTAGTCGCGTTCCGCATCCAGCAACGTCATTAGTGTTTGCAACTCTTGTTCATCCGCGGATCGCCCCGCTAAAGACGCAAAGGCATTCTGCACGCGGCGCGGCGCGTCGTCGGATTCAGACATCACGCTGGCGGCCAACACCCGGGCAGATTCGACAAATTGCACATCGTTCATCAGCACGAGCGCTTGCAATGGCGTATTGGTTCGCGAACGGGCCATCGTGCAGACTTCACGTGTGGTCGCATCCAGCGCTAACATGTTCGGCAGCGGTGCGGTTCGCTTCCAAACGGAGTAAAGCGATCGACGATACAGCGATTTTCCGACCGACTGTTGGTAAGGTGGCGACATCCCGTTGGATTCTCGCCACAGGTCTTCACCGGGCTGGTATGGCGACACCGGTGCACCACCCAGCTTTTGGTCGATCAAACCAGACGCCGCAAGCGCCAGGTCGCGAATCTGTTCTGCCGAAAGTCGATTCGACGGCCCGCGAGCTAGCAAGCGGTTGTCTGGATCGTCGGAAAGCCTGGACCGATCGGTGCGCGAATCCTGGCGATAAGTCGCCGACAGCACGATCTGCTTGCATAGGCGTTTGACGTCCCAACCGCCATCGACAAAGTCGCGGGCGAGCCAGTCGAGCAACTGCGGATGTGTCGGCAATTCGCCTTGTGAACCAAAATTTTCAGGCGTGCGCACAAGCGGCTCGGAAAAAAAGTTGCCCCAGATTCGATTGACCGCAACACGCGACGTCAGGGGATGCCGCGGATCGGTCACCCACTTGGCCAGTCCAAGACGGTCGCGAGTTGCATTCGCGGGGAATGGCAGCGCCAACTGCGACGGGATGTCGCGCTGAACGAGTGTGGATTCATCGGTGGGCGCATCGTATTGGCCGCGGGCCAGAATGTGTGCCGGCCGGGCCTCTTGCATTTCGCGCATCACAGGAATTTCATTGATGACCTCTTCGGCCAAGACAAATTCCTGACGAGCTTTCGTCAGTTCGGCCATTGCCCGACGCGCCAATGGATCGACCGCCGATGCGTAGTACTCAGGCGTCGGCTGCAAAGATTGTCCGTCAACGAGCTGCAGAAGCTCGGGCGCGGTCAAGGCCCGGTCAAACAATTGCACGTCGTCAATCCAACCTCCGTCGAAGCCTCGATCGCGAAAGCGCTGACCGATGACCAATTCGCCACCATGGTCGACCTTGACGTTCGCTTGCTTTTTCACCTCGTCTCGCAGCACGACGGTGTCCAGTTGGACGCCATCCAAATACAGCTTTAACCCGTTGGCAGTGGACGACCCATCGTAGGTCGCCGCGACTTGATGCCATGCGTTTGCGGGTATCGCATCGACGGTTGCAACGGCAATTGCATTGCCGGGCCAGACACGTGCCAGGCGTGATTCCAGACGACCACTCTGGATCGTCAGATCCCATCCGTTGTATCCGCAATCGGTGCCCCGCGTGTGGTGTGCAATCACGCTGCGGTACGATGTACGTTTGGTGTCTTGCAAGGTCACGACAAGGGAAAACGGCTTCCAGCGATCAAACGGCTCGATGCCCTTGGTCGTGATGCCTCGCTCACCATCGAGCCGAAGTGCCATTCGTTTCGGCGCATCCTCGGGGTCGTCTGGATGAGACGGTTTCGCGATTCGGTTGTCAGCCGCGGTCGCCGGATCGAGCATCGCGATCGGAGATTTCTTTACGGGCTCTTGAGCCGGCATCGTGGACCAGCGCCGATCGGATTCCGACGGATGATACAGCTCTTTCATCGACGATTGGTACGGATATTCGAACCCCAGCGCGAGTCTCAGGTCTGGAATCTGGATGCGTTCTGCACCAGGGGACTCCCACGCTGCGAACCGCTCAACCGCCGCCTCGTACGTCTTGCGATACTCGAACTCGGCTTGTTGCATTTTGGCTCTGGCGTCGGCAAGTGTCTGCTCCTGCTGCGGCGTGGGTAATAGCATCGACGGGCACGGGACCTTCTCGGTGCGGTCATAGACACCGCTTTCGTCAATCGAGTTAAAGAATGCGGAAAGCGCGTAATAGTCTCGCATCGGCAGCGGATCGTACTTGTGATCGTGGCATCGACAACATTCCATCGTCAGCCCCAACACAGCCGTCCCGAACGTATGAACTCGGTCGGCGACGTTTTCAATCCGCCATTCTTCGAACACCGCACCGCCCTCGTTGTTAAGCCGATGGATCCGGTTAAAGGCGGTTGCCAGTTTCTGGTCACGCGTCGGATTGGGAAGCAAATCACCCGCTAATTGCCACGTCAAGAAATCATCGTATGGCAAGTTCTGATTGAGTGCTCGCACGACCCAATCACGGTAAGGCCACTGCGTATTCAGCTTGTCCGATTGATACCCGTACGAGTCGGCGTACCGTGCTGCATCCAGCCACGATATCGACATGTGTTCGCCGAACGCGGGTGATTGCAACAATCGATCGACCACCGTTTCAAAGATTCCATCGGGCGATGCTGCGGTTGCGTGCCCGGCAAGCGACTCGTTGAACTTATCGATATCGTCTTTGGTGGGCGGCAACCCTGTCAGATCCAGCGTCACGCGTCGAAACCATCTTAGCGGTGAGGCGGCTGGATTCGGGCCGAGCCCTTCCTGGTCTAGCCGAGCGAGCACGAATCGGTCGATCGTTTGTTTGCACCACTGGGAGCGGCCCATTTGCGGCACGTCAACCGACATTGGCAATGGCTCAAACGACCAATGAGTCTGGTATTTCGCGCCCTGATCGATCCAGTCATTCAGGATTCGTTTCTCGTCGCTGGTCAGACTTAATTTGGATGTCGGCGGCGGCATCAGAACATCCGGATCGTCGCTGTGAATTCGATCAAGGACTTCACCGGATTCGATGTAATCGATCGCCTCGTCTCGTACATCCAAACGCAACCCCGCCTCGCGGTTACCAGCATCAGGTCCGTGACAAAAGTAGCATTTGTCCGAAAGAATCGGACGCACGTCGCGGTTGAAATCCAACTCGTCTGCCAAGCCCCACGGCGCAAAAACGAGCCCCGAAATCGCGAACAGCAGAGCCGATTGAAATGAATGATTCATGTGGTCGTCGAAACAATCAGTGAAGGTAAAACAGACTCGCCGTTGGACGCGAGCGGTGCACCACATTTTGGATAAAGCACGCCGTGATGTCTTGCACGGAGCCGACACGGCTGTGTATAAAACACGCATGAAAAATACCAGAATGCGGGATCGATTCTTCGACCGGTTGGGTTCTCAGAGCGAGATTTTTGAACTGTTCGACTTATTGCCCAGCGTTTCTTTTTTCGTCAAAGATCGGAAGGGCCGATTCATCGCGCTGAACCGTCGGGGGTGTGAATACTGCGGCGTGCAAACCGAAACCGAAGCGGTCGGCCGCACCGACCACGACTTCTTCACGAAACAGCGAGCCGACGAATACCGCGCCGATGACCTGATTGTGCTCGAGTCGGGCCAGCCGATCCTGAACCGGATCGAAAGCGCCCCTGAACCGGCGGGCTCGCCGCGATTGGTGATGACCAGCAAGATTCCACTTCATGACCGCCGTGGAAACGTCATTGGTATTGCGGGATTTTCTCGCGGTGTCGAACAGATTCGTGAACCGACGGACACGGTGGCTGCGTTCGCGGAAGTCATCCAACACATGCATCAATGTTTCGATCAACCACTGACGACCAACAGTTTGGCGACCATGGCCAACCTTTCGATCAGTCAATTCGAACGGCGATTCAGGCGTGCGTTTGGCGCGTCGGTGCGGCAATACTTGCTGCGCATTCGAATCGAAAATGCGGCAGAGATGCTGCGAGAAACCGAGCAAACGGTTTCCCAGATCGCTCTGGCAAGCGGGTTCTATGATCACGCCCATTTCAGTCGCAGTTTCCGGCGGATCATGAACATCACGCCCTCGCAGTACCGCTCGGGCCATCCACCTGCGAGCAAACAGCATCCACCAGCAACGACGGGCACCAACGTCAAGAACAAAGTGGCATTCGACTAGCGAGGACTAAATCGTGACGTGACAACGACCTTCTGGCAAACACAGCGACATCCATGTTGCGTTTCACGCTCGCGCCGGGTGCCCGCGGCCCACGGGTTTTAAACGTGAGCCGCGACGCGTGAGCGGCCGGGCATGAGTTGCGACAGGCGTTGCGCGGGCAAGGCCCGGTGCCTCACGGCCCGCGGCTCACGGGACTTTAAAAGTAAGCCGTAACGCGTGAGCGGCCGGGCATGAGTTGCGACAGGCGTTGCGCGCGCAAGGCCCGGTGCCTCACGGCCCGCGGCTCACGGGACTTTAAACGTAAGCCGTGACGCGTGAGCGGCCGGGCATGGTATTCCGGGATTGGGATGCGCGCGAAGAGTTGCCCGCGGCTCAAGGGGCTTTAAATGTGAGCCGTGACGCGTGAGCGGCCGGGCATGAGTTGCGACAGGCGATGCGCGGGCAAGGCCCGGTGCCTCACGGCCCGCGGCTCACAGGACTTTAAACGTGAGCCGCGACGCGTGAACGGCCGGGCCGTGAGTTGCGACAGGCGTTGCGCGCGCAAGGCCCGGTGCCTCACGGCCCGCGGCTCACAGGAATTTAAACGTGAGCCGTGACGCGTGAGCGGCCGGGCATGAGTTGCGACATGTATCGCGGGCAGATGGCCCGGTACCTTACGGCTTACGGAAATGCGATGGCGGGACGGTGCTTAGAGTCGGCTTTGTCGTTGTAAGAGATACTCGGTCAAGGCTTTATCGAACGGCATGCTGGTGTCTAGCGGCACGTAGTCGACTCGCAAATGGTTGCACCCGATTCGATACGCGTCTCGGAACTCCTCGATCTGTTTCAAGTAGTCTTCTCGAAAACCCGTCGCATCGACACTAATCGTTTCCCCACTTTCGGCGTCTTCGAATTGGACCGGTCCGTCATAAGGAAAATTCACTTCGGCTTCGTCCATGATGTGGAAAACGATCACGTCATGGCCGCCATGCCGCAACCGGGACAGCGATGCAATCACGTCATCCGGGTTTGTTTTTCCCGAGGCGTCGGGCAACAAGTCGGTGAACAGCATCACCAGCGAATGCTGCTTCAGCATCGCGGCAACTTGATTCAAGCATTGCGGCAAATCGGTACTGCCGGTCGGTTTGAGTTTGGCAAGCTGTGCCAAAATCTCAGCCAGGTGTCCGCGCCGACTGCGGGCTGGCAACGTGGCATGCAATTTCTCGTCGAACGTCATCAGCCCGACGGGATCTTGCTGCATGTTCATCAGATACGTCAGCGAAGCGGCCAAGCACGTTGCGTACTCGAACTTGGTCATCTGCTGGCTCTCGGTGAACCCCATGGACTTCGACAAGTCCATGACCAGATATCCGGTCAAATTCGTTTCTGCTTCGAAACGTTTGGTGTAGTACTTGTCGGTCTTGGCGTAGACCAGCCAATCGATCAGCTTTGGATCATCGCCGCGGTTGTACCGTCGGTGCTCACTGAACTGGACCGAGAATCCCTGCAACGGGCTGCTGTGCAAACCTTGCAGAAACCCACGCACCACCATCCGCGCACGCAAATCCAACCGTTTGATTTGCTTCAGCGATTCGGGCGACAGCAGTGCGGACACCGTCAAATTTCACTTTGCAGATTCAAGATTCCAATGATCATGCTTATCCCTTGGCCAACTTCTCGGGCTCGGGTGGCTTGATATCATCGAGCAATCGGTTGACGATGTCGTCGGTGCTCATGCCTTCGGCCTGCGCTTGAAAGTTGGCAGCGATGCGGTGGCGCAGCACCGGAATCGCGATTCGACGAATATCGCTGGGGTCGACGCTGAATCTGCCGTCCATGGCGGCCAACGCTTTCGCCCCGGCGATCAAGTTTTGCCCGGCTCGCGGGCCGGCGCCCCAGTCGACCAGATCGCGAACGTACGTCGGCGCCGTGTCTTCTTTAGGCCGCGTCGCGCGGACCAGCTGAGTGGCATAGCGAATCACGAACGGATTGACGGCGACGCTGCCGACCAATTTTTGAACATTCAAGATCGCTCGCGAAGAAAGTACCTTGTTCACCGTTGCGGTTTCGCCGCGAGTGGTTGTTGTCAGAATCTTCTCTTCCTCTTCAGCCGACGGATAACCGACTTTGATGTTGAACATGAATCGGTCCAACTGAGCTTCGGGCAGCGGATAGGTCCCTTCCTGCTCGATCGGGTTCTGCGTGGCGATACAGAAAAACGGTTGAGGCAAGTTCATCGTGTCGCGACCGACCGTGACCTGGCGTTCTTGCATCGCTTCCAGCAATGCGGCCTGCGTTTTCGGCGGCGTCCGGTTGATCTCGTCGGCCAACAAGATGTTGGTAAAGATGGGGCCCTCGACAAACCGAAAGCTGCGTTTGCCGTGCTCGTCTTCTTCCAGCACTTGCGTGCCGGTGATGTCCGACGGCATCAGGTCGGGTGTGAACTGAATCCGCTTGAAAGACACGTCCATGATGTCGGCCAGCGTGCTGACCATCAACGTCTTTGCCAGTCCGGGCACGCCTTCCAATAAACAGTGCCCGCGCGTAAAGATGGCCGCAAGCAACTGTTCGATCGTATCGTTTTGGCCCACAATGACTTTTGCCAACTCGCTTCGCATGGTCTGCTGATGTTCAGCGAACTCGCGAAGTACGTCACCCAGGTTGCGAGCCTTTCCCGCTGCGGGTTCCGATGTCGCGGATCCCGGTGGCGCGGACTGAGACGACGCAGATTCGGGTGGCGGCGGTGGCGTGGGGCTAGTCATGGTCCGAACAGAAATTCCTTTCTGGCAATCCTTTATGGCAAAGACGACACATGCAACAACGCGATCATGATCTTCGTCCGCTGTATCTTATGCCGCCACGACCATTTGCGGGAGCTGGGAAACAGTGGATCCCGCTGCTTGTCACGGCATGGATGCTGTTATTGCCGACCCAAAATGCAAACGCGGACATCGACGCGGCGATTGTGCAACGTTCAATCGATCGCGGGATTACCTATCTTCGCAAAACGCAGAATGAACGCGGAAGCTGGGATGAGTATTCAGGCCAGTCCTGTGGTGCGTCGGCTCTATGTACGCTCGCTTTGCTAAACGCGGGCGTGCCGCACGATGACCCGACCATGGTTCGCGCGATGCGATATTTGCGTAGCGTCGTGCCACATAAAACGTATTCGGTCGCACTGCAAACGTTAGTGTTCTGTCAACTGGGAGCCGCGGGCGACATCCAAGCGATTCGCCGAAACGTCGCGACTCTGGTGAAAAATCAAAAGCAGGCAGGAAACCAAGACCGCATCGGCAGCTGGGGATATGGCGGCCGAGCGGCGGGTGCTGGCGATCCATCGTTGGGCGACCCGTCCAACTCTCAATTCGCGCTGTTGGCGCTCGGTGCCGCAAAAGATCGAGGTGTTGAAATCGATCCCGCCGTGTTTCAGAGTGCGTTTGACTATTGGGTTCGCCATCAAGGACGCGGGGGCGGTTGGGCGTACACCAACCAGCAAACGCCCAGCGGCAGCATGACGTGCGCGGGAATCGCATCGGTCTTGATCACCAAAAGCAATATGCAATCGAGTGATTTGAACGATCGCGCCGACATTGCCTGCTGTGGCGGCGACGACGATGCCGACGATCCGGTCACCGGCGGACTGGATTGGTTGAACAAGAGCTTTTCGACTCAGGTGAACCCCGGCGGTCAGAAATTCACGTATTTCTATTACATGTATGCGTTGGAACGCGTCGGGCGTTTAACAGGACGTCGCTTCATTGGCGGTCATGATTGGTATCGAGAAGGCGCCGAACGATTGGTGGCGATCCAAGATCAGTTCGAAGGGTTCTGGTCCGGCGTGAACTGGGAAGAAGACCGCAACATCAGCACCTCGTTTGCACTTCTGTTTTTAAGCAAAGGGAAACGCCAAGTTGTTGTCGCCCAGTTGAGTCGCAATCAAAGCGAAGCACGGCACCCCGACGCGCTTCGCCAATTGGTTCGCCACGTTGAACGTGATTGGCGACGCGATCTGACTTGGCAAACGATCGAACTGACTCGCGCCGGAGTACCGGATTTGCTGCAAGCTCCCGTCATCGTGATTGCCGGACGCGAAGCACTGAACATCTCCGAGGGCGAAGCGGATCGGTTTAAACAATATATCGACCAAGGGGGCACAATCTTGTTCGAGGCCGAGGGGGGTGACGGCTGTGGCAACGCATCCGCTTTCGAACAGAGCGTCGCCGGATTGTGTGCGAACTGGTTCCCCGGCAGCAAGCTGGAACAATTACCGCCAAGTCATCCTGTTTGGTTTGCCGAGCACCGGATTGATCCAGAGAGTGTCGAACGGATCGGTAAAGATTTTTGGATTTACGGCATTCAAGCGTGCTGCCGCACCGCCGTCTTTTATGTCCCCCAAACGCTTTCTTGCCGCTGGGAACTCAGTGGTGAATTGTTTCGGCGCAGCGATCAAGTCTCGCCGGCCCGCGAACAAGTCGAATCGGCGGTTCGATTGGGACAGAACGTTATCGCATATGCGACCGGACGCGAACTGAAAGACAAATTGGATCAGCGCACCCTGCTGACCGGCGGCGACCTGCCCGAGACCCAGCGCGGCGTCACCCAGATCGCCATGCTGGCGCTGGACGCGGGCGGACTCGAAGCACAGCGTGCACTTTCCAACGTTGCGTCGATGATTCGTCAAAGCAGACCGATGAACATCGCCGCGGCACCGGAGGCCGTTGGATTCGATGCAACCGAACTTCAATTCCTGCCCGTCTTGTGGATTCACGGGCGAACCGATTTCAAACTCGACACGGCGCAACAAGAACAGCTGCGCGAATTCATCGAAAACAAAGGAATTGTGTTTGCCACCTCGATCTGCGGCAGCGAAGCGTTCACCGATGCGTTTCGGCGCGAATTGTCGGCAATCTTGCCGGGATCGAACCTGCAGCAGTTGCCGGCCGGGCATCCTGCGCTGACGCCGGCTTTTGGCGGATATGACATCACGTCGTTACAAATTCGCAAGCCAACCGAAACGGCCGACGGAGTGGTGCTGAGCCGACATCTGGGCGCACCACCGCTGCAAGTTGCTTCGGTCGACGGGTTCGACTCGGTGTTCTTTTCCCCGCTGGACGTCAGCTGCGCCCTGGAAAGCCAGAATTCGGTGCAGTGTCATGGTTACGAGACGACCGAAGCGGCCAAAATCGTTACGAACGTCTTGCTTTACGCGCTTCAGCAATAGTCAAAAAAACCGCAATTTCGGTCTTCTTCTCTCCCTCGCTAGCGAAACCTCACGTCTCCGAGCGGGTTTGATCCATCAGGCGGTGACTTTGCACGAAATCCTGCCGCTCAGCCGGTCGAGATGTACCGGGAACACTCATTCACTCATCAGCCTGGACACCAATCCTATGAAAGTAACTCGCATCGTGACTGGGATTCTTTCCGTCGCGCTTTTAGCACTTGTCGTTAGTGACGCCGTTGGACAAGACGAAGGACGCCGACGCGGCGGCGATCGAGGTGGTGATCGAGGCGGACCCGGTGGTGGCCGTGGCGGGCCCGGTGGTGGCTTCGGCGGAGGCGGCGGGTTCGGCGGCGGCCGTGGTGGCCCCGGTGGCGGACAGACGCAAGACCCAACGCTGGGATTGCTGCGCATCGAAGAAGTCCGTCAAGAACTTGAACTGCTGCCCGACCAAGAAGAAGCACTGACGAAGCTGTCCGAAAACGCCCGCGAAGGGTTCGAGCGAGGCAACTTCGATTTCCGTAACGCCAGCGAAGAAGAGCGAACGGCATACTTTGAAAAGATGCAAACGCAAATGAAAGAGCGTGCCGAACAAATGCAGGCACAGCTGGAAGAAGTGCTGTTGCCCGAGCAATTCGATCGACTGAAACAATTGGGCGTTCAAGTCCTCGGCATGCGTGCCCTGAGCGTTGAACGTGTCGCCAAAGATCTGGGCATCACCAGCGAGCAAAAAGAAAAGCTCGCGGAAGTCACTGGCAGCATGCGTGAAAAAATGATGGAAGTGATGCGTTCAGGCGATCGCGATTCCATGCGTGAAAAAATGGAAGAAATGCGAGCGGACATCGAAGGCGAAATGCTGAATGTCCTGAATAGCGATCAGAAGAAAAAGTTCGAAGAAATGAAAGGCGAACCGTTTGATTTCCCTGAAGGCGCCTCGGGGCGTGGTGGCTTCGGCGGCGGACGCGGTGGCCCCGGTGGCGGAGCAGGCGGACCGGGCGGTGGTCGTGGAGGTCGCGGCGGCCCCGGTGGTGGACGCGGCGGACCTGGCGGCGATCGCCAACGTCCTTCGGCCGAGTAATCAAGCGGCCCGGCGCTAGCTCAGCCCCCGGCGCTAGCTCAGCCCCAGCGCTAGCTCAGCCCCGGCGCTAGCTCAGCCCCGGCGCTAGCCCAGACCCAGCGCTACATCAGCCTCGTTCGCTGACTTTACCAATCACGAACGAGCGTCAGTCATGGCTGAACGCCCATGCGTTCAGCCGTTGTCATTGGGTCAGGTGTCGCTACTGTCGTTGGCCAGCGTTCCGCTTTTCCTACCCAACAATTTTCTTATTCGGCGGCACCGGGTCCTGTCCAGCGTCACTGTAATGTTGACCTCGTCTGGACACGCCATCGCCAACTAAGCATCAGCGTAATTCGGATCGCGACGAAGCGCTCCGTCGCACCGATAGGGACAGACTCACTTGTGAGTCTGTCCCGTTTTCTTGTCTGCTCATTGCGGTTTCCGCACCCATGCGGATCGCGCGCGACGTGTGCGATACCGCGTGCGATGGCGTCGTGCCGGCACCTTGAACGGCCCCGCGACGTGGCAAAGGTCGCAAAAACATCACCGAATGCGTAGCCGTTCCGATGCGGCTTGCCGCGGATCGACGCAGGACTGCGGCTCGAGTGAAGCGAATTGCAATCGCGTACTGCCCTGGCAACGCTTCCGGATCGTTACTCGGCGTTTCAATCTTCACCTGCACCGTGATGTTGTTGTCGGGCTAGAATGTACCTCCTTGTCATTTCAAATCCCTTGAAAACCACGCATTAAGTTTGCCCCATGCCTGTATCACGACGCCAATTTATCGCCACGAGTGCTCAAGCGATCGCGGCCGCGGGATTCTATTCTCACGCTGCTGCTGTCGATTCGCAGACAAAACGATCGCCCAACGAAGAGCCGGTGGTCGGGTTTATCGGCACGGGGATCCGATTCCACACCGCCTTGGGCAATGCAGGAACCAAATTTGGCCCCTGTGCAAAAATCGCTGACGTCGACGCGGCCCAAGCAGGACGCGCTTGGCAGAAAGTGATGGACGTTCATCGTGAAAAGAACTTGCCGATCGACATGACCGTTCACGAAGATTACCGTCACATCCTGGACGACAAACGGATCAACGCCGTCATCATCGCAACCCCCGATCACTGGCATACCAAGCAAGTGATCGAGGCATTGCAGGCAGGCAAGGATGTGTACTGCGAAAAACCTTTAACGCTGACGATCGACGAGGGGAACCTGATCGAGAAGGCAATCGCTCAGACCGGAGGGATCGTGCAAGTCGGCACTCAACAGCGGACCGAGTTTGGGACACGATTCGTCAAAGCGGCCGCCATCGCGCGTGACGGACGGATTGGCGACATCAAAAAACTGACCGTTTGCATCGGAGGCTCACGCGATGCGGTACCGATGCCCGTCGTGGAACCGCCGCGTCATTTGAATTGGGAGAAATGGCTGGGCCAATGTCCGATGGTCGAATACCGCGAGTCGCCCGAAATCGTTGACACCACCGGCTGGGGTGCCGGACATCCATTCAGCCGCGCCCATCGTTACTACCGCTGGTTCTACGAATACTCCGGCGGCAAACTGACCGACTGGGGCGCGCATCATGTCGATATCGCAATGCTGGCGTTAGACAAACTGAATGAAAACATCGGCAACATCACGATTGATCCTCTTTCGGTGACACACCCCGTTGAATTTGTCGATGGCATGCCGACCAAAGACGACCGCTTCAACGCCGCGACGGCTTTCCACGTCAAGGTCACGTTTGCCGACGGCGTCGAAATGCATGTTCGTGACACGGCAGAGGATGATCTGGGATTCGACAATGGCATCATGTTCGAAGGCACTCAGGGCCGCTTCTTGGTCAACCGCGGCAAATTGGTGGGTGCGCCAGTGGAACAACTGGAATCCAACCCGCTGACCGGTGACATGTTCGAAATGTTGTACGGCTGCCCGAAACCACAGTCGCACATGCACAACTTCTTTGACTGCGTCAAAAGCCGCGAGCAACCCATAGCGAACGTCAACAGCCACAATCAAATGTTGAACGTTTGCCACGCCATCAACATCGCAATGCGATTGAACCGTAAACTGATCTATAATCCTAAGACCCGTCATTTTGTGGACGATGCTCAGGCCGATTCGTTTGTTCGACGAGAGCAGCGCACAGGATACGAAATCGTCGTCTGATCGGCGTCTGACCGAGCGACTGATCAAACGCATATTCAACGGACCGACCGTCATCGACCATCACACTGCACAGGTACCTTTAATGCAGTCCCGCCGACGAATCCTCTGCTACGGAATTCTTGTGTGCTGCGTTCAAATGTGCTGTGTTCAAATGAGCTGTGGCGATGATGGTCCGGACAAGGCAAAGACACCGCAGCGGGCGAAACAGCAGCGCAAACCTCGCGTTCAGGTATTGATCAATGGCGAAACATTCTCGCTCGGTGACAAGCCAGCCTTTATCATGCACCCGGACTCACCCAGCGCGGCGACCCGCGACAAACCCTGGGTGTTCTATGCGCCTGCACTCACGCAGTATCCCGACGCGCATGAATCGTGGATGCATCAGCAAATTCTTGACCAGGGCATCACCATCGCGGGAATCAATGTCGGCGAGGCATATGGAAGCCCACTCGCGATGGAATCGTTCGACGCCTTGCATCAAGAAATGATCCAGCGAGGATTTCGCGATTCTCCGGTCTTACTGGGCCGCAGTCGCGGTGGGCTGTGGGTCAGCAGCTATGCGATCCGTTACCCGCACCGCGTGGCCGCCATCGCAGGCATCTATCCGGTACTGGATTTCACCACCTATCCCGGCATCGATCGTGCAGCGAGTGCCTATGGATTTAGCCCCGAACAGTTGGCCGCGGATGTCGACCGATTGAATCCGATCGCCCGCGCGAGCGAACTCGCAACCGCCAAAATCCCCGTTTACATCATCCATGGCAACGATGACAAAGTCGTTCCGATTGAGAAAAATTCCGCCGCGTTGGGTGAGCTATACCGGCAGGCCGGCGCAGAACACCTGATCACACTCGAAAGAATCGATGGCCAGGGGCACAGCTTTTGGGAAGGATACTTCCACTGCCAGCCGCTCGTCGACTTCGTCGTCCAACACGCCAAATAGTACCGCGAGAATCGTTCGAAATCGTGCCCGCCGGCTCGACAGGCCGGCCCCACCAGACAAGTACAGAGGCGACATCTTCGCGGCGGATAGGTTTGCAGCCCAGCGAACGTCCGTATGCGAAAAAGCTTCAG
>TARA_R110002049_G_scaffold245100_1_pt1 | contig 117519 bp, 93 predicted proteins | sample TARA_R110002049 | Tara Oceans TARA_R110002049 (sample SAMEA4396941) | marine metagenome | biome: Polar Biome; feature: [SRF] surface water layer (ENVO:00010504); material: water (ENVO:00002006), including particulate matter (ENVO:01000060) such as... | depth 5 m | reverse complement strand
TAGTAGTAGTAGTAGTAGTAGTAGTAGTAGTAGTGAACCTTGTTACTTTTGTAATTCAACCCCGTGTATGCCTGAATTTTTACCAAAAGACATCACTTTTTCCAATTCAAGTCCATCTACAGAAAGTTTGCTCACTTTCATACCCTTAACATCCTTAATAACAAATTGCTCATTATCGGATAGCGATGTGATGCTACCACCGTCGATTTTCAACCCTTTTACATCATCAAAAACATAGGCCGGACGAAAATCTTCCTCTCTAACGCTCAACCTTACATTGTTCATTTCCAGTCCACTAGCGTGTCTCACATAAAATCCCCAAGATGGGAGCTCACCAAACATAGAAAATTCAGGATACGAGGAGGCTTTTTCAGGTATTGAGTTAAGGCGCCAAACCGGTACATGGGCATATCCTTTATTCCCACGTCCGGGATACGAAATAGCGATGTTTTCCAAGGTAATATTTTCAACATCATGCCCAGGCAACCCAGAAATTGAGGCCGGAAAAACGTTGTGAAAAAATGGCGGTTCCGGGCCTCTAATTTTATATTTAAGGTCTGGCTTGGCGAACGGGATATGCACGTTCAAATTTTTGATCTTTATATTTTTGATCGCACCTACTTTACCATCTACATTTCTATGCCCAAGTTTAATAAATAGGGCATTCCCCGTAGTGGTCGCAGATACATTGGTAACCGCTACATTTTCTATGGTGCCACCGTCAACCGCTTCAAGAGCTATAGCGGATCGAAAAGTATCAAAAATTGTTATGTTCGCTATTGTAATATTCTTGAATCCCCCAACGGAGGCGGTACCAAATTTTATTGCACTGGCACTGGATCGTATAATACAATTAGCGATATAAATACTATCGTTCATGAAACCCTTTGTATGCGATTTAAGACATATTCCATCATCGGCCGCATTTACATAACAGTTGGTTATGCGAACATTTTTGCAGTCACTAATATCCATGCCATCATTGTTCCAATAGGCATCACTATCGACCTGAATATTATCGATAATCAGATTTGTACACTTGTCATATGTCTGCACCCAACAAGCCGCATTCTTCAACGTTATACCAGATATCGTTATATTTTCGCTGTTCACTACTTCAATAAGTTGTGGTCGCATAACCTCACTTGGCCTGTTCCTACGAAGGTTATAATTGGTACTATCGAGTTTTCCTATATGAAAAAGGCTGTCCACTTTTAACGCCAAGTCTTGACCCTGACCATCAATAGTGCCTTCCCCGGTAATGGCAATATGATTCTGGCCATCTGCCAAAACCAGTGATTTCCATCGATTTATTCCCTTATAATCATAGGGGTTCGTACTTCCCAGAAGTATGGCATCTTTCTTCAGGTGTAGCTCAACCCCTGTTTTAAGTACGATACTGCCAGTTAGAAAAACACCTTCGGGTACAACCACCTTTCCACCACCTTTTTTATGGGCAGTATCAATGGCTGATTGAATTGCGGATGATGCCAACATTTTTCCACCATTCATGGCCCCGAAGTCTGTTATAGTATACTCTTGAGCCAAGATTCCTGTCGAAGCGAACAGAGTCAGAAAGCCAGTAATTAATTTCCTTAATACAAAGCGGCCCATAAAACTTGAAATATCAATTTTTAGAGTTTATAAAATTCCTCCCACTCTTTGCGTGGCGGTGCACCTACCAGTAATTGGTTCGCCAGTTTATTATTGGTGATACGCTTCTTCTTTCTATCAAATTTCAACTTTGTGTTGAGTCGCTGTGCAATAGTTCCCAAGCAAAAAACTTGGCTCAGCGGAGCTGAAATCTCGAATGGGGAACGGGTTGTTTCCATACCTCGACAAGCTAAAGCAAAATTCTCAAAATGATTCGAAGGGCTTTCAGGCACCACGGGTAACTTCGACGCCATATCATTAGCCGCTTCCTCAGGAATAATTGAAAGAGCACTACCATGCGTTCCACCTTTAAAGGTCAAGTCTTTACTGTAGATTATCTTACCCGGGTTGAGCTTATTGGGTTTTATTTTTCCGTTGCTCGCAGCTGGAATATTTGGGTCCAGTTCCGATTTACCATAGCCCTCAGGAATCTCTGGAATATTGTTCATCCCATCATACCATGATATCGTTACTGCCGGCATTTTTTTTCGCTTGGGAAATTTAAAGTCAAGGGTAGATGCCTGCGGATAAAATAATGGATTATGGCCTTCAATTTTTACAGGATCGATTACCGATGGCAAGCCTAGATCTAAAAACTCATGCATCGTATCCATAATATGTGCACCCCAATCGCCTAAGGCACCCATTCCGAAATCGTACCAACACCTCCATTGGCCATTTATAAAATCTTCGTGATAACCGTGATGTTTAGCCGTACCCAACCAAGTATCCCAATCTAAGGTAGCCGGTATGTTTTGAGCTTCGGGAAACTCCTTCATTGATGTATCCCAGCCGTGCCAGCGTCTTCTACCGTTCATATGTGCAGTTACCTTGGTCACATCTTTTATAATTCCGTTTTCAACCCAACTCTTAAACTGAAAATAGTTCTCTCCCGAATGTCCTTGATTACCCATTTGGGTTATTACATTATATTTTTTAGCGGCGCCCATTAAAAGCTCAGATTCTTCAAAGGTGCGCGAGAGTGGCTTTTCTACATAAACATTTTTACCTAAAGACATGGCAAGCATGGCTATAGGAAAATGCGAAAAATCAGGCGTACCAATACATACGGCATCTAAATCGCCTGCGGTGGCATCCAACATTTTACGAAAATCTTGAAATCTAGGCACATCAGGAAATGCCTCAAGGTTCTTCAACGTGTGCTTGCCCCCCATATCGGTATCACAGAATACTGCAACGTTTACCATACCTGTTTTCACAAATTCATTGAATATTTGCCCCCCACGATTGCCTATACCGCAAAAACCCATATTTACCTTGTCATTTGGCAATACGGTTCCTTTCTTTACCACCTCCCCTTTGCTGTTGTAGGTTGCTTTTTTCCCAAAAACTACATGATTTGGCAGTATGGTAACGGCTCCGAAAGCCATCGCACTTTTTTTAATAAAACTTCTTCTCTTTGTCATTTACAGATAATTTACAATGGTATTCCCTAAATTAAAACTAAACTCATTGGCTTATGCCAAACTTCTTTTTGTATGGAACTCTAAAAAGGATGAAATTCCCCATTCCCAAGGTGCTATTTTATCACAATCATTTACCCAATTGGCCAAAGTGCCTAAATGTTCCGAAAAGATTTCGACCTTGTCACCTACCTTATGGGTGAACCCGTTGCCCGGAATATTGCGGTCTTTTGTAGGCGCGAACATCGTTCCACAAAAAAGAACCAGTCCGTCAGGGTACTGATGATTTTTACCTATGGCCTGTTTCACAAGTTTTTCTGGCGCCCTACTAATTTTACCCATTGGTGAAGACGCCTGAAGCTCAAAGCCATCAACACCGGTAATTTTTAAATTGATGGTTTCCTTTTTGATGGTCTCCAAGGTAAAAGTATCATCAAACAATCGTATTAACGGCCCTATGGCGCAAGAACCGTTCTGATCTTTTGCCTCTCCCAAGAGCAGTGCACTTCTACCCTCATAATCTCTAAGGTTTACATCGTTGCCAAGGGTGGCCCCAATGATTTTGCCTTCTTTAGATACGGCCAAAACCACTTCGGGCTCGGGATTGTTCCAATTAGAATCTCCTAAAACTCCGATTTCCGCACCATATCCTACAGATGATAAAGGCTGGCTTTTAGTGAATATTTCAGCATCTTTCCCTATTCCAACCTCTAAATATTGTGACCACAACCCTTGATTCTGAAGCTCTTCCTTTAAGAGCATTGCATTATTTGAACCGGGTACAACAGTGCTCAAATCTTCACCAATTCTATCGATGATTACGGCACGTAATTCAGAAGCCTTACTAGCGTCTCCCTTTGCTTTTTCTTCAATGACCCTCTCGAGCAAACTTTCAATAAAGGTAACGCCACAGGCTTTCACGGCCTGAATGTCATTGGGCGCAATAAAATAAGGCAAATCACTTTTTCGGACAGAGAAAATAGAATTTTCAAGGATGTCGGTTAACTTGCCCAAACTCTTCAACTGTTCTAATTTCCGTAGTTTGGAGATGATATTCGGAGTATTGATAAGCTGTGCCGTTGAGTTAAAATATTCTGATAAATCGAAAACCTCGTTGTTCTTCACCAAAACGACATGGGGTCCGGCAATACCTTTATATGCGTATGTCTCCGATACAAAACATCTACCTACATAAATACCCCTATGTGCCAAATTCGGTATCACTTTATCCATTTCTCGCATAATTGCCTTTTTGTTGATTCGAAGAGCGCCTAAAATTAACATTATTTTTCAATTGACAAATGGTTAATAGGTGCTTTCGAGTTCATGAATCTTCTTTTAGAGCAAACCTACTCACGTCACCATAACTATTTTTAATATAAATTATAAAACCCGCCAAAATGTTAACTACCTATGAAGAGTGTATCAAAGCCTGTCAAGAATGTTTAATAGACTGTAAGAATTGCTTGATTCAAATGGCGGGCAAAGAAAGTATGAATGACTGCCCTACCTGTTGTATACTTTGTATGGAAACCTGCAATGCATGTATTTCCCATTTATTGGCCAATAGTCCGTTTACGAAGGAATATTGCCAATTATGTTCTGAAATATGTGAATGGTGTGCAGAACAATGCGGACAACACCCGCATGAACACTGTGCCAAATGTGCGGAATCTTGTACAATCTGTGCAGAGGCTTGCAGAAAGATGGCTAAAAACTAAATTGTTTTCTAGCTGCATCGAACCTATAAATAGCACTAGCGCTACGAACATGCTATGCCGGTATTTGGTGCAGCATAGGGGTGATACCCTAAGGTAATGATAGAGTGCCCATTCACGCTGCAATACGGCCAATTTATTATGCGATAAAGTCAACCCTAACAGCACCGAAGATTTACCTTTATTAAAAGTTGAAAAACAATTAGAATGAAACCACAAGGAATTTTAATCGCATTATTGTTGACCGTCTTTTTTTCGTGTAAAAGCGTTAAAGACAAAAAGGCCAAAGATAGTTTGGCGAACACCCAAACCGTAGATGGTAAAACAACATACAATGAAGAGGCATCATCTGAGAATACCCCGAAAACCGGAAACGTTTTAGCGGCTAATAGAGGCACTACTGGAGCCGATTTAAACCTTGCCGATCAAACTTCGAGTTCGACCAGGGACCAACACACCAACGAGAACATCGAAGGAACGAGCATAACCAGCGGAAATATTGTCAATCAGAGTAGTGGGTCAACCGGGGCGGCATCAAATGCCATGATGAACGCAGCAAGCAACATTGACACCGAAACCACTAATTTTGAAAAAATGTATACGGATCTTAAAATGACCGAAGCACAAATTCAACAATTTAGAACCGCAATGAGAAATTATAAGCCCACGGAAGGAAGAGACTTAGAGGATGATCAAGACAAAAAATTAGAATCTATTCTTTCGGAGTCACAGTACGAAGCGTATGTAAAATGGAAAAAAAATCATTAAGCGCCAAAACATCACAAATTTCGGAAACGACAGGTATCGATGATTGCAGCGTTCAACAAACAGGAGCCACTTTCAACGTTGGCAACAATATGTGCCCATAACCAAATCATATTACATAGTAATTTTAACTTTTTAATATACACATGCAACGTACTTCTAACATGAAAGAAAAACCTCGTTATATCTATTTAGTAGATGATGACAAAGACGACCGGGAACTATTTTCCGAAGCTCTTGGAGAGACATCGCTTAAAACTAAAATAGCGACCTTTAATAACGGAGTCGATTTAATGGCAAACCTTTTAGACAATGATCAAAACTTACCTGACGTGATTTTTCTCGATTTGAATATGCCACTTATGAATGGAGAGGAATGCTTGGCCGACATTCGGCGTGAGCCCCAACTTTATGCTATTCCCATAGTTATTTACTCCACATTTTTTGACGAATACAAGGTGGAACTCTTGCAACAAAAAGGTGCAGATCGTTATTTGCAAAAACCGTCATCGTACGATCAGTTAAAGTATTTTATCGAACGTACCATTATTTCCCTAGAAAAAGGGAATACCGACTTGCCAGAGTTTGTAATCAAATAATCAATTCCTACAACCCAAGTAGCGGTACTATTTATTCGATAACTGGTAACCACCTTTTGAATGTAACCGCTACCCTTTAAAAAACATTGCATTTTATGCTTTTAAAAGAGAAAGGGAATGCGCCCCCGCATTCCCTTTCCAAACCTTCATACAAATCACTTCTATTAATAAAAGTGAAATCTTAACCTACATATGAGTAGCTAAAGTATCATTTGTGGCCTAACCAGATTGATTCAATACCTCTAAGTTTTAACACAAATGATGTTCTCATCAGGATAACCATCCGCACTTGATCCAACTGGTCAATTTAGAACATAGCCTAATAACCAATATAAAATTATAAATACGATTACCGCTCCGACACAACCACATTTACCACCACCGATTTTTTTTGCTCCCCAACCGGCAAGAAGTACTCTTATTAATTTTTTCATTCCTTATATATTTTTAAAATCCTATTGCACTCACATAGTTCCGACTATGGTTCTTAAGTCTGCTTTTGATTTTTGAAGATCATTATTCAATTCTTCGGCCTGTGATTGTAATATGGCTTTTGTTACATCAGGAATATAAAGGCCCAAAACTTCTTGGTACAAAATAAGAAGCTCTTGCTCTTTTTGAACAATCAGGGTATCTACCTCGACATCTGTCAAATTGCCTTCTAATATTTGAAATTCCATTTTTTCAAATATATGCTGGTCATTGGGGTTTTCTAACCTATTGCTTCCATTTACAGTTTCCATTTCATCTTCAAGAATACTGACAAATGCCTTCAACCTAAAATACTGTTTTTTAAAGAAGTGCTGCTTGTGCGGATACCTATCAGAGGTTACAAACACACTATATGCTTTCTTGGCCGCTCTAATTTCTGCAAGAAGATTTTCGGCCCTATCTTCCCATCTTTCGCTATTTTTTTTCATACTAATTGGTTAAATATTTATCCATTTGTTGTGAAACCCGGATAACAAGTCATACCCCCATCTACAAAAATGGTCGTACCATTGATATACTCCGATTCATCTGAAGCCAACCAACTGGCTACACTTCCTATATCTTCAGGTATTCCGATTCTTTTGTAGGGAATTAGCTTTAACAAATCATCCATTCCTTTTTTTGAACTCCATACTGCTTTATTGATGTCAGTTTTGATTGCTCCTGGGGCGATACTGTTGCAGCGTATTTTTTGGTGGGCATATTCTTGACAGATGCTTTCCATAAGCATTAAAAGCCCCCCTTTAGAGGCGGCATAATTTGCATGGCCGGCCCAAGGAATTTCCTCGTGTACCGAACTTATGTGTATAATTTTTCCTAGCGATTTGGAAACATCTTGACGCATGCCTCTTTTAAGAAATTCAGATATTGCTTCTTTTGCAACCAAAAATTGTCCCGTCAAATTCACATCAATGACCTTTTGCCAGGCGGCCAATGGCATCTCATGAAGCGGATAATCTTCTTGAATTCCCGCATTGGCAACACAAACGTCGACCGTACCAAAATGATCGATTGTTTTTTTGAACATTGCCCTTACCTCATCTTCTTTACTAACATCGCATTGAAAGCTTATGGCATTTCCACAGGAAGCATTTTTAGCTATCCAATCGGCGACCTCGTCTGCTCCTTCTTTATCTTTGCGATAGTTGACGACCACATTACCCCCTTCCATTCCCATAGCCTTGGCTATAGCCGCTCCGATACCGGAACTTGCACCCGTTACAATACAGGTTTGGTCTTTCAATCTTTCGTTCGGCTTTTGCATGTTTTTAAAGGCTTTATAGTTAAAATTACACAAAAAGGGAATCGCAAGGAAAAGAGAAAAGCGTTCGAAGTAAAATAAGTATGGATTGCATTAAAAAACACATTCCTCCCTCCCCCCATCAAACCAAATTATTTTAGAATCAATGTTTTAGCCTATCAAGGCAAGGCTTCCCTATTTTACACCTTACATTAGTATATAAGATTAATCAACAAGTGAATACGGTTAACTATGAAAACATTGGAAGATTTATTTGAACATCAGCTTAAAGACTTATATAGTGTAGAAATTCAATTGGTCCCGGCCTTATCGACGATGGCAAAAATGGCCAGCGATTACAAACTTAGAAGAGCATTCGAAAATCATTTGAGGGAGACCAAAGAGCAAAAGAACCGCTTGGAGGCAATTTTAGATGAGCTGCATATCACACCTCAAGAAGCCACCTGCAAAACGATGGAAGGACTTATCAAAGAGGTCAAAATATTCATTAGCCAAGCGGAAGATGACGAAGTGATAGATATCGGCCTGATGGCAGAGGCCCAACGCGTAGAACATTATGAAATTTCAGGATATGGAACGGCCATTCGTTATGCCCGGGAATTGGGTTACCGAGCTATTGCCAACAAGTTACAAGACAGTTTAAACGAAGAATACGATGCCGATAACATCATGGGTAAATTGGCGGAAGTCCGGTTAAATAAAAAAGCGATTAACGAAATTTAAAAACCATTTTATGGTCTAATCGTTCCGACAATTTCCTTGGAGTCAAATTATAAATCATTTTGTTCCCCACGGAAGAAGACTACCTCTTATTTTTGCTTATGGCACGACATTTACTAATATTCAGCTAAAAAAATATGTTTAGTAGCGCAAGGTATAACCATAAAAAAAACCAGCCTGTTATAGACTGGTTTCTTGGGGGATCTTAAAATTTGTTTATGCCATAACAGCTACGCTGTTTTGATTGTCTTTATATTGTTTCGGACTACAGTTATACTTTTGCTTAAATATTTTCGAGAAATAGCTTCGACTTGTAAAACCAATACTATAAACTACCTCGGAAATGTTCAAATCAGTGTTCTTAATAAGCTCTTCCGATTTCTTAATACGTACCTCTCTAATATAGTCAGTTACCGTACGGCTATGCATCAGTTTAAAACCTTCCTGTAATTTTGATGGGGAAAGGCCAGACTTGCGACTCAATTTCTTAATGCACAATTGCGTTTCGGGATAGTTATTTATAAATTTGGAAAGTTCACGAACCGCATCCATTTCTTTAAGGCTCAATGAGCCTGTTTTATTAGCTTCACTTTCGAGATCATCGGAATGCTGTTGCATTTCCAAAGCCAAAATCATGTGCACGAACCCTTCAATCAACAAACTTCTGACAATTCCTTTTTGTGAAATAGCATTCAGTTCTTCAAACTTCTCGGCTATTTTAAGGTTGTACGAACCGATATAGAGGGAGTTTTCAGAAACATTGTCCTTATAAAACAGTTGCTTCATTCTATAATTATAAGAATTCTTTTTCGTTGCGGCGGCGTTAGAAGTACTGACCACGATGAGTGATGTTTTAAGGTTTACATCTTTCTTAAAGTACAGTACGTTATCTTGATATGCCTCATTTGTTAAAATTCCAGTTTGAAAAGTCTCCAACTCACGTACGGGGCCAGACTGGCCAAAACTATGACCTACCTTTCCTTTAGAACAATAGGCAAAGCAGATAGGGGCATGCTCGGGTGTTTGTGTGACCAAGACAAAATCTTCCGAAAAAACCATGTCGAACTCCAAATATGACAAGCCTCCTTTAAAGGTCTGTCCCTTTATTTGTCCACATCCTATTTCGTTATCTAAACTTAAAATATGTTCTTTTGAATCTACCTTCAAAAGTCCTCCCAGACTCTCTTGAAGTTGATTTAACATTACTTTTATCTTGGCTGTTTCTAAAACTATTGATTTCATGGTGTTGTTTTTTTTAAAAGTTAATAATTCAAAGACCTCATCTACTTATTCCGAAGTACTTGCATAATGGCTATGATTACGGCCACTGCCAATAAAATATGAATAACGATTCCCAAACTGAACATAAAAAAGCCTACCGCCCAACTTATCAAGCACAATACAATTATTAAATAAAGTATTTTAGACATTGGCTTGAACTGGTTTCATGGCTTCATTGGTGCTTGGGTTCGATCACTCAAGGGACTTCTGGATTGATTCGTCATTCCCATAATGAAATTATCCGTTCCGTTTTCGGTTCGGGTTTCATTTTTTTGGTTCAAATGAACCATACACATGTACTTTCTCAATTTTAACTTTAATAGATTTTTCATTTTCACATCTCTATTTTGGTGTACTTTATCCGATTATTTTGAACGTTCAACGGAGTTATTGAGATTAATACTGTAAAGATCGATAGGAAGACCATGTTCTGTCTTACACAATTTTCGTATTGTGTTATAGAATTATTCTTTTCGGGTCAAAATGCCGTTAAAAAATTCTTAATTGGGGTGATACCGTGAATAGAAAAAGAAGAAATTGTATAAAAACGCGTTGAGAGATGCTGGAACGACTATGGCATAAATATGGCTAACTTGGCAAATAGATAATAAACGCCGAACCTTTACCAAGTTCACCGGTAGCATAAATGAAACCGTGGTGGTTCTCAGCAATTTTTTTACATATTGCCAAGCCGATGCCCGTTCCCGAATATTCTGTTCTCTGGTGTAAGCGCTGAAAGACTTCAAATATTTTTTCTGAATTTTCGGAAGAAAAGCCGATACCATTATCTAAAACAGTAATCTTATGATAATGCTTGCTCGATTTAATAAAGTTTTGCGGTACCTGTTCTCTATGAACTTTTTCCCATTTCAAAACAATTTTCAAATCGACTTTGGTATCTCGATATTTTAAGGCATTCGAAATCAAATTCGAGAACAGTTGTTCCATCTGAAAAACGACCCCCCTTATCGTTGGCAGTTTTTCACAAGTAATTGTTGCCTTGGTTTCCTTAATTCTAACGGCTAGGTCATCTTCAACTTTTTCAAGTACCAAGTTCAGGTCGACCTTTTCAAAATCATCATGGGTCACATCAATTCTCGAATAGGTCAACAAATTACGGATAAGGGATTGCATACGATTTGCCGCATTATTCACCTTGCCAAGATAACTGCGTGACTTTTCATTAAGTCTGCTAAGGTTTTCATTGTCGATACGTGAAAGAAACAATTGTATTTTGCGCAGCGGTTCTTGTAAATCATGGCTAGCTACCCTATTAAAAGACTCTAATTCTGCATTGTTACGTTTCAGCTCAAAATTTCGCGCACGCAAATCTTCATCTGCTTTTACCATATTGGTAATATCTTGTACAACCCCCACAGATACCGGCCGACCATTTCGTTTAATAAACCTACCCTCTAAATGCAGGTGCTTTACCTCTCCCGCCTTCGATATGATTCTATAATCATGAACTTCCGACTGTCCATTTTCAGTGGTCTGGCGGCCCAAAGTATCATATTTTTCTAAATCATCTGGATGAACAAATTCTCTGTAATTACTAAAAGTAACTTCGAAAGAATCTGGTTCATATCCTAAAATATTGTAGAAATTATCGGATATGTTAGCACTGCCGTCATCAAGATACCACATATAGCTACCTATGCTCGCAACATTTTCGGCATCTTTAAATATGGAGTTTTGCACCCGTAACTTTTCGTTTACTTCTTGAATTTTTCTTTTTGATTTCTTCTCCTTTGTGATGTCCCTGGAGGTTATCGTAATACTCTCATCACATTTAATAGCCGTACCATGAAACCACATTTTCCGGCCATCTTTTTCATATGAGGTTTCATATTCCATTTTTTTATCCTCCATGAAACACGTAACCATCTTTTCAAAAACACCCGTGGTAAAAATTGTTGGCGTTGCTTCCGAAACCCTTTTACCGACCATATCGATTGGTGTCTTTTGAAGAACATCTTGAATTTGTTCATTTATGAACAAAAATTCGAAATCGATAATAAATCCTGAATCATCAATTATCGGTTTAAAAGACATAATAACATTTTCGGTACTTTGCAAGATACCCGCCAAAAACGATTCGGTGTCTTTCAGTACCCGATTTTGACCTACCAGTTCTTGATTTACCAACCGCAACTTTTCTTCCCCTTCTTTCTCAACGGTAACATTTCTAGCCGTTTCCATTATCCCCTTAGATACGGGATTGACAATTGATTTGAACCACATTTTATTGCCATTAATAGAAAGCTCTCGATCAAAACCCACTTTTTCCTGCTCCTCAAAACTCCGTACCAAATCTTCAAACTCTCCGTTCAACGAGAAATGCGGAAATACTTTTGAAACACGTTCTCCCATAATTTCCTCCGGGGGCAACCCTAAATAATCCCTGTTGCACTCATTGGCAAAAACAATTCGAAAATCGACTATGTTCTCAGAACCATCATATATCGGTTCGTAATAATTGACTATATTATCAGTGCTTGCCAGAAGATTTCGCATAAAGGCGTCGGAAGCCCGAAGCCGCCTTTTGTTGGCATATATTTTAGTGAAAGAAAGCCCGAAAACTACCAGGGCAAAAAATGCCATGAGTAACGAGGTTAATGGTGTCAGCGACCTTCGTGAAGCATAATCGACTTTTCTTTGGATCATGACCCTATGCTCTTCCAATAACATCTGGTCTTTAATTGCCCGTATCTTTTCTAATGTCTCGGAAATTAACATTAGTTTTTTGTGCGTACTCGCCCGGTTCAATTTTTGAGGTGTGCTATTCTCAAAATCGATCAACGCCTCGTAGAACGTCTCTTGCAAATGACCTATACTGTCGAGTCTTTCTTTTTGAACTTCATTATTTTCTAAAATAATGTATAGGTCATTAAACGCCGTGGTACTTGCCAACTTATAGTCTTGCCACGATGAATTTGAAAGTTCTTCCCCTAAAAGAATAGTCCTGAATTTTTCCGATTCCATTCGCGCATATAGCGAAAATAATTTCTCGATACCATTATCGACCTCTAAGGTCAAGGCAATGCCATCTGCAGACTGTTGAAGTCTCTTTATTTGTTTATACGTAATACTGGCCGTAAACAACAGTATGGCCACTGCTACAATGAGCAGAACTACATAAGTTTTTGAAGAAGAAGTAACCTTTGTAAAATCCATTCCATTCTATATGCGATATAAAAAGTTGTCGCGATTCAGATTCGAAGTGTGATATTGCCAATTAATCTGCAATACTTTTTCGATGGCCTCTCGTAATTTACGAAAATCATTGGGTTTATTGATATAGATATTGGCGCCGTTGATAAAAGTTTGCTCAACATCTTTCTCTGAGGAAGAGGTGGAGTAGATAGCGACCGCCATTGCATTCAACATGGGGTTCTTACGTATCTCCATTAGACATTGCATTCCGTTTTTTATGGGCATATTTAAATCTAAGAATACCAGGTTGGGCAATAATATATTCGGTAGCGTAAGATAGTCCATAAGTTCTTGACCATTATTAAAGGTAGAAAGTTTTGTCTGTATCGCTATCTCTTCAATTGCTTCTCTAAACAGCATTCTGTCATCTTCATCATCATCGGCAAGGGCGACATTGAGAATCTTGACGTTCGTATTCAGGGTATTCAAATTCATGCGGGATGTATGCTGTTTTGTTTCCGTTTTTCAATAATTTTCTGAAAAGCAGTCGGCGTAAGTCCTGTTGTTTTTTTAAACTGCCCCGACAAATGTGCCACACTGCTATAATTCAGTCGAAAAGCAATTTCGGTCAATGTGAGATCTGTATTCGTTATTAGTTCTTTGGCGTGATCCACTTTTCTTAGAATTATAAAATTTTCTATAGAGGTATATGTGTTTTCAGAAAAAAGGTTCGACAAATAAGTGTACGAGTAATTTAATTTATCTGCTAAGTACGTAGAAATTTTCTGAATCCTAGCCATATCATCTTCCAACATGTCGTCAATGGCATATTTGATGCGTTGCACCAAGGCCATTTTAGGGTCGTCAATAATTTCAATGCCGTATTTTTTTAGCGCCGTCGCCAAAGCTTCACGTTGTTCATCGGAAAGGTTTTGATCGATTTCCAATTCCCCCAAACTTTGTATACTAAAGGGTATACCCAATTTTTCGAATTGTTCTTTCAGAACAGCTCTACAAATAAAATCGGAATCATATTTAATACATACTCTCATCTATCAATCTTAGCTTTTTTGTAAGCACCTTTTGGGAAAGATAGTGACAAATATGATATAAAATCAGATATTATAGTAACAAATTAAGTGGCTTTTTGACCACTATTGAACCTTTAATTGAAAAAAGAGTGTCATGGAACATGTGTTTTACAGTTTGATACGAAGAATAAAACTGAAAAACAGCACTTGAAAAGAAAGCGGGCTACATGGTTATGATGATATCTCAATATCTAAATAGCATAATCAATAATTTTCACCGCCTTAAATATGGAAAAGTTAGTTAAGGTAATGTCTCGTGTGTCGTTAGAAGCGACTAGTACTAATAAAACTTTATTATTTTAAATTCAAATCGGCCTTATCGGAAATATTTTCTTCGGGAATTTCCTTAAAAAAAGATGCTGCTTCTGGATCGGCATTGGGGCCGTAAGCCTGCAAAAAAGTTCCTTTTTCGCCATTTTCCGTTTTTAATACGTATAATATCGACAGATCAGACGGATTGCTCATGCCCTCATACCTATGCTCCCCAGTAATATATACTTCCTTGGGCGAAAACTCAACTTTGCTTTCAGACGCCACCAACTTCCCAGATTTAAAATAGAAGTTGGCAGTATAACCTTTATCCTGATATTTTTCTATTAAATTTTTTTCATGTTTCGGAAACTTATTATCCATATCTAAATTTTTACATATTGAGTTTTCAGTAAAAGGCAAACCCACTCCTAAGAAATTGCCTCCCCTTTACTTTTTAATCTTTTTTCTCTGCTGGCATCCATCAATTATCATCGGTGGCATCATCGATTTCATCTTCAATTTCTTCGACACCTTCCTCAATTTTATCGCCTGCATCATCTACAGCGTCCTCGATTTGGTCTCCGGCATCTTTTTTATCCTCTCTACAACTTGTAAATGTCGATAATGACATTGAAGTCATTAGCGCAAATAGAAATATATAAACTGCTCGTTTCATTTTTTATGGATTTTAAATTATTTATTAAAGTTTTCTTCTTCCGGTAATCAACGATACAACCAGAAGCACCAGAAATATGTAAAATAATATTTTAGCAATATCTGCAGCACCTTCGGCTATTCCTCCAAAGCCAAAAACCGCGGCTATGATTGCCAAAATGATAAATGTAACTGTCCAACGTAGCATAGTTTTGTTTTTAAGTGGTTTATAATTCGTGATTATTTATATGATATGAATCAAAGATGTTGTTTTTATCCCATAGCTAATGATCACATCCAATTTGATGTTAACTCATTTGAATTTTTCTTGTGAGATAGTAAAAAATAGCCGTTCTTGGATTTTTCAGCAGGCACTATTATATTGCTTGAGCGTTTTTGTCAACAACTTGGTACGAACACCAGCTATCGTTTCGCACCTTTATACTAGCCAACAAGTACGGGTATCAATTAAATGTAAAACGACCATCGACCAATGAGTCTTACCATAGAACTACACGATTCGACCATAGCGCATATTTTCTGCGATTTGGCCAAAAAATTGAAGAATGATTATGAAGAATCGGAGAATGAATATTGTATTCGCCTACCGAAAAAACTGGGTTCCGGATTCATAAAAGGCACCCATTTCACCCATGGAATCGGAGTGCTGGAATTTGATTTTTTACTGAATGAAGAGCTTGTACTCGAATACCAGAAAGGATTAGTTCACCCCCTTAAATTATTGTTCAACCGCGAATCTACTATTTTTCACACATTCGAAACCTCTGACGAGACACATGAAATTCAGCGATTAGAGAGTGTCATTTTAGCGAGTACGCCCCAAGACAATCACACCTTTACCTTTCCCGCCAACGAACCCATTTGCGTTTACAGCCTTGAAATCAATAGAAAATTATTCGAAGAAAAAATAAGTGATTTTCTGGCCGACATGAATGATGACCTCATGACCCTGTTCAGGGACCTAAATGGCACCCAAAGTTTTTACCATAAGGAATACTATAGCCTCGATATAGCTAAATATCTAGAAGAGTTTACCGAATGTGACCTTTTAGATTTTATGAAAGTCGTATATCAAGAAGGCAAAGCATACGAAATACTATCGCACCAATTGCAACAATATCTAGATGACCTTAACGGAACGGGAAATCATAAGATTACACGAAAAGCAACACTTGATAAAATTGAAAATGCGGCAGAAATCATTAAATCGGAGTTAGACCAAATGGACAATATAGTTACTATTGCCAAAAGAGTTGGCCTTAACCAAAACACGTTACAGCAAGGGTTCAAAAGGCTTTATAAAACTTCGGTCAATGAGTATATACGTAACTTTAGAATAGAAAAAGCGAAAGAACTACTCGAGAACACCGACATGAATATTACTCAAATTAGCTACAAAATAGGTATCAATTCTAGAAGTTATTTCTCCAAATTATTTAAGAAACGGTATGGGGTTTCCCCAAAAGAATACTACAATCAAATCAATAAAGGATCGGAAGAATAGTGAAGTTTTAATTTTACTTCGGTCTACGAATTTATTGTGCTTTCAACGCACTAAAAAATGGCGCAAAGTTTTTGCGCCATTTTTTCAATGAAAATTTTCTAAAAGCATTTTCAGCTTTGGTTGCATACATCAAGAGGCATCTTCCAACCTTTTAATAGTATTCAAGTCACTCGCTATCTGATTTCGTTGCTGTGCAAGCAAGGTAGCCGTGCTCGGTGGTAAATTGATCTCTTTGAGCACATCATCATACTCTTCAATAGCCGATTTCTCTCCGGCAATGGCAGCCGTCAACATTGATTCATCATTGTCTGATGAGAAGAATGCTTCTATATCCATCCAAGTACGGTGCATCGCACCCTCTACGCTTCCCCCCTCTTCTATTTCCTGTCCGAAATTTTGAATTTCACTTCTAAGGTTGTGTGCAAAATTGCTACGCTCAATCGCCTTCTTTTTAAAATAAGCTATTAAATCAAAGCTCTTGGCATTTTCAGAAGCCTTTTTGAAACCCTTCTCGGCATCATAAGTTTTTGCTAGCAGCGCATTCAGTTTCTCTCCAACTATTTCTGTATAAGTACTCATTATATTGCGTTTTTAATTAGCGATCAACTTTTTTTTGGATGCTCATCGCATTACATCCTACATTTTTAAAATTAAGGGAAGTATCGTTGCCAGGTTTATTCGAAAAATCAAATTATTGCTCCATTTGATGCGGCACTTACAGTTTAGGTCTATAGGATTCCATAATTTTGAGCATAGCCCTTTCGGTTGGAGTAAAATACGCCGCAGTGCTTGTATCGTTTGCGATTAAGGAAAAGTACTTTTTTATAGAACCATCTTCATATTTGGAAACCAAATAAGGATGAACATAATACTTGCGGCATACGTTTCTGGTGTTGCCAAGTGCCGCAGCCGCATTATCAAATCCCAACAAAATATTTTTATGGTTTTTTTCAGGATTCGGTTCATAACCTAAATCAATTAAAGTATCAAAAAACACCACCGATGCGGCCCAAGTCCGAAAATCTTTTGCGGTAAAGAACTGTCCACTCACAGCATGCAAATATTCATTTACCATTGAACTATCGAGCTGTTGTTTATTGCCTTCACTGTCATAATATTGAAAAAGTTCCCAGCCTGGTATCTCTTCACAACGACTGACCAATCGTATCAGCTTTTTATTGCGAACGGTCACGCTATGTTTTTTACCTTTCTTGCCTACGAATTCGAACTTGAGTTTATTTTTATGAAGATTTACATGTCGCTTTCGTAAAGTTGAAAGGCCATACGATTTATTACGCTTGGCATATTGAACGTTGCCTATTCTGATATGGGTTTCTTCCATAAGACGAACTACCAATGCAACCACTTTGGAGCTAGGCCAACCTTTTTGATCTAAATCGGAATCTACCTGCTTTCGTATTTTCGGTAAATGTTGACCGAATTGAGCCATTTTATAAAATTTCGTTTGATTTCTAATCTTAACCCAATTGGCGTGGTACTTATATTGTTTGCGGTTTTTATCGTCTCTTCCTACAGCCTGCAAGTGTCCGCTTGGTAAGTGCGTTATCCTTACTTTTTCCCATGCGGGAGGAATAACCAAGTTTTCGATACGTTCAAGCTGCCTCTTATCTTTGACCGGCTTATTTTTAAGCTTATAAACAAATTCATCCCCATCGCGCAAACGACTTATGCACAATTTTTTATCATCGACATAAACAAGGTTAAGCTGACTTACGACACGTTCAGGTTCGGTCATCAATTGGTTTAGAAATTCTTTGCGCGTTGTTTTAGCAGTCATTTCGATTCAGTATTGCGGGGGAATATGTTTTTATTTGAACACCTATTAAAACTACCATTTACTTCAAAAAAAATTGCGCTTAAAAGAAAACATAGTTAACACGTTCGATGCACATCTATCAATTATAGCCGAATCATTTACGCTATTATTTTTCTTTATCGGGGCAGACCAATAGGTATGGAGAACCTATCTTGAAAAATTGAAAAGAGTATTGATATTTCGAAACAGAAAGTTCAAAAGCTGAACAGCTGAAATAAACTTTTGCAAGGCGAAGTATCGATTTCTTGAAATTAAAAATCGCATCAATACGTGATTCGATAGTCTAACTTAAAACATTTAAAAAATGAACACCCAGAACAGAGACAAAAAAGAAAATGATTTTGACACGGAGCTGGTCAAAGAAGAAAGAAAAAGCACCCGCAACTACATTTTTCAAAAAAATAATATTACCAAATCGGGCACCCTCATTATTGTTGTATTATTACTGATAGTAATCATAGGGATAGTGGTTTCGGGCATATTTTTTGAAGCTCCCACAAAAAACCCATAAGAAACTTCTTATGGGTTGCCGAATAATGAATGGTCGTATTATCTATTTAAGATTCACCGTTCTTATCTTGTGTCACCAGTTGTAAGTTGTTCTTTCCAAAATCCAGGGTTCTGATAGGGAAAGGAATATTGATTCCTTTAGCATCGAAATTACTCTTGATCAACTTTACAGCTTTATGCCTAGCGGTATGCTCTTGTTTACTTTTTACCATATCTATCCAAAATCGGGTCATAAAATTAATGGAACTGTCACCAAACTCCGTAAAAAAGAACTCTACTTCTTCCCCATCCTTTTGTTCGAAGTTCTCGGCAATAATGCTTACCACTAAATCTTCCACCTCTTGCAGGTTACTCTCGTAACCAACTCCGCAAGTAACCGCGATCCTACTTCTATCGCTTACCGAATAATTAACAAAAGAACCATCGACAAATTTTGAATTCGGAACAATAACATAGTTATTGTCGGGTCTGCGGATAACAATATTTCGAAGACTAATCTCCGAAACAAAACCCGAAGTACCCTCGGTTTCAATATAATCGTCAATATTCAATCTTGGCATAAAGGAAAGTATCAAGCCTCCAAAGGTATTGCTTAATGTTCCCTGCAGGGCAAGACCAATGGCCAGGCCTATTACACCGGCACCCGCTAAGATACTGGTAAGCACCTTGTCCAGTTCGAGCACCCCCAAAGCGATAAAGAAGCCCACCAAAATTACAATTAGAAAAACTACCTTGGCAATAATGTCTTGAATGGAAACTTGACTAATCCGATGGAGCAGAAATTTGCGTAAAAGATTACGAACTCCCTTCGCAATAAAATAAAAAAGGATCATTACCAATATGGCCATCACTATATTAGGGAGCTTGAGAATAATGGCATCAAGCCAACCGTCCAATTTGTCCCACAGTTTTCCAATGGCATCTTCAACCGAAAATTTGTTCTGTAATATAATACTCATGTTATAAAAGTTTAGTTAGAAGGAGTGTTCCCATTACCCAAAGAATCAAGGAAAGTATTCCTCCAATTAATAAAAAGTGTTGAAATTTATAATTTCCCAACCCGTATATCAAGGCGTTGGTTTGATATCCTACGGGAGTGAAAAAGCTAAAATTAGCTGCGAACATCACCGCCAATATGAAGGGTTTAAAATCAAGTTTCAAACCTTGTGCGACAGCAATGGCTATGGGTGTCATGATAATGGCAGTAGCATTATTGCTGACTACCCCGCTCATTACCATAGTAACTAAAAACAGGGTTCCGATTATCACGATATTCGATTGGCCCTCTAAAAATCCCAGCAATTTTGAAGAGACCCACATATCGGCGCCGGTATTGTGCATGGCAATCCCCAGCGGTATCATACCTGCCAATAAAAAGAAGATCTGCCAGTTGACCTTTTTATAAACAACGTTCAAATCTAAATTATTAGTCAATAGTAACAGACAAACCCCGGCCAGGGCACTTACCATTATCGAGAGTACACCCGTAGCCGCCAAGGCAACGACCAATATTAAAACTAGCAGGGAAAAGTACCTCTTAAAAGAAGACAACCTACTAACTGAGTCGAACGACTGTAACAAAACCACGTTTTCCATTGCCTCAAGAGCCTGAAGGTTTTGTTTTTCCACTTCTACCAACAAACGATCACCGGGCTTTAATACCAAGCTATTTGTATTGCTGCGCACCAGTCTTTCACCGATTTTAGTCAAGGTTTTCCGTTTTTTAATCGCAATGGGTATGGCATCGTGTAACATATAGCGTCTCAAGTTGCCCAAAGTTTTTCCTAAAAGGGAAGCTCCCGGCAGCATGAGTAGCTCAATAAAAACACGTTCGTCCAATTCCGATGACTTCGATGTTATACCCTCACCTTCCTCTGTTTGTTGACTAATCAAATAGTCATTTTCGTTTATACCAAGATTTTCAGATTCGTGCAATCGCGATAAATTCTGTAAATCACACATGACGAGAAGTTCGTCATCTTTCACCAATGTAATATACTTTCCCGGGGAATTATGCGCCTTATTATTGCGGGTAAGCTTTAGAAGCGAAATTTCGGGATGCTCATAAAAAAAGGTTTCCTCTATTTTTTTGCCTATCAATTTCGACCCCTCTTTGATTAAAATATTGGTAATATAATTATTGATATTATAATCTTCCCGTAGGCTTTTATTCTTTCCCCAAGGCAACCATCGAAGCGCCAATGTAAGGTATACTATAGCAACAGAAAGAAAGACGAGCCCTAGCATCGTAAATTCAAAAAAACCCAACTTGTCAGCCCCTAAATCTTTTGCTACTGAATTAACGATCAAATTGGTCGAAGTACCCATCAAGGTACATGACCCACCGATAATACCCGCAAAAGAAATCGGAAGCAGTAATTTAGATTGTGAAATATTGAATTTTTCCGATAGTTGATTGATAATTTTAATAAAAACAATGACCACCGCCGTGGTACTTATAAAAGCAGAGATACCTGCCGTTACAATCATAAAAACAGGAGCCATAAAATACAGTGGTAATGCCTTTATTTTTCCCATTCCCGAGGTTAGCCAATTAATCACCCCATTTTCTTCCATGGCTATAGCCAACATCATTAATGCCAAGACGGCTATGGTCGCACTGTTCGAAAAACCGCTAATCGCTTCCTCAGGGGAAACCAAACCCAACAAAGCCAAGGATACTATTATAAAAAAAGCAACCTTGTCTACCGGAAATATTTCCAAAGCAAAAAGCACTACGGTTACCAGCAGTACCAGAAATACTAAAATAATATTCAATTCCATAGGTAGTTGCGCTCAAAACATGCATCAAATCTGAAAGTTCAATGGAAAGTTCAATGGAGTTTCCAATTATTTTCAAAAGCAAAATCGGTCTGAGTCATTCGTTCTCTCGTCGCTTTTTCTTTTTCTTGTAAATCTATAGGCAATTTATCAAGTTCTCCACCGAAGTAACCAAGCGCGATTGCCGTGCATACTTGAAATCCTTCAGGAATATCAAAGACTTCATCAGCGGCCTTGCGGTCAATCCCTGCCATGTGGTGCAGGGCAATACCCAAATACTGGGCTTGAACCGTCATGTTTCCAAGACTCAAGCCCAAATCATGCAGTGCGTGAAAATTTTCGTTCCCGCCTTCCATTTTAACCTTGTAAACACTCAATAAAAGTAAGGGGGCAAAGGATGCCCATTTTTTATTGCCTTCACTCAGACATTCCGCTATTTTATCATATGCCTCAGAGCCTCTTTCTGCATAAATAAACCGCCAAGGCTGAATATTGTAACAACTAGCAGACCATCGTACGGCTTCAAAAAGTTGTCTCAGGTGTTCTTTCTGTATCGATTCATCCTTAAACGTTCGTGGACTATAACGTTGTTTCAACAAAGCAAATATCTCATACTGCGTATCTGCAATATTGCTTAATCGAATTTGTTCTTCTTCTGTCATTATCTTTTTTTCTCATGACCTTCTAGAACTATTGTTTTTAGAAAGCCGCTGATTTGGTAATCTATTAACGATATTACATATTGTTTAAACCAACGGTTGACCCAATACCTTTTTATATTAATGCGTTTGCACTGAAGTCTAAAAAGAAAATACAATGAAGCAGAATTTGGATGGGTACATTTAAAGTCGATCTTCTTCAAAAAGCATCTCCTTTCCCGTATTCACTCTTATAGATTTTCACAACAACGAGAAATAGACTTATCAGCAAGGGACCAAAAATCAAACCGATAAAACCAAATATCGGCACACCTACAACCACGCCAATTATGGTAATTAAAGGATGAACATTATCTAACCTTTTGAGTGCGTACATTCTAAAAACGTTATCGGTAGAACCGACGATAATAATACCATATAACAAAATTGCCCATGCTTGAAAGATATCGCCATTAGAAATTGTTAGAATAAATACGGGGACAATACCGAGCATGGCCCCAACAAAAGGCACCATAGAACCAATAGTTATAATAACGGCCCAGAAAAAGGGTTCTTTAATCCCAAAGATGAGTAAACCTACCAAACCGACAACACCCTGTGCTATTGCAACCAACGGTATGCCAAGTGCGTTAGATCGCACCATGGCCCGTATCTCTTGGCCTATAAGCTGTAGGTTATCTTTCGCAACCGGAATGTAATCAAACAAAGATTCTCGTAACTGGCGACGGTTCGTCAGCATATAATACAACATAAAATACATAATGCCTATGGCTATAACGGTATTGAAAGTTCCCCCGGCCAAACTTTGTAAATTCGTAGAAAGCCACGAAGATATTCCCGAAACATCAATTTGAGAAGACAGGTCGTAACCCAAACGCTCTTCCCATATTCCCAGCTGCTGCTTTACCGCCTTTACCACCCGCTCGGAATTATCAACGGCCTCGCCAACTTTGTTTCCCAAAAGAAGTACGATTCCCGCAACTGGCACTAAAATACAAATGAAGGAAAGTAGCAATAAAAGACTCGCGGCCAAATTTGCATTCCACCCCTTTTTCACCAATTTCGACATCGGTTTTCTTAAAAGCACATAAATTGTCACGGCGCCTAACACACCGGAAAGATAAGGGAGCATAGCATTGAAAATCAAGCCCCCCAAAATTAGAATTAGCAACAACACAAAAAGTTGTCGAATGACTTTTGGATTAATGAAGTTCATAGTTGGGGCCCGCCTTTAGTTATTTTAATTGTTGCGTAATGCTTCAATAAGTTCTTTTTTGTTCATTTTTGATCTACCCTCTATCCCTACATTTTTTGCCTGGTCATAAAGTTCATTTTTGGTCCATTCTTCATAAGGCTGGGCTTTTCCTCCTTTTTTTCCCGCATCTGGCGTATTGGCGATACGCGCTGATTTCTCTTTACTGTACCCCTTATCACGAAGGGCTTCATATTGTGCTTCGTTTTTTATTCTAGGATTTGGCATCGTTGAAAATTTAGATTAAAAAATAGTGTTTCATTTTCACCTCAAATATTATCAAAAACCAAAAGAAAGATTTAATGCATTCAAGGCAATTATTACCCCAAAAAAATACTTTCAAAACTTCTTTTTGCAAGTTGTTTACAAGGACTTAATCACGTCAAAAATCAGCGTGAAACAGTTAACCAATGCGGCAATAAACGAATACTTTAGAGGAAGTAATTATTAATTTATTAACCCAAAATATTAGAAACTATGAATAGTGATCAATTAGAAGGCAAATGGAAACAAATCAAAGGTAAGTTCAAACAAAAATATGGTGATGTTACCGACAACGATACCACTTTTGCCGAAGGAAAGTTCGATGAAATGCTAGGACGGTTACAAGAAAAAACCGGAAAAAAGAAAGAAGAACTTAAAAGAGAAATCGAAGAATGGTAGCAACCATTTTTTGATTGGTGTTGATTTAAGTCCCCGACTTTGGTTGGGGACTTTTTTTGTTGTTTAGTTGCAATTCAGCGAAATTACATAGAAGTAGAAAGGAGGCCATTTAAACGCATCTGCATTCTAATGGCCTCCTTTTTCTTATTTCTTCCAACCAGCGTCAACGCTAGATTTCTTCATCTCGAGGAATCACGGCCTCTTGGGGCGCCTTGGCCAAATCTTTATCCATTTCATAAAGATTGAGGTTTCCTTCACCCTTTTTAGTGGCCAATGAATATTTGTCGATGACACCGTTGATCAAGGTTTCTTCCTCGATTTGCTCTTGAACGAACCACTGGGCAAAACTAAAAGTGGCCCAGTCTTTTTCTTTATGTGCAAGATTCACAATTTTGTCAATTTGTTCCGAATTATCGATTTCATGCTTTAAGATTTTTTTTAAGCAGTCTTCGATATTTTTAGGATTTTCGGGTGGTGCCTTGATCGCTTCTATTTTGGTACTTCCGCCCCGATCATTGATGTACTTTAAAATTTTGAACATATGTTCCCGTTCTTCATTCATGTGGCCGTACAGAAATTCTGAAATACCAGGAAAGCCATTTACTTCTGCCCATGAGGCATATGAAAGATATACCTGGGCCTGAAAGGCTTCCCGTGTCATCTGATCGTTCAAGGCTTTTTCCAAAGCATCTGAAATTCGTTTTGTTTTCATGTTTTTATTATCTGTTACTTATTGCTTTTCATAGTCTAAATCTTTCACCCCCATAATCAAAGCGAGTCCGTAGTCGATTTGAGCCATTTGAGAAGTCAACAAAGCGATTGTCGACCGGGGTAAGTCTTTTTCTTTCAATACTTCTTTGTATTCCTCCAATGCTACTTTCTCACCACGAATCGCTTCCTCTAGCATCGCCTCGGCATGATCTTTTGAAAAAAGTGATTTGATGTCCATCCAAGTGCGGTGCGCGTCTCCGGCCAACGTTCCATTATCTTTATAGCCTTCACCAAAAGCATTGATCTCTCTTTTAAGTTCATTTATAAAACGATGGCGGTCTAAGGCTCTTTCATTGAACCAAGTCGCCAATGACCTTACCTCACAGTTCTCTGCCGCTTTGCCGAATCCTTTCTCGGCATCGTATGTTTTTTCTAGAATAGCATTCAGTTTTCGACCGATTACTTCTGTATATTTTTCCATTTTACACACCTTTAAAAACCATTTTCAAAGTTATTCCTATACCTGTTCAATTTCGGTTTCAATCGAATATATCATTGATTCATTTGAATAGCATTTGATGGCTACATTTCGACGATTGGGTTGTTACACTTCCGTTTTACCATTTTTGGCCACAACTTTCTGCGCTATAGAACTCGGTTCGATACCAAGCCCATACCTTTTTGCATATACCCATGTAAATTCAGCGCCAAAGAACAATATAAGACACGAATACGAAACCCAAAGCAGTATTAAAACTATGGTTCCGGCAGCACCATACGTAGAACCCGGGTTGGCCTCTCCGAAGTATACTCCCAAAAGAAATTTACCAAATACGAAGAGAATTGATGTTATCAACGAGCCGATCCAAACTGTTTTCCAGCGTATTTTCGCATCGGGCAAGTATCTAAAAATTAATGCAAAAAGCACGGTTATAATGCCCACGGATACTACGATATCGATCGCATAGGCGATATACACGATAGCATCGGGCAATATACTGCGTATGTAGTTATTCAAGACAGAAATAGCCGTAGTCATCAAAAAACTGACCAGCATTAGAAAACCGATGGCGAGTATAAAGGCAAAACTTCGTGCCCTATCTAAAAACATTTTTTTTATACTTGCATTGGTATCGGGTTTAATTTTCCATATTTGATTTAGAGACAACTGTAAATGATAAAAAACCCCGGTGGCCCCGAAAATCAAGGTTCCTATACCCAAGATGGTGGCGATGGTACTTTTGCCGTTATTTTGTGTTTCTATCATCATCGTTTGAATGGCGTCGGCGGCATCTCTTCCCAAAGCCCCGGAAATTTCGTTTGTCAATTGCCCTTGAACAATTTCAACGCCCCAGACCGAACCAACAAGATTGATAATAATTACCAAAAGTCCGGGTAGTGAGAGTACGGCGTAATATGCGACCACGGCACTAAGCCGAAATGGGTCATCGGCATCCCATGCTTTGTAGGTATCAACTATCAAAGATGGAAAGTCGGAAAATTTGAATTTTGAGCGAGTATCACCCTCCATAGCCATAGATTTTAACTAAATGTACAGTACCCGCTTTAATTCTTTAATCGTATTGCGATAATTATTGTTCGAAATAAAAGGAGTATCTCATACGGCCCGTCCGAAATTTGCAACAAGCACTTAAATTTTTCTTAGGATAATCATTTAGGTCTTACAAAATCAGAGCATTGTGTTTTTGAAAAAGTTTTATCTTAAGGCTTCAATAGTAACCATGACTTTTCATTTGAATAAAAGATTTCAGTTAATTGTGTTGATTGTGGTGTGTAGCATAATATCAACTCGATGCGACACCGTTACCGACCATAGACCGAATATTCTATTCATTGCCGTTGACGATCTTGCTTCAAAAGTCAATAGCTATGATAATCCGTTGGCCAAAACCCCGAATTTCGACCGGTTGGCAGCCATGGGTGTTCAATTCAACAATGCGTATTGCCAACTTCCTTTGTGCAACCCGACCAGGGCCTCGGTGCTTACGGGGTTGCGCCCTGATGTCATAAAAGTATATGATTTAGACCGACATTTTCGAGATGAAGTACCTGATGTCGTTACACTTCCCCAGCTTTTCCGAGAAAACGGTTGGTGGACTGGAAGAGTTGGCAAACTCTACCACTACGATGTACCTGCAGGTATTGGCACTAATGGATTGGACGACCCCCAATCATGGGACGAAGTTTTTAACCCCAAGGGTCGAGATACAGAGGAAGAAAACCTTATTACCAATACCGAACCCCATAAAAAGATAAGCGCGGCGCTTAGCTGGCTAAAAGCCGATGGAAAAGATGCGGAACAGACCGATGGCATGACCGCTGATATTACAATTGAATTACTTAAAAAGAAGAAGAACAGTCCCTTTTTTCTTGGTGTCGGATTTTTTAGACCCCACACACCGTATGTAGCCCCAAAACGTTATTTCGACCTATACCCGATCGATTCATTGCAATTACCCATTTTTCCCTTGGATGACAGACTTGATATGCCTGCTGCCGCTTTTGCCCATAACAATCCCATTTCAAATTATGGCTTGAACAAAGCCGTTTGCATAGAAGCCATGCAAGCCTATTATGCCAGTGTCTCTTTTGTAGACGCACAAATAGGAAAAATCTTGAATACGCTCACTGAAGAAGGTCTTGCCGATAATACCATCATCGTATTATGGAGTGATCATGGCTATCATCTAGGGGAGCATAACGGAATTTGGCAAAAACGTACCCTTTTTGAAGAGTCTGCGAATGCACCTTTGATTATTTACAATCCAAATGCTAAAGGGAACGGTATAAAAAGTGACCAAATTGTCGAATTCGTCGATATCTATCCGACCATTGCGGCACTTTGCAATTTAAAGATTCGCGGGGAACAAGATGGCCGAAATTTGGTTCCCTTACTCGATAATCCGAAGCTAAAATGGGAAGGGAAGGCCTTTACCCAAATCCTAAGACCTGGTGATGGAAAACCCTTTATGGGAAGAAGCCTAAGAACCGATAGATGGCGGTATACGGATTGGAACAAGGGGGAACTTGGAACCGAACTGTACGATCACTCTAAAGACCCACAAGAATTTAACAACCTTGCTTTAAACCCAGACTATACCCATATTATTCAAGAATTAAAGGAAGTTGTGGATAAAAAAATAAAAGGTGATGTACCGACATCACCTTTTAATACGGACCGATTGTAGCGTGTCACCGAGATTTTCACTGCTCGAAAAGTAACATCAGGGTCATCGTTTATTTAGACTTTGAAAGTTTACTATCGGCCAAGACATCTGCTAAAATAAAAAGGAGGCAACCCATACCTATGAGCATCATATGTTCCAAATATAAAAAGTAGCCCAATAAGGTCAAAAGCATTGATACAAAAAACCAATTTCTGTTACGTGCAGTAATTTTGAGTCTTTTCATAATCATAGTTTATTAAGACTTGAAAGGTGTCTATTAAAATCCATTCTTTCGCCCAAAATACGAACGATTAAAATTCCGGCACTTGTTCTTTTAAAAAAAACGATATGTGCTTTACATCTATAGCGAAGCAGCAGTATTGCATCCTTATGCAAATAAGGTCTTCCGATCTCCGGTCGTTCGGTCAAGTATTGAAAACAAGAAATAAGACCATCTCTATACAAACGAGCTTGGTTCAATCCAAAATTCGAAATAGTGTAATCGGCAATTTTTTCGATATCCGCTACAGCACTCTTACTGAGAAGGTATTTAGCCATTCTTTTTGCCGTATCGTAATTCCGTTTCTTTCCAAATATCTTCAACGCTTTTATCACTCACTCCACTCATTAGCCCTTCTTCGAGTGCCATTTCCAATTCGATAAGGTCTTGTTGACTGGCCTGATGTGTTCTGACTAAATGCCTTATATATTCACTATCGTTCGTGAAGTCTCCTTGTTCTACCTGTTTCTTTATCCAATCATCCTGTTGTTCCGTAAACGTAATCGATTTTCTAACCACTCCCATAACACCAATATTATTACTATTGATGTAATTTAATAATTCTGGAGATTGTACACAACTATTTAACACCTTTCCCTTACTTCTTTTTAACCCAGTCCAAACTGTTTTTAAGTAGTGTCTGATACGCTTTAAGGCCGTGAGCCCGTTCATCATGCCCTAGGGTATTTCCGATAATCTTTGCTTTGGAATGTTTTACAATCCATACCACTGGAAACTCTTCGCCCGATTCCAAACCTTTGCCCACAGCGAGAACTTCAATATCAGTACCTTCGGGATCCTTTTCCCAACGGTACAATTCATCGACTATTCTAAACTTGGCAGGAACACCTTTCATTATCGGGTGGTTGGGCTTCGTTACGATGACTTCAAATTCCTGTAGTTTCTCGTGTGAGCGGGAGCCACCACCAACCAATTGTTTGTTGTACTCCGGCCAATCTTCCCAATTGTACCACGTACTGGGGTGATAAATCATCATGTTCAATTTTCCTTCGTTTACTTGATTGAAAATGGCGTTTTTCGCCGTACCGTCCAAAGGTTGGTTATTTGTCAGCATCAACACATCAACTGCGGGCACTAAAGCCCCCATCTCCTCAACATCTTGGGTATAAATTACGGTATTGCTTCCGTTTTCACTTAAGATTTCCCCATCGGCTATACCAAAGAATTTTAAAAAATCATGGGAACCGCCACCGCCTGTCACCGCGATCTTAAGGGCATTCTTCTTGGCGGCCACAAAGTGGCCTTCCGACTTATTCGTTTTATAAGCCTTCGGTAATTTTTGGGCCTTGCATCCAAATACCATTCCCAATAGCACCAAAACAATCGTTATTTTCTTCATTTTATACTAATTTACTGTTCTATAATGTTTACTTGCGTAATTTCAATCGGATCTAAACGTCGGTATCGCCTGAACCATCAGACGCTGGGGCGGTTACAATAATTTCGCCCTGCATCATTCTCCAATGGCCAGGAAATGTACAGACAAATGGATAGCGACCCGGGGTATCAGGTAGTTTGATAATTACCGATCCCGATTCACCCGGACCCAGCATCTCCGTTGCTCCCAAAACATATCGAGAATTGGGAACGTAGCCCATCTCTTCAGCTTCCGGTTTGGTTACAAAACTATCGACTAAAGGGCCAAAAAATTCTAAATTATCTTTTTGCACCACTACAAGATTATGGGGCATTTGATCTTTGTTGTTCAACTTGATTTCGATGGTTTGACCCGCCTTGGCATGTAGGATTTTCTTATCGAACGCCATTTCTTGACTCACTGTATTCAAGGTCAGGGTAACATCGGCCTTGATTTTCCCGATTTTTCCGATACCAAGGTCAATATATTGCTCCCCGCCCGTGTTTCGGCAATGTACCGCAATTACGTTCTCACCCTTTTTAAATAGCTTGCCCTTATCTTCGTTTAGCCTTAAATATTTATAATCTCCACTAGCTCCCTTTTCTTCCATCAAGAGGGAACCATTTACAAAGACTTCGTAATCGTCATCATGAGAAATCTTAAGTACCGGTTCGGTCAGTTCTTCCGAAATAGTCACTGTGCGTCTTAACCATATATTTTTTGAAGTCCATTTTGTTTTGGTCTCTTCAGTATTGGTACTACCGAAAAGGGACTCCCCTTTCTTCCATGAGGTATCGTTAAAGCTAGTAGACATCCAATCATCAGCCGGTCGATCTTCGGTGTAGCGCCATTCCACTTTCTTATCTGCTGCCGAAGGCACTAAAATATCGACCGAAGCAGCAGCGACCGTTTCATAATCAAGCTCCCTAAAATAAATCTTGGTGGCGGCTTTCAACCATTTGTCATCAACATTGGAAGGGTCTTTCGATACTTTTTCCATCTCAGTATACAGTTCACCTGATTCGGGCAATTCTGCCGCCTTCAACACTGCTGCTAATCGCACCTGAATGTCGGCATCAGTTAAAAGTCCTGATTTTGCCAAAAGTGTACTTCCTTCTACCGTTTCGGGCAATAATGAAATGGCAGCTCTCTTAACTGCATAAGAGCTGCTCGACAACGCCGCGACAACTGCCGCATCGGCGCTAGCGTTCGATCCATTCAAAGCGCCTAGACCGTCAAGTGTCCAAAGTGCATGCAACGCACCGGTATTCAAACCATTTTTGTCGGTCTTGCCGTCATCTTCCACCAAGGCAATAAGCTCGGGGATCAATGCCGTTCTTTTATCCTCTACGATCAAGCGTTGCGCGGTAGTTCGCCAGAACATATTATCACTTTGCAATGCGGCCAACAAAGTCTGGTCATCACCTCTTTCCAATTTTTCGATTTCCGATTCATCCGCATCTTTATATCTTATGATATAGATACGACCGTGGCCATAGTCTCGAAGTTTATTGATATGGGCATTTCCCTCCCCCTTGTCCGCATTCCATATTTGATTTTCCATTCCACGTTTATCAGGATTATGCTGAATTACAGGATTGTACCAGTCGGCTACCCAAATATTACCATCAGGACCTGTCTCTGCAAAAACAGGGGCTGTCCATGCATCGGTACTGGCAAAAATGTTGCCCCCGTCTACTTCTTTATAGCCTGCTCCATCTTTAATTATTTTGGCGATATGTACCAAATGACCTGTGGGTTCGCTAACATACATCTGATTTTGATATTGCTCGGGATAATTTCGTGCGGTGTAAAAATTAGCTCCCGAAGCAGCCGTATAGCCTCCCCGAACATCAACCTGTTGCAAGGGAATGGTATCTACAGGAGTTATTTCATAATGCCCTTGAATAAAGTCGGCATTTTGTGCCCACGAGGGCATTTTCCCCAAATAATCATAATGTTTTAGAGGAATACCCACATAACAACAGTGATTATTGTTTGCCGTTGACCCGAAGATTTCAAAATTTTCGTTGAATCCCAATCCCCAAGTGTTGTTATTAAATTGGCCTACAGGTTCTAAAAAAGAGCCGTCTTTTCCGAAGCGATAAACCCCCATTTTAAAATTAACGGGAGCTCCGTTGAATTGATTTTCAAAACCCGAATATCCTACGGATCCCCAAATCGCATTATCGAGACCATACCGCAGGCTGGAAGGGCCGGCATGGGTATCAAAAGTACCGAACCCATCGAAAAGTACCGTGCGTTTGTCCATTTTATCATCACCATCGGTATCTTGTAAAAACACCATCTCCGGTGCCTGTGCCACAATAACCCCACCTTTGACCACGGTAATTCCTGTAGACAAGCTCTGATCGGTCGCAAAATCGATAAACTTATCGGCCTCCCCATCACCATCGGTATCTTCACAAATGGTAATACGGTCACCGCCCACGTCATTACTTAAACCATGGGGGTAGTCTTTCGATTGTACCACCCAAAGTCTTCCCCTTTCATCCCAAGTAAAGGCAATCGGGTTAATTATGTTCGGTTCGGCAGCAAACAACTCGGCGGTAAACCCTTCGGGCAGTTGAATATGCTTTTGTGAATCTTCCGGACTCAACGGTATTTGAACCCTTGGTGTACCTTCAGTATATGTCAACGCCGGCGCCGGTTTCTTTTCCCCAGTACAGGCGGAAACAAAGACCAACACACTTAACGCCATTGAAATGCGCAACTGTGATTTTTTCATTTTCTAATATTTATTTTTTGGATATTTATCCAATATGGTGCTATTTACCTTTTTTCATCACTTTTCTTTAGACCTATAACTTGCATATGGCTCCCTATCACTTACATCAAGGGTGCCTTCTTCCCATCCTTCGGGAGGGGACAAAACCGCCAAAAACTCCAATTCGCCTTCACCGGCATTGAAAGTGGCATGAACCACATCTGCATCAATATAAACGGAATCGCCTGCCTCCAAAAACTGCTTTTCATCTTCAATCCATTGTTCGGCACGTCCTTTTAAAATATATAGAATTTCGTGCATCTTAGGATGCACATGAAAATCATGCCCAGCACCCTCGGGCACTACGACCTTGACCATATAAGAATCGGCCTTTTCTATAATTTCAGGATGATAGTGCCAGTAATGATCTCGTCCGAAGGCCTTTTCGAACATCATATCTTTTTGCTTGACAAACTTCCAGTTCTTAGCCATTTTAAGAGTAGTCTACAGGGTTAGCGATTTGAATTCCTTAGTCAGATTGGTCAATGATGCTTCCACCCCCATTCTTTCCAAAGAAGATGCGCCCACAAAACCGTGCAACCCATTGGTGTGCTCTAAAGTATAACGTACATCTTCCGGGGTATTGATCGGACCGCCATGTGCCAAGAAAAAAGTATCGTGGTTTGCCTTTCTTACGGCGTCGACAATCGCTTGCGTACGCTCTAAGGCAGCATCCATAGAAACAGAGGCTCCGGTAACTCCTATAGAACCACCGACCGTTGTGCCAACGTGGGCAATGATGGCATCAGCCCCGGCATCGGCCATTTGTACGGCTTCTTCGGGTTTGGCTACATAAACAATGGAAAACATATCCATTTTGGTGGCCAGTCTTACCATTTCGACCTCTTTTTGAAAACTCATACCGGTCTCTTCCAAGACATTCCTAAAATGACCGTCAATAATTGAATGTGTGGGAAAGTTGTTTACTCCGGAAAAGCCCATATCTTTGACCTTTCCCAAAAAATGCCACATTCTTCTACGCGGATCACTACCGTGCACACCGCAGATTACGGGGATTTCCTCTACTACGGGCAGCACTTCGAATTCCCCTATTTCCATAGCTACAGCGTTGGCATCGCCATAAGCCATCATTCCGGCCGTAGACCCATGGCCCGACATTCTGAATCGTCCTGAATTGTAAATAATAAGAAGATCGGCCCCGCCTTTCTCGATAAATTTAGCGCTTATTCCCGTACCTGCTCCCGCAGCTATTATCGCTTTCTTTTGATCGACAACTTTTTGCAATCGATCTCGAACTTCTTGTTTTGTGTAAGGGTTTCCTTTCCCTGTCCATGGATTTGGCATAGTATTCTCTTTAATTTGATGTTTACTTAATTTTTATTTTCTATTTCTTAATAATATCCAGTAATACTCCGGTAGCCTTATTCGCAAAAGCAATGGTGTTGATATTTTCGGGAACTTCGATTACGCTTATCGAAGGGTTCACGTTATTTTTAATGGCATCGAACAAAACCCTATCTATTTCTGGATTGTAGAAGACCTCATCTATGCCCCCGATCTTTGAAAGTCCGCCCAAGGGCAATAATATGGCGACCGGTGCGCTAGACATATTTAGCTTTTCAGCAATTAACTCGCCCAATATTTTATTCTCTTCTTTATTTGTCCGCATAAGAGTTACATCGGGTGCCCAACTGTAGAGTTGTCGATTCTTATATTTTTTCGGTACGGTATCGAGCGCACCAAAATTTACCATATCGAGACAACCAGGTACAACAACCTGTGGAAGTCCTTTTTGAGAACCCGCCGTTAAGCGCTCTGGCCCTGCACTGCAAATGCCACCACAAAGTTCATCGGCCAATTCGGTCGTAGTTATGTCAAGAATAGCATCAAAGCAGTTATCACGAGCCAAAGCTTCCATCGTCATTCCACCAACACCCACAGAATGAAAGGCCATCACCTCATACCCTTGCGACTTCAAGAGTTCAGAACATTTATCGACACAAAGAGTCGTATTACCAAAAACACTTACGGCGATGCTGCCCGCGCTATGCTTCACTTCTGTTATATCAGTATCGGCCATGGCACAAATGGCCCCAGCCGCTTGGCTTATCAACACCCGGCTAATGCTGTTTAAGCCTGCCACGTCTACAACCGACGGCATTAAAGTGATGTCTTTACTTCCAATATGTGTCGAGAGGTCTTTCGTAGCCAAAGTACTCAGACATAATTTGGGAATACCAAAGGGCAGTGCTTTCATGGCTTTTAGTGCTATAAAAGTGCCCCCGCCACCGCCCATTCCGATTATTCCGTCGATACGGTTTTCGGAAAGGAGTTCAGCAATAATCATAGCGGCGCCCTCCCCCATTTTTTCAATTGCGACACCGCGATCTTTCTGTTCTCGTAAAATAGAGATTTCGGTTCCGGCGGCCTCAGCTACCACATCAGCTTCATAAGTGATAGGAAAAAGTTCGGTACTTCCAAATACCCCGGTATTTATGGAAACTATTTCAGCCCCTTTTTGACCCAAAGAGGTATAGAGGTAACTGAAATCCTCACCCTTTGTATCGAAGCAACCAATCATCACTATTTGACGATTTTTTGAATTGTGGGTTATAGGTTCGACATCCATCTAAGTTATCGTTTTTTATTTGACACCTTCATTTATCGAAAGCAATTTAAGGTTCCTATAATATTTTTTACACTGTTTTGAATGAGTTGAGGGGCCTCATTTATAGCTTGCTCTAAATTCATGGGCTGGTTCACAATAGCAAACACCCCACAAACTCCCATATCATAAATAGGCTCTATATCTTCCCCTATTTTACCTGTGACAACAACTACCGGCACCTTATATTTTTTAGCCATTTTCGTCACTCCGGCAATTGTTTTCCCATGTAGGGTCTGGCTATCTATTTTTCCTTCACCCGTAATCACCAAATTGGACTTTTTGATATACTCCTCTAATCCTAAAGTCTCTAAAACCAATTCAATACCGTTGACCAGCTTCCCCTGCATAAATGCCATAAGTGCAGCTCCAATGCCTCCTGCAGCACCTGCTCCCGGTGTTTCTGCAATATCTATATGGAGTTCTTCTTTAATTTTTTCAGCAAAATTGGCTAAGTTTTTATCCAATTGCATCACGTCTTTTTCGCTTCCACCTTTTTGCGGTCCATAGACAAAGGAAGCCCCATTCGGGCCTGTTAAAGGATTGGAGACATCGCAAGCCACGACCACTTCACAGACTGACAATCTTTTATCAAAGTCGGTCAAATCGATACTATCCAAGTCGTTCAAACCTCCTCCTCCTTCCTTTAATTCCTTGCCCCTACTATCTAAAAATTTGGCACCTAGTGCCCGTGCCATTCCCGCTCCCCCATCATTCGTTGCACTACCTCCTATTCCAATTATTAGTTTCGTACACCCCCTATCCAATGCATCCTTTATCAATTGGCCCGTACCGTAGGTCGAGGTTACCAGGGGATTTTTTTCGTCTTCTTGGAGCAGTTCCAGACCAGATGCCAAAGCCATTTCGATTACCGCTGTTTTTTTGTCTTCCAAGATTCCATAATTGGCCTGTATGCTTCGCATCAAGGGATCTTTTACAGTTACTTGAACAAGCCTACCCCCAGAACCTTGCATTAACGTATCTAAAAGTCCTTCGCCCCCATCCGATATCGGAACCTCAAAGACTTCTGCCTCAGGAATCACTTGGAATACTCCCTTAGCAATCGCAGTTGCCACTTCTTTTGCCGAAAGGCATTCCTTAAAAGAATCAGGTGCTATAACAATATTCATTAATTTGTTTGTTTTCAAAATGGTTTTGAATTTACGATAAACTGAAAAACTTTCACTTTAAAATTTACCCAGGTCGACCGACCGACACCAAAATACGGTTTCTTCATTTAGTCATTATTGAAAATTTATACTTCGAAACGGTGTGATACGTCTCTTCTGGCTTTAAAACAATCGATGGAAAAACAGGTTGATTTGGCGCATCGGGAAAGTGCTGTGTTTCAAGGGCAAAAGCCGTTCTGTAATCATCTTTGGCCCCTGACTTAAAAACATTCTCAGACGCCATAAAATTTCCGCTATAAAACTGAATTCCAGGTTCTTCGGTATAGACATCCATTACAATACCCGACTTATCACCTATCACTTTTGCCGCATGACTCATACCGTTTGACTTGGCACCATTGAGCACAAAATTATGGTCATACCCTGCACCATTTTCCAATTGCTGATCGTCAGCCGCAATGCGTTCCCCAATATTGTGTTGCTCAATAAAGTCGAAAGGAGTTCCTTTAACACTCTTTAATTCCCCTGTCGGGATTAAGCCCTTATCTACTGGTGTAAATTTTTCGGCAAATAATTGTAAAGAATGATTCAAGATAGTACCACTACCCTCGCCGTTTAGATTAAAAAAAGCATGATTTGTCAAATTAACGACCGTTGTCTTATCAGTCGTTGCCTCATAGGCCATCGTTACCGTTGCATCGTCGGTAAGGGAATAGGTAACCTTCACCTTTAAATTACCTGGGAAACCTTCTTCCATATCTGGGGAAGTATATTTTAATACCAGCGTATGCCCATTGGGCTGTTCTGCATTCCAAACGACATATTGGAACCCTTTTTTACCCCCGTGCAACGAATTTTCACCATTGTTAATAGGGATTATATATTCATTTCCTTCCAAATTGAATTTACCTTTAGCTATGCGATTACCTACACGACCAATCGTTGCACCAAAATACGGTTCACTAGCTTCAATAAACCCATTAACGCTGCCCATACCTACCACAACATCGGTCATTCTTCCTTCATTATCGGGGAGCCATAACCCCACAAAACGTCCTCCGTAATTGGTAACGGCCAATTGTATGTTCCTTTTTTTTAACCAATACAATTTAACCTGTTTACCCTCGATTATAGCATCAAAAGCCTCATCATCCAATATATCGGTCGGGGAATCATGTGTAATGGTTTTGTCATTTTCCTTTACCATCTTTTTTTTAGGGACTTCGCCACAGGAAGACAGTAGCAATACCATGCCTACACAAAAAAAAACTTTTTCTTTTATTTGAAATATTCGTCTCAACATGCGCTGTTAATGATTGGGGGCCGAATTCAGCTTTTTTATTAGGTCGGCCTCATCTTGACGATAAGGCGTACCGTCTTTTCTAAAAACCTCATGAAACCATTCAATAGGTTCACCCCCATCTTCAATAGGTGTATTCCAAGCATATTTGGTATTCGACTTCCCTGCTACCAGCCCCCAGTTGATGGCACCGATATTCTCTTTCTTCAACAAGGGCAGAATATTCGAAAATCGACTGTTGTTCGTACGGGCCATATATTCAGTGCAAATCATGGGTCTCCCGTGCGCCCTCAATAAATTGATAATGTGCTGGTGATGTTTTTCATCTTCATAATCATGGTAGGTTATAATGTCAGAATTCAAGGCCTGAAAGGCATTTAGTTCTTGAAAATCCCATGCCCAAATACCCGCGGTTATCGGCTGACTCGGGTTGACCTCCCTAGCCCAAATAAAAACATTTTTGAGTAATGGCATTGAACTTATCAGCTTGCCTGTATTACCGGGTTCGTTATACAAATCCCACATGAGCACCCTTTCATCATTGGCGAAAGTTTTTAGAATGTCTTTGACATAGATTTTCAAGGCCGGAAAATTTTCTTTGTTTCTGGAAGCAGGGTCGCCCGGATCTTGTACCCACCCAGAATTATGCGTTCCGGTTACGGGTTCAGGTTGTTTTCCTATTTTCGGAGTCTTCCCCCAAACATCGTCAAAAATTACGAACATCGTTTTAATCCCATGTTTATCGGCAATGCCTAAATATGTATCCATCCGTTGTTTAAATCCTTTTGGATCCGCCTTATATGCCAGGCTGTGTAGATATACCCGCATCGTATTAAAGCCTATTCCTTCGGCGTAACCAAGTTCGCGGTCTATGGTTTCTGGATCAAAAGTGGCTTCTTGCCACATTTCCAATTGATTGATTGCTGTACTCGGATTGAAATTGGCACCAGTCATCCACTTATGTTTCCCATACCACTTTTCAGCTTTTTCCACGGACCATTTATTTGCTTGTAGAAGCGCTTCTTGTGCAGTTGCAAAAACAAGGCTAAACAATAAACATATCGTTATACTCTTTTTCATTTTTCTTAGATATTTTGTTTTTATTCGCATGGTTTTTTTAAATCCTATATTCCGGACTAATTTTTAAAGTCCGAAAAAAATTACCGGGTTTTCTTTCGAATACCCGGTAAAATTCTAACTAAACTAACTCAAAAATAACTATGCCTTTTACCATTGAACATTGTATATGAAATACATATACAATCAAAAAGTAATTTTTTCTACCTGGGTATAGATCATATCCTCGACACCGGCCACCTTAACCCCAATTCGTGCAAATATGTAGTCTTGATCCGGTTTCTTAGGGTCATCGGGAATCTCCACTGCCATAGCGATGTTATTCAAATCGGAGATGTCTGCCGCATCAACTTGTGCAATGCTACCTTCACCACCGCTATTGGCATCAACAAACAAAGTTCTATTGATAATTAATGTAACCCGCTCAACATCTTTTGCATCTGCTCCAGTAATAATCTGATCGACTGCACAGGTTGCATTTATGGTTCCTGCGGAATGGGAAAATGAAGCATTACTGATCAGATGATAGGGGGTGACCTGTAGATTCATATTGTGATCATCCGATAAACCGAAATAAATCGTATCGGTCGGGGCTTTAAAAGGACCCTCATTGGGCAAAAAGACCAGTTTGTAATCTCCTGAAAACAATCGGCTACTAAAACTACCATCTTGGGCAACGGCAACATCGATTGGGGCCGGGGTCTCATAACCTGATTGCCAAAGTTCAAACCTGACCTGATTACGAGCCACGGGAATGGCCTCTCCATTGTACTCAATATTACCGGACAAAATTGCATCAGGTTCGTTAAAATTATCTAGTTCACAAGCCGTTACCAGAAGTAACACACTGAACAACAGTATATAAAATTTAGCTTTCATAATTTCTTTCTGTTTAAAGTCAATTAATGATTTGGGTTTCGAACCAACTTGGGATTATTATTAATTAAACCTTGCCCAATTTCAGAATAATAATTACCCATCTGAAAACGGTCGGCACCTGTAATTCTCGATAACCTCAAAACCTGATACAGCCATTTACCGTCGTTGGGATCACCGGGGTTGTGATATTTATAAGGCCAGATGCTGTACGGTTGTGTTTCCCTTTTAGTGGCGACTCCAATGTTCTGGGTAACCTCTGAATCACTTACAGGGTTACCATCTAACACAACATGCGCCAACCTCCATCTCTTAAGGTCGAAGAAACGTAGGCCTTCGAACGCCAATTCAACATAGCGTTCATGTGCAATTTTATCAAAGTCTACATCTCCCCCGGTTAAAGGAACGGTTATGCCCGCTCTTTCCCTAACCCGGTTCAAATAGCCAGCAGCAACTTCAGGCTGCCCCAATTCAAAAGCGGCTTCGGCGGCATTCAATAATACCTCGGAAAATCGATACCGCATAAACCACACATCACTTTGTGTTCCCCTACGGCCCGACCCTGTTGCGGGATCTTGGTATTTGCGAATATAAAAACCTGATTGCGCCGTAAATTCAAGTCCGTCTATCGGACCATCAAACCCAACTACCTGTACTTGGTCGGTACCACCGGGAAGCGTCTTTTCCTGCCCCCTTGAATCACCGCTCACTATAGACCCATCAGCCAATACGATACCTGCCCAAATATCAACATCCGTTGCCTTAAATTTAGATCCTGGCAAAATAACAGTTCCAGCCAAACGCGCATCGCGACCCTGAAAAATATCATCGATGTTATCGTAGTAAATAGGTTCCCCGCCAGCCTCATTGGGCAAGGGGGCGTATGTACCGTCTAAAAGTTCAAATGATTGTACAAACTGTAAACTGGGATTGATTCGCCCTCCTTCTTCCTCTTCCGCACCAAAACGGGGTTGATTGGCACCGGTAAAATAATGGGTTTTTCCACCGCCAACTTTGTAATCATCTACAAAAATGGCCTCGGGGTTATTTGCCTTATCATAAAAGATACTTGAGAAATTTTCTGAGAGGTTCGGTTTTTTGGTATATAATGCATAAGCACCGGCATCACCATCGATAATGGCTTCGGCAGCTGTCAGGGCTTTGGTATAGTAACTTTCGGCCATTGAAGTTGGAATGCCGACCTCACCACCGGGGAGGGTAACCTGTGGGGTGGTAGGTCCGTACTTGGCAATCGACCCGGCATATAAGGCCGCCCTTGCTTCCATGGCTAAAGCGGCACCTTTGGTTGCCCTTGACTTAATGTTCGCATCCATTGGTAAAATATCTTTAATGGCCTCCGCTTCACTTATAACAAAATCATAGATAGCCGCTTCGGTCTCCCGTGGATGTTGCAGATAGGAAGCATCACCACTGAAATCATAGGTCTCGGTCTCTAAAATCAAAGGAACACCGCCCATACGCTTTACCATTTCAAAATAATAGGAAGCCCTTAAGAATCGTGCTTCTGCCAAAAAACCATTTTTGGTTGATTCTCCTAATTCGGTAGCCGCTGCACAACGCTCCAGAAAAAGATTGATATCCCTGATGTAGGCATAGTTCCAAGTACTCCAGGCACCATAGCCCCAACCGCCATTCTGAAACTCGGGGTAGCGCCCGGCCTCTGACCAAAAGGCAATATTGAATTGTGCCAAGGTCGACCAATCGGTAAGTCTCCCAAAATCTTCATATCGGTTGTACAAGTCTCCTAATACCGATAGCACTGCACCTTCATCGGAAAACACCTGTTCTTGGGTTAAAATCGAAGTCGAAGGTCGATCTAAAAATTCCTCGTCATTCTTGGAACAACTCCAAGCCACTGCGACAATAATTACTACTAAATATATATGCTTTTTCATTTTACAATTCATTTTATATGGATAGGTTGAATCCAACGTTAACAAATTTATTTTGTGGATACTGTAATCCATTGGTATCGTTAACTTCTGGGTCTATTCCAAACTTGGACAGGTTATCGAAAGAGAACAAGTTATACGCATTGATATAAAACCGGGCTTTTTGCAGGCCTACTTTTTCCATCCATGGCTGTGGTAACGAATAGCCTAGTTCAATGGTCCGTGCCCGTAAATAGGTTACGTTGTGCATCCAATATGAACTTGCTTGTCCCGACCGATAATTACTATGGTATGATGTGTTGTAACGCAAGGCGGGATACTTACCAGGAACCCAGGTACTGTTCGGGTCTCTAGGGTCTTGGCGATGCCAGCTGTCTAAGAATATAGTATTCAGAGCCCCCTGGTTTTGAAAAGCCCATCGGGTTTCCCATTCTTGTGCCCAAGAGTAACCTGAACCTCCGGAAAAATCTGCCGTGAAATCGACTCCCTTATATTCCATTCTGATATTTAAACCAAAGTTGACATTGGGCTGTTTTCCAAAACTGTAACCAATGACCTTATCATCTAAACCATTGATTCTTCCATCACCGTTCAAATCTTCATAGATCAAATCCCCCGGTAACAAGGTACGGTTGCCCTGTCCGTCAATATCTACAGGATAATTGTTGATCTGCTCTTGGGAAGTAAACTGGCCTATGGTATTAAAGCCCCATCGAATATCATTGTACCGTCCTTCATTGGAAGCCCTATATTCTTGATAGGAATTCTCGAACCTCGGTTTATACGACTCAATAAACTTACCTCTGGAAAAGGAACCATTGGCAGCAAGGGTCAATTCAAAATCACCGAAATTATCATTATAGGTCAACACCCCTTCAAAACCTTGTTGCGAATCGCTCGCCAAGTTTTCAGGAGGCAGGGCATAGCCCAATTCACTAGGAATCAGAATATCATATTTCAATTGAGGCAGCCCAGTACGCAATCTGTAGAACCAATCGTACGACCCGGTGACTTTACCATCGAACAACGTAAAATCGAACCCGATATCGGTAATCTTACTTTTGAACCATGTTAAGTTGTCAACGATTTGACCTTTGTCCCTGGCAGTAACGATGGGTTCTCCATTATTAATAAATGTGCCCACATTATAATTATACCCGGGCAAATAGTCATACGGTCCGATGGGAATATCATCATCACCCAGAACACCATAGGAAGCCCTCAGTTTAAACTCGGAAAGCCAAGGGTCGTCACCAGCAATCTTTTCATACCAATCTTCTTCGCTTAATCGCCAACCTATAGAACCGGAAGGGAAGAAACCCTTCCTTTTACTCGGCGCAAATTTCCAAGACTTATCTTGTCTTCCTGATAGTTCCAAGAAATATTTCTGCTTATAGTTATAGTTGAACTTTCCGATATACCCAATTCTGGCCAGTTCCGCGTCGTAATCATTAAAATCAACGATATTCGCAAAATAAATCAAAGGAAGAATATTAGTCTCAGGTACTGACCGCATCCATTGGTTCTGATCTCGTTCTTCTTGCCGTTCTACCAGAAAGAGTCCTTCTACATTATGGTCTTCCCCAAAGGCTTTTTTATATTGAGCTTGACCTTGATACACATTTTTTATGACCTTACGGTTTCTGCGTTCCCGCCATGGGTTGGAACTTCCACCTGTAGGATTGTAATTATCGGTGTCAGCATCATAAGTATACGCATCATAGGTATATTCATGACCGTTCAACACTTGGTCTTCCAGCGAATACGAATACGTGCCTTTTATCGATAGTCCTTCTGCAAAACCTCCGAATTGATATTCTCCGTTAAAATTTGCCTGTACAAAACGTCTGACATCAGTAGAGTAGCCTCCTGTTTCTTTGTTATGTAGGGCCCAATTGGTCTCATTATGACCAATGTCGTTCAAATATTCAGGATTGTCGTTGGCGTAGGGGCGCTCAAACGGTCGATTTCTTAAAATAGCAAAACGTGGCAACCAATAATCATCGGCACCAGGAATACCCGGATTATCGGTAATTTCTCGTCTACCCGTTATCTGTACACCGACTTTTAGCCGATCTGTGATATTGGCATCAAGATTACTTTGAATGTTGGTCTTTTCAAAATTAAACTCAGGCCCTAGAACAGCTTCCTGTTTTAAATGGGTTCCTGAAATGTAATAGTTGATCTTTTCAGAACCGCCCGAAGTACTCAGGTTAATATTATATAGGGGAGCATTTTTTTTGATGATGAAGTCTTTCCAATTAAAAGACTGATACCCTGCTTCGGTTCCCAACCTATATTTTTCCAATTCTTCGGGGGTAATCTGGGTCTCACCAAACTCGTTCAAATCGGCCTCGGCCTTTTTACTCATGTAGAGGTATGAATCGTTTACCGTTTCAGGAAACCTTGACCAATTCTGTCCGCCATAATAAGCATTTACATTAACCACATTTTTGGTGTTCTTTTTTCCACGCTTGGTCGTCACAACTACGACACCGTTCGCGGCACGTACTCCATAAATAGCGGCAGAAGCATCCTTCAAAACAGAAATACTCTCGATATCACCAGCGGCAATATTGTTGAATTGCCGTTCACTCTGTTGAATTCCATCAATTATAAATAAAGGATTACCCATATTACGAATCTGTATGGCTGCGGTTGCCCCGGGACGACCATCGGCCATTTTAAAGGAAACTCCCGAAATTTTGCCCGCTAACCCCGAACTTACGGAAGAACCCGCATGCACATTTTCGAGATCCTCACTGGTCACCGTGGAGATGGCAGCGGTAATCGATTTTTTCTCTTGGGAGGAATATCCCGTGACCACTACTTCATCGAGCGCGGCGACATCGTCTTCCATTTGAACATCAATAGTAGTCTGCCCGTTCAACGGAACTTCCAGTCGTCTAAAGCCGATATAGCTAAAAACCAATACCGCATCGTCGGGAGCCTCAATAGAATAATTGCCATCAAAATCAGTGGTAATACCTTTCGTTGTATTTTTTACGATAATCGATACACCTGGCAAGGCACCTCCGTCGGAAGCAGCAGTAACGTTTCCGGTAATGGTCGATGCATCTTGACCATACCCCAGCTGTGCAAATACAAAAAATACTACGGGTATAACAAGCCGTTCAATAAATTTAGTTAGTCGTTTTTTCATTGTTTTTTCATTTTTGTGGTCATTAAGTTGTGGTGTTAGTTTGTTTAAAAATCTCAAATACTGGTAGTGAAACATTGAGGCAAGCGGCGAATAAACTATCAAAATCTGATATTAATCCTTATTCTATTAAGAGTATTACAACATTAACCACCAATAAATGTCAAATTATCAATGCCAAATAAATAGATTTCCCAATGGCCCGAACTTTTGTTTTGTTTCATTCTGTCATACAAATCGTTCAAACTTTATGATTTCGTTAAGAATGGGGATACTTTGACACGATTTGTATCCAAATGAGACGGAATGTTGTGTGTCTTCAATTTTGAAACACGAAATTTGAAAAAGGAATTTTTTATAGGTAAATGAGAACTTTCGTAAAAACGACTGTCACTTTTGCCTATTTTATATTTTTATCGAGATAAGCCTGACAATCTATTTAAAGCAAACCGATTTTATATAAAAATGATTCGGCCAACCGCCATCGGAATACACAAACACAAATCAATCGAAATCATAGAATGAAAAGTACACACTGCCTATTTGCCCTGGTTCTAACCTTTTTCGCCCAAGCCCAGATTCCGGTATCATTACCCGAGAACCTAGAAGAAAACGATACGGGCATAGCGCTTTACGAGAACGATTTGGAACTCTCTTGGCCGCTCAATGGTAATGGGCATGCCCAACTTACGCTTAACCTCGTGAAAGGTCAACCTTTGTTTAAAATGATGGGCATTGAACAGAACAATGAACTTCATACCGTGGCAACCAATGTCGACCCAGTTTTTATATTAAACGTTGGCAAGAGAACCCTTAAGAAAGAAAATGGATGGACCATTTTTTTTGACAAAGTACCGACCAGACCCTATGGTTCACACCTACTAACGTTTGAAAAACAGGAGATAAAAATCAGCAAACACGGGAAGAGAACATTGATTTCAATAGACAGTATTAAAGCCCCGGATTTCAAGGGTTCTTTAGAAATAACGATTTATAATGGCGTTCCTCTTTTTAATATTGCGGCCGTAGTTCAGACCCAAAAAGATGCTGCAGCAATTCTTTATGATGCCGGCTTGGCATCCAATAAGCCATGGCAAGGCATATCTTTTGTCGATACAACAAATATTTTACAAAAAACCAATACTTCGGAAAAGGCAGCGAGCAACAACGAGGCCGTAAATTTTAGAACAATCATTGGAAAAAACGGAAAGGGGGCACTTGCAGTGTTTCCCCCACCTCATCAATACTTCTATCCTTTAGACGAAGCTTTTAATTTAAAGTCGGTATGGCATGGTCGCAATTATAGGAATATGGTCAAAAACTACGGAATAGGAATTCGACATGACCCAAAAGGCGATGAACGTTATGTACCTTGGTTCAACGCACCACCCGGCACTTTACAACGATTGAATTTCTTTTGTTTCTTAGGAGCGGAAACACCGGAAAACCTGTTGGAGAAAGTCAAATCATTTACACATGATGACACCTATGTTCCCTTAAAAGGATTTAAGACCATGGCAAGCCATTTCCATAACGAATTTATCATGAACGTGGTATTGAACGATAAGCCAATACCCGAAAAACCCGAGTTCGTTGACGTTTTTAAACATATGGGGGTAGACATCGTGCATTTGGGAGAATTTCATTATACCGCTCATCCTAAAGGACCTGATAATCAACGCCTACAGGAACTCGACGCCCTGTTCAAGCAATGTGAGAGATTATCGGATGACCATTTTTTATTATTGCCTGGCGAAGAACCCAATGAATTCTTGGGAGGTCATTGGATGGCATTTTTTCCGAAACCTGTAAATTGGATCATGTCGAGAGAACCAGACAAACCCTTCGTCACTGAAGATGCGGTCTTTGGAAAAGTCTACCGAATTGGTAATGCGAGCGAAATGTTGGATTTATTGGAAATTGAAAATGGTTTGGCCTGGACAGCCCATCCACGCATCAAAGGTTCTACCGGATATCCCGACAGCTATAAAAATGAAGATTTTTTCAAATCTGACCGTTTTCTAGGTGGTGCTTGGAAACCAATGCCGGCAGATCTCTCGACCCCTAAACTGGGACTGCGCGTACTTGACCTTATGGACGACATGAATAACTGGGGGGCTAAAAAGAAAATAATCGCCGAGGCAGACCTATTTACCATAACCCAAGAAAATGAAATGTACGCCCATATGAATGTCAACTATTTGCAGTTGGACACATTACCGAGTTTCGAAAAAGGGTGGCAACCTGTCTTGAACGCGATGTCAAAGGGACGTTTTTTTTCAACAACGGGTGAAGTTTTAATTCCTTCCTTTAACGTAAACGGTAAACACTCTGGGGAAACCATTGTTTTGAACGAAACTGATAGTGCCCATGTTCAGATTAAAATCGACTGGACATTCCCCTTAAATTTTGTTGAAATAGTTTCGGGGGATGGCGAAAAAGTTTTTCGGGAAAAATTCGATTTGAACCATACCGAGGCATTTGGCTCAGAGGTCTTTCAGTTTAAAGTCACATTGCCAAACAGAAAATGGATGCGACTTGAAGTTTGGGATATTGCGGCCAACGGAGCCTTCACACAGACCGTCTATCTGGAAGAATGACATCATGTACGGTTATGGTAATCTATTCTTTTCTTGTTTTTAATTTTCGTGTAAAAAACTCACCTATGGCATAACCTTGCTCTTGGCCGTTAACTATGGCCGGCATATAATGAATGCCTCCGTAGAAACGACTGATAGCAGCTTCTTCGGCAGCGTTTAAAAACGAACTGAAATTTCGTATAGGCAGACCGAACTCTACCTCGGTATCATCAGCAAAGGCAAAATCATCTCCAAATAGTTTTGAAAGTACAATTGCGGCACCCGACGAAACCACACTATGCCCACTCGTATACTCAGGGAAGGGCGGTGTTTGTAAAACAGGCATCCAAGTCGGATCAATATATTGATTGATATATGTTTCTGGCCGTATTACGGAACTACGGTATTTTTCGTCCCAACAACTTATAAAACAATCGGCCAAGGTTACGGCAAGACAGGCGTAGGCTTCGGCCGACTGTACTGCTGAGGCATTGTTTTCCTTGCACGCAAGTGCCGTGATATTCATCCAATGTCCGTTCGGCGATATCTTTTTCGTTGCATACATTACATGTCCACGTATGTTCATCTCAAATGGGTTACAATCCCAGAATTTCGCTATTTCAATCTGCTCGCCATCTTTGAGGTTGACCTGATTGTAAACCGCCATAACATCCTTATAAAACACACTGGTTGAATCTGTGGCAAAGGGTGGGGGCATCAAAGGTTTGAACTGTTCTGCAGAATCAATCATAAAGGTTCGCAACTTGTTCCAGTGAGGTTCTATCGCCTTAATATAAGCAGGCGGAGTTGGTTTCCAAGAACCCTTGTCAAAACCGACACTATACTCAGGCAGTGACCTGGTTTCTTTGTACTTATCTTCCATAGCCCATAACAAAATATGCTCGGCAACTTGTTGGCCATAGGTTATAGAATTATCAAAAACACTTTGGGGCATGCCTTGATCTTTAAATTCTTGTTCAATTTTATCTTTAAAAACGTTAATTCTATCTTCAGAAATAACAAAAGATTTTGCTGTAGTCAGAATAGCATGTACGGCAGCCAAAGTAAGACTATATTCTTTGTTCTTATCCGGTTTCGGAACTGGATTTAACCCATGTAACTGGCCTGACAAGCTGATATATCGGTCATTTTCCTGTATCAAGGTTTCATAAGCAGCCACCGATATATATGCATACGTACGGCTTGTAACTGGCGGCGAATAGATATCATAAACCATAACATCAGTTACCTGTTTTATCGCCCTGTGCACATAGTCTGCACTTTCGGTATGGGTTTTCGAGTTTTTTGATGCCTTTTTGTTGGCAGTACATGCAGCAAAAAAAAGTATTCCGATAACTAATAAACGCTTCATAAAACCTCTCTTTTATTTCCGTTGTACTTCGTAATGGTTATTTGAAGCATACCTATTTCTATGGGCAACTTTCGGGATGATTGTGATAAATAGGTAGACCCGTAATAAAACTCCAAGTGCTTTTTGCTTCCGTTCTTGTACAAAACCTCAGCACTAAAATCGTCGCTTTCAAGATCGATCCATTTTGTCACATTTGATGCACGAATATCATTTTTACCAAAGACCAATACGTCGTCTTGGTTTTGGGTAGCAATCAAAATATCTTCCTTTTTGGCAGTATGTAATGTAGCCAATGCCTTCGCATCCCCATGCACAAAAAAACCGGTTTTAGACAAGGCCATTGCCGAGAAATGACCCTTGCCGTCTCCTTTTAAACCTAAACCCGAAAAAGCATCATGCCTACCGCTATAGGGATCCATTCCGTAATCGTTACCAACAAGCAACACATCAAGGTTACCGTCGCCATCAATATCGCTTGTTTTCATACCATAGATGGGAGCTTCTTGAGCAGCTAACGGTAATGGTGTCATTTCAAATTTACCTTTGCCTTTATTCTCGATATAAGAAGTTCGCATTTCGGTTGCCTGTAAAATTAGGGCACCATTTTTATCATCTTCTCCCCAAACATCATCTATATTCGCCAAACCGTAAGATTTATAGGTGGGAAATTTTTTCCGCATTTCAATAATTTGACTTACCATATCATCTCTTGAAGCAATGGGAAACGATTTACGTATGCCATCATCCCCTTTCATATAGCAAAATACCATGGGATCTATCGAACCGTTGTTATCGATATCTTTGGCCACAATTGTCATGGGCTCGATGGGGGTAGCAGTATAGTTCGTATTGAGCCCAAGGTTACCCGCCATAAAGTCGATATCGCCATCATTGTCAAAATCACCTGAAACCAAACTGTTCCACCATCCTTTTCGGTCTTCAATGCCCGAGTCGACCCTCTTAAATGCTGTTCCTGTATTTTCCAAGAAAATAATTGGCATCCATTCGCCCGTGAGCACCAAATCTGGCTTTCCGTCGGCATTAAAATCTGTCCATAATGCATCAGTGACCATACCTATATTTCTAAGATTTTTAGAATAGGTGTCGGTCACATCGATGAATTTACCACCTTCGTTTTTTAACAGAAAACTCTTTGGTGCCATTGGATATGCAGCCGAAACCACCCTTCCTCCCACAAACAGGTCAAGGTCGCCGTCACCATCGAAATCTGCAGCCTTGACACATGAACCGTTCGTTAAATCTTCAGGTAAAGGCGCACGAGCGAACTTTCCTTTTCCATTGTTCAAAAAGAATCGATTGTTACTTATTTTATGGTTCGCCGGAATTTCATAGCTTCCGCTGACCATGAATAAATCTAGGTCATGGTCATTATCGGCATCAAACAGCAATATGCCCATATCTTCATACAAAACATCTTCCTCTTGAAGAAACCTTGAAGAATCGACAGTAAAATTTGCATGGGCATCTTGCATAAAAAACACCCCCGGATTATCCGATGAGCCACCAATATAAAAATCTTCAAAACCGTTTCCGTCTATATCTCCTACAGCTATACCCGGCCCATATTGACTCAACTTATGGGGTAATGTACGCTGTATGGTATAGTCTACAAAATCGGTTTCCATAGGCTTGAACTGAATTCCGTAATCATTTGCCGCATGCTTCAACAAAGCCTTCGCATATCTATTTTTTGGCGCTACGTTTTCATCGACTGCATTGGAATGTGATAGTGTCAATGTACCACCTTGTGCATCTAGCTTTACCAATTTCTCTTGTTTTCCATCGGGCCATGTAACCAATAAAGAATCAATCTTTGTCGTTTCTCCCAAACCAATATGCAACCGATGATCATGGGTAGACAAATAACCCCGTATGGGGTAGTGTTCATAGAACTGTTGCGCTCCGTTTTTCGAATATAATCTCACAGTTGTACCGAGACCTTCGGTATTACCCTTGGTGCCTTTAAAATTGACCGTCAGATAATTTGCCTTTTTATTTAATGTGTTTTCATATACAAAAGCTACATCATTGATGTTGTTGATCAACACGTCAAGATCACCATCATTGTCTAAATCAGCATAAGCGCCACCATTGGAGAATGACAAATCACCAAAGCCCCATGTTTCCGTAGTATTTTCAAATTCAGCGCCATTTGTATTCTTAAAGGCATAGTTTGCCAATTTAACTACCGGAAGCGAATCGGTCATGGCCAATGTATAACTTTGAGCCCGCCCACTTTGACCATTACCATAAGCAATGTAATCAAGGTCGGTCACATCGCGGGGCAGCCCATTGGTGATTATCAGATCCCTATAGCCGTCATTATCAAAATCTGCGACTAAAGGGCACCAACTCCAGTCGGTCTGGTATATTCCCGCAGCAAATGCCAAGTCATCAAACACGGGGTGCCCTTTGGGAGTAGGCCCACTGTTCATTTGAAGCACATTTCGCACATATTGATGGTTATAGTTAAATTGTCTGTTATTTATATAATTGTAATATTCATTACCACTGAGCATCCTTTTTTTTCGCAGATTATTTTCCGGAAGCATTTCAAGCGATATCATATCTGCATAGCCATCATTATTGACATCTACCACATCGGTGCCCATAGCATTCCAAGCCGTGTGCTTGAAATATTCGTCCAAACGATTTGTAAATGTTCCGTTTTTATTGTTGATATAACAGAGGTCATTGGAGATAAAGTCATTGGATACATAAATATCAGGCCATCCATCTTGATTAATATCGGAAATAGCAGCAGCATGGCCCCATCCCTCTATGGTTATGCCTGCTTCTTTGGAAACATTTGTAAAAGTACCATTGCCGTTGTTACGGTAGAGGCGATCGGTGTTCTTTGCACTACCGTCAGAAAGTTTTGCTCTATAATGAATAGGGGTTCTGGGATCATAAATTTCGTTAGTGACCTGATAAAGATCAAGATCACCGTCAAGATCGTAGTCAAAAAAATAAGCCTGAGTGCTAAACCCGTCATCTGCTAGACCATAAGCTTTTGCCGATTCCTTAAATATGGGGATACCTTTTTTATTGGGCCCCTGATTGATATATAACAAATTTGTACGTCGTTGGGAATCATTTCTAAAAGATGCAGACACGTGAATATCGGGCCAACCGTCAGCATTGATATCGACCACGGACACCCCAGTCGCCCAATGCTTTTCACCACTGACCCCGGCGGTATCGGTAATATCGTTAAATTGTAAACCTCCCCTATTGAGATACAATTTATTGGATACCATATTGCCCGCAAAATAGACATCTAACAAACCGTCTTTATTAAAATCACCAACACCTACCCCACCACCATTATAAATATTCGCTTGGTTTAAAATGTTAAGCGTGTCACTTTCAAAAAGTTGATTATTAAAACCAATACCGGTATAAGCCGCTGGCAATCGCTTGAACAGTGTAGCATCTTTTTGTGCAGAAGCCATTAAAAAGCAACACAGTAACAATGTAACCTGACCTATTCGCATGGTATGACGCTGAATTTTCATCTTCCGATTTATTTGTGTGAAATATAGTTTACCTATTATTAAATATTCTCATTTTAATGTTACGCTACTCAAACCTAATATTTCTATTTTATCGGCGTACCCGACGGTTTTTGCAATGTTTGCGAAGTGGCAATAGGAATTCCTAAAACGGGCATATCATCGCTTGACCAGCTAATTTTTTGGGCCCTAGGCGAACGTTTATCGCTACAGCCATCAGTCGGGGTGTCATTGGCATGATACAAAATCCAATCTTCTGTTCCATCGGGACTTTTAAAAAAAGAGTTATGCCCCGTACCATAGACCTCATTTTCTTCCGATTGTTGAAAAATCGGATCTTTACCCTTGTTCCAAGATGCGGGATCCATAATATCACCGTCTTTGTGCATGGTAAGTATGCCCAGCGCATAAAAGGGTGTCCAACAGCCGCTAGCGGAATAGATAATATGAACTTTATTACCATGTGCCAACATTTGCGGTCCCTCATTGACATATACCGGGGCATCTGGGTTCCATACGTCAGGATACTCCCAATTTCTTTCCCAATCGTGTTCAGGGGTACTTAAAAGAACCCGATCGGAAGCAATGGTCCACGGATTTGACATTTCAGCAATATAGATGTTCTGGGTTTCTATTCCTCCGTTCTCCTTGGGATGCTCCCATCCAGACCATATAAAATAAAACGTGTCATTATATGAAAAAATACTACCATCAATAGCCCAATTGTCTTCCGGATCAGTTTTAATCTTAGATTTTATAATAAATTCTCCTTCAAAGGGATCAGCCGATGTATTTTCCAAAACGAACATCCGATGGTTTCGATTATCGCCATCATCGGCCGCAACATATATATACCAGTGACCGTTGATGTTATGAATTTCAGGTGCCCAAACCTCCTTGGAATGATCGCCTGTTGCAGGGGCTGTCCACACCACTTTCCTTTCCGCATTCCTTAAGTCGGTAATATCCGGGGTTCGCATCAACGAAATAGCCCCTGCATCTGACTTTATGTAATAGTAACTGCCTTCATGATAGATTGTCCAAGGGTCGGCGCCACTCGGCAACAATGGATTGTTAAAAGTATCGTCTACCGTATTCTCTGTATATACAGAATCTGGCTTTTGGGCTTTTTCTTCCTTACAACCCGACATCGTTAAAATGGCTATGGCCAATGCTAGAAGGTGTGTTCTAAAAGTGTATTGGGTCATACTAAAGTTCAGTTATATTTTTAGGAATTGCGCTCCGCATAAAGAAAATATCTTTTTGACTCTGCAGGGTTGTCTGCATGTGGTATCGACATAAATAGAGAATTGTCAAGCCTCCTTAGAATTGTTTGTGAGAAGAACTCCCATAACACAAGCGCGGGAGTTTATTCCAAAAAGCGAGATACCACATGAAAAATTGTGCTGGTATTTGTCATATTGAGCTATGCCTTCCACTAATTTTAAAAACTTATAATTAAACCAAATTTCAAATGAATAAATATTGGTTTGATTATCGACACCACTTTGTTTCATTTTCTCGTACAAATCGGTCAATTTCAAAATTATCAGGAGTTTATAGCGCCTTTGCACCGAATCGTATTATCTATGACACGAATTGTTGTGAATTTATCATTAACTTTTAACGATATTTGACCCCTTTGAAAACAACCGATATTACTTTGTTAATGGCACTTTTCTGCATGAATTTGTTATGCGGACAGGAATTTTATTTCGAACACTACAAGGTTGAAGATGGGTTGTCTCATAATACAATTTTAAGCTCGCTTCAGGATCAAAAGGGATTTTTGTGGTTTGGTACTAAAAACGGCCTAAACCGTTTTGACGGATACAACTTTAGGCTTTTTCAAAATGACCCTGACAATTCGACCAGCCTCCAAAGCAATTATATTGAATGCCTTCATGAATACAAAAATAAGGTCTGGGTCGGCACCGATAACGGATTGTACCACTACAACGATAGGTTCGAAAATTTTGATATTGTAAAAAACACAATCAATAAGAATATCACTGATATCGAGAACGATACCCATGGAAAGTTATGGTATATCGCCGACGGCACCTTGTATAATTATAATACCTCCAACGAAGCGGTTCAAAGTTTCCCCCGTGAAAACTTCTTCTATCCCACTGATATTGTAAAGACCGACAAGGGCGAGATATGGGTAGCTTCGACCAATTCCCTTTATCATTATACCATAGCGACAAATTCCTTTGAAAAATTCGCCTTAGATGTCTCGGCCGATTTCAAGCGCCCATTTATAATAAACAGATTATTCAATTTAGATAAACGAACCCTTCTATTGGGCACCCGAAACCACGGTGTCGTTGCATTTGATATTCTTACTAAACAAATAAAGACGATTGACCCACTCACCAAGGAAAACTTTTATGTAAGAAATTTTGTCGTACGAGAAAAAGATGAGCTTTGGGTTGCCACCGAATCTGGTCTTCATGTTTATAATTTAGCGACCAAGAAATACACCAATCTTAGAAAAAACTATGACGACCCCTATGCCCTATCCGACAATGCCGTATACTCACTAACTGTAGATAAGGAGGGCGGAATTTGGGCCGGCACCTATTTTGGAGGGTTAAATTACCACCCCAAACAATATTCCCCATTTACAAAGTTCTTTCCCATGTCTTCACAAAATTCAATTAATGGAAACGCGGTCAGGGAAATTCACGCCGATGACTACGGTAACATCTGGGTCGGTACAGAAGATGGTGGTTTAAACCAATATAATCCTGATACAGGTCTTTTTAAAAATTATACTTCAAAAGACAAAGACAAAAACGGAATCTTGACCCATTATAACATTCATGGTTTGCTGCCCAGAGGTGATAAAATTTGGGTCGGAATGTTTGAAAATGGTCTCGATATTCTTGACATAAAAACCAATAAGATTACAGAGCATTACAATATTGGTGAAGAAGGGGCCCTACGTAGCAATTTCGTATTCGCTATATACGAAACTAAAGCTAATGAAGTCTTTGCGGTTACCACTGCCGGAATACAAACCTATAACTCGAAAAGTAATCAGTTCGATAATTTTGAAGGTTTTCCCAACAATTTGGGGTATAGTTGTTTTTTTGAAGACAATGAAGGGGTGCTATGGGCTGGGTCATACTCGCAAGGTCTTTATTTTTATGACCCAAAAACAAAAGAGAAAGGCTCCTATACTTGGGATCACACAAAGAAAACGGGTATATCGAACAACCATATCAATGGCATTTTTCAAGACTCCAATAACACTATATGGATAACTACTGAAAACGGTTTAAATTCGTTTAATAAAGAAGAAAGGCGATTTAAAAAGTATACCACGAAGGATGGCTTTCCGACCAACGTTTTCTATGCTTTACTTGAAGATGACAAGGGTAATCTTTGGATATCGACTTCCAATGGTCTGGTAGAATTTAATTTAGCTACCGGGGAGAAAAAAATATACACAAAGGCAAATGGCCTATTGAGCGATCAGTTCAACTATACGGCCGCTTACAAAGACCCTAGCGGCAGAATGTACTTTGGTAGTGTTAGCGGAATGGTCAGTTTCAACCCTAAGGATTTTATCAAGAACACCTATGCCCCTCCCATTTATATTACAGGACTGCAAATCGACAATGAAGAGGTTGTCGTTGGCCAGACCAATTCTCCAATTGAAGAATCCATAACACTTTCCGACCATCTTGTTTTAAAGCCTTCACAAACTTCTTTTAGTCTCGATTTTGCCGCTCTCAGCTATACAGCTCCTGAAAACACCGAATACTGGTATAAAATGGAGGGTATTAACAATGACTGGATTTACCTAAATAAAAATCATAAAGTCTACTTTACCGAACTGGCTGCAGGCCACTACAACCTCACGGTCAAATCTTTAAACAGCAGCGGTGTATGGGGCAAAGAAACTTCTGGACTAAAAATCGAGGTGCTTCCGGTCTTCTGGAAAAGCAACATTGCCTTTGCTCTTTATGTTTGTTTTGCCGTTTTATCTATTTTCTTCGGCTTTAGGTATTATCACCGCTGGACAAAGTCGAAGAGCAACCAAAAAATAAAACAACTTAAGAATAGAAAAGAGAAAGAAATCTATCAGGCCAAGATTGAGTTCTTCACCAATGTTTCACATGAAATTCGAACGCCATTGACTTTGATAAAAAGCCCTTTGGAAAAAATACTTAAAACTGTAGACCATGACCCCAAATTGAAAGAAAATCTTTCGATTATGGAAAAAAACACCTCTCGGCTTTTAGATTTGGTCAATCAACTGCTTGATTTCAGAAAAACAGAATTAGAGACTGTCAACCTCACTTTTGTCGAAGTGAATATTTCAGAACTACTTCGCAAGACGCAAACACGCTTTAGTCCGGCAATCAAGGAAAGAAATATAGATTTCGTGATGAATTTGGAGCCCGATGACATCTATGCCTATGTAGATACCGAAGCCACGAAGAAAATACTGAGCAATCTTTTTAACAATGCCATAAAATACGCCAAAAGTCAAGTTATTGTTTCATTGAATTGTAGCGATGAAAATTTAGAATTGACGGTTAAAAATGATGGAAAACTTATTCCGTCTCATCTAAAGGATAAAATATTCGAGCCTTTTTATAGAGTGCCGGGAAATGAAAATCAAAATCAATCAGGTACGGGAATCGGTCTTTCCCTGGCCCACTCGCTTACAGAGCTTCATAAAGGCAGCTTAAAGCTTGATACTAGTGACAGCACATTGAATTGTTTTGTATTACACCTCCCCATTCATCAAGAAAAAGAGTTTAAATTATACAATTCTAAAGTTGATGAAACTTCAAAAATTGACGGGGTTTCAAAAATTTCTGAAATTGAGAGTTACAAACCTACCGTACTACTGGTCGAAGACAATATCGACTTACTTGATTTTGTCGCCAAAGACCTCATTGACAACTATTTGGTCATAAAAGCGACCAACGCTGAAAAAGCGCTTGAAATGGTTCAACAAGAGAATATTCAATTAATAGTCAGTGATGTAATGATGCCAGGAATGGATGGCTTTATGTTGTGCGAAAAAATAAAGACCAATATCGAATCAAGCCATATACCAGTAGTACTGTTGACTTCAAAAAGCGCTCTTAACGCCAAAATAGAAGGACTCGAGTCAGGGGCCGATGCCTATATCGAGAAGCCCTTTTCTATGGAACATTTGAAAGTACAGATCGCTAACCTCATCGAGAACAGGAAACATATAATGCACTATTATACTAGTTCACCCCTAGCCCATATTAGAAGTATCGCCCATACCGAAATCGATGAGACCTTCATAAAAAAGCTAGATGAAGTTATTATTGCACACATATCTGACGCTGATCTCAATGTCGAAACCTTGGCAGAAATAATGCATATGAGCCGTTCTACCCTATATAGAAAGATTAAGGAGATGTCAAACCTGAGTCCGAACGAACTGATTAATGTCGCCCGACTTAAAAAGGCGGCAGAATTGTTACGAAGTGGTAAGCATAGAATTTTTGAAGTTGCAGAAATCGTGGGATATAATTCACCCACCAGTTTTGGTAGAAATTTTCAAAAGCAATTTGAGATGACTCCTTCGGAATATATGGCTCAACGCGATATTTAACCGAACGGAACTACATTCAAAAAAACAGGTTTTAGGAGAGTTTCAGACTTGTTAATTGTAATAAAGAACAGTCAATAATTTAGTTTAGTTTGGTGTTGGATAGGCCTTATAATCCCGTGCCAATTTCTCCCATTCTTTAGACATCTCGGCGACAACTTCTTGATGATCCTTGGCCACATCATGTATTTCAGTTCTATCGCTTGAAATATTATAAAGTTCCCACGGACTTTTACTATCGAGTTTAACGAGTTTCCAATCGCCCTTTCTTAATGCATTGGATCCAAAATGTTCCCAAAAGAAGGTTTCTTGGGTTCCAGAATTGGCAGTTCCTTTTAAAATGGGTAAAAAACTTCTTCCTACGGTAGGTGTAATTTCATTGCCCTTATATCGCTTCGGGTATTCCGCCCCTGAAATAGCGACACAAGTTGCCATAATATCGGTAACATGTGCGGGAAGCTCCCGAACAGCCCCTTTAGCTTTTAACCCCTCAGGCCAAAAGGCAATAAACGGTGTATTTATTCCCCCTTCGTAAACTCGAGCTTTCCAATACCGAAAGGGGGTATTAACGGTATGCGCCCATTTTGGGCCGATGCCTGAAAGAACGTTCTGCGGACCCGGCAAACTATCTTTATTGACCGGAAAATTAACGGTTCTGCCATCTCGAGTGCTTCCTGCCCTGTCAAATCCAGGTCCGTATTTCGAAGGTCTTTCTGAACTTGCACCATTATCGGAAAGAAACAGAATCATCGTATTGTTCAACTCTCCCGTAGCTTCCAACTTATCTAAAAGTTTCCCTACCGATTGATCCAATAAATCGACCATGGCGGCATGCACCGCCATTGCCCGCACATCCCAAGCTTTATCCATATTCCCTTCCCAGTTCTCCTCTGGAAACATAAAAGCCGGCAACCTGCTTTCTTTCGTAATGATACCTTGGGCAATCAATTTTTCATACCTTTTCTTTCGTATAGCCTCCCACCCATTCTCATATACTTTTATGTACTTCTTAATAGTCTCTTCAGGGGCTTGAAGTGGCCAATGCGGAGCGCAATGCGCCACATACAGAAAAAAAGGATTCTTATTCCCTGAAAACTGCTCAACATAAGCCACCGCAGAATCTCCTATGGCGTTGGTATGGTAATAGTCTTTGGGCACTTCTTTTACTTCTTCGGTACCATTTACCAAGCTAAAAGGGTCAAAATAATCGACCACACCCCAAATATTCCCATAATATTTATCAAAGCCTCGAGAAGTGGGATATGAAGCTATATCTGAAAAGGGACCATTGCTTTTTTGATGGGCCAGCCATTTCAGTTGTTTTTCACCACCCAGATCAACGGTTTCAGAAACATGCCACTTGCCTACCATTCCCGTTTGGTAGCCGGCATCTTTCAGTACTTCCGCAATTGTAACCGTATTGGGTTGTAGACTACCACGATATCCCGGAAGTCCGGCATCCATGGTCATTCGGCCGAGTCCTGCCTGATGCGGATAGAGTCCTGTTAGCAATGAAGCCCTGGTCGGACAACAACGTGAGGTATTATAAAATGCGTTTGACCGAACACCATTTGCCGCCAATCGGTCCAAGTTAGGGGTGTCTATTTCCCCACCATAGCAGCCTAAATCGGAAAAACCCAAATCATCTGCCATGATTAGTATGATGTTGGGTTTATCTGAAAAGGAATTGTCTATCGAAGCATCGGGCTTATTTGTTTTCGATTTGCAACCTATAGAAAAGATTCCTATGGCAATAGCTAGTAGCGCAGCAATATGAAAAGTGGGTTTTGTATTCATGTGGACTAAACTTAATAAGTTTTTGGTCAAGCATCTAAGAAAAGGATAATATCTGTAACATCATATCCATTTCGTGTCAATATACCTGCAGTATCATTCACCCCTTTAAATTGAAGCCATTTTGATTTTTAAATTAACACTTCAGTATATTAAGTGATTGCAATGGAATACAGCGCGAGGAAAGTTTCCTATAAATCATACTCTTGTTACCCACAGTACCTCATAAAGTTGGGAAAGATGTAGCACATCAAAATTAAATTTCTAATTTTAGAACACTATGCAGTGTCAACAAAATAATTCCAAAATCCATTGATGAAATGAAAATTAATTTTCTGAAGGAATTAAAAGAGCGGTCCCATAAAGCGAATAGTAGCAAAATTATATTCCAATTATTTCGTGCTATGCCCTTCGTACTCCTCGTGACTTCCATGGCTTGCAAATCTCCCGCTAACAAAACACAAGTGCTTTTTGATGGTAAAACTTTTACGGGCTGGGAGGGCGATACCCTAAATACATGGCGAATAGAAGATGGACTGCTCATCGGGGGGTCGCTTGAGCAAACTGTACCCCACAACGATTTTTTGTGTACTGATCGTAAATTCTCCAATTTTATCTTGAAACTGAAAATTAAATTAACAGGGGACGAAGGGTTTATCAATTCAGGAGTTCAATTTCGAAGTGTGCGTATGGCGGACCCTGATTATGAAATGATCGGCTATCAAGCGGATTGGGGTGAAGACTATTGGGCGAGTCTATATGATGAGTCGCGTAGAAAGAAAACTATGGCAGCACCCGACTCCTTGCAGGTTCTTCAATGGATAAAAAAAGGCGATTGGAACGATTACGAAATACATGCAGAAAATCGTAGAATCAGATTATACATCAATGGACATGAAACTGTAGACTATACCGAAGAAGATTTAAACATACCCCAAACGGGTCTTATAGGGCTTCAGATTCACGGCGGAGGTAAGGCAGAAGTGGCCTTTAAAGACATAACCATCGAAGAACTAAAATAAAAATATAAGGTCTCTTAGGTAACAAACCGAAAAACTTCAAAACAACACCCATGTTAAAAGGCCGTTTGCGTATTGCTGTTATCCCACTACTATTATTCTTGTTGTCAATAGGCTGTCGACAGGATAAAAAAGGAGATACCGTCGAAAATCAAGTGCGTGATTCTACAATAATCGATCGCGAATATACCCTTGAGGCAAGTATGCTAGGATACTTTGCAAAAGATGGTACAAGAAACCCCACATTACGTGCAAATAAGGGTGATCGTATTCGTATCACGATTATCAATGGTGAAACCATGACCCACGATATTGCCATGGAAAAGACCGGTATTAAAAGTGGCACTCTGCTTGAGAAGGGTTCCACTACGAATATCACCTTTTGGGCGGAGAGCGATGACACATATTATTGTACTGTTCCCGGACACCGTGCCGCAGGAATGGTCGGAAAGTTTCAAATTGTTGAGGGTGACCTCTCCCCTCCCGTAATTGCAGGAATCGTACCTATGAAAAATGGAAAACCTTTAAATGTAGGGTTTGAAAGAGGAAACCTCAGCGATTGGAAGGCGGAAGGCGAGGCCTTTAAAAATCCGCTCTTTAATAGGCCCTCTCCCGTTCATGAGGAAAACACCCCAGTAGCATTTGATGGCGATTTCTTTCTGAGCAGTGGGGGAACAAAAAATTATAAACTGAAAGGAACACTTACTTCGGTGCCTTTTGAGGTTACCTACCCTTTTGCGTCTTTTAGGGTTTCTGGTGGCGCTTTGGCCGATACTCGGGTAGAGATCGTTGAAGCCGAAACAAACGAAGTCATTTTTAAATCATCAGGTCAAGGTCGCGCGACGATGCAACCTGTAGTGGTCGATTTGAATGATTATCTGAAAAAAAATATCTTTATCCGCATTATCGACAATGAGAGCGGCACTTCCCCTATCCCGTATATCCGTGACGATATTTGGGCACATATCAGTTTTGACGATTTTCTGTTTTACCCGACCCGTCCCAGTTTCCCCAATGAACTCTTTCAAAAAGATATCATCGTAATGCCTCCCTTGGACCCCATAGTAAACTCGGGACTATCGGGTAAAGAAGCTGCAAAAGCCATGACACTTCCAGACGGATTCAAAGTTACCTTGGCGGCATCCGAACCCGATGTGGTTCGTCCAATCAGTTTTACCCTCGATGCCCGTGGCAGATTATGGGTCGTTGAAGGTCATACCTATCCCGTTCCAGCAGCAGAAGGAAAAGGCAAAGATCGGATCTTAATATTTGAAGACACCAATGGTGATGGCACTTTGGACAAAAGAAAAGTGTTTATGGAAGGTCTGAACATGGCCAGCGGCATTGAAGTGGGTATGGGAGGTGTGTGGATAGGTGCCGCTCCCTATCTTTTGTTCATCCCTATCGACAAGACCAATGACAAACCTGCGGGGCCTCCAAAAATATTGCTCGATGGTTGGGGACTCGACGACACTCATGAAGTACTCAATAACCTACGCTGGGGGCCCGATGGATGGTTTTATGGCGTACACGGCATATTTACTCATTCCAATGTAGGTAAACCCGGAGCCACGGACGACCAACGGACAAAGTTGAATGGCGCGGTATGGCGCTACCATCCAACACGACATGAATTCGAAGTATTCTCAGAAGGAACGAGCAATCCATGGGGGATTGATTTCAACGACCATGGCCACCCCTTTATTACGGTCTGTGTTATTCCGCATATGTACCATGTAATTCAAGGCGCCAGATACCAACGTCAAGCCGGGCAACATTTCAATCCATATACCTACGACGATATTAAAACCATTGGCGACCACGTACATTATTTGGGCGACCGCGGGCCGCATGCCGGCAATTTTAGATCAGCGGCTGCTGGTGGAGGCCATGCCCATGCCGGAGCGATGATCTATTTAGGCGGAAATTCCTGGCCCGAAGAATATCACAATACCGTCTTTATGAACAATATCAACGGATCGATATTGAACAATGATTTATTGACACGATCGGGTTCAGGATATGTAGCTTCCCACAAAAAGGATTTTTTAAAAATGAACGACTCATGGTCACAATGGCTGAATTTTAAATATGACGCCAGCGGTTCGGTTTTTGCCATAGACTGGTACGACCAAAACCAATGCCACAGTCCGAACCCCGATGTACACGATAAAACATTGGGCCGTATTTTTAAAATTTCACATGAAAACGACAAATGGGTACAAGTTGACCTGAACAAAGCCTCCGACAGTGAACTGGTCAACTATCAATTGCATGAAAACGAGTGGTACGTACGACAGGCCCGTACTATTCTTCAAGAGCGTGGCGGAAACCCTGAAACACACCGAGCCCTGAAAAAAATGCTGGCCGACCATCCTGATATAACACGAAAACTAAGGGCGCTATGGACGCTTCATGTTACCGACGGACTTTCAGAAGTCGAATTACGCGACCTGCTCAATCATTCCGACGAATACATACGAAGCTGGGCCATTCAATTGCTTACGGAAAACAAAAAGGTTGCTCCCGAAACACACGATGTTTTTATCACAATGGCAGAAAATGACGATTCGGCTTTGGTCCGGCTCTATTTGACTTCCGGGTTGTTGCGTTTGGCTCCAGAACACCGATGGGATGTTCTAGAAGGGTTGCTTCAAAGGCCGGAAGATAGTGGTGACCATAACCTGCCTTTGATGCTCTGGTATGCGGCGGAACCATTGGCGGCCGTTGATGCACAACGCCTTTTACAAATGGCCGAGAATACCCAAATGCCCAAGTTCCTTAACTATTCCATCAGAAGAATTGGGGCAATTGATACCCCTGCTTCCAAGAAAGTATTGCAAGATCGGCGCGAACGTTACGGTAAAAAGGGCTCCGAAGGATTGATATATCAGAAGATGATAGATTCCATTTTAAAAAAATAGCAATTCCTAAAAAACAAATACGATGAAAACGGGTTTTGGCATACTGAATATTATTGGACTACTTTTTATAGGGCTACAAATGGTTTGCGCACAATCAAAAACTACAGCTGATTTTAAAAAAACCATACTGACCCGTGATTTCATTTCTGAGGGTGTGGCCGTGGCCGATTTAAACAAGGATGGGAAATTGGACATTGTCGCTGGCTATTATTGGTTCGAGGCCCCCTCTTGGAAACGGCATGAAATGGCTCCGTCACGCACATTCGATCCCTATAAGGAATACAGCGAATCTTTCCTGAATTTAGGCATGGATGTAAATTTAGATGGATGGGACGATGTTGTCATTATCGACTATCCGGGCAAACCAGGATTTTGGTTTGAAAACCCTAAAAATAAGGAAGGTGTATGGCAAAAACATATTATTGCAGATTCCATGGGAATCTCGAACGAATCACCAGGTTTTATCGACATTGATGGGGACGGCAGACTCGATATTCTCTGCGGTGATGTAGCCAAAAAACAAATCGTCTGGTTACAGGCACCTTTGCGCGCTGGAGAAACCGAATGGAAGCGTTTTGCACTCAGTACCGAAAATGTACCTGGAACAGAGCAGTATTCCCATGGTATCGGGTATGGCGATGTAAATAACGATGGTATTGAAGATGTAGTCGTTACCGAAGGATGGTTTGAAGGTAAAAAAGATAAAAAATCAGGAGATTGGAAATTTAATTCTGCCAATCTAGGAGAACCCTGTTCGCATATGCAAGTACTTGATGTGAATGGTGACGGTATCAAAGATGTTGTAAGCGCTTCTGCCCACAAACTAGGTGTATGGTGGCACGAACAAGACGAAAACAACAATTTCAGTACCCATCTAATCAGTACCACAACAGCGCAGACCCATGCTTCGATAATGGCCGATTTAAATAATGACGGACGCAAGGATTATATAACCGGAAAGCGATTTCTTGCCCATAACGGCAATGATGCCGGTGATGCCGAAACCCCGTACTTATTCTGGATAGCATTTACACCAGAAAACGCTCCATATTTTAAAGAACACTTAATCGATTCTGATTCTGGTGCGGGACTCAATATTGCCGTGCATGATATGAACAGAGACGATAAACCTGATATTGTAATCGCGAATAAAAATGGGGTTTTTCTTTTTGAGAATAGGATAAAAAACTGAAAACCGTTATATCTTCCTCGGGGAAACAATAAAGAAATTGGCACGATTCGGACTATCGGGAATACCCATCTATCAAGGTTTTACCGAATATCCCTGCTGCCGATATTTTTCTAACGTTGTTTCCATTTCTTTTATAACATCGGGATGCTTCCCATAAACATTGTTCTTTTGCGCTGCATCCTTTCGCATATTGAACAATAGCGCAGGCGTTTCAAAATCTTCAAATCCTCGCATTTTTTTGAAGGAGTCGGGCATTTTGGTATGTTCACCTGAAGGTTTGTTCAAGTACAGCCACTGTCCTTTTCGGAGTCCCCATACATTGTCAAAGGTATTGTGTACTGTTGCTTCGCGAAGAGGCGAGTTATATTTTTTGCCCTTCAAAAGCGGCAAAAGGTTATAGCTGTCGGGCGCCGCATTGTTAGGCAATTCGGTATTCGTAATGGCCGCAACAGTTGCCATAATATCTACTTGGGAAATAACTTCTTCAGAAACGGTTCCCGCCTTAATCTTGCTTGGCCATTTGATGATAAAAGGTACATGATGGCCGCCTTCCCAAACATCACGTTTCAAACCCCTGAAATCGCCCATACTAAAATGACCGTATTTTTCTGCCCGTTCGAAAGCATATTTTTCAGGACCATTATCCGCTGTAAAAATAACAATGGTATTTTCTTCCAGTCCCTTTTCTTTTAAGGCTTTCATTACCTGACCGGCTACCCAATCGGTCTGGTATACAAAATCGCCGTACGGACCTGCTTCAGACTTGCCAATGAATTCTTCATTCGGAATAATCGGGGCATGTGGAGAGGGCAAGGCAAAATAGAGAAAGAAAGGTTTGTCCGTTTCTTGTTGCTTGATATATTCCACCGTTTTTTCGGTTAGGGTCGGAAGTACCTTATAGGGGTTCCAACCTTCGACCTTGGGTCCTGGCCGAAATTCCCATTCCCCTTCATTGATGTCAAAACCTACATTGTGGACATCCATCACCGCATTCGGCAACTCGACAAATCCGTCGTTTTCCATCCATGCATACGGAGGGAAATTTATGGTACCATCCCCGAAATAATAATCGAAGCCCCTGTCCAACGGTCCACCAGTAATAGGTTGGCTCCAATCGACATCTTCTGGTTTATAAAATTTGCGCATTCTATTCCATTGGAATACTTCGCCTGTAGGTTCGTTTTTGAAATTCCAGTTCCAACCCAAATGCCATTTTCCGATACTTGCGGTTTTGTATCCATTATTTCTTAACACTTCTGGAAGGGTAACATCCGATTCATCGAAAAAAGGTTCGCCAAAAGAAGTTACTATGCCGTGCTGTCTGCGCCAGTGATAAGTACCTGTAAGCAATGCATATCTACTGGGTGAACAAATACCCGAAGAGCTATGTGCATCGGTAAAGCGCATGCCTTCAGAAGCCAATCGATTGAGATTTGGCGTCGGTATTTTGGAAGCATCGTTCTGACATTGCAGGTCGCCGTACCCCATATCATCTGCATAAATAATAACGATATTGGGTTGTTGTGCATAAACTTGGACCAGTGGTGCCGCCAACATTGCCAATGTCAGCAAAAAGTATCTCGCAATAATAATCTTCATATTGTTGTTCTAAAAGAGGTGGTCAAAATACTATAAATATGGCAGTGGAGCGTACCATCAACTGAAATAGTTTCGCATGAAAACGAAAAAACCAGTTTAGAAATGGGGCATCATGGGTTCACCCGAACTGTCTATAGGGTACAACGCATCTTCCTTTTTTAATTGCGCCTTCATCAACTTAACCATTTGTTTTAATTTGACAGGATCATCACTTGCCAAATTACTCTGTTCATAAGGATCTTTGGAAAGATTGAATAGTTCATACTTTACCTTTTCTACATTCATGTCAGGGTAATAGTGGTACACCAATTTCCAATCGCCATTGCGGTAACTCGTAAAATAACTGCTTCTGTGTGAATGTGGAAAATGCATCAAGAACATTTCAGGATTCTTTTGGTTGCTGTTCCCTTTTAAATTCTCTCCTAAAGAAACACCATCTACGATATGTCTTTTAGGAGTTTCAATACTTAGCATATCTAAAATAGTAGGATAAATATCCATAATGGTTCCCATTTGATGTTGCACGAAATTCTGTGCAATCGGCAGTTTTTTCTGCCAAATATTGTTCGCTTCGGGTTTGGCCCATGCCGCAATAAAGGGTACGCGCATGCCGCCCTCATAATGGGTACCTTTCTTGCCGCGCAAGGGGGCCGAGCTCCCTACTTGATACATATCACCTATTGGGGCGTCTGAACCGTTATCTCCAACAAAGAACACCAACGTATTCTCGGCAATTCCCAATTCATCTAAAACATCTAAAAGGTCTCCCAAAGATTTATCCATACCTTCAACAAGTGCCGCAAATCGCTGCGCCTTATCACCATATTCCCCTGAAGTGTAATTTTCAATGAACCGAGGGTCGGTCATGAATGGAGCATGTAACGCATAGTGCGACATTTCGAGAAAAAATGGTTCCTTACTCGCGGCGGCTTTCTTAATTTCCTCTTTTGCCTCAAGGGTTAAAGCTTCGGTAAGAAATGTTTCGGTGTTATGGTATTTCTCTAAATTCGGAACCTGAAAATCTAGAACCCCGGGTTTCGTAACTGTTCTTTTGTAATCATCCATCCCCAAATAGCTTCCTGGCTGCCCCCAAGATCCGCCTCCAATATTCACATCGAAACCAAGGTTTAACGGGTTCTCCCCTTCGGAACCCAAAGGACCAAAATGGGCTTTACCCAAAAAGATAGTTCGATAACCATCGGCCTTTAAAACTTTGGGCAATGTGGCATTATCCGAAGCTTTTAATCCTTTCCAATTCCAATCCATCGGACCAAACTCCCCCCTATTATTTTCACTGGGCCTAATCCATTGGGTCGTTCTATGCCGTGCCGCATTCTGACCGGTCAAAAGACTGGCACGCGAAGGTGAACATACGCTCTGCGCATAAAATGTAGAAAACCGTGTACCCAGCTTCGCTAAGCGCTCCATATTCGGTGTGCGGTACCAATCGTTAAGGGGATACCTTTTCGGATTTCCCGCTGTGTCGGTCAAAAAAGGCACAGAAGTATCCATCAACCCCATATCATCGACCAAAAAAAGTAGCACATTAGGTTTTTCCTGGGCAGCACCCAGCATGGGCATGATTAACAGGGTTATAAAACATAATGGGAAGCAAATCGCTTTTGTTTTCATCTAGTGTAATTATAAATTTAAGTCCGATCCTTGTAATGCAGTGTCATAATCCCAAAAACAATACCGACTGCACCGCTCATTATTACAAAGCTATAAATTCTGGGTTTTCTTCAGTAGGTATCGGGGCATCGGTACGTACACGCCATTCTTGCAACATATCGAATAATTCTTTGGCCTTCTCCGGTTCAGTATCCACAAGATTGTGCTGCTCGCCCAAATCGTCTTCCAGATTGTAAAGTTCCAAAGCATCATCTTCAAAATAATGGTGCAGTTTCCATTTACCATAGCGCATCACGGAACCGGGCCGTGTTCTAAATTTTGAATCACGATTCTCATTTTTATCGGTAATTGCCTGCAAATAAATCGGAAAGTGCCAAAACAAAGGTCGATCGTCCCATTCTTTATCTTTCACTAATATTGGTAATAGACTTTGCCCATCACTTTCTTCTTCCGGCATTTCGATTCCTGCCACTTCCAAAAGGGTCGGAAAAATATCTAAATTGGATATTGGGGTTTCATTTTTTTGGCTTCCTACTATTTTTCCATCCCAAACAAAAAAGAAAGGAACCCGAATACCGCCTTCGTAATAGCTCCCTTTACCTGCTCGAAGAGGGTGCTGGTTGCTGACAGCAAAAAGCCCTCCATTGTCTGAAGTAAAGACGATAAAGGTGTTTTTTAACTTATCGGTTTCTTCCAAGGCCTTGATCAACCTCCCGATATTATCATCAAGATTCTCTATCATCGTTGCATAGTTTACATTGCTTTGGCCAGAAGAAACCTTTTTTTCCTTATATTTTTCGATTAACGACGGTACCGGTTGAATCGGGGTATGTACGGCATATGGAGAATAGTTGATAAAAAATGGAGCTTCTGTATTGCTAATAAAATCAATCGCACCGTTCATGACCACATCGGTAAGCCGCTCGCCCTTGGCCGCTTTTAAAGCTACATTTTTATATGGAGGGTAATAACTGGATGGATGCCCGGCATGGCTGCCACCAATATTGACGTCAAAGCCCTTTTCTAACGGGTTATCTGTAATATGCCATTTTCCGGCGTGACAGGTGGCATAGCCGTTCGACTTAAATAGTTGCGGCAGTATTGAAAAATTATCGGGTAGAATTGTGGTATTCGCAATCGGAATAAGTTTTCTATCCTTAGATTTCCCGCGGTCGGAGTTTCCGACCGTAAAAATACCATGCCGCTGTGTCCACTTTCCGGTCATTAAACTGGCCCTACTTGGGGCGCAGTTTGCCGCCGAGGCGTACCCATTTACAAACCACATTCCCTTTTTTGAAAGGGCATCGATATTAGGCGTTTCATAAAAGGGAGCTTCGGCAAAGGAGACATCCTTCCAACCCATATCATCGATATTGATGATGAGAACATTCGGTTTTGCCGAAACAACCTCCATTTTTTGATTGCTCTCTTTGCAGGCAAACAAAAATAGACCTAGGATGAGTACGATAAAGGAACGTTGTAGTTTTTGCATTATAATCTAATTTGATGGTAGTTTAGTATTCTTTGAGATTCAGTATCGTTTTTTACGGTTGTTTTATCATACCGAAAAATCGACTTTGATAATCTTTTTATTCTGTTCTTTCGCCTTAACATTTTTATAGGTTCGCTTTACTTCCCTATCGGTTTCCTCAACCACAATGGTATACTTACCCAGCGCAAATACCTTTGGTTTAAAACTACGGCTTGATAACCGAAGACAATAAACCAAAGTAGTAGTAGCATCGTAAATCGACACCACAGGTGACGACCCGTCAATTATTTGTAATTCGGGCAATTGGGCAACAGCCTTTCGGGCATAATTATCTTCTTGCCTTATGGTAATCGGCCAACCGGCATTTTGAACGGATTCCCCTTGTGAGGGATCGACAAATCGTGACCAACAATCGGTTTTAATTGTTCTGTCGATTTTGTTGAAAGTTACCATACCATAGCCCGTTGCCCTATTGTGTATTATTTCGGGCTCAAATCCGGTCTTATAAGGATTGGCAACAGCTTTAACGGTCATTTTATTACCGAATCCATCAACGTGGTCTCCTGTATAAGCAGGATTTTGATAAGTATGCCCGGCGCTATTTACCGAGGGCCAAAACCTTCTAGGCCAAATATTATTAAGTGCAGGACCAGCAAAGGCATAACCGCTATCACCATGTTCCTCAACGCCATATTGAATAAAACTTCCCAGATGTTGGTCGCCCGCAATATGAAAGGCAAAACATTTCCGTATCGTTGCTACCGCCTCATCACGCTTATTCGCAGGCCATCCATTTGAATCCATATCTGCCGTTGGCTTATCTCCAGATACATATTCACCTTTTTGTGGAATATATAATGAAGGGACCACTTCATCTGTTTGAGCCTCCTTGGGAAGTGTCGCTACCGTCGCAAAATTGGTTTGTGAGAGCACTACCTTCATTTGTGCACCATGGTTCCAATCTTCCACCCAATGTTCCAAAAATTTCTGTTGTCGCTCACCGAGGAGCTCGGCCTTTAAATTTTTGTGTTTTTTTATGTCAAAATCAGGATTTTTTATAAAACCGTTCCATACATCGGCTTCCTCGGGGAGTACATGTTTTGGTGCCGATTTAAACTTTCTATCCTCTAAAATAGCAAAACTGACCCCCCCATAGTTCCATTGGGTATAGTATACCCCTATACCTTGTTTTACAGGAGTAGCATCGAAGGGATCCGGTAAATGACTGGTTTGCGTGAACTGTACCATATTGACCCAATCGGCCGCCATTTTGTATCCACCGGAGTCTTGTGCTGGAGCACCATATCCTTTACTTGTATCGGCTTTTTTGCCCTGTTCCCCCCAGACGTTGCCGTGATATACGTCATGGTCATCAGGGATTATTGCACAGGGGCGGTGTCTAAAAATATCGCGATACGACCATCCGAACATAAACCACTTCCGCAAATAATCAAGGCAGGTTTTATCAAAATCACCGCTGTACATCGCACCAAAACCGCCTGTACCTTCATAGAACTGATCGCCTAAAAAGAGTACAATATCAGGGTCGAGCTTCCTGGTATTCAATAGAATATCGTTGTCGGGAAAACCAAAGTGAAAGTTACAACTGAATACAGCTGTTTTCACCTGATCACTGGCCATGGGTTCTTTGGCTATAGTTCCATGGTAATCATATGATTCTATTCTATTCCTTAATGGAATTTTTATTTGAATTCGATATGGTACTTCATCGTCTTTCGTAAAATTGTCGACCGAGAAATTTACAGCCCTACCACAATGTTCGACTTGGGCAGTAGCCAACGTTTTCCATGTGCTCCCTTCCATAATTTGCAAAGCTACGGCATGACCCATGATAGCCTCTATGGGAGCCATTTGGGCAGTCAATTTCAATTTTCGGTTGTTCACCGTATATTGTGCAAAGCAAATAGGTCCAAAAGATTGGGCTTTGTTCAATCGAAGTTCTTCGGAAGTAATGGTCCAATCGCCAAAGGTTGCCGATGGGGACAAATCTTCAGCATTCTTTTTCTTTTGCGGACAATGGGCTACCAAAGCAAAATTACCCGCCAGGTCGATGGAAGGCGTACTGATTGCTTCACTTTCGAAGTAAACCTGGTCCGTTCCGGCAGCCGTAATCCATATCTTGAGGGAATAGATATCTCCATCGGGATTTGCCTCTACCAATAATCCGAACTTTTCAGGGGGCGAGTTCAATCCCGTTTCTAAAATGGTCTCCCCCACTTGAAGAGTGCCATTCGGTTTCAAGCCGATATCAAACCCTTTACCAAAGACCGCCGCCGATCGATAATCCTCAAAAGGGCCTTTTGCTCCAAAACGAATACCGAGACAACCTTCATCGAGGTTCGCAAATTTTTTATTTAAAATTTCAATGGCTACAGAAGTGGTAAATGCAATGTTCTGTTCCGGCTTTTGTACGGTTAACAAATGTAGGTTTCTATTGGCCGCAGATATATCACAAGTAACCTTCCCTTCTTTAAGCAGCCAATCTTGTAATCTATTTCCCCAATATTCAGGACCTACCCATTTCATATCTGGCCAGTTTTGCCAATCGCTCTTAAAACTGAGCCCCTTGGAAAATGGCCATACTTGAAATTTACTGTTGGTCAAAATGGAGGGCGAAACACAGGGCACGATAGCACCTAATGCCATTTTTTTGAGGGAATCTCTTCTTTTCATGGTCATAAATTTAACCCAAAAAAAGCGCAAGAGCCAATAACCTATAAAATAACGGTCGAAATAATACGACGCCCTTTCAACGGCAATTCAACACGAAACAATAGGATAGTAACAACATATAAAGGCTAACAAACAGATTTTCAAATCTAAACAAACTTCAAGAAGCACCTAGTGTATGGTTATTGTACGGAAGATATCACCCACTGAAGGGCTTTTAATTTTTATGGTGATATCTTTAATCAAACCGACTCTCAGTGAAAATACTTTATTATATTTGCCACACTTTTTATGTCAGCCCACGTGGTGAAATTGGTAGACACGCTACCTTGAGGGGGTAGTGTTCGCAAGGACGTGCTAGTTCGAATCTAGTCGTGGGCACTTAGCCTCCTAAAAAATAGGAGGCTTTTTTATGCTTTATAATCCGATCATTGCAAAGTCTAATCAATCACTTTTTATTTTTACTCTTCAGGTTACCAAAATACATCGGTTTTTACTTCCGGTACAATAACAATCTGATTGACATTATTTTAATCTACACAGTACTTCGCACTGTTCTATGATAATTTTCATGTTTCGATGCATGCTATTGTAACTATTCCTATTTTTATATGCTAGGGTTGGTGGGCTAATGACTGGAAGATTTTTCATCTTCAGGCCTTCAAATAGATTCCCTCAAACGAAATGATTTAGAAACCAACTGTAAAAATTAACGTTTCCATATCATGACCAAGCCCTATTTATTGTATTTTTGTTTAATGTTTTACTAAAATAGATGAACAATATTAAGACTAGTTTTAGCATTCGCGACTTGGAGCACCTATCTGGAATAAAGGCCCACACCATACGTATATGGGAAAAAAGATATGGTCTATTACAACCAGAAAGAACAGACACTAACATTCGTACCTATGGCTTGGCGAGCCTTCAAAAATTACTGAATATCGTTTATCTATACAATGACGGATACAAAATATCAAAAATTGCAAAAATTGACGAAGCTGAAATTCCTGCTCTGGTAAATGAAATACAGCTAAGTAAAAATAGTGATGGTCACATTATAAATGAGTTCAAGTTGGCCATGATGAATTATGATCAGGCTTTGTTTATGAACACTTATAATACACTCTTATCGAACAAAGATTTTCATACTATTTTCTATGATATTTTCATTCCTTTACTGAACGAAATGGGGTTGTTGTGGCAAACGGACACTATAACGCCTGCCCAAGAACACTTTATTACCGCATTAATTAAACAAAAAATTATTACCAATACCGAAAAGTTCCAACAATTGGAGCCTTTTAAGACAGATAAGGTATTTGTGCTGTTCTTACCTGAAAATGAAATTCATGATATCGGGTTACTTTTTATAAATCATGAAATTATTCGAAGAGGCTACCAAACAATATTTCTAGGACCTGCGGTTCCCCTCGAAAATCTTGCAGGTTTAATGGAACATTTTAAGAATGTTTACTTTATTTCTTACTTCACATTACAACCTTCAATGGATAAAATTGAAAAATATGTTCACGATTTTGTACGAATAGGAAATAACTATAACAATCCGAATTTGTGGATTCTAGGAAGGCAAGTACAATTTTTACATAAAGAAAGATTGCCGAAAACGATATCGGTTTTCACATCAATCGAACAAATAGTAGCAGAAATATAGACGAGCAAAAAAAATGAATTTAAAAGTTGCCATCATCGGTTCTGGGTTTTCATCACTTTCGGCGGCATGCTACCTTGCCAAACAGGGTTTTAATGTCTCCGTATATGAAAAAAACGGAACGGTAGGCGGCAGGGCAAGACAATTGGTAACAGATGGCTTTACATTTGATATGGGCCCAAGCTGGTATTGGATGCCCGACATTTTCGAAACCTTTTTCAATGACTTCAACAAAAAAACTTCCGATTATTACGAATTAAAAAAATTAGATCCGGCGTATAAGATTTTTTTTACTGATAATTCGATTACCATTGGAGACACATTGAAAAAGATTAGTCAGGAATTTGAGCGTATTGAAAGGGGAAGCGCCGAGCACCTCATGAAATTTATTGCCAAGGCACAAAAAAATTACGCTATAGCCATTAACAAAGTAGTACTAAAACCAGGTATTTCACCATTAGAGTTGGTAACTAAAGAAACCATTTTGAATGTTGACCAATTCTTTAAGACGATAAGTACCGAAGTACGAAGAAAGTTTAAGAATCCGATGTTAATATCCGCTTTGGAATTCCCGGTACTTTTTCTTGGAGCAAAACCCAGCAATACCCCGTCGTTCTATAGTTTTATGAACTATGCAGATTTCGGATTGGGAACATGGCACCCCCAGGGTGGGATGTATGAGGTAGTCAAGGCGCTTCAAAGTCTTGCGGAGGAACTGGGCGTTGCCATTCACACGAATCATTCGGCTGAAAAAATTAATGTGACAAACGGAATATCGAAGGGCATAGTAGTCAATGGGAAATCGATCGATGCCGATGTGATATTGAGCGGCGCTGATTATCATCATACCGAAACGCTACTGAATGAAGAGTTTCGGCAATATTCAGAAAGTTATTGGCAAAAAAAGACCTTTGCCCCTTCTTCTTTGCTTTTTTACGTTGCTTTCGACAAAAAGTTAAAAAACGTTAACCACCATAACCTTTTTTTCGATTCAGATTTTGACACTCATGCCAAGGAAATTTATGATGATCCGCAATGGCCCTCAGACCCCTTGTTTTATGCAAATTTTCCTTCGGTAACCGACAAAAGTATGGCTCCCGAAAACTGTGAAACAGCTTTTTTTCTGGTACCCATAGCACCTGGCCTAGACGACACTCCCGAGTTAAGGGAACAGTATTTTAACATTGTAATGAAAAGATTTGAAGAAAAAACGAATCAAGAAGTAGCACATCATATTCTTTTCAAACGATCTTTCTGTGTAAATGAATTTATCGAAGAATACAATGCCTATAAAGGAAATGCCTACGGTTTGGCCAACACACTTGACCAAACAGCCTTTTTAAGGCCCAAATTGCAAAGCAAAAAAGTAAAGAATCTTTACTTCACAGGACAACTTACAGTACCCGGGCCTGGTGTTCCACCCGCTTTGATATCAGGAAAATTGGTTTCTGAATTGATCACTAAAAATAATTTATAGCAGAATGAAATCGATTTTTGATATGGTATCCTACGATTGCAGCAAGCTGGTTACAAAAACCTACAGTACTTCGTTTGCCTTGGCCACAAAAATGTTGGGCAGTTCAATTCGATCAGATATCTATAATATTTATGGTTTTGTTCGATTTGCCGATGAAATAGTCGACTCTTTTCATAATTATGACAAAGCGAAACTACTTGATAAATTCGAAGAGGATCTGAAAGAAGCCTTGGAGGAAAGAATAAGTTTAAATCCGATTTTAAACTCTTTTCAACACACCTATCACACCTATGGTATTCCATATCATCTTATTGATGCATTCATGAAAAGTATGCGCATGGACCTTACCAAAAACGTTTATTTCACAGATGAGGAGTATCGTGAATATATTTATGGGTCAGCCGATGTCGTAGGGTTGATGTGCCTTCAGGTATTTGTAAAAGGAAATCATGAAACCTATGAAAAATTAAAAGATTCAGCCATGGCTCTTGGTTCAGCCTTTCAAAAAGTTAATTTCTTAAGAGATTTAAAAGCTGATTTCGAGAGTCTCAACCGCTCCTATTTTCCATCTACCGATTTAGCAAAACTCGACGAAGTCTCTAAAAATAAAATAATTGAAGAAATAAAAAGTGATTTCAAACTAGGGTATTCCGGAATCTTACAATTGCCTACCGAAGCGAAATTCGGGGTTTACACGGCCTATCGCTATTATTATTCTTTATTGCGAAAATTACAGAAGACACCACCCTTGGAAATTATGAATACCCGAATCAGGGTTTCTAATCACCATAAAATCGGACTGTTGGCCCAATCATATCTTAATTATAAACTAAATTTGGTCTAATATGGCATTAGGGTATTGGATATTAATCTTTTTCTTAACTTTCTGCACAATGGAGTTTATGGCGTGGTTTACCCATAAATACGTGATGCATGGTTTTTTATGGAGCCTTCACAAGGACCACCACAAAAAAGATCACAATTCTTGGTTCGAAAGAAATGACACCTTCTTTATCTTCTATGCTATAGTAAGTATGTCTTTTTTTAGTGCCGCCGCTTACAATGGATTTTGGTTCGGCTGGCCTATTGGCTTTGGTATTATGGCGTACGGGGCCATCTATTTTTTGGTTCACGATATATTTATACACCAACGCTTCAAAATATTTAGAGATGCCCCCAATCGTTATGCCAAGGGTGTTCGTAGGGCACATAAAATGCATCATAAACATGCAGGCAAAAAAGACGGAGAATGTTTCGGAATGTTGCTGGTACCTTTCAAATATTTTAAGAAAGGCTAATGAAGTATCTCTATCTTCTGCTGGATATCGGGTCGTTGTCGATTCCTTTTTTGTACAGTTTTCATCCTAAATTAAAATTATACAGTAGTTGGAAACCTATAGGTTTGGCACTGCTTAGCACCATGCTGATTTTTATTCCTTGGGATACCATATTTACGGCCAATGGTTTTTGGGGATTCAACGAGGCCTATTATTTAAATTATCGTATTCTGGGCCTCCCTATTGAAGAATGGCTATTTTTTATCTGCATTCCGTACGCCTGTATTTTTACCTATTATGCCCTCTTGTATTATTTCCCCAATATGGGGTTTTCGGAGCATACCACTAAAATTATAACCCTTCTTCTTGCTTTCTTATTCGTTGTACTCGGTATTGCCTATCACGACCGATGGTACACTTTTACCGTTTCTCTTTATGCACTTTTTTGCACCCTGGCAGTTCTTAAGTGGAATCCGCGATTGCTTGCCCGATTTTATCCAGTTTTCTTAGTGATTCTTTTGCCTTTCTTTCTCATCAATGGTACCCTTACAGGAAGTTTTATTGCAGATGAAGTGGTATGGTACAACAACGATGAGAACATAGGGTTTCGACTATTTACGATTCCTGTTGAAGATACTATCTACGCCTTTGCCCTATTAGTGACCAACATATTTCTTGTCGAATTTTATAAAGAGCGGCTATTCCAAAAGCAGCGAATCTAACAATGTGGTTACTTTGGTATTATCCCAATCCGATATGGCTGTTTGGTGAACAACAATAAAGCCTTTCTTGTCTAAGATATAGGACCCAGAAGGCTTAAGCAGTGCAATGGGACTCTTTTCTCCAATAATTTGGTAGGTAACCGGAAAGGTGTAATCATTTTTTTCCATGAATTCAACTACAGGAGTTCTTTCTTCATCAGTAATAAGGTAGAAATCTACTTTATCATGATATTGATCATATAACTCTTGAATGTCATATAATTGTGCCACGGAAGGCAACTGCCAAGTTGCCCAAAAATTTATAAAGACGACCTTGCCTTGAGATTTTTTAAAATTTAAGTAATCCGAGCTCTCATCCCTTAACTTCCAATCATAACCGGAAATACGATTTCTACTGGTTGACTGGATTATCGTCGGTTCTGAGGCAAATATCCTATTGAGTAGCACCTTCCCGTAGTAGCCCAATGGGGTAACAAAAAATGCGAGTACGACCAAAATAGGCAATATATTCAGTACTTTCTTTTTTGTTATTTTCACAAGATCGGATTTTACTTATTGGGTCAACATGAATCGATTTTAATCAAAACTAAAACGGATTATTATTCACGATTGATCGGGATACATCATTTTATCAAAAACATTTCCCTAAAAAATAAAAAAACTCCCAATGATGACCATTGGGAGCTTTATAATTACTTCAAGGCACCTTTTTAGGCATTCTCTCTTTGAATAACATTCAAGGCAGACCCTTCTTTAAACCAGCCGATCTGTGCATCGTTATAGGTGTGCAACGTTACAATGGTATCTTTACTACCGTCAGCATGAACCAACTCTATGGTCAATGGCTTGTTCGGTGCAAAATCTGCAATGTCAACAAAGTTAAATGTATCGTCTTCTTGAATCAAGTCATAATCGCTCTCAGTTTCAAAGGTAAGCCCTAGCATTCCCTGTTTTTTGAGGTTTGTTTCATGAATACGGGCAAAAGATTTAACCAACACCACGGCCACTCCCAAATGTCTAGGTTGCATGGCTGCATGCTCTCTTGAAGAACCTTCGCCATAGTTATGATCTCCTACTACAATAGATCTTATTCCCTCTGCCTTGTATGCCCTTTGCGTATCAGGAACTCCACCATATTCACCGGTAAGCTGATTCTTTACAAAGTTGGTCTTCTTATTGAAAGCGTTTACCGCACCGATTAAAGTGTTATTGGCAATGTTGTCTAGATGCCCTCTAAAACGCAACCACGGACCCGCCATTGAAATGTGGTCGGTAGTACACTTACCAAAGGCCTTTATCAATAACTTCACACCTTGCAACTCTTCAGGTTTGATTGGTACAAAAGGACTCAACAATTGCAATCGTTCAGAAGTTTTACTAACCTTTACCTCTACACCAGAACCATCTTCGGTAGGGGCTAAATACCCGGCATCTTCTACATCAAAGCCTTGAGGAGGCAGTTCAATACCCTTTGGCTCGTCTAACTTCACCTCTTGCCCCTCTTCATTAAGAAGCGTGTCGTTCATTGGGTCAAAATCCAACCTTCCAGATATAGCGATAGCCGCCACCATTTCCGGTGAACCTACAAAAGCATGGGTATTTGGGTTACCATCTGCCCTTTTCGAGAAATTACGGTTAAAAGAATGCACAATGGTATTCTTTTCATCCCCTTTTAAATCACTTCTATCCCATTGCCCAATACAAGGACCACAAGCATTGGTAAAGACCGTTGCTCCAAGGTTTTCAAAAATTTGGAGCAGACCATCCCTTTCCGCCGTAAAGCGTATTTGTTCGGAACCAGGATTGATCCCGAAATCTGATTTTGGTTTAATCTTCTTATCGACCGCTTGTTGAGCAATTGAAGCTGCCCGGGTCAAATCTTCATAAGAAGAGTTGGTACACGAACCGATTAGTCCCCAATCGACCTGAATAGGCCAACCATTTTCTTTGGCCTTGGCCCCCAATTGGCCAACCGGAGTAGCCAAATCTGGAGTAAAAGGACCATTAAGATGCGGTCTTAGTTCATCGAGGTTGATTTCAATTATTTCGTCAAAATAGGCCTCTGGGTTCGCATACACCTCTGGATCGGCAGTTAAATACTCTCTCACTTCATTTGCGGCATCTGCGATATCACTTCGATCAGTAGCCCTTAAGTAGCGCTCCATCGAATCGTCATAGCCAAAAGTAGAGGTAGTAGCACCCACTTCCGCTCCCATATTACAAATGGTTCCTTTACCGGTACAGGATAAATTCTTTGCTCCCTCACCAAAATATTCAACAATGGCTCCAGTGCCCCCCTTTACAGTAAGTATCCCGGCAACTTTTAAAATAACATCTTTTGCAGAGGTCCATCCTGAGATATTACCAGTCAATTTTACCCCGATCAATTTAGGGAATTTCAATTCCCAGGCCATTCCCGCCATAACATCTACGGCATCGGCACCACCGACCCCGATCGCTACCATACCCAATCCACCGGCATTGACCGTATGCGAATCGGTACCGATCATCATACCTCCAGGAAATGCATAATTTTCCAATACTACTTGATGGATGATACCCGCTCCCGGCTTCCAAAAGCCAATTCCGTATTTATTGGATACCGATTCCAAGAAATCAAAGACCTCGGCACTCGTGCTGTTGGCCGAGACCAAATCGGCAGCTGCACCACTCTTCGCCTGAATCAGGTGATCACAGTGCACCGTAGTCGGAACGGCAACAGTCTTCTTACCAGCTTGCATAAACTGCAATAAAGCCATCTGCGCTGTAGCATCTTGACACGCGATACGATCAGGAGCGAAATCCACATAGTCCTTACCCCGTTCGAATTTCTTGGAGGGGTTTCCTTCCCACAAGTGGGAATATAGAATTTTTTCGGAAAGTGTTAGCGGCTTACCAACGATATCGCGAGCCATATCTACTCGCGTGGCCATATTTGCGTAAACCTTCCTAATCATGTCAATATCAAATGCCATTATCTTATAAGTTTTTGGTTACTAAAATTCTATAAAAATAATAAAATCCAAGGGGCAAATAAAATTTTTGCAAACTATTACCGCTATTTTGAGGAATTATTGAATTGAGTGGTGTTCTATTGTTAAAAAATCAGAATTAAGGTCAAGAAACATCAAGGAAAAACAGACCATCCGAAACCCTTATCGCTATAATAATTTATTGATAATATCTTCTTCGGAAATACCCTCTGCCTCTGCCTTGTAATTTTTAATGATTCGATGCCTTAAAATCTCCATGGCCACGGCCTGAACATCTTCGATATCTGGGGAGAATTTACCATTTATGGCTGCATTTGCCTTTGCTCCCAAAACCAAATTTTGTGAAGCCCGAGGCCCCGCCCCCCAGTCGATGAACTGTTTTACAAAATCAGAAGCGCCAGGTTGATTGGGCCTCGTACTGTTTACCAGTTTCACCGCGTACGCTACAACATTGTCAGGTACGGGAATTCTTCGTATCAAATGCTGTACCTCTAGAATTTCCGATGCGTTGAAAAGTACATTGACTTTTGGCTTTTCGTCATTGGTAGTGCTTTTTACAACTTGCATTTCTTCAGCAACTGATGGGTATTTGAGTTCAATTGCGAACATAAATCGATCAAGCTGTGCTTCGGGCAAGGGGTATGTGCCTTCTTGTTCGATAGGGTTTTGCGTAGCTAAAACGAAATAGGGTAATTTTAGTTCATGACGCTTTCCGGCAATAGTTACCGCCCGCTCTTGCATTGCCTCTAGAAGGGCAGCTTGAGTTTTCGGGGGCGTACGATTAATCTCATCTGCCAAAATAATATTGGAAAAAATAGGGCCTTGAATAAACTTAAAGTTTCTATTTTGGTCCAATACCTCACTCCCCAAAATATCACTGGGCATAAGGTCCGGGGTGAACTGAATACGTTTGAAATCGAGGCCTAATGTTTGGGCTATCGTATTAACCATCAAAGTTTTAGCGAGACCAGGAACGCCGATAAGCAAAGAATGCCCACCGACATATATTGAAAGTAAAATACGGTTTACGACCTCATCTTGTCCAATAATTATCTTGGCGATTTCTTTCTTGAGGTCGGCATGTTTTTGTACAAGGTTTTTAATTGCAGCTACATCTGACATACTTATTCTTTGACCCAATTATTGGCGAAATCACACGCTTGATTACTATCGCTGACGCTAATGTATGTATCGTCAATGTGTTCGTCCATCCACTTTTTTATAGCTTTAAATTGTTTTTCAGTTAATGCCAGTTTCTGAATTTTAAGGTAATCTTTTGCAAAATCGGCAACATGCTCATCGTACCTATTGGTCACCTTTAAAATTTTGTATTTCGGACCTCCCCCTCTAGGGTCTTGTTCTAAAATAGGATAGGAGACATCATTATCTTTTAAATTTCGAACTTGATTGTACAAAGTAGGATCCATATTGGTAAGCTCAAATCTAGATCCATAATCGATAGGATTTCGCAATAAGCCACCATCGAACTTGGTTTCTTTTTCATCGGAGAAATTAAGCGCGGCCGCCGCAAAAGTAAACTTACCATCAATAATATTCTTTCTGATACTATCAAGTTCTTTCTTTGCTTCGTCCAATTTATCTTGAGAAATCTCCGGTTGCATCAAAATATGGCGTAAATCAATTTCTTGACCTCTTATTTTTTCAACATAGATGATATGATACCCGAACATCGTCTCGAAAGGTTCTGATATCTCACCCTCCCTCAAACTAAAAGCGGTATCCTTAAATTCTTTCACATAGCCCGATTGCTTGGTCACACTACCAATAAAACCACCATTAGGCTTCGAACCGGGATCTTTTGAATACAAAATCGCTTTTACACTAAAACTTGCATCATTATCTTCAATGTCAGCCTTGATAGCATTCAATTTATCGATAACCTTTTGCTTTTCTTCCTCAGTAGCCTTTGGCTGCTTTACGATTTGTGCAATTTCCATCTCGGCTCCAAATACGGGACGTTCGTCCTCTGGAATTTTGTTGTAAAACTGTCTTACCTCTTCAGGAGTAATCTCAATTTCGGAAATAATACTCTGCTGCATTTTTTCAGAAAGCATGCGCAGTTTATTGATTTTATTGATATCTTCACGAAGGCTTACCTCATCTTCCTTTTTGTAAAACTTCAACAATTTCTCCATAGAACCGATCTGACCGACAAACCCTTGAATTTGTCTATCTGTTGTAGCACTTACCTCATCGTCGGATACCAAAAGACTGTCTTGAACCGCTTGATGGGCATACAAACGATCTTCCATCAATTTACCTAACAACGAGCACTTGGTTACGTCTTCGGTCGAAGCTCCCTGGCTTTTTAAGTCGATAAGGGTCTTTTCTATGTCTGAATCAAGAATTACATAATCACCGACCACTGCCGCAATACCATCAAGTTTTATTTTCTTATAGGTTTTAGAAGTATCTTTTACCACCCCCATATCCGCTTGAAGTACGGGCTCCTCAGGCTCCACTTGAGTGTCCGGAATCTGACCCGACTCCTGACCCATGGCAAATGCTGAAACGACCAAACAACACATTAAAAAACTAGTTCTCCTCATCATATGTATATACTTCAAATTCATTTTCCCTTGTGGCTTCATCAATGATTTCTGTTTCCAATCTTCGCATATAGTTCAATTTCCTTCGGCTCAACAAAACCTGTTGAATCGTTGGCTCTATAAACGACAAGGGGGCAATATCATTGACCTCACGAACATCGATAATCTTTCCCAAATATACCCCTAATGAATCCTCCAATTCAAAAAATTGTGATTTTTTTAAGTATCGATCTTCGTTTTCCAAAGTCAGGGGCGGTATTTCTTCGAGTACTCTTGACATTCCTATCCAAATCGAATCGTTGAAATTTAACTTTTTAAATTGAACGCCTATAGAGTCTAAATATGAAACGTCTTCATCATCAAATCGTTTCATTTTTTCGATTACCGTACCCTTGTCCATAAATTGAACCGGCAATTCGATAAAGCGCAACTTCACCAATTTTTCTTTGAGCTTAAAATTTTCCTTCTCTTGTTCATAGAAACTTTGCAGCTGTGCTTCGGTTACTACAGAATCACTTCCTTGCCCTACCAAAGCCTCTGCATACGCCCTAGTGTAAAGATCAGTACGGTAATCCGATACCAAAGCATTGAATTCGGCCAGTTTCTCTTCGGGAAGATTGATTTTAGCCTTAGCAAGCAATAGCTGCTTTGAGGCCCAATTATTAATATAGTTGACCACCAACGAGGTACTGTCCTCCTTCGATATGCCCTTACCCAATAAGGGTGAAATATCCTTTTTATACAAATACACATCCCCAACCCGGGCCAAGGGCTGATCATCTACCCTTTCCTTCCATAAAGAACTGCACGAAACAATCACACCCATAGCCATTACTGCAACAGCTATGTTACGCAACCTAAGAAATTCTCTATTCTGTAATAAAAAAAACATCGGGCAAAAATACTAATTAGAATATGGTGTACAAGGAATATAAACTTTCATTAACACATTTTTGACGGTCATGGGGTTAATTTACTACATTAGTATGACAAACTGGAAAAATTCAATACTGAACAAGTTTAATTTCTTTTTTTCATCAAGGCAAAAAATACCTTGCAAATAAACGAGACATAAACGGCTACTTGCCATCATTATTTTTCTAAAACTTATAAATCATCACTTTACAACGCTTAAAAGGGGCTATTAAAAACTTTTATGACACATAATAACTTTTAATCGATACTCTTGTGTATTGGAAAAAGTATCAAAAACATCAGAAATAAGAGCTTATGAGCAATCACAGAAAGATCAAATTAATTTGGGACTTTAGGGGTGCAGCAGCAAAAAATACAGCGGAACACCATGAGAAGCATCTCAAAGAATTTATTACCATCGAACAAATGGAACTAAATATTACCGGTTGCCAACACATGAGCGACATGCACAGTTTAGCTTTTATGGTCGTTAATGAAAACCAAATGACCATAATTCGGGATACCCTGAAACCACATCGTGCGGAAGTTTATCAAAGTTGACCAACGACAACAAATCATATGATAATCAGGGGACTTTTATTTTTTTGTTTTTGCTATTGCCTAGGTTCTTGTGCAACAGTAAAGCCTATCATTAATCCGTTAGAACATGTTCTGAGTTCACCAGACCCCAGAATAAAAAGCGTAATGGATAGTGCCGGCCAACATGAAATTCAAATTCGGTACACCCAAATTGACCGTATTAATGGGAAAGCTATTTTTACCGACTACGACTTTCAAGTCGATGATAAAAACTACTTCTATCCTGCCAGCACGGTCAAACTACCTATTGCAGCCCTAGCTTTGGAAAAAATAAATGAAATTGGCTCCCTAACCAAAGACACTCGTTTTTATATTGAAGGAGATTCGCTCGAGACCACCTTTGCAACCGAAATTTCCAAAGTTTTTGCTGTTAGTGACAATGCAGCCAATAATAGATTGATGGAATTTTTAGGACAGGACGACATTAATGATCGGTTAACAAAAAAAGGAATCAATCATGCTCGTCTGTCACATCGTCTCGGTGTGCACGATGCCGATGAAATAACAACAAAACCGCTGGTCATTTATCTTAATGACACTACCGTCACCGTTTTCGAAGGTACTATAAACACTCCGGCCGATTCCTTGAAAATCCAGGGAACAAAAAAAGGCATAGGCTTTTATGAAGATGATTCCCTTATTAAAAAGCCATTTGATTTTGGGCTTAAAAATTATTACTCCATTGATGCCCAACACGGAGTTTTAGAGCGACTACTTTTCCCCGAACAGTTTTCAAAGGATCAGCAGTTCAACATAACCGAAGTACAGCGTAAATTCTTAATGACCGCAATGAGCACCCTACCTAGAAATGCCGGTTACAACGAGGATATTTATTACGACGGTTATGGCAAATTCTTCATATACGGCGATACCAAAAGTCGAATTCCTGAACACATAAAAATATACAACAAGATAGGCTTTGCTTATGGCACTCTTACCGATTGTGCATATATTACAGACTCAAAAAACAATGTTGATTTTCTACTAACGGCTACCATTTTAGTCAACCGAAATGGCATTTTCAATGATGACATTTATGAATTTGAAGAAATAGGAATCCCGTTTCTTTCTGCCTTGGGCCGCGGCCTGTACGATTATGAGCTGAAAAGAAAAAAACAAAAAGGCAAGAAATAGGTTAACCAAAATCGACCGACTTCAATGACAAAAACAATATTGTGCAAGCATGTCTCGAAATTCATCACCGGTCTATTAATATCAAATACCTGAAAAAGTGTTGTGAAACAGAACCGAAGGGATTTGTGTATTTTTAACCATGGCTATAGCTATAGGGCTGAAATTTACAACTGGTCAATCAATAAATCGAAGGCTATTCCGTTGTAAAGAATATCTTCCGAAAATTTTCCTTTTGTCAAATTTGACCTCGAATTAAACCCAGTTTAAATGACCGAACACCAAAACCGAATTGAGCAACTTAATCAAAAACTTGAGGTTTTATTGACCAAACAAGAAGGGTTTGCCAAAGAACTTATGGCGCTCTACAAAGAGATTGAGCACTTGAAAAATTCAGACAGCCCTAGCGACATAGCGACAAAACGGGTCGAAACTAAATCGCAAGCCACAAAAGAAACAAAAAGAAATGACCCTGAACCAGCTGTAAAAAATACATCATTTTCAGAGGGTGACATTAAAGAAACAACGATTGTAAGACACCACGATGCCTCCCTTGGAAAAAAACGGATGACGGGCAAATCAAACCTAGAAAAATTCATAGGTGAGAACCTCATAAACAAAATAGGTATTGCCATTACCGTTATAGGTGTAGCTATTGGCGCCAAGTACTCGATCGACAACGATTTGATTAGCCCGCTATCACGTATCGTCATGGGATATTTGACAGGTCTTGGCTTATTGGGTTTCGGTATCAAATTAAAAAACAAATATTCTAATTATAGTGCTGTCTTGGTCAGTGGCGCTTTGGCCATTTTATATTTTATAACGTTCGCGGCTTTTAGCTTTTATCAGCTTTTTCCACAAACCATGGCCTTTCTAATGATGTTATTTTTTACAATATTTGGGGTTGTAGCGGCATTGAACTATAACAAACCAGTCATCGCCCATATTGGTCTGGTAGGTGCTTATGCAGTGCCATTTTTGCTTAGTTATGATTCTGGGAACCCGGAATCATTATTTGGGTACATGGCAGTAATCAATGTCGGAATTTTAGTCATTTCATTGAAAAAATATTGGAAATCACTCTACTTCTCCGCTTTTGGTTTTACCTGGCTAATTTATTGCTCATGGCGCGTCATATCGTATGAACCCGACGAGCATCTTAAGATAGCCTGTATCTTTCTCTTTATCTTCTTTGCCATCTTTTATGCCCAATTTTTGGCATACAAATTCTTGAAATCGGAAACATTCTTAAAATCAGATATTTTTTTATTGCTTCTAAATTCATTTTTATTCTATGGCCTCGGCTATCATTTATTGGCCAATCAAGAAATAGGAAAAGAACTTTTAGGCATTTTCACATTGGGCAACGCCGTGATTCATTTCGGGATTTGCGCATTTATTTTTCGCAAAAAATTAGCGGACCGCAACCTATTTCGCCTGGTAGCGGGTTTGGTACTAGTCTTTTTAACCATTGCCGTACCAATTCAATTGAACGGCAATTGGGTAACCCTATTATGGGCTTTTGGGGCAGCATTGCTTTTTTGGATCGGAACATCGAAAAATACTCTGTTTTACCGATTCCTTTCCTACCCTCTCATGATATTGGGCTTTATAAGTTTGCTCGATGATTGGAGTTTTTATTACGGCATCTATGACTCAGAATTGCATGCAGCTTCTTTGATGAACATCCAATTTTTATCATCAATGTTGTTTGTTGCCACCCTTGCCTTTATGATATGGATCGATCGCACCACAAACACATTGACCAAAGATTTAAAGCGTGGTTTTTTTCATAAAACAATGTCTTTCGCTCTACCACTATTTTTTTTACTTGCCCTATATGGCAGTTTCTATACTGAAATTGATTATTACCTTGAAAAATTGTATCAAGATTCGAAAATCTCCCTATATGAAGGGTCAAACACCTATTTCGAATTCAACTATAGCCTTATTGATTTCAAAAATATTTTTCTTATCAATTACACCCTTTTATTCTTAAGCCTTCTGGCTCTAGTAAATAGATATAAAATAAGGGAACGCATTTTGGGTATTATTACTATGACGTTACAATTGGGCGCCGTCATTGTTTTTTTAACGGTTGCGCTGTATACGCTTAGTGAATTGCGAGAAAGTTATCTAAATAAAGGCTCCTCTGACTATTTTGAAATTACCTTTTGGCATATTGGCGTACGTTATTTGAGTCTTGCATTTTTTACATTTTTATTAGTTACTACACATCGTTTGGTGCTAGCGCCATTTATGAAAATCAACTTTGGAAAACCTTTTGAAATTTTACTGCATGCAGCGACTCTTTGGATCGCTAGTAGCGAACTGCTCAATTGGATGGACCTTTCCGGATCCGATCAATCTTACAAACTAGGCTTAAGCATTTTATGGGGCGCCTACGCCCTGTTCGTCATTGGTCTTGGTATTTGGAAACGAAGGAAATATCTGAGAATTTCAGGAATTGTACTTTTTGCCATCACCTTGCTCAAACTTTTCCTTTACGATATCGCCTCATTAAACACCATTTCAAAAACGATCGTTTTTGTTGCCCTGGGCGTTCTGTTGCTTGTTATTTCTTTTCTGTACAACAAATACAAACCTGCCATCCATGAAGATGAAAACTAAAATTTCATTGTTATCCTCTTTCTTATTTGTCGGGATTTCACTCGGACAAATGTCAACCTATGACCAAAAAATCGAGTTGCAAGAAATTACCGAAGATTGGCATAGCATTGAAATCCCATCCATTGTTTTCGAAAAGGTCAACCAAAATCTTTCAGACATTCGTATTTACGGAATAACACGTGAACATGACACCATTGAGGCTCCCTACCTTTTACAGCGAAGTAATGAAAAAACAAATATCGAAGACGTCGATTTTGTTTTACAAAACACCACAAGAAAAGAAAACTACTATTATTTCACCTTTGCTGTTCCAACGCCCAAACCTATCAACCGAATAAAATTGAATTTTGGCAATTCGAACTTTGATTGGCACGTTGTATTGCAAGGCAGTCAAAATCAAAAAGATTGGTACACCATCTTAGAAGATTATCGCATATTGGCCATAAAAAATGGACAAACAGCTTATACCTTTTCAAGGTTGGATTTTCCTAAAACCCAATACCCTTATTATCGTTTGGGTTTGAAAAGCGACAAGAAACCAAGCCTTGAATCGGCCAAAATTAGCCTAACCCATTCTGAAAGTGCCGATTACACTAACGTTGAAGTGGTCAAAATGAAAGTTAAACCACTTACAAGTACCAAACAAACACAAACTGAAATAACCTTAGCCCACAAGGCACCTCTAAGTTACCTTAAAATTGATGTGGCCGATAAGATTGATTACTATAGGCCGATTTCAATACAATATTTAATCGATAGTGTCGAAACTGAAAAAGGCTGGAAATATCAATATAACCAGTTAACCTCTGGGACATTGACTTCTATAGCTCCGAATGAATTTAAATTTAAAAGTACCATTACTCAAAAGTTAAGATTGGTTATTGACAACCACGACAACCAACCCTTACATTTAAGCAAAATCGAAACCAAAGGCTACAAACATCAACTTTTAGCTCGTTTCTCACAGCCTGCAGTCTATTATTTGACCTATGGCAAACCTTTGGCACAACCGCCCCGCTACGATGTTTCAGAGGTCAATTTCAAAAAACCTGAAAACCTAACCACCTTGCGTTTAGGACAGCCTGAAAATATTTCCAAAAAAGACTCAAAAAAGATCAACCCTATTTTTGAAGACACTCTGTGGCTGTGGATGACTATGGGAGTTATCATTATAGTATTGGGCTGGTTCACCCTAAAAATGATGCTGAAAAAGTAGATTGTTGCGCCAAGTAAATAGAATCTCCTAAATTTGCATCATCCAAATAAAGAACGTGCAAGATTCTCAAACGACCCGTATCAACAAATACCTTAGTGAAGTAGGCTACTGCTCACGTAGGGCAGCTGACAAACTTATCGATCAAGGCAGAGTGACCATCAACGGAAAAGTGCCGGAAATGGGCACTAAAATAGTGGCGGGAGACAAAGTATGCGTCGATGGGGAAGTCGTTTCAAAAGCCAATGAAAAACCGGTATACCTTGCCTTTAACAAACCCGTGGGAATTGTTTGCACTACCGATACCGGTGTCGAGAAAGATAATATTGTCGATTTTATCAACTACCCAAAACGTATTTTCCCTATTGGTCGGTTGGACAAGCCTAGTGAAGGACTTATTTTTATGACCAACGATGGTGATATTGTCAATAAGATATTAAGGGCAAGAAACCATCACGAAAAAGAATATTTGGTAACCATAGACAAACCGATTACTCCTGTTTTTTTAGAAAAAATGCGTAGCGGAGTTCCTATTTTAGATACCGTTACCCGAAAATGCAAAGTGGAGGAAATCAATCCCTACCAATTCAAAATTGTTCTCACGCAGGGTCTGAACAGACAAATTCGACGTATGTGTGAGTATTTGGGCTATCGCGTAAAGAAACTAAGGCGTATACGTATCATGAACATCAAATTGGATATCCCTGTCGGTAAATGGAGAAATCTCACCGAAGCTGAACTAAAGGAAATTCATCGTCTGGTCTCAACCTCTTCAAAAACACACGATGACGCCTAAAGCCAATATTAAATGAGGGCTAAAATTCTAGGCTGAGAGTTCGTTTTATTATCGTTACTTTAACACTATATATGATTAAAAATCATTAACTTAGGATGAAACAACTCAAATAAACACTCGGACCATGGCACATACTAGGTTTAAGGTACAAAAAAAATATCTGGGCACGCTATTCTTGTTTCTAATGCTCTTAGGAGTAGGGGGAATTCCTCAGGCCTCTGCTTTCTTTCAAGACGATTTACAGGAAGATGACATAGCGTTTACAGAATATAAGGGCGAAGTCATCGATGCGAATACAAAAAAACCTTTGGTCTTTGCTACGTTGACCGTAGAAGGTACCAACATTAGTACGATATCGAATACTGAAGGAACATTTCTACTAAAAGTCCCTCCTACGATGAAAGAAGCGAATGTTTTGGTCTCCTTTTTGGGATATAAGGATGTATCCCTGCCCCTATCCGATTTTAAGGATGGAAAGAACCGGATAGCAATGGAAATTTCCATAACCGAACTTTCAGAGGTCAACATTGCCATCCCTAAAGATGCCGGTGCACTGGTCAGGGAAACTTTGAAAAAGAAAGGCGAGAACTATTTTGAAGACCCTACTTTAATGACTGCCTTTTATCGGGAAACAATCAAAAAGAGAAGAAAAAATGTATCCCTTTCAGAGGCTGTTGTAAACATTTACAAAGCCCCCTACACTTCACTGCGCAAAGATGCCGTACAATTATACAAGGCTAGAAAAAGTACCGATTACGACAAACTTGACACTATCGCCTTAAAACTACAAGGTGGCCCGTTCAATGCACTTTTTGTCGATATTATGAAGTATCCGGAATATATTTTTGCGGAAGAATCATTAAATAATTACGTTTTCGAATTCGATCGTTCGACACAAGTAAACGACAAACTTATTTATGTTATTAATTTCAAGCAGCGAGAAAATATTATCGATCCTTTGTACCAGGGAAAACTATACATAGATGCCAACAAGAAAATTCTGACCAGCGCTATTTACTCCCTCAACATTACAGATCGTGACATGGCCGCAAGGTTATTTGTTCGTAAAAAGCCTAGAAATGCCAATGTCTGGCCAACTGATGTAGCCTACAGGGTCGATTATCGAGAGAAAAATGGTCGATGGTATTATGGTTATAGCAATGTTCTGCTTGAGTTCAAAATAAATTGGGACAGACGACTGTTTAATTCAGTATATAGCATGACTTGCGAAATGGCGGTTACGGATTGGGAAAAAAATAATGCTGACGGATTTCCGAAATCAAAGCAGCGTATCAAATCATCTATCATATTGGCAGATGCCGCCATTGGTTTTACAGATCCCGACTTTTGGGGTGAATACAATATTATTGAACCTGAGAAATCTATAGAATCGGCGATTAAGAAAATACAACGCCAATTAAGGCGTACGAAATCTACCGGCGGCGCGGCAGGGCGTTGACACCTTTTAACCGAAAATTATTTAAAAGAACCGATTGGAAAGAATTGGTTCTTTTTGTTTTATACGATTTCTTAAATAAAGAATCTATTAGGTCTTGATTTCCCGTAACTCATACTTTATTCAACGTGCCACTATTATACGATTTAAAAAACCATTGAATCTTCTTCACATTCCTATTACTTTCCGGAAACTCTAAAAGACTAAATATCTTTTGCAAAAAGTCGGTCAAATTATTTTTTAACAATTGAACCTTTAACATCCGCTCAAAAAATTATCTTTAGCACATGAAAACTGTTGTATACATTATTGATGATAATATGGTATCGGAATTCGCCACAAAAATGGTGCTTCAACAATCTACAATTACATGTGAGCTTTTTTCATTTGATAGTGCTGAAATGGGTTTGGCAAATTTTATAGATTCACTTCAAAAAAAACAAAATATCCCAGATATTATACTATTAGACCTAAATATGCCCGGTATGGACGGTTGGGAGTTTCTATCAAGACTTAAAAAGATAAAGTACCCGAGAAATAAGGTTGCAATCTATGTGTTATCAACTTTCACCAGTGCAATGGCCCGTGAGAAGGCACGCTCACATGAGTTGGTATCGGGTCTTTTTGAAAGACCTCTTTCTAAAATCAATGTTGAATCTATTCTATCGGAAAAAATCTACTAGCCTCGATCAAACCATTCAATCTGCGATGGTAAAGACAAATTTTGAGCCTTCACCGATTTCAGACTCAACAAAAATTTCACCCCCTAAATTTCCAACGACTTTTTTTACGGTTGCGAGACCTATACCGTTCCCAGGACGCCCTAATCTATCTTTATTGGAAAGTGTTTCGAATATTTGGAAAATTTTCACTTGGTTTTTCTTTAAGATTCCAGGTCCATTGTCCTTTACCGATATTTGATATCCGATTTTCACCTTTTTGATTTCCAATTCAATTTCCGTATGTTCTTTATCACTATACTTAAGAGCATTTGCCAAAAGATTTATCAAAATCTGTTCGATAGCGGTTTTGTTCGCGACGATATATTCCAGATCAGATTTGAGATGAATAGCACAATCAAATTGTGCCGAGAAGAGTCCGGCGATGTCTTCCCTTAAAACCTTTAAATTGATTTGCGAATAATCATCTTTACTCAACTCACCTGATTTACTGTAATCGAGCAAGCCCGTAATTAAATTTTTGAGGGTATCCGACGAATTTTTAATCAGTTTTATGAGTGTACGGCCATTAGCATCCATCGTTGCCCCATAATCCTTTTCCAAATATCCTGCCAAAGCGGAGATATTATTTAGGGGCGATTTAAGATCATGGGCCGCCACGTAGGCAAATCTTTCCAATTCACCATTGTTGGCCTTGAGCTCTTTGTTTGCCCTTTCCAATTCCATCTTGTACTTTCTTGACTCTAAAAGATTCATTACCTGATCCGACAGAATACTCAAGGCATTGATTTGGCCCTTGCTCAGCCGGTTTGGTTTATTGTCTATAACACAAAGCGTTCCAAGCGGCAATCCCTCTGAATTTTTGAGAGGTACACCGGCATAAAAAATTACATGGGGTTCATTCGTAACCAAAGGGTTGTCATGAAACCGCTCATCTTCCCTAGCATCTTCAATCATGAAAACTTTATCAGTTGCATTTATGGCATGACCGCAAAAAGCATACTCTTTTGGGGTTTCTGTGGCATCAATCCCCAAATGAGATTTAAACCATTGTCGCTTATCATCAAGGAGACTAACCAATGAAATAGGCATGTTGCATATTTCGGCCGCAAGGGTCGTCAAGTTATCGTATTCAATTTCGGGCAGGGTGTCAAGAATGGAATAAGATTCTAAAAGCCTAAGCCTTTCTAATTCTCTTTCATGGTCTCGTGGGGGATTCATAATGCTATATATTTTGGGAATTCACAACTATAAGTAAATGACTATGCAAACTATATTTCTTGTTAAAAATGACCTTATTTTATGACCATAACGATTCGGAAATTAAAAAAGTATTGAAAAAATATTTTACATAGTAGGGACTCAATAGATGAAAAATCTATTTCATAAGACTTGATCAAATTTCACCCCTTTAGCTCATATTAAAGATATAACGCAAATTTACGTCAATTTATTCTCACATTTCAAAGACTAAAATTACCATTTTTCATATCACCCCGCTAATCAATTAATTAATAAGTAAATTAAATGCCATAAATATCAGATATGCCCCTTGAAAGAAGACGATTTATTGCATCCACATTAGGGTTCTCAGTAGCGACACTAATTGTCGGAAATACATATGCCCATGTCCCTAGAAAACCAATTCGTGAAACGTTACTTCCGAAAAGGCTGAAAAAGGGCGACACTATAGGTTTGATTGCCCCAGGTTATGCCATTGAAGGTACTATTTTAGAAGCGGCGAAAGAAACCCTTAAGGCCATGGGGTTTATCCCCTTTCATACGAACCGAATTTTATCAAATTATGGGTATTTCAGTAATACCGACACTGAAAGGGCCCAAGATCTTAACGAGATGTTCAGCAACGATGATGTCGACGGTATTCTGTGCGCTCGCGGTGGCTATGGTTGTACCCGAATTATGCATATGATCGATTATGATAGCATTCAAAAAAACCCCAAAGCTTTAATCGGATTTAGCGATGTGACAGCGCTCTTAAATGGCATACATCAAGAAACAGGCCTAGTTACTTTTCACGGCCCTGTCGGGAGTACCTTAAACGATCCATACAGTATCGGGCAGTTACAACGGGTAGTTATACACCCACAAAACCAACAAATTATTACCAATTCAATTCTTACAGACGACGATATAAAAGGAAACCCAGAGTACGACCGTTATACGATTACCAAAGGAAAAGCCACCGGAAAATTAGTCGGGGGCAGCCTTACACTGATCAATGCATTAATTGGCACACCTCACGAGATAGACTTTACCGACGCCCTTGTATGCATAGAAGATGTTGAAGAGGCACCCTATCGTATCGACCGTATGTTGACCCAATTGATTGCGGGCCCAACATTTTCAAAAGCAAAAGGAATTATCTTTGGAGTCTGCGCGGGCTGTAACACTTCTACAAACCCACTTTCTTTTAATTTAAAGGAAGTATTACTAGACCGAATAAAACCCCTGAATATTCCAGCAATATACGGAATGAGCTTTGGGCATATCAAAAGTAGTTTTACATTCCCCATTGGTATTACCGCCAAACTCGATGCCGATCAAATGACACTACAATTGTTGCAAAAGCCTGTACGCTAGAAGCTATCATTGGCACCAGCACCTAAGCAAGGCCAAGCCGCCCAATACGATACAATCGCCGTGGTGGGCGCGTATTAATTCGCGACCTCGCTAATGAATTTTAAGCGGTACAATCTCAGTTCTTCATCCTCATAGTCTCCATCAAATTCTTGAAGAGCGTCTTCAATGTTATCAGTTTCCGCTTCCAGAAAATATTCATGTATTTCTTCTTGCTGGTCTTCATCAAGCACTTCATCGACCCAATAGCCTAAATTCAATTTAGTGCCACTGAACACGATTTGCTCCATCTCCTTTATCAGCTCAGAAATATTCAAGCCCTTGGCAGATGCAATATCATCCAATGGTAATTTTCTGTCCACATTTTGTATGATGTATAATTTTAAACCTGAATTGGCTCCGGTACTTTTTACCACCAAATCGTCGGGACGAATAATCTCGTTCTCTTCAACATAAGAAGAAATTAATGCTACAAAAGGCTTACCGTACTTTTTAGCTTTGCCTTCGCCTACCCCATGAATATTAATAAGCTCATCCATTGAAATGGGGTATTTCAACGCCATATCCTCTAATGACGGGTCTTGAAAAACCACAAAAGGCGGAACCCCTAATTTCTTAGCTTGGGCTTTGCGAAGATCCTTCAATTGCTTGAGTAGTTTTTCGTCGGAAACCCCACTTGAAGCCGCTGTGACCGCTGTATTCTTATCGCCCGAATATGAATGGTCTTTAGTCATCATAAAAGAACGCGGTTTCTTCAAGAAATCGTGCCCCTTCTGGGTTACATGTAAAATACCGTACTGTTCTATTTCCTTTTTTAAAAGCCCAGCCACCAATACTTGACGAATCAATGCCATCCAATAGTACTTGTCATGGTCGGCACCCGAACCAAAAACTTCTTTTGTATCCGTTTTGTGCGACGAAATAAGGGCATTTACTTTTCCAGTAAGTGTTTTTACAATCTCTTTCGATTTAAATTTTTCGCTGGTATCCTTTACTACCTTAATAAGCTTAGCGACATTGTCTTGGGCTTCTTCTTTGGCTTTGGGGTTTCTGGTGTTGTCATCCATTTTTGCCCCTTCTCCATTAATCTCGTCAAATTCCTCCCCAAAATAATGCAACATAAACTTTCTGCGGGACATTGAAGTTTCGGCATAGGCCACTACTTCTTGAAGCAGCGCATTGCCAATCTCTTGTTCGGCAACTGGCTTTCCCGACATAAATTTTTCCAACTTCTCAATATCCTTATAGGCATAAAAAGCAAGACAATGACCCTCACCTCCGTCTCTGCCGGCCCTTCCTGTTTCCTGATAGTAACTTTCAATACTCTTAGGTATGTCATGATGAATAACGAAACGCACATCGGGCTTATCAATACCCATTCCGAATGCAATTGTTGCCACAACCACATCAACATCTTCCATCAAAAACATATCTTGATATTTCGATCTTGTCTTCGCATCAAAACCTGCATGATAGGGTACGGCACTCACTCCATTCACCTGCAACACCTGCGCCAACTCTTCGACCCTCTTTCTACTCAAACAATAAACAATACCAGACTTACCCGAATTTTGCTTTACAAATCGAATGATGTCACTATCAACAGTAGCGGTTTTTGGTCGAATCTCATAATACAAGTTCGGTCTATTGAACGATGCTTTAAAGACCTTGGCATCGGTAATACCCAAATTCTTGATGATATCTTCCTGCACTTTAGGAGTTGCCGTAGCAGTCAGCCCAATAATCGGAATATTGTCGCCCAATCGGTTCACAATATTCTTCAAGTTTCTATATTCAGGTCTAAAATCATGCCCCCATTCTGAAATACAATGGGCCTCATCAACCGCCACAAAAGATATTTTTTGCGACTGCAAAAATTCAACATATTCATCTTTGGTCAAAGATTCGGGGGCTACGTACAAAAGTTTCGTTATACCATTAAGTATATCTTCCTTAACCTGTTTTATTTCAGTCTTTGTCAGGGATGAATTCAACACGTGGGCCACACCATTTTCAGAAGAAACACCGCGAATGGCATCGACCTGGTTTTTCATAAGTGCAATTAGCGGGGAAACTATTATAGCCGTACCAGGCTGCATTAACGCAGGAAGCTGATAGCAAAGCGATTTACCACCGCCCGTAGGCATGATAACAAATGTATTATTACCTTCTAATGTGTTTTTTATTACATCTTCTTGAAGACCTTTGAATTGAGAAAACCCAAAATATTTTTTTAACGAGGCATGCAGATCAATCTCTTCCAACTCCATTCCGTTTAATATCATTTAAAATTATATGCTCAGTCATGGCATGGAGCCATACTAATTAATTGTACAATTAAGATAATGAATCTTAGACTTCAAAACACAAATTGTACCATAATAAATTCCTAAAACTTAAAATATTATTTAAAATTAAGTTTACGTAGTTTTGTAAACTTAAATATAAGACATTCTTTTAGTATTGCAATTCTTAACTCAACAATTACCTTGAACAATAGTAAAACCATTCTTGCCCTAGCGCAGCAAACCTTTGACATGGAAAGCAAAGCTATCGGTAATTTAGCATCGCTATTGACCAACGATTTTGCCAATGCTGTCGATTGCATTCTGAAGTCTAAAGGTAGGGTTATTATTTCAGGTATTGGCAAAAGTGCAATCGTAGCCACTAAAATTGTGGCCACCTTGAATTCGACCGGCACCCCTGCCATTTTTATGCATGCCGGAGATGCCATTCATGGCGACCTCGGTACCATTCAAGAAAATGATGTGGTCATCTGTATTTCAAAAAGCGGAAGCACCCCAGAAATAAAGATGTTGGTTCCCTTGATAAAAAGGGGAACCAACAAGTTAATAGCAATGACCGGAAATACCGATTCGTTTTTGGCGCATCAAGCCGATTTTATACTGAACACCTTTGTTGAAAAAGAAGCTTGCCCGAACAATCTGGCTCCGACTACCAGTACTACGGCACAATTGGTCATGGGCGACGCCCTGGCCATCAGCTTATTAAAATTAAGAGGATTCACAAGTCAGGATTTTGCAAAATACCATCCGGGAGGTGCATTGGGCAAACGCCTCTACCTACGGGTTGCAGATATTGCCGAAAACAATCAAAAACCGAGCGTCGGGTTAAAAACCGACGTAAAGCAGGTCATCGTTGAGATTTCTGAAAAAATGTTAGGGGTCGCGGCAGTTTTAGATAACAATAAAATTGTGGGGGTCATTACCGATGGCGATATTCGCAGAATGTTAAATAAATATGATGACATTCGCACATTGACGGCACGCGATATTATGACATCCAATCCGAAAACCGTAGCTATCGAAGAACTCGCCGTAAGCGCTTTGGAACTCATGCAAGATAGCGGTATTTCACAATTATTGGCCGTTGATGGCACAACATACAAGGGAGTAGTACATCTACATAATTTAATAAATGAAGGCATATTATAATGGCGAAGAAAAAAAACACCAAGCCTCATAACGAAATGTCGTTTTTAGACCATTTAGAAGAACTTCGATGGCATCTGATCCGATCCGTTTTTGCAGTAGTAATCATCGGCTGCGCAGCCTTTTTAATGCGGGGATTTATTTTTGACACGGTCATTTTCGGGCCTTATAGTATGGACTTCCCCACCTACCGTATATTTTGTAATATCGCTACCTATTTGGGCTTTGATTCCGCTTTTTGCGCCGACAAACTTCCTTTTGTTATACAGAGCCGACAGATGTCGGGACAGTTTTCAATGCACATTTGGACATCTGTTTGGGCCGGTGTTATCTTAGGCTTCCCATACATCCTATACGAACTATGGAAATTTATTAGTCCAGGGTTGTATGAAAAGGAGCGTCAGAATTCCAGGGGATTCATTTTAATAGCCTCGCTATTATTTTTTATGGGCGTACTTTTCGGTTACTACGTCGTGGCACCACTTTCAATCAACTTTTTGGGTACCTACCAAGTCAGTGAACTAGTAAAAAATGATATTGATATCGAGTCTTTTGTGGGCAATATAAAGACGTCTGTTTTAGCATGTGGCGTACTTTTCGAACTGCCGATTATTATTTTCTTTTTAACCAAAGTCGGCATAGTCACCCCTGAAATCCTTAAAAAATATCGAAAAATCGCCTTGGTGGTCGTTCTTATTCTTTCTGCGGTAATTACGCCTCCAGATGTAACAAGTCAAATCATAGTTGCTGTGCCCGTAATCGTACTATATCAGGTGAGCATCTATATTTCAGCCGTAGCGCTCCGAAAAGAAGCCAAAAAAGAAAGGAAACAAAAAGGGTTAAATAAAAGGTAAATAGCATCAGATTTTAAAAGTTTCTTGTTTCTTTTGTCTTTACCTGTTCGAGCTAAGACAAACCCATAAGCGAAGAAACCCGAAACCAGAAGCCTAAAAAATGAAGTTAAGCGCTACAAATATTATGAAGTCCTACCGAGGTAGGCAAGTGGTCAAGGGTATTTCGCTAGAAGTCAACCAAGGTGAAATTGTCGGTCTATTAGGCCCTAATGGGGCAGGTAAAACCACTTCTTTTTATATGATTGTTGGGCTTATCAAGCCCAATGGCGGTAAAATCTTTTTAGATGATATGGAGATTACCAATTTTCCCATGTACAAAAGAGCTCAAAATGGCATTGGGTACTTGGCGCAAGAAGCATCGGTATTTCGAAAATTAAGCATTGAAAAGAATATTTTAAGTGTACTGCAGCTTACAAAATTGAGTAAGAAAGAGCAGCATATGAAAATGGAGTCGCTTATCGAAGAGTTCGGATTGGGCCATATTCGAAAAAGCCGGGGAGATTTACTTTCCGGTGGCGAACGCAGGCGTACTGAAATTGCCCGTGCACTGGCTACTGACCCTAGTTTTATTTTGTTGGATGAGCCTTTTGCGGGAGTAGACCCCGTAGCTGTCGAAGACATTCAGCGTATCGTTGCCCAATTAAAGAACAAGAATATTGGTATACTTATTACCGATCACAATGTACAGGAAACCTTGGCGATAACCGAACGATCGTACTTGATGTTCGAAGGTGGAATTCTTAAATCGGGTATTCCCGAAGACTTGGCTGCCGATGAAATGGTTCGAAAAGTATATTTGGGGCAGAACTTCGAACTCCGTAAAAAGAAATTGGATTTTTAGTCAATTTGACCAAACGAATACCTAAAGTTCAAAACTTTGTTCAAACTTTTTCTATTCCGTGTATTTATTCCCGCTTCTTCGTGCCTGCTGAATTGTCTGCCACCGAACCCAAAATATAAAACCCGATAATCATCGGAACCGCTAAAAACTGCATGGTCACCAAAAGTACTAAGCTCACGATAAGGAAAATATAGCGCAGGGCGTTATCCTTAAAGCTCCAGTTTTTAAATTTTAGGGCAAAAAGTGCAATTTTCGAATTTAACAGGTAGGCACTCAGCAACGTCATACCGATCAAAAACCATTGGTTTAGAATAATCGAGTTTAGCGCATCATTGTTATGATATAACAAAATCAAGGGAAGGGACAAAATCAATAACGCATTTGCGGGAGTCGGAAGCCCTATAAAAGAGGATACCTGATTTTCATCTAAATTAAATTTGGCCAGACGATAGGCCGAGGCCATGGTAATCAGAAATCCAAAAAAAGGAAGCATTGATATTTGTGACCCTTCGGCAAAGGTGGCGTTATCAAAGGCATTCCAACCGCCACTTTGCGACATATCCAACAACTGAAACATTACAATACCCGGCACCAATCCGCTTGTAATGACATCGGCCAAAGAATCAAGTTGCAACCCCAATTCACTTTGTACGTTTAAAACGCGTGCTGCCAATCCATCAAAGAAATCGAAAAATATTCCCAAGAAAACAAAAAGTGCCGCCAGCTCAAGTTGGTTCATTACGGCAAAAACCGAGGCTACACAACCACAGAAAACGTTGAGCAGAGTAATTAAATTGGGAATATGCTGTTTCATCTTAGAAAAAGTTAGGTGTTCGACCGTCATGGTCCATAAAAATCACTTGCGTAAAAATAAGACAATTTTTCAGTACCCATTTAGTCCATTATTTATTCGGATATTTGCCCTCAATTATATTGACCATTATTACAATGCAATCAAAGAACATCATTTTACTTTTTTTTCTGACCTTGGTGACCTTTGGTTTTTCGCAGAAAATCGAACTTTCCCCTTTATCGGAAATTAGTGTTTTAACCTGTGGTCCTGGTGATGACCTCTACACCTCCTTTGGCCACAGTGCTTTTCGTGTACAAGATAGAACGCTGGGTATAGATGCAGTCTATAATTATGGTACTTTCGATTTTAACCCGCCTTGGTTTTATCTCGAATTCACCCAAGGTAAGCTCATCTATTCTTTGGGTAGGCAACGCATGGAACGTTTTCTAGCCGAATACAAATATTACGATAGATGGGTGAAAGAAAACAAGCTAAACCTTTCTTTAGAAGAACGAAATAAGTTGTTCCAGTTTTTAGAGCATAATTATTTACCCGAAAACAGGGACTATCGCTATGATTTCTTTTATGACAACTGTGCTACTAAAATATGGGACGTTCTTAAAGAAAATTTCAACAACAAGTTAACGTTCAGCCCCAATTATATAGAAGAACAATATACCTTTCGTGAATTGATCCATCAAAACCTGGAATTTAATTCGTGGGCAGCCTTTGGCATTGATTTGGCCCTAGGGTCGGTTATCGACAAGAAAGCGACCCCTCAAGAGCACATGTACTTACCAGCTTATATTATGAAGCAGCTAACGCATGCCACATTGAACGGAAAACCGTTGTCGGAGAAAACAAAGGTTGTGTTCGAACCTGTCAGGGGAAACAAAAATTCGATCTTTTTTACTTCGCCCCTATTTTGGTTAAACCTCATACTAATTCTTGGCATTGCGCTAACATATAACGACTTTAGAAAAAAGAGACGAACCAAATGGTTTGATTTCTTACTGTTCTTTATCACTGGGTTGGCCGGCCTGTTATTATTTCACCTTTGGTTTCTGACCGAGCACACAACAACCGTTGGCAATTTCAACCTTTTTTGGGTATTCCCATTGAATTTGGCAGTTGCCTTTTTTATGATTTCCAAGAAACCTTTACCTGTTTGGATTTCAAAATACTTGCTGTTGCTATTAGTGCTTCTGGGAGCAACCATTTTGGTCTGGCTTCTAAACATACAGGTGTTTTCCCCAATGATTATTCCGTTGCTTATACTTCTTGCCGTTCGATATCTATTTTTATTTCAGCTGTCGAACCGCATAAAAACATCCAATAATATTCCCATATAAATGAATTTAGTAACTGTTGAAAATATAGCCAAATCATATGGCGAACGCGTCCTTTTTCAAGACATATCCTTTGGTATCAACAAAGACCAAAAGATCGCTCTTATCGCTAAAAATGGGACCGGAAAAACATCCATTTTAAATATTCTGTCGGCTAAGGATGCAGCCGATTCCGGACAAGTAAATTTTCGAAAAGGTATTCGAGTTTCATTTTTAGAACAAGAACCTGATCTGAACCCTGAACTGACCATAGAAGAAACCATTTTTGCATCTGACAATGAAGTTCTAAGGGTCATACGTAGCTACGAAAAAGCCTTGACAAACTCCGATGATGCTGAAGCATATCAAAAAGCCTTCGAGGCCATGGAGCGTTTTGATGCTTGGGATTTTGAAACCCAGTACAAACAGATTCTGTTCAAATTAAAACTCGAAGACCTCAATGTTAAAGTCGGTAAACTGTCCGGCGGACAAAAAAAACGGTTGGCTTTGGCCAATGCCCTGATCAATCGCCCCGAGTTGTTGGTTTTAGATGAACCTACCAACCATTTGGATCTTGAAATGATCGAATGGCTAGAGCAGTATTTTGCCAAAGAGAAGTTTACGTTATTTATGGTTACCCACGACCGTTTCTTTTTAGAACGTGTTTGCAACGAAATCTTGGAACTCGACAATGGTACATTGTATTCGTACAAAGGAAACTATTCATACTATCTAGAAAAGAAAGAAGCACGTATCGAATTGGAAAGTGTCGAACAGCATAAATCGGAACGTCTTTTTAAAAAAGAATTGGAATGGATGCGACGCCAACCAAAAGCACGGACCACAAAATCAAAGTCGCGAATCGATGACTTCAGTGCCATCAAAGAAAAAGCCAATCAACGCCGAAAAGACCATGAGATACAACTAGAAATTAACATGGAACGCCTCGGCAGTAAAATTCTGGAACTGCACAAGATATCAAAATCTTATCCTGGCAAACCCATACTCGACAAATTCGAATACACTTTCATAAAAGGCGAACGCATAGGTATTATTGGTAAAAATGGCACAGGAAAATCTACTTTTTTAAATATCTTGACAGGAACCGACAAACCCGACTCAGGTAAAGTTGTGGTGGGCGAGACCCTAAAGTTTGGCTATTATACGCAAAAAGGAATCGTTATAAAAGAAGGACAGAAGGTCATAGACGTAATTCGTGAGTTCGGTGATTATATACCCTTGAAAAAGGGAAAACAAATTTCGGCCCAACAGCTCCTCGAACGATTTTTATTCGACCGTAAAAAACAATATGATTTTGTAGACAAACTAAGTGGAGGGGAGCGCAAAAGACTTTACCTATGTACGGTACTCATTCAAAATCCTAACTTTTTAATTTTAGATGAACCCACCAACGATCTTGATATTGTAACGCTAAATGTCTTGGAGAACTTCTTGTTGGATTTTCCTGGATGTCTTATCGTGGTTTCTCACGATCGTTATTTTATGGATAAGATTGTCGATCACCTCTTTGTTTTCCGCGGTGAGGGAGAAATACAGGATTTTCCAGGAAACTATTCCGATTTTCGAGTTTATGAAGACAGCGCCCTTGATGACAAAAGAAACGCTAAAGAAAATGCCAACGAACAGAAAAGTGTCAAAAACGATTGGAAAAATGAAGAAAAGACCCCTAAACTTTCCTATTTAGAGCAAAAAGAATACAAAACCCTAGAAAGGGATATCAAAAAATTAGAAATCAAAAAAGGAGAAGTACAACACAAATTTGCCGACAGTTCATTATCAGGGGAAGATATCGATGCCCTGTCTATTCGACTAAAGGAAATCACCGACGCCATTGACACCAAAACCGAACGTTGGTTTGAACTTTCGGCACTCATGGAGTAACTAAGAACTTAAGGGGAAATTCAGAAATACCAATGCAACTAGTTTAGTATCATTGCGATGTACCAATTAATCGAATATTTTAAGTTTATCGGGGCCTCTACCAATCAATATGGGGTACACTCTCCTTTTGTATATGACTATCTTACAAAATGCCTGTACAAAAAATCTAAGTATAGGACCAGGAAAACCGAAAAAGTATTGTTCAAGAGCATTTCCTATTTCAAATGCAAAAAAATATGGATCGCACCGAACAACAAAAACTTAAAGGAAAAAGTCAAAAAATTATTTCCATTAGTTGAATTCAACGGGTCTACTTATGACCTTATCTATATAGAAGCCATCAATTTGAAGGAATACACCGATATTATGGCGAACATGGCGCACAACAATTCTATGATTCTTGTCGATGCCATACATAAAAATAAAGAGAATATTCTTTTTTGGGAAGATTACAAAAAACTTGAAATTAGTAAGGTTACTTTAGATATGTTTTACTGCGGGGTAATTTTTCCGAGGAGCGAACAGGTGGAGGAACATTTTAAGATTAGGATATAAACCCGTAACTTTAAATTACAGCATTTATATAATTATGGATTATACAATTTTTTATGTTTTAGGTGGAGTTTTATTGGTCTATCTTTTCATATCCATGAACAACAGAAGAAAATCAAAAGATCGAAAATCAAGAAAATTCATGGAGGGTTATCGCAATACACAAAGAAGAAATGATAGCGATGAAAAAACCAATGGCCGATAATGAATGGCTTGAGTAGTCCCAAAGTCTAAATTCCTTACCAAAGTCCTTAAAACACAAAGAACTCATGAAAATTTATACCAAGACAGGTGATGATGGCACAACTGCCCTATTTGGGGGTACGCGCGTAAAAAAACACGACATCCGTATTGAAAGCTATGGCGCCATCGATGAGTTAAATTCTTGGATAGGTCTGATTCGCGACCAAAAAATCGATTTACACACGAAAGAGACCCTACAACTCATTCAAAACAGACTGTTTACGGTTGGGGCTATTTTGGCGACCGACCCCAAAAAAGCACAATTAAAGAACGGAAAAGAGCGTCTCAATATTGTTAAAATCAAGATAGATGACATCAGGCTATTGGAACAAGAAATAGACACTATGGAAGCTTCCCTTGCCCCCATGACACACTTTATACTTCCTGGTGGACATCAAATCGTGTCATACTGTCATATTTCCCGAACTGTATGTCGTAGGGCAGAACGTATGACTACCCATCTCTACGAACAAAATCCTTTCGAAGAAAATGTATTGTTATTTATCAATAGATTATCCGACTATTTATTCGTGTTGGCACGTAAGTTGTCAATAGATTTAAAGGCCGAAGAAATAAAATGGATACCCACCAAAGAGCAATAAAAACCGTAACGAACACTAAAAATCGAATTTACAGCGGTTTAATTTGGTATTCTCTAATAAATTCGTTATTTCTTCGTTATGAAAATTATTAAAACAAAAATAATAACATAAAAAAGTTGAAATACTTTGAAAATAGCTTGGCTATTTAAGTTTAAAAATTATTTTTGCAAAAATTTAAAATCAAACTATTACCATGTACTGGACATTAGAACTAGCATCTTATTTGAGCGATGCACCCTGGCCTGCCACAAAAGATGAATTGATAGACTATTCAATCCGCACCGGAGCGCCTTTGGAAGTCGTTGAAAATCTTCAATCAATGGAAGAGGAAGGTGGTGAAATATATGAGTCCATCGAAGAGATATGGCCAGACTATCCAACAGAAGAAGACTACCTCTGGAACGAGGATGAATATTAATAATATTAACGAATTTGCAACAAAAAAGTCTCTTCCGAGGCTTTTTTTTTATGTAATTTTGGCAGAGGCCCTGAGTCTTTTGGCCTAAAATCATGAACTGGAATGCCTTTTGCTTTACCAATGGCATCAGAAATTGATTATAAACTGATTCCGATAACAGAACAAACGGCCGATAAACTGATTGGCCAGTTTTCAATATAAAGAGAATAGTATGAGTTTTTTAAATTCCGTCTTAAAGGCATTCGTAGGAGATAAATCGAAAAAGGATGTAAAAGAATTACAGCCATTGGTAACTCAGATAAAATCTTTCGAAGCAGGCTTGGAAAAATTAAGCCATGACGAACTACGGAGCAAGACCACAGAATTCAGGGCAAAAATCACGGAAGCCTGCAAATCACTGAACGATCAAATTGAAGAACTTACGGCAGAAGTGAACGCTTCGAAAGATATCGATAAGAACGAAGACATATATGGGGAAATTGACAAACTAAAAGAAGAGGTTTATACAGTTACCGAAAATACACTCAATGATATACTGCCCGAAGCTTTTGCGGTAGTCAAAGAAACTGCTAAGCGTTTTGTAAACAATAAGACCATTACGGTTAGTGCTTCGGAGTATGACAGACAGCTTTCCGGAAATAAAGATTATGTGACCTTGGATGGTGACAACGCCATTTGGAAAAACTCTTGGGATGCTGCCGGCAAACAAGTTACTTGGGATATGGTACACTACGATGTTCAGTTGATCGGCGGTATTGCCCTACATCAAGGAAAAATCGCAGAAATGCACACTGGAGAAGGTAAAACTCTGGTCGCTACCTTGCCACTTTACCTTAATGCCATTTCTGGTCATGGCGCACATTTGGTAACCGTAAACGATTATTTGGCAAAAAGGGATAGCGCATGGATGGCCCCTATTTTTGAATTCCATGGTCTTTCGGTCGATTGTATTGACAAACACAGACCCAATTCTGAAGGCAGAAGAGCTGCTTATAACGCAGATATCACCTATGGTACTAATAATGAGTTCGGTTTTGATTATTTACGCGACAATATGGCGCATACGCCAAAAGACCTAGTTCAACGCCCCCATCATTACGCAATTGTCGATGAGGTAGATTCGGTATTGGTAGATGACGCCAGAACACCCTTGATTATATCTGGACCGGTACCTGAAGGAGATCGCCATGAGTTTAACGAGCTTAAGCCGAAAGTAGGTGATATTGTTCAGAAACAACGGCAATATTTAACAGGAGTATTAGCTGAAGCCAAAAAGTTGATTACCGAAGGAGACGCTAAAGAAGGTGGCTTTTTATTGTTACGCGTGTATCGAGGCCTACCAAAAAATAAGGCGCTTATTAAGTTCTTGAGTGAAGAGGGTATAAAACAATTACTTCAAAAAACCGAGAACTTCTATATGCAAGACAACAATCGCGAAATGCCCAAGGTGGATGAAGAGCTTTTGTTCGTTATTGATGAGAAAAACAATCAGATTGAACTTACCGATAAGGGTGTAGAATATATATCAGGAGAACAGGACAAAGACTTTTTTGTCATGCCCGATATTGGAGGGGAAATTGCCAAAATTGAAAATCAAAATCTTGAAATAGAACAAGAAGCCGAACTTAAAGAAGAACTTTTTAAAGATTTTTCAATAAAAAGTGAGCGTATTCATACCATGAGTCAATTGTTGAAAGCATATACACTCTTTGAAAAAGATGTGGAATATGTAGTAATGGACAACAAGGTAATGATCGTAGATGAACAAACTGGTCGTATCATGGATGGTAGAAGATACTCTGATGGATTGCATCAGGCAATTGAGGCCAAAGAAAATGTAAAGATTGAGGCTTTGACCCAGACCTTCGCCACTGTTACACTTCAGAATTATTTTAGAATGTACCAAAAGTTATCGGGTATGACAGGTACTGCCATTACCGAGGCAGGTGAATTCTGGGAAATTTACAAATTGGACGTGATGGAAATTCCTACCAACAGGCCTATTGCACGTGACGATAGAAACGATTTGATCTACAAGACCAAACGTGAAAAATACAACGCCATTATTGATGAAGTCACCAATTTATCGAAAGCAGGTAGACCAGTGCTGATCGGTACTACTTCAGTAGAAATTTCTGAGCTACTTTCGCGAATGTTGACCATTCGTAAGGTTCCCCATAACGTATTGAATGCCAAGTTGCACAAAAAAGAAGCTGATGTTGTTGCCGAAGCAGGAAATCCAGGGGTAGTTACAATTGCAACGAACATGGCAGGTCGGGGTACCGATATCAAGTTGACCGACGCAGTTAAAAAAGCAGGTGGTCTTGCCATTGTAGGTACCGAACGTCATGATTCACGAAGGGTTGACAGACAGCTGAGAGGTCGTTCAGGCCGTCAGGGAGACCCGGGAAGCTCCCAATTCTATGTTTCCCTGGAAGATAATTTGATGCGGTTGTTCGGATCGGAAAGGGTAGCAAAAATGATGGACAAAATGGGATTGGAAGATGGCGAGGTCATTCAACATTCCATGATGACCAAATCGATAGAACGTGCCCAGAAAAAAGTAGAGGAAAACAACTTTGGCGTACGTAAACGGTTGTTGGAGTATGATGATGTCATGAACGCCCAACGTGAAGTGGTCTATAAAAGAAGGCGCCATGCCCTACAAGGCGAACGTCTAAAGGTAGATATCGCAAATATGATATATGACACCTGTGAGGTCATCGTAGAGACAAACAAAGGTGCTAGTGACTATAAAAACTTCGAGTTCGAGTTGATCAAGTATTTTTCAATTACTTCGCCTATATCCGAAGAGGAGTTTTCAAAAATGGGAGTGCAAGAAATTGCTACCAAAATATATGCGGCAACATACGAACATTATCAAAATAAAATGGAACGAAACGCTGAAACGGCGTTTCCGGTTATAAAGAAGGTATACGAAGATAGCGCCAATAAATTTGAGCGTATCGTAGTACCTTTTACCGATGGAATAAAAAGTTTGAATGTTGTAACCAATTTAAAGGATGCTTACGAAAGTGACGGAAAACAATTGGTAACAGATTTCGAAAAGAACATTACCCTGGCCATTATCGATGATGCTTGGAAAACGCATTTACGCAAAATGGACGAATTAAAACAGTCTGTACAATTAGCCGTACACGAACAAAAAGACCCTTTATTGATTTATAAATTCGAGGCTTTTGAGCTATTTAAGGAAATGATCGAGAAGGTGAACAAAGAAGTCGTATCCTTTTTATTCAAGGGTGAATTGCCAAACGGAAACCCCAACGAAATACAAGAAGAAAAGAATGTTCGTCGGCCAAAAGAAAACCTGCAAACACAAAAAGACGAAATTCCGAACAGTGATGAGCTGGCAGCGCAAAACCGTGCTGTAGGACAAACACAGGGGCGACGTCCACAAATTACCGAAACCATTGTTCGCGAAAGACCGAAAATAGGCCGCAATGACCGTGTAACGATTAAAAATGTTATTTCAGGTGAAAACAAAACTGTAAAATATAAACAAGCAGAACCACTCATACAGAAAGGAGACTGGGTTTTGACAGAAGATTAATTTAAAGAAACATTGAACCTTAGTTGAGAAACGGTAATCGTACGATTGCCGTTTTTTTTATGACCATTTCCCTCCATATGCCCATATATTCTTTAAAGAATATTAGTACACAATACACATTAAAAGAAAATACAATATTGTTTTAACGATTTTTTTTACGTAATTGTAAGAAAAAGTCTTAAAAAATATCATGATTTTAAATAAATCGTTCGTATAATACATATCTTTTATATGTATTAATTACCTGCAAAAGACCTCTTTTCAGCGACTAAATTGATTCCCCCACCGAAAAAACAAGGCTTTATGCAAAAAATCAGGTAAATTTTAACATACATTTTCAAATAGAAGAACGGTGGGAGATACAAATATTCATAAAAGTAGGACCGAGGATAAAACACGCTTACTTTTAAAATTCAATTATGTTTCATCAATTCTGAGTATTTTATTCGGTTTTTTCTGTATTTACTTTTTAGATATCCCCGGGCCTATTCCGTACGTATTTTTCTTTTATTCCTTTTTTAATTTATTTAATTCATTAGTCTTTAAAAGGCATGGTAATTTAACCATAATGGCGCTTATCACCACTGTGTTATCACTATCAAGCACTTTTATAATAACAATTTACACGGGTGGAATAAATAGCCCTTTTATTTTCATACTCGCTATAATAGTTTTAGCCGGTTATGTCTCTACCCGGTTCTTTGGCAGGGTGTATCTGTATATTGTTTTATTGATTATTATTTTAATTTATGGCATGGGATTCTTCGGGTCAGATTTCATTTCAAATGGAATCCCACCAAAGTCCCAGAGTACTTTCAGCTTGGCAAGCGTACTTTTCGGGGTGTATTTACTCGGCAACATATTTGGCAGAGATTTGTTAAAAGCCCACCATAAATTGTACAAATCAAAATCAGAACTTGAAAATCGAATAGTTGAAAAAGAAATGCTTTTGCGAGAAGTACACCATAGAGTCAAAAACAATTTGCAGACCATTTCAAGTCTACTCAACCTACAATCTAAATATTCAAAAAACGAAGAAGTCAAAGAGCTGTTGGGAAGTTGCCAAACCCGTGTACTCTCAATGGCAATGATTCATGAAATGCTCTATATGAAAGATAACCTTTCAAAAATCGACTTTAAGCCTTATGTGCAAGAATTGGTAAAATATCTAATAAAATCGGCTAATAAAAAAAATGGGGCTATTTCGGTAAATATAAACATACCAGATATCATGTTGGGAATAGATACGGCCATTCCCCTGGGCCTATTGATCAATGAAGCAGTCACTAATTCACTTAAATATGGGTTTGTAAAAAACAATACAGGACAAATAGATATTATTCTTGATAAACACGAAGATAGTGGTATGTACACCCTAGAAATTAGTGACAATGGCATAGGTTTTTCTGATACTTTAGATTTCAAAAAGGCTAATTCTTTAGGGCTAAAGCTAATTCATAACCTTGCTAGACAATTGAAAAGTTCAATAAAACGTGATTTCTCAAGAAAGGGCACCAACTATAGCATCTCATTTCAAGACAAAGACAAGCACTTTAAACCTGCGACATAAAATTCTCATTTAATCCAAGGGAGCTTTACATAACTATTGCCTTATAATATTAATAATACTTGATGTGTAGTTATTCAAATATGACTCGAACAGTTCTTATGTTGTGAAAGCAATATCTTCGGAAGAGAGAATATGTAATCATTTTGAAAAGAATAAATCCAAACCTCAAAAAACATTGTAAATAAAAGCAGCAAATCTTTTGCGTTCAATACATCTAAAAATGTTAAAGAGGTCTGTATTAACTTAGAATTTAATTACCCTATTTCGTTTCTGCCCAATTCCGAACCTAACCAAGGCCATGTAAGTGGCTTTTTTGTAAGAAAAATATTTTATTTACCTTTCCTAATAGTAAGGTTAACGAACTATTGAAGCTGTACCAACCAAAATGCTGAAATCATGAGCTTATTTGTCAAAGACACCTATCGATTAAAGGACAAAGTTCAACTTACATTACGTATCAGCTACTTTTCTGCTTTATTTTCAATGATTCTAGGCTTTATGTGCCTATACGTTTTACGGATCGACCGCGTTCTTCCCTATGCTTTTTTTGCATATGGCATAATCAATTTCATAAATACCCTTTTATATTCAAAACATAAGAACCTTATTACCACCTATAACATAACTTCTATCGTAGGCCTAACCTGTGCCACGGTTATTACACTCTATAGCGGCGGCATAAATAGTCCTTTTATATTTGTGCTGGCCCTTATTATCTTGACAGGATATGCAACCACGCGGTTATACGGTAAAGTGTACCTATACCTCAACATGTTCATCATTTTTGTACTCTATATAGAATCTAGCACAGATTTATCGTTTACCGAAAACGTTGTTCCCGCATCTTCGAGAAATTTATTCAGTTTCCTTAGCGTGTTTTTTTCAGTGTACCTTATGGGAGATGTTTTAGGAAAAAACCTACTTAAAGCACACCACAATCTCTATAAATCCAGAAATGAAATAGAATTACGGATTAAAGAAAAAGAAACATTGTTGAAAGAGATACATCATCGGGTGAAGAACAATCTACAAACCGTTTCAAGTTTGCTAAACCTACAATCAAGGAGTATCAAAGACAATCATATCAAAAACCTCATAAAAAGTAGTCAAAATAGAGTAACTTCAATGGCTATGGTTCACGAGATGCTCTATATGCGCGATGATCTTTCAAAGATTGAATACCGATCGTATGTAAAAGAATTGACAGAATACCTAATTCGCTCGATTAAGGGCATACATAGTAATGTAAAAATCAGGTTAGAAATTCCAGAAATTAAATTAGACATCGACACCGCCATTCCGTTAGGGCTACTAATCAATGAAGTCATTACAAATTCTTTAAAATACGGAATAAAAGATGATAATGAAGGTATTATACATGTCGAAATGGAGCTGGACGATGGCAATAATTACAAATTAAAAATTGGGGATGATGGAATTGGTTTCCCAGAAACTGCCGAGCCCACTACAACAAAATCACTTGGTTTAAAATTGATATACAATCTTGCCCGACAATTGAAAGGATCGGTCGACCGAGATTACACAAAAAAAGGGACACATTATATTATAACCTTTAAAGAAGTGAGTGAAGACATTCACTCGGTAGCTTGACAGCATCTTCTTCTAGCTTAAAATATAGATAGCCAAATAGTATTTTTAACGTCTGTTTGCCCGTACCGGAATAAAGCGTAATTGCTTTTTCGACTTGGAAAATGAAACGACGAAATAACCTAAAAACAAAACTGCTGGTACTAAAAGTATTGATATCATATTTATTTGAATTAGGCCATTTGGGCACTGTTTCTTTTGGTTGTAAAGGCCAACGCTTTCTTTACTCTCGATTTTTTAAACTTGTAAATGCGCGCCACTTGATGCTGTTCTGATTTCGTAATTTCGACACTAGGCTCAATAGCAGAAATGCCACTATCCAGAATAAAATCCATTTTAAAAGTTTCCACGTCAACATTATTTTCTGTGTTTTGGGCCAGAGCCATCACTCCAAAAAGAAGTACTATTATTAGGGTCGAAATTGCTTTCATATGTAGGTTTTTACTTATGATCTGGTTATATAAAGGTAACCTCAAAAGCAGGCCTCGATCAACTACATGTCGCTGAAAACCCCTTATATTAGGCGACTTGCAAAAATTTCCATGAAGTGTTAAAAAGATTCGACAACCGTTTAAAGCATCAAATTCATGCTATCGAAAAAATTTGTTCTTGGTCGATGTTTTACAAGTATTTCCAATAGGTAAGAATTCCAAAAAGGCCCCTACACCCTTCCTTTCAAAGCGGTAATTTTGAAAAAGATATGGGTGGGGTTCCTTTGTAGGTATTCTGTCTTGACCAAAAAAATGTGCTGCCCAAATTGATAAATGGAAATTGGCAGTTGTCAATTAGATATATGTTGGTAGCACCTAGTCCCCTTCTTTTCGCAGCACTTCTAATGGAGGACTTTTCAAAACACTACGGCTATTACCTAAACCAATAAGTAAAACCAATAGTGTAATACCGGGCAATAACAATCCAAAGGGAATCCAAGAAGGTATAAAAGTAGTTTCAAAAACCAATTTAGCCAATAACAGACTACCTATCAAAGACAATAGCACCCCCATTCCGCTCCCCAATATTCCTAAATAAAGGTATTCCAAAGCGGTAATTTTGAGAATTTGTGTACTTTTTGCTCCGATGGTTCGTAATAAAACGCTTTCTTTAATACGTTGATATTTGCTGGTTCGCACCGAACCGACCAAGACAATAATACCAGTTAGAATACTGAAGAAGGCCATAAAATTAATGACCCAAGAAATCTTATCGAGAATACCTTCAATAATAACTAGCACTTGGCGCAGATCTATTATCGTCACATTAGGAAATTTACCTACGAGCTCGCGCTGTAGTTCCGCCGAAGTTGTTTTATTCGGCACATTGGTGGAAAGCACATGAAATTGTGGTGCATTTTCTAATATCCCAGAGGGAAAAACAATAGAGAAATTAGGTTGCATACGACTCCAATCCACCGCTCGAATACTTGCAACCCTAGTATTCATTAATACACCTTGAACATTAAAGGTAAGCGAATCACCAATTACAACCTGCGAATCACCTGCAACATTCTCGGCTACCGAGATAGGTATTAGCGCATTAGCAGGTGCCGTACCGACCCATTCCCCTGCAACTAAACTTTCAGAGGACACCAAAGAGTCTCTATAAGTTACTCGAAACTCGTGGTTCAATATCCATTGGTTAATCGTCGAAGTCGAATCTGACCTGATATCGTCCACAGACCGACCGTTGATGCTTTGCATTCGCATAGCAATAATGGGTATATTATCTAATATTGACAGGCCTTTGAGAGAAATACTTTCGGCAACAGGTTCTTTTTGAGCGGTCTGCACATCGAGCAATATGAGGTTCGGACTTTGACCTTGTTTTTCCAAAGTTGCTTTGGCCAACAATATATCTTTGGTAAAATATAAGGTGCTAATTAGAAAAGCGCCCATACCAATAGCCAATATCAATACCATTGTCTGATTATTGGGACGAAAAAGATTCAACAAACTCTGACGGGCCAAAAAGCCCCAAGACGACGGAAAATACTTTTTAATCCCTTTCATAAAAAGTACCGCTATGCCCCCCAAAATAGAAAAAGTGACCAAAATACCGGCTACAAATGAAAGCGCAAACCGTAGATTGTCCAATAACCAAAATGAAAATGAAAAAATGAAAAGCATTATGGCCGAAAGTACCAAAACCGTTGCCTTACGCGATCGCAGGGAAACACCTTCCTGAATACGCAATACTTGAAGAGGGGAAACGTACCAGGTACCCAAAAGCGGTAGTAAAGCGAACAACACCGACATACAGACTCCTAATAAGAGTCCCATGATTATGGGTTGAACTGTAAATGACAATTGTACTTCAAACGGTAAAAACGACTGTAGAAATAATGGGAAGACCTGTTGTAGCAATAAACCGGTAACCGTTCCTATAACGCCACCGATAAGTCCCATTCCTGCAATCTGCAATAAATAAACCAAGAACGTCTGCTTTCTGGTAGCACCGAGACATTTGAGTACGGCTACTGATCTTAATTTCTCTTTGATATAAATATGAACCGAACTAGCAATACCGACGCATCCCAGCAACAAAGCAATAAATGCCACTAAATTCAAAAATTTTCCTACGTTCTCGTACCTACGCCCCAAACGTCGGCTAGTCGAAGTATGGGTGTCCAAATCGGCATTTTCCGCATCAAGAATGGGATCTATTGTTCTATCCAATAGATTCAGGTCTGTTGTGGCATCGGCCACAAAATAATAGTTGTACTCAAGGCGACTTCCTTTTTGCAAAAGACCTGTTTCTTCAATCAGTCGATAAGGTATCAAAACAGAAGGAGCTACAGAACTTGAAATGACATTATCACCCGGTGCCGATTCTAAAGCACCCAAAATCGGCAATGTTATAGTACCTACTTTTATTGAATCACCGATCTGAAGATCGAACTGCAACATCACGGTGGCATCAACCAGAGCACCCGCTTTATCTTGATACTCTTTTGCGGCGGATAAAGGTTCCGTTTCCAATTCCCCATAAAAAGGGAAGCCTCCTTCGATACCGCGAACCCGTACCAACTTAGTAGCACCACTCTTAGGAAAAGCGACCATTGAAGCAAAATTGACCTCCATACCATCGGCCCCACCCAACGAATCAATTATTTCTTGTACCCTTTCGTTTGCCGGTTGCCTACTATCTATAATAAAATCGGCACCCATCAACGCCTTTGATTGTAATGCTATATTGTGTTTGAGGTTATCGCTAAACGACTGTATAGAAACTACTGCGGCAATACCCAAAACAATAGACGACATAAAGAGGAAGAGTCTACGACCACTAGCCTTGCCATCTCTCCAAGCCATCTTTAACAACCAACGTATACCCGCTTTTGACAATATTCCTAAACTATCGCTCACAATACTATCGGGTTTTCATCGACCAAAATTTTGCCGCCTTTGAGTCTTAAGATGTGCTGATTTCGCTTGGCAAGGTCAAGATCGTGTGTAACAATAACCAAAGTAGTTCCAGCATCTTTGTTTAAATCAAACAACAACTGTACAACCTTCTCCCCTGTTTCTTCATCTAAGTTTCCTGTAGGCTCATCTGCGAATAATATGGCCGGCGTATTCGAAAAAGCCCTTGCCAAGGCCACGCGCTGTTGCTCCCCACCTGAAAGTTGAGACGGGTAATGATGACGGCGATCTGCCAATCCCACTTTATCCAAGAGTTCGAGTGCAATTCTCCCTGCGTCCTTTGACCCCTGTAATTCCATGGGTACGCTTACGTTCTCTAAAGCTGTTAGTGTAGGTAACAATTGAAAATCTTGAAAAATAAATCCGACTTTCTGATTTCGCAATACGGCCCTTTCATCTTCGCTCAAACTGGTCATCGAGACACCACACAACTCAACGGAACCTGTATCAGGTCGGTCAAGTCCGGCGCAAAGACCAAGCAAGGTAGTTTTTCCGCTACCTGAAGGCCCTACAATTGCAAATGTATCACCTGCAGTGATGTCAAAGGAAATATCATCCAGCACGGTTAGTTTCTTTGATCCGCTCGTGTAACTCTTACCAAGATTGCGAACGTTTAATATCTTTGTCATAAAAAAAAATTAATCCTATTTCTTGAACACAGGGAAAAATAAGGAAATGATTTTGATTTTAAGACCATAGTATCATGAGCAACCTATTAAAGTTTTGTTATTTTTTAATGTTTACGGTTATGGTAAGCTGTGGGGATACAGCTTCCAAAAAATCGGAAAGTCATGATGCAAAAGAATCTGGCAAACAAGTCGAGGCTGTGCCCGTTTCAAAAAGTAAAGTGATTTTATTTTTTGGAAATAGCCTTACGGCGGGAATGGGACTGAGTCCTGAGAACGCCTTTCCCGCGCTGATACAGGAAAAATTGGATTCTCTGAATCTCGACTATACTGTGGTAAATGCCGGTCTGAGTGGTGAAACTACCTCAGGGGGAAAAAATAGGTTAGACTGGGTACTGAACCAACCAACAGATGTCTTTGTCTTGGAGTTAGGGGCCAACGACGGTCTGCGAGGGATACCGCTGCAAGAGACCAGAAGCAATCTTCAAACCATTATCGATATGGTACGAAAGAAAAACCCAAAAACACGAATAATTCTTGCCGGTATGCAGATTCCCCCTAACATGGGCGATGACTACACCTCTGAATTTAGAACCATTTTCCCTGAGCTAGCTCAAAAGAACAACACGGCATTGATTCCTTTTTTACTAGAAGATGTGGCGGGAGTACCCGAACTGAATCAATCCGATGGTATACATCCCACTGGTAAAGGACATAAGATTCTGGCGCAAAACGTTTGGGAGGTCTTAAAGGATGTCGTTCGAGAGGAATAATACAATGCGGAAAAGAAGAATAGGATTAAGCCATTTTAGCCTTGTTTCTTTTAGTGGTGAAGGCCAAAG
>TARA_R110002049_G_scaffold87257_2_pt1 | contig 117531 bp, 113 predicted proteins | sample TARA_R110002049 | Tara Oceans TARA_R110002049 (sample SAMEA4396941) | marine metagenome | biome: Polar Biome; feature: [SRF] surface water layer (ENVO:00010504); material: water (ENVO:00002006), including particulate matter (ENVO:01000060) such as... | depth 5 m | reverse complement strand
TGGAGATTCATTTCGGTTCGGACGTTTTTAAATCGACGAGTGAGTGAATGCGTCATACCCATCCAACATTTAATCGTACCGAACGGATGTTCAACGGTCTGCTTTCTTATCAGCATCAAGTCTGGCCGTTTTTTCATCAACTTATCCATATTATCTATTCTGTCTTGATGCACCCATCGAGATATTTTTCGTGGTGTTGCACTTTTTGTGCATTGTGGCTGCAAGCTACAATGTCGGCAATCTTTGATACGCACTCGGTAATGCATCAAATATAAATCACGCTCTTTTGTTCTGGTTTTACCCGGCATTAATTGACAGTTATTGGGGCAAATATAAACATCGTTGTCTTTATCATAGGTAAATTTCGAACGATTAAAGATGCCTTTTTTATCGCCACCTGAAGTATCACCTTTTGGTACAAGTGGTGTCATACCTGCATCTTGAGTGTCTTTGATATCTTGGCCGCTGAAGTAACCTTTATCTGCGATAACTATTAGGTCTTTTCTTTTTAGTGCGTGTTGCGCTAAAACCGCTGTAGGGCAGAGTTGACCTCGGTCAGTCGTATCAGTAACTTCATGTGCAACGATTAAGTGATGCTTGGTATCAACAGCGCTTTGTATGTTGTAGCTAACAACTCTTGTCATACCCTGCGTTTTCATCAGTCTTGAATCTGGATCCGTGGTGGATATTTGTTTTTCTGGATGCGCTTTAACTTCTTCTTCTAGTGTTTTTAATTCAGCTAGCTTCTGTTTTAAATTATTAATGGTTTCTTGAGTTGCCTTGACCGTTTGGGGGCTATGTTGCTCTTCATCAGCACGGTCTAGTTTTGCTAAATAGTTACTAATATGTTTTTCAACACGTTCAATATGAAAGGCCATTTTCTTTGGGGTGTAATTGTTATCTTTGTTATTGCTGGCTTTAAATTTACTACCATCAATAGCAATCTCACCTTCATCAAACATCTGAAGTTTCCTGCATAGCTCAACGAATGTCCGGCACACATGCTTAATACCCTTAGCATTATTTTTTCTAAAATCAGCAATGGTTTTAAAATCTGGAGCAAGTCGTTCAAGTAGCCACATGAGTACAATATTTCGATTCGCTTCAATTTCTAATCTTCTAGAAGATTGGACTCGATTTAGATATCCATAGAGATAGAATTTTAACATAACCGCAGGGTGATACTTAGGACGGCCAGTAGACTTGGTGATCACCCCCGTAAAACCTAACTCAGCTAAATCCAATGCTTCAATAAACACATCAATGACTCGGGCGGTATTTTCAGCATGAACAAAGTCATTGAGAGATTCAGGAAAGAGTGTCGATTGGGCACGATTAGCACCTTTAATAAAACCAGACATTACGCTTACCAATAAAGATTAACTTACTAATAATTATAGTAAATAAGTGCTATATTGTGAGAAAGGTTAAGACTGATTGATCATAAGTACACGATAGTTATTCGAAAAGGTGATCAAAAGTTTTTCACACAACCTGTGGCAATAGTTAGCGTCCCAAGATGACTTTCCACAGAAAGCTTTGAGGTCAATTACTGTTTTTCAGGTTTAGTTCAGCTTGATATTAAAAAACGTCAGTTCAAGTCTGAGCTACTACACATTATAACTATAACTTATCTCAATTGAGGTTATTCGTTTTAGTGTTTTTATCTTGCGTATCCACTTCTAATGTCGACAATTCGCTATTCGGCGACAATTCTTCTTCTGCTGTCACCTGCGTCTGAGATACCTTGCCTTTACGGTTGGAATTTAGCGAGGTTAAATAAAGCTCTATTTTTTGCTTGGCAACCGCCGTTAAACCTCCCGCTTGTTGCTGCTCTTCAAGTAGTCGTTCAATTTTACCAAAGAGTTTATCGAAATTTTCATCAAGCTGATTTTTGACAAGGTTTGGATTTTCGGTCGTGCTTTTACTGTAATTACCTTGTGTGGTATTTGGGTTTTTGTCCGTATTATTAGCAGCATCAACAGAGCTTGCCTCTTTGGCATTTACCGGTAAATCGCCGAATAAGTTTAACCAGTGATCGGTATTATGCCCCCAGTGCATTAAGCGCTGAAAGTGGCCATCTTGCTTACTATTGCCTTTGACTAAATCAAGTACCGTACAAATAATGGCTACTGGACTCAGTATTAAATCTCTTGCCGCATCCAATATTAACTTTATTTGAAACTTGATACTTTCACGAATGAGTTGCCATCGCCGTTTACTCGCACTAGTCATTTCTCTTCCTTTTTATGATTCATCTTAAGCTTTATTTAACTGAGGCTCTCTTGACATAGTAACGGCTTCAAGAAAATTTAGACAATAAAAAACCGCGTTAAACGCGGTTTTTAAAACAAGCAATGAAGCTAGATTAACCGTTGATAAAATCAACACCTTCTTGAATGTCTGCTTTTAGTGTTGCAAGCATGTCATTTTTGGCTTTTTCTTCAAAAGCACTTAACTCACCGTATGGTAAAATTTCAGCGATACCGTTAACACCTAAACGCACTGGATGAGCAAAAAATGGCGCATCGCCAGCTTCAACTTCCACGTAAGCGTAATCAACAACATCTTCGCCTTGTAAACCTTTAACTAAAGATAAACAAAAACGAGCAGCAGCAGCACCCATTGAAAGCGTTGCAGAGCCGCCACCAGCTTTAGCATTTACCACTTCAGTACCGGCATTTTGAATGCGAGGTGTTAAGGCCGCAACTTCTTCATCAGAGAAAGTAACACCTTCAACTTGCGATAGAAGAGGTAAAATTGTCGTACCTGAATGGCCGCCAATTACTGGAATTTTCACGTCAGCTACATTCAAGCCTTTTAATTCAGCAATAAAAGCTTCAGAGCGAATAACATCAAGTGTTGTTACACCGAAAACACGGTTTTTATCGTAAGTACCGGCTTTTTTGAACACTTCAGCAACAATTGGCACAGTGCCGTTTACTGGGTTAGTAATAATACCCACTAATGCTTTAGGACAGTTAGCAACAATGCCTTCTGCTAAAGTTTTGATAATACCCGCATTAACTGCAAATAAATCAGCACGATCCATACCTGGTTTACGTGGCATGCCCGCAGGAATAATAACAATGTCAGCACCAGTAAGTGCGCCAGCTAAATCGTCAGCACCAAAACCAGCAACGTTTACTGCTGTAGGGATGTGTGATAAATCAACGGCAACACCTGGAACTACTGGTGCAACGTCATATAAAGATAACTCAGAACCTGCAGGTAATTGAGTTTTTAATAGTAAAGATAACGCTTGACCGATTCCGCCAGCAGCGCCTAGCACAGCAACTTTCATTTGATGTCTCCGAAATTTGAGTAATTACGTAATAATTTGTCGGCCAAAAGATATAGCATAAGTGGCCAAAAAACAATGATTATTAACCTGTATTGGCTTATAAGGATAACGTATAATAAAAATTGTGAAATAATACTTAGGTATTACAAATCAACAATAGTCGATAAAAATAGCCATTAAACAGCGAACTTATTATGAGCGGACAAAAAAAACAAGAAGCTTTAGTACAAGCATTCAAAGATTTATTAAAACAAGAGCAATTTAGCTCGCAAGGTGACATTGCAGATGCACTAAAGTCGCAAGGTTTTGATAATATTAGTCAGTCAAAAGTATCGCGTATGCTCAGTAAATTTGGTGCCGTGCGTACACGTAATGCTCGCCAAGAAATGGTTTATTGTTTGCCTGCAGAGCTAGGTATGCCAACGGCTAAAAGCCCATTAAAACAGCTGGTTCTCGATATCGAGCATAACGATGTAATGATTATTATTAGAACCAGTCCCGGCGCGGCGCAGTTAATTGCTCGCTTACTCGATAGTGTCAGTAAAAGTGATGGCGTACTTGGTACGATTGCCGGTGATGACACTATTTTTATAGCCCCTACCGACGTCAAAGAAATAAAGCAAACCATTGCTAAGCTTGAAGCGCTCTTTCTAAAAAACTTAAGCTAACCCAAATAACTTATTAAGACACTGAAGGTTTAAACCAACCATGTTCAGTGTTACATCTGTTTTAAGGGATAATCCCCCCTATTAAAAAGATGCATCTTGAGCATGATTCGCTCAGACGTCCTGAAACGCACATCTTGAGGGGCTATGGAAATATAGCGTTAATAGCAACACCTCACTACTCACCAAGCTTCGCTAAAACATTTAAGCTCGGGACAAAAAATGCGGCACCGGTTTCTGCTTGCGTATATTTAAGCATATGGTCACTGTGTCCGTGGGCATCGCCGGTGATCATACTTTTAAGCATCAGTTCAAAAGGTTCAGGTGAGTGACAATAAGAGACAAAGAACAGCCCCTGTAGCTTCATATCACCATAAGGCATACTCTGGCGTAATATTTCAAGGCTATTACCTTCACTATCTTTTAAGTTAACGCGTTTAATATGTGAAGTGGGGGCTTTATTCTCTTCAGAATACTCTTCATTATTAACTTTAGTACGTGAGAAAATATCTTCTTGGTCTTTGACTTCTAAAGAATTCCATAAATTTAAATTATGTCGATAGCGTTGAATATGTAAATAACTACCGGCAGAAAATTCAGGATCTTCTTGTTCATTAATCAAGGCAACTCGACGGCGATGATGGCCTTGTGGATTTTCAGTACCGTCAACAAAGCCAGTGAGATCACGGCCATCTAAAAACCGAAATGATCTTACTTGCTCAACCAATTCAACACTATCAGCTAATAACTGACAAACTTTTGTTGCTACAATGTGATTAACATCCGCTCTATCACCACGAATTTCGATATACAGATCATAATTATTGGCCGGAGCAGTACAATCCTCGACAGCCATTTCTGGAAACTGTCTTAAGTATTTAGGGCGAGCTTCGGGGTATAGTTCATCCCAAAAATTAGTACCTATAGCAATAACCCCGGCTAAATTAGCTTCAGAAAAACGATCAGCGTATTTATCAAATAAAGCGGGCAAACGGGATAATGCTTTACGTAAAAATAAATTTTTATCGTCGAAGGCATTAAATAATAAATAATATCCGTGAAGACTAGGCTCCGCACATACACCAAACTGTTCTCTGGCCATTTCACAATCCGCTTATAAACATATTAACTAATGCGTTAATTTTACACATTTTATTGCTAATGGCAGTAAAATTTAATAAATATTTAATCTGCCTTAATCTACTACACATAGTTAAGGTTAATATTGCTATGCAAAAATATAAAAAGCCTGTACAAATTAAAGCACAGGCTCTATAACTTTCGATATCAATGAACTACTTAGCCACGAGTAAACTCAGGATAAGCTTCCATACCACAATCTGATTTATCAACACCTTCATACTCTTCTTCGTCTGTTACTCTGATGCCAATTAATTTTTTCAAAATAAACCATACCGCTAAACTCGTAAAGAAGACCCAAACAAAAATTGTCGCCGCACCGATCAACTGTCCACTTAATGTAGAAGCACTATTGGTGACGGGTACTAATAACAAACCAAGTAGACCGACCACACCATGTACAGAAATAGCACCAACAGGATCATCGATTTTTAACTTATCTAAACTGATGATTGAGAAAACAACTACGATACCAGCGATAGCACCAAACAATGTCGCTTGTAACGGTGTCGGGGTTGATGGCTCAGCCGTTATCGCAACTAAACCTGCTAATGCGCCATTGAGAGCCATGGTTAAATCTGCTTTTTTAAATAAGACTTTCGCTAAGATTAATGCTGCTACTGCGCCTGCAGCTGCAGATGCATTGGTATTTAGAAATACCATAGCAACCGAATGTGAACTAGCGATATCGCCCAGCTTCAATACCGAGCCACCATTGAAGCCAAACCAACCCATCCACAAAATAAAGGTACCTAAAGTCGCCATAGGTAAATTAGAGCCCGGAATCGCATTGATGTGACCATCAGCACTGTATTTGCCTTTACGTGCCCCTAACAATAAGACACCTGCTAATGCCGCGGCTGCACCCGCCATATGAACAATACCAGAGCCAGCAAAGTCTGAAAAACCTAGTTCAGATAAGGTATATAAACCAAACACGGCGTTACCACCCCAAGTCCAACTACCTTCCATGGGATAAATAACAGCAGTTAACACAACCGCAAAGGCTAAAAATGCCCATAATTTCATCCGCTCAGCTACCGCACCCGAAACAATTGACATAGCCGTGGCAACAAAAACAACTTGGAAAAAGAAATCTGATGCCGCTGAATATATTGCCGCACCTGTAAAGCCATCTTCTCGCGTAGAAAATTCAGCTAACACCTTAGCAGGGTCAACCGTCTCAATGCCCGACAAGAAAATACCACCACCGTACATAATGTCGTAACCAACAAATAAATACATCATGCAAGCAATCGCATATAAGGCAACATTTTTAGTTAAAATTTCGGTGGTGTTTTTAGCACGAACTAGGCCCGCTTCTAACATCGAAAAACCTGCCGCCATCCACATCACTAAGGCACCACAAATTAAAAAGTAGAAGGTGTCCATCGCATACTGAAGTTGAAAAATATTTTGTTCCATGATGAGCTCCTATAGCGCTTCTGCGTCTTGTTCACCAGTACGAATTCGCACCGCTTGTTCAAGGTCATAAACAAATATTTTGCCATCACCAATTTTTCCTGTGTGTGCTGACTCTGCAATAGCTTCCACTAAGCGCTGCACCACATCATCATTTACTGCAATTTCAAGTTTTACTTTTGGTAAAAAGTCCACTTGATATTCCGCACCACGATAGAGTTCTGTATGCCCTTTTTGACGGCCAAAACCTTTAACTTCGCTCACCGTTAATCCTTCAACACCGATTTCAGAGATCGCTTCTCTGACATTATCAAGTTTGAATGGCTTTATTATCGCATTGACTAGTTTCATTTTACTTTCCCTTATTTTTCGTTAGTAAATACTTATCAAGCACCATGCCAAATAAATATTACATAAAAAACAACAAGATAGATGATTGATACTGAGGTACCTCGCACCATGACAGTGCGAAGACAAGTGATTTGCAAGCTACTGGTGCATTTAAAAATGTCTAAAATTGACTTAATTTATTAAAGAAGCCAGCCTGGTTTAAATCACTTGATTTGACTCAATCAGCCACTATAGATAAATAAATCATCAAAAGTGATGAAAGGTGGGATGAACATATTATCTTGTAGACTTATACCAATTTGATTAAATTTCTTCCCAATTCAGAGCTCGAGTTTAAAAGGTTTACATACTGCGTTATTGATTTTGACAAGGTTCTCACAGGGATGTGAGTCATTAGAACAACGCCGGAGCAGTTGTCGAGAATAACCCATATCTTCAATCAATGCCTTGCATGGTGTAGGTACTTAGGTTCAGTCTGGAACTATGAAACTGTGCCGCTAAGCCTTTTAATTCTCGCAGAGTGGTAAAGAACTTAATCAATTTGGTATTATTAAATACAGAAAAATCAAAAGATAACTTATGCTAAGAAATACAACTGAATTAAAAATTAGCACAGATGTATTTCTTATAATTGGGTATTAAGCTGATAGCGTTACAAAAAATAAATAAAAATGATGCTGTTAGGCTACTGTAAACTACGCTTTAGGGTGATTATTCTATTGCTGTATCGACATCATTAATAAAAACTAGGATAAATCGTACCTAACCATATCAAAAGCCAACAACGATTAATAAATCATGGCGGCGCCAGGATTTAAAATAGACAAAATGCTCAAACGTTCAAGATCACAAAAATTATTCGCGCCTTTAAGCATATTCTGATCAATAGGTAATTGTTGCAGTGTATCTTCAGTTAATAACAACTCAATAGCATGTGAGCTACAATCGTATTGACTCAACATGATTCGTTTCGCGAGATACAATAACTTGCTTTCGTCACTGCTATAGGTGAAATCATTATCATCTTGATTACGAATAGGCTCGATAATGCTAAATGGCAATTGCCATTGTTTTAGCAGCTCAGCACTACATGCACCATAGGTAAAACCAAGGCTTGCTACTTGTTTTTCCCAAGGTAATTCTGTTGAAGAAAAACTGTTCGCTACAAGCATTTGCTCTGGAGACACCTGATGAACAACAAGTTCTCCCAAATTGTGTAGTAAGCCTAAAATAAATAAACGTTCGGAATTTGCTATATTAAGCCTCGCGCCAAGGTATTTTACAATTAGCGCACAATCAACACTTTTACACCAGAAATCATCTAGATAGTCCTGTTTAGCGTCTATTCCTTTAAAAGCTTTGTTAGTAAAAAAAGTAATCACTAAATTGTAAACTTCAGTAATGCCTAACACTAGTACAGCTTTAGAAATGGTATCAATTTTACCAGAATAATTAAAAAAGGAACTATTCGCTAATTTTAAAATGGTTCCCGCCAATGCCGGATCCAATAATATCACATCGGCAATATCATCAATTGTAGAGCTTTCATCATCAATCAACTCCTTAATACGAATAAAAGAATCCGAGAGGACAAACATCTCACTGGCTCGTTCTGCATAATCATTAACATTCATTATCATCATTCCCAAATAAACCTGCCATATATTCCTTTACGGCACCTTAAACTTAGTAGGCAATAGCTAAACTATCTCAAAAAGCTGATGGTACATATAGCTCGTTAAGATGAGATAGCTTATAGAAATATGCCTTGTTTTGCTCTATCGAACTTAAGACCAAATTAAACCTATAAATAATAAATTCAGTTTAACCTATTTACGTTAGTTATCCTTTAAAACAATCAATTTACCTGCAAACTTACATGATAAGAAGTAAACTTACGCAAATTGATCACACCCGCATCAAAAATTAAATACTGCCCTTTTATGCCAACTAATGTCCCTGAAACTTCCGGTGTTTTATCAAAATTAAATGATGATATTTTTGTTAAATATTGCTGAACAGGGAAGTGTAAATCTATCACATCTTCATTCAGTTCAGTGACAGCATCAACGCCATATTTTAAACTAACACTTGCCAATTTTTCAGCGATTTTAGGTTTTAGCTCCTCGGCAATAGCTTTTAAGTCTAGCGCCTCAGCACTGCCCTTAAGCATAGCTCGCCAATTAGTTTTATCGGCTATATATTCAGCCAATGCTATTTCAACAAGGCCGGATTGTAAGCGAGTGCTTACTTTAAATATAGCTAAAGCCTGTGTTGCCCCTTGATCGATCCAGCGCGTGGGTATTTGGGTGTGGCGTGTAATACCCACTTTTAAGCCTGAAGTATTGGCTAAATAAACATAATGCGGGATCATGCAATTACTTTCCCCCCACTGCGGCTCTCGACAAGTTCCTTGCTCAAAATGGCAAGTTTCTGGCTTCATAATGCACATATCACATTGCGCTAATTTTTGCATACAAGGGTAACAATATCCTTGAGAATAGCTTTTTTTAGTTTTTCTACCACAATGCTGGCAATCAATATGACCGCTATATTGCAGTGTTAGGTGCTTACCGATCAGTGAATTCAACTCAACTTCTTGCTCACCAACCACCATACGGTAGTTTACCGTACCATCTAAGGATAAATCTGCACGCATTTTTCGCAGAGCACCTGTTTCTATTTGCAACATATATCAACCTATTATTTTTTCAGTCGCTAATAATATAAAAATCTCCTACTAGCAGCTAGCACTAATTCATTTTTAGCTCGAATATCAGCAAAAAACTTGCGATGATACCTAGATATCTCACTGATCGGACTTTATTTATCTTATATGTGGTACGTCTATTTCCTTCGTTGCGCTGATAATAGCCTTTATGCCGGTATTACCACCTGCCTTGAGCGTCGTTTAGCTGAACATAACAGCTGCAATAAAAAAGCGGCAAAATATACACGTGTGCGCCGTCCGGTAAAACTCGCCTATGCTGAGCCGCAACATGATCGACAGCAAGCAAGCCGCCGTGAATATCAACTTAAGCAACTCAATAAGCGTAACAAGGAACAATTAGTTGAAAGTTACCAACTTGCCAACAAGTAAAATAATATACAGCTGTTCGCCTAAACCCCTTGTTTTTACTGGTCTGCTTTGTAAACAAAAGCTCAATAAACTTCGATTTTAATTAGCCATACTGATAGAATAGCGCCGATTTTCGTAGCTTAAAGTGATGACACATATTCATGTTTTTAGAAAACTATTGCCATATTTCAGATGAAAAAATTACTTTCACGCGTCAACAGGCGAGTGATTTTGCAAAGCAAATTGCCGATGATTTTAATCCTTTACATAACATCGATGCTAAACGTTTCTGTGTTCCTGGAGACTTATTGTTTGCACTAATTCTAGAACGTGCCGGTTTACATCAAGAAATGAGTTTTAAATTTTCAGGTATGGTAACTGATGCAACAACGCTAAATATTCCAACAGAAATAACAACAACAGCGAGTATTATTGACGATAAAGCAAAAGAATATTTAAATATGTCTGTTGCCGGCCATAGCACAAAAAACAGTAAAGCAATTGAGTCTTTAACACGTGCCTATGTCGAGTTTTCAGGTCATACTTTTCCTCATATTCTGGTCGAATTAATGAAAGAAAATAAAGTCATGATCAATCCAGCTCGCCCGATGATCATGTATGAAAGTATGTCAATTCAACTTGAGCAACTTGATTTTCAAGACATCACCTTACGCTTGTCTTCAACCACTTTAGCGCAAGAAGGTAAACGTGGTAATGCCTGCTTATCTTTTGATTTGGTTTCGCAAGGAACAGTGATCGGACACGGTAAAAAGTTCATGCTATTAAGTGGCTTACGAGACTATTGTCAAGAAACCATTGACAACATCGTGACCGAATATAACCAGACTAAAGCTCGTTACATTACCGAGAAAACACAATCTGCATAACCTATATAATACCAAGTCTATTAAGTTTGTTCCCACTCAGAAACTTAGTAAAATTGGTATAACTTAGCTTAGGGTAATAACAATCACCAGGAATTACCCTAAGTAGCCAACCACGACTAATTACGCAATTTTTTTCCGAACCAGTGTAAGGCTTGATCAGCTTTCACAGCAGCTTGACGAAAATATTTCTGACTTTTCTTCAGCCAGACTTTCGCCCAGTCATACTCTAAACTTAGCAAGGCTAAGCCAAGGGGGATAAATATTACCGCCGGCCCGGGCAGTAAGATAAAGACTATGCCAATCAATAAGCACGCAAAGCCAAAAGCAGTGCGTGTGGTACGCTTTAGCCTTTTGAATATATTTGTTTGCATAATTTTCCTTCACTAATTTTATTGCTGTAAACAATAATTTGCAAAACTCATTCCAAAGATAATTATCTTTATTTATCAACAAACTAGTTTTAACTTCCCTTAAATACCGATAACTAAGTGGTGTAAAAGACAAAATAATAGTGAAGATGGCAAAGCCGTTCAGTAACTTTTTTCAAACTCTGTTTGTTGGCGTCGCTTATCTTCAACGCATGCTGAAAACTGCGACATTGATTTCGGCTGACGACAGCCCTTATTTACTTGATAAAATTTCAGCCAAGCTTGTAGTTTTTCACCTTGATATTTAGATCGCACCACCACGGGGCTGTTGCTAGCAAAGGGCACCAAGGCTTTAAGGGGAGCAATTTTTTTGTTATTTGCGCCGCCAACACTAATAATTTTTTTCTGATCCGTATGCTTTAGTTTTACTCGTTGCTTTTTTTTGGTTTTAGACGTAAGTTTGCCATTTTCACATTGCCACCAATTGTTGCGCGCTTTAGCTTCTTGAGTTGCTAAACTTTTACTACGTTTATTTGAGTTAGCTTGACGTTGTTGTGCCTGAATACTATCAAGTTTTTTACGATAGCTTTGGCAGTGTTTTTTGCCTGCTAGCGCCTCAAAAGAACTTAACAGCATGATTAATAGCAAACTAAAAATTATTACCTGTTTCATATTGCTTCAGCCAGAGAATTCCATTTCCATAACAAAAGTGTAGTCAAGTTTAAGTAGTTTTCGACTCTATAAGAGAGATAAAAGTCACTATAACCACACGCTCATAGCCATGCCAAAATAAAATCATATATATTAAAAATCCTTTACTGAGCTTTAGCATAACTCAACAACCGCAACTATAATAACAGCAATCAAAACTCATTCTATGATTGACAACTAAATTAAACCACAATGAAAAGAGGAACATGGATGTTTCAAATAACAATTAGCCACATACTTTACAGTAGCTTTCTGCTACTGATATCAACTTGCACTGGTGCGCAGCCAGTCACTGAGCAGATCGCTTTCCAACCAAAGCCAAAATTACAACTGGCAACTACATATCAAAAAAATACCGTTATTGCTGATTATTGGATAAGTGAAAAATTAGATGGTGTTCGAGGGTACTGGACCGGACAACAACTATTAACCCGTAATGGTAATGTCTTATCACCACCGCCATGGTTCATTGAAAACTGGCCAACAATAGCCATGGATGGTGAATTATGGAGTAACCGTGGACAATTTGAAGCAATCAGTAGCTGTATTCGACGTAAGCATACTGATGGGCAATGTTGGAAAAACCTTAAGCTGATGGTTTTCGATCTACCTCATCAAGCGAATAACTTCAGTAATCGCCTTAAAACTATGAGGAAATTGCTGAACAAAACAAATTCTCCCTATCTAGCAATAGTGTCACAATTTAAGGTGGTAGATCATATTCAATTATATGCACTTTTGGATAAAATAGTTGCTGAGAACGGTGAAGGGTTGATGCTACATCTTGCTACCGCTAATTATCAAAGTGGCCGAAGTAAAAACTTATTAAAACTCAAAAAGTATCAAGATGCGGAAGCTAAGGTTATTGCACATCTCGCTGGTAAAGGAAAATATCGAGGCTTGTTAGGAGCAATTAAGGTAGAAACTCCAGAAGGTATTATATTTAAAATCGGCAGTGGTTTTTCCGATCAACAGCGCCATCACCCTCCGAAAATTGGCAGCATCATAACCTATAAATATGTTGGTAAAACGCAACGAGGTGTGCCAAGATTCGCCAGCTTTCTTCGAATTAAAAACCAACATTAGTCGCACACCTTAAGGCGTAAAATTTTATGGAATTACATTTATGGTTATCTCTAGTCGTTATTTGTATTCTTGGGGCACTATCTCCTGGTCCTAGCCTCGCCTTAGTCATTAAAAACACCTTAAATGGTGGCGTGCAGCAAGGCTATGCTACAGCAATTAGCCATGGACTAGGCGTAGCACTTTATGCTGCAATCACGGCCACAGGTATTGGTTTGTTGATAGTGCAATCGCCGCTGCTATTCACCGCAATAAAATACGCTGGTGCGGCATTTCTTTTATATTTAGGTATAAAATCTTTAATGAGCAAGCAAAAAAGCATGCAATTTTCTCAGCAAGCAACTGCGCTAGATCCATCAATAAACGGTTGGCGTGATGGCTTTTTAATTGCATTTCTCAATCCTAAACTTGCTATTTTCTTTCTGGCACTATTTAGTCAATTTGTTGAGCCTAATGCCGGATGGCAGCAAAAAGGCATCATGACAGCAACAGTCGGGATCATTGATATGTTGTGGTATGTCATTATAGCTTTTACCATCTCACGTGGACCTATTTTAGATAAATTAAAAGCTAATAGTCATATTGTTGATAAAGTCACCGGAAGTTTTTTGATTTTATTAGCTGCGCGCGTAGTGTGGACTTAAGGCTAAAATTTCGAACTAATTAGCCGGAGTAAGGAATAAGGACATTTTATTACTTACTCCGGTATCGAACAAACCTCATTAATAATCAATACATTAAGAACTAACTTCAGGTTTATAAATAAAATATAGGCACTTTAAACCCTTGCCTTGATGAGCTTCTTTGAATACTTCAGGTGTCTTAACTTGATATTGAAAGACACAATCAGGGCATTCTTTTGCCACTTCTGCCATAAGAAAGTCTTCATTCAAGTCAGGAGAGTTTAAGCACAATAAAACATCGCCATTCTCTGACATCAGCTCAGGTAAGCGACGAATGATCTTTTTATAGTCTCTTTCAATATCAACGCTACCTTTTTGAAAAGACGGCGGATCAGAGACCAATAACTGATAGGGGCCATGTTTTTTCAAGCGTCCGTAAGACTTAAAAATATCGACACCTTCAAAGATAACTTTCGATAAATCTTGATTGTTTAAGCGATGATTTTCTCGACCTTTTGCTAACGAGCTTTTGCTCATATCAATATTAACGACTTTACTGGCATTACCGGCTAATGCCGCAACAGAAAAAGCACAGGTATAAGAAAATAGATTTAACACCTGCTTATTTTCACTATGGCTTTTAACCCATTCTCGGCCATTGCGCATATCTAAAAACAGACCGGAGTTTTGCGCTTTACCTAAACTGATCTGATATTTTAAACCGTGCTCTAGCGCAGATAAGTGAGTGACCTCTTCGCCCCAAAGTAATTCACAAGGGGCAAATTTACGGCAGCGATATTGCACCTGAATTGATTGGCATTTATCAGTCAATGTCCGTAATTGTTCGACTAACGCTGACAACCAACTTGCTTCAACCTCTTGGTATAAACTAATCAAAATAACCGGCTCTAACCAATCAATATTGACGTGAGATAAATTAGCATAAGCATGACCACGGCCATGAAATAGTCGTTGGCTTTCTTGAAAGTCATTTGTTTGAATAAACTCAATCATTATATTAAACCAATTTAGCTTGAAAAAATAAGGCCGGATAATAACAAATTATTCGGCCTTATGGGTTATCTAAAGTTTTTAATTAACAGCAAATAATATTATTTGCTGTCTGTTAAAAACCAAAAATATTATAAGCAAAGAACTTTTGTGCAACCGTATTAATGAAAATCCCAAATATAATCACCGGAATAAAAGTACCTAAGGAAAAATTAATATATTTTTCGACCCAAGAGCCTTTATAGGCATCATTCCCTATTGCTAGCTCTTCAGATAACTGCAGTTTCTTCCAACGATAACTGACAAATACACATAATAAGAAACCATTCAACGGTAAAATAGTGTCATAAAAAACATCAACTATTACGTCAAAGAAAGCTTTATTCTGTCCTGCATAATTCATAAAATCACTAAAAAAATCAACCATCCCATACGAGACTAATGCAAAAATTGTTAATATCCCTGCACTCATCAGCAGAGTTGTTAATGCTTTCTTACGACTTTGGCATTTTTCAAAAACCAAATAAGAAACAGGAACTTCAATAATAGATACTAATGATGTTATCGCAGCAAAGAACACTAATAAAAAGAATGAAACAGCTAATGCACTGGCGCCAAAATAGCCCAAAGATACTTGTAACGCTAAAAATATTTTCGGGAGAAAGGTGAAAATTAATGCTACGCCACTATTACTAAGTTCATCAGGGTTAATATTGGGATCAAAGGAAAAAATAGCGGGTAGGATCATCAAACCAGCAGTAAAAGCTACGGCAGTATCGGTAAGAGCAACAAATTTAGCAGAACCAACGATATCTGTTTTTTTATCAATATATGAGCCATAAGTGATCAAGATCCCCATGCCTAAAGATAATGAAAAAAATGCCTGAGATAAGGCTCCATTTATAATTGAGGGAGTTAACTTGGATAGATCTGGGATCAGAAAAAACTTTACTCCCGCCATGGCATTTTCAAGTGTTAAGACATAAATCACCATCAAAATAAGCATGATAAACAATGCCGGCATTAAAATTTTCGCCGCCTTTTCTATACCTTCTTTAACACCAGCCACTAAAATAAAATAAACCATTGCCGAAACAACAATTAAAGAGGCAAATAAATATTCATTTTTTACAAATTGTGTAAAGTAGTCACCATTCGCCAATAAATCTAAGTTTCCCGAGACAATTAAAACGATATAACCCAGTATCCATACGGTTATAACGGTATAAAATACGGCAATCATAAAAGGGGTCAACACGCCAAGAAAGCCTGCAGCTCCCCACGCACGACTTCCACCACTTAAGGTTTTATATGCACCAACAGGTTCTTTTTCTGTTTTCCGTCCAACCGCCATTTCGGCAATCATCACAGGTAAACAAATAAAAAAAACAAAAAGAGCATACATTAATAAAAATGCACCACCACCATTCTTGGCTGCATTTACCGGAAAGCCAACCAAATTGCCAATACCGACTGCTGAACCCGCTGCAGCTAAAATAAACCCTAAACGGGAACTAAAATGCTCTCTCTCTGTACTCATAAACATCCTTCGAAATAATTTTGTAGGGCTAATAATTATAATTGTTACTACACAGTGCCCATTTTTATTGAGATAATATAATTTATTCAACCAACCGATGCTAGCAGGCTTCGTTAATAATGTCTTGTTTTGAAAGTCAGCAACAACCAACAAAGTGTATAATATTTATTGCACTTGCCAAGCAACACTAACCATAAAATTTTGCATTCATAATATTGAGAATATTTTCAGTTTCTATTGTGGCAAAATTTGCTGCATCTTCTAGGTCATCTTTTGATATATGTAATGACTGACATAGTGCTGCATCAACATTATCATCATAGTTAAATGTCTCGGGGTGACATTCAACCAATGCTAATCGTGAGGCAAGGTACAAAACTTTCACATCTTTATTAATTTCAATGTTTTGAGCATTATTGTAATGGCGAATAGGTAAGATTATTTTTTCTGGAATTTGCCAGATTTTCAGCAGCTCTGCTGAAACCTCAGTGTAAGTAAAACCGAGCACCTGTTGCTGTAGTTGCCAAGGTAGGATATTAACATTGTACGCCTCACATTTTTTTGCCAACTCAGGAGAGATTTTTGCAACAATTAATTCACCAAAATTTTGTAATAAGCCAGCAACAAATAAGCGCTCAATATCTCGAATGCCGGCAGTAATGGCTAAATTTTTCGTTGCCAAACCACAAAATACACTCATACGCCAAAACCTTTTCAAATCTATCGACTGACTTGAAAAGTGTTTGAATGCTGTTGCCGCAACATCCACCAACATCATGTTGTAAATGGCTTGTGTGCCAATAATAGTAATCGCACGTGAAATAGTACCAATTTCACCTGAAAAGCTATAAATAGCACTATTAGCCATTTGCAATAAGCGCGAGGCCATCGATGGATCAACACTGATAACATTGGCAAAATCTTCAATAGTGGAGTCATCCTCCTCCATTAGCGCTTTCACTTTAAAACAGGCATCAGGTAGCGCAAAAGAGCCATTCGCTTGCATGGCATATTCAAGAGCATTCATCAGTTGCACTATCCTTATATAGATTTCATGTAAAATTCACGCTACTTAAAATTATTGTGCGAAAGTAACAGCAAAAAAATCGCCATCATGCCATTGAGGACGCTCAACTTGATTAGCGATTTCTAAACCTATCATCATATTAACCAATGCAAAGCTTGCTGCGGCCTGATAGTTAATGGGTAAGGTAATTTCATCACTGTGTTGATGATAGTGATTTTTTAAGAAGTCACCAAACACCGCACCACCATCAATACTCTCATCAGTTGATTTAAAGCCGGTCATTAAAAAGACCGATGGAATACCAGCTTTAACAAAGCTGTAGTGATCACTACGGGTAAAAAGTGCTTGTTCCGGCATGGGATCTTCACTGAGTTCGATGTTAATTTTATTTGCCGCTGTGGCAACAATTTTTCCCATGGTTGAATGCGTTGAACCAAACGCTATAACATCCGCAAATGGATAAAGAATTAATGGCATATCTAAATTAACATTTGCCACTAATTGCATGACCGGTATGGTTGGATTATTAGCAAAGTAACTTGAGCCCAACAAGCCTTTTTCCTCGCCGGTCACCACAACAAATAGCACAGAACGTTTAGGTTTTATTGGCATTTCGGCTAATAGACGTGCTGTTTCGAGTAAAATAGCAACACCTGAAGCATTGTCTAGCGCGCCATTATTAATAGTATCGTCATCGCCAGCATCTGAACTTATGCCTATGTGATCAAGATGGGCACTAAAAACAACATATTCATTTTTCAGCTGCTGATCACTACCTTCAACCGCAGCAATAATATTCGGACTCGTGATTTCTTCATAACGAGAGCGGTTTTTCAGGGTAACTTTGTACGGTAAAGCAAAACCTTTAATCGCATTATTATTGGTATCTGCGCTATAAATATCTTCTAACGTTCTTACTGCACCAGTAAATAAAGCTTTTGCAGCAGTTTGATGAAGATAGGCACCTGCCAATATTTCCGGCTGCGTACCAAACGGCACATTGTCTTTCGTCAGCCAACTCAAACGTGGTGTTTGGGCATATTGTGCTGATTTTTCAAAACTACGTACTTTTTCCCGCTTAGGCGTATGTAGCGTGATAAAACCTATCGCACCATGTTCTGCAGCGTGACGGCTCTTTTCTGCACTTGCACCAATATGCGCGCCTTCTTCTGACGGTAAGTCATCAGGCCTACCGGTTAAAGCCACAACAATTTTACCTTTAACATCAATATTGTCATAATCATTGTAGCCAAACTCTGGCGATACGACCCCGTAGCCAACAAATACGGTTGAAGCCGTAATAGCGCTATCATTTTGTAAACTCGAACCAGAAGTCAAAAACTCTGTTGCATGCTCAAGTTCGATATCACCTTTTAAACCATGAATAATAGCGCGAGCAGAGCCATCAATAAGGTAACTTTTACGAAAGCGTACTTGCTGTTCAAAACCACGCTCCTGACCCACAATGCTTGTACCCTTTGGCGTTAAACCCAGTTGTTTAAAGTAAGATTTCACATAGTTAGCCGCTATTTGATAGCCATGACTACCAGTATCTCGGCCCTGCAAGGTGTCATCAGCAAGAAATTCAACATGTGCTTTTATGTTATCGGCATTAACTTGATGAGGCACTTCTTCATTGGCCACTTGTGTCACTGGCGCTGGAGATTTATTGCAAGCCAATAGCGCTATAGCCAATAGGCCTATTAAACTAACTGTGCTGTTTTTTTTCGACGGGATTATATACTTCATAGTTTCTCGTTAACTTATGCTCATTGATGCTTGAATTACTCGCAAATGGCGTATCCAGGAGTCATTGAGTATTATTATTTATTTTTATAAGCAAGTGCTAGCCTTTGATATCACTCAATGGCAATAGCCAGAAAGTATTAAAACACTATATCGAGTGTTATCTGAAAAAACTAGCACTGGGTAGAAAAAGCAAATTAGGCTATCTACAGATAGTGTTGTTATAACTTTGCATTGCGCTATTTTCAATCAAAAATGGGGACACCAGAGTGTCGTTTAACATGTTCAGTAACGATGTAAGTATGTGTTTGGGAAACACCAGATAACTCCACAATTGCACCTAATAATGCACGATATGCTGCCATGTCTTCGAAGCATACCTTCACTAAGTAATCAAAGCCTCCTGCAACCATATGACATTCTGCGACCTCTTTAATTTCAATAACTTCACTACGAAACTTATTGAAAATATCAGCGGTAGTGCGATCAAGCGTCACTTGAATAAATGCTGTCATACCGTACTTTAATTTACTGGCATTTAAAAAAGCCCCATAAGATTCAATATACCCTTCATGCTCGAGACGTTTTACTCGCTCTAAACAAGGACTAGCACTTAAATTAACACGCTGTGCTAAAGTACTATTTGAAATGCGACCATTTTTTTGTAAAACATCTAAAATAGTTAAATCAATACGATCTAAGACCTTGGGTTTGCTACTTGTCATCTGTCAGTCAGCTTTAAAGTTAATGGCTTTATTAGCGGAATAAATTACCGCAAAAAATCTCGAAACGCCAACATATTCGTTAGCCGATTTCAGTCAGAAAACCTTGAGCATTATTAATTTTTCAAAGCTGTGATTTTTTAGGTTTACCGATGACTAATAGCATTGTATCGAAAGAAGTGACCACTTAAGGCTATATGAGTGAGATTATACCAAGTCTAATAGGTTTGGTATTAAGAAGTGCCTAAAACTTAAAGTCATGACTATCTTTTGACGCCTGCTCTGAGCAAGCAAAAAGAAAATAACTTATCTGTCAACATTTGCTCAGTAAAAAGCATTCAATATCATCCGCAGGTAAAGGCTTAAAGTAGTAAAAACCTTGACCATAAATACAACCCATTTTTCTTAAGAGTTCCGCATCGGCAACATTCTCAATGCCTTCGCCTATTGTGGCCATATTTAAGTTAGCGGCTAAATCAATAATGGTTTTAATTATTGCTTGATGGTTGCCACGTTCATGAACATTTTCAATAAAAGAACGATCAATTTTTAACACATCCATGGGAAAGCGATGTAAATAGCTTAAACTCGAATAACCGGTGCCAAAGTCATCAAGTAATATTTTTACGCCCATTTTTTTCAAGGCATACATATTTTTCAATACCAGATCATTATTTTCTAATAACGCACGCTCAGTCAACTCAACACGTACTTGGTGCGGTTTTACACCTGTTTTATCAATAATAGCTTGGATATCTTGCGGTAAACTAACACTAAAAAAGTGATTACAATAAAAATTGCAACTCACATAAAGGTGCTCTAAACCGAGGCGTTGCTGCCAAAGCTTAAGCTGTCGACATGATTTTTCTAAGATTTGTAGATCAATCTCCATCACTAAATTAGTTTCTTCTGCCAATGGAATGAAATCATTAGGGAAAACAAAACCACGCTTTTCACTCGGCCACCTTGCCAAGGCTTCAAAACCAATAATTTTACCGTCAGTCATTTGAACTATTGGCTGAAAATAAGGCACAAACTCTTGATTAGCAATAGCTTCTCGAATATCCACTTCTAACGATAAAGCATTTTGCACTTTTTTATGCATACTCGAGTCAAAAACTTCGTAGCGTCCTTTACCTTTATCTTTCGCGTGGTACATGGCGATATCGGCATCTCTGAGCATATTATCAGCACTACCATAACGCTCATTATTAAATAACACGCCGATACTGGTGCCAATAAATACCGACTGGTTTTCAATATTAAAAGGGGCAGATAATAACTCAGTTATTCTGTTAGCAATATCGTATGCAACATCATCACTCTCAAGATCTTCAACCAAGATAACAAATTCATCACCTCCTAAACGTGCGACGGTATCCGTATCTCGAACCACATCAATCAGTGCTGTAGCAATTTTTTTCAACAGCTTATCGCCAGCGTGATGGCCAAGACTATCATTGACAACTTTAAAACGGTCTAAATCAAGAAACAAAACGGCAAATTTAAATGCAGGTCGGCGCTTATTACGAGCGATAGCGTTATTTAATAAATCAAGGAAAACCGCTCGATTAGGTAAGCCGGTTAAAATATCATGTGATGCGGCATGTTTAAGTTTTTCTTCCGCAGTTTTACGCTGTTTTATTTCATCTTCTAACGCCATTGTTCGTAATTTGACTTGGTGCTCGAGTAATTCATGAGCTTTGCGTTTGTAATCTGCAATTTCACGACGTTGCATCGCGGATGCGACATGCCGTGAGACAAAACGCAATAACTCAGCATCTTGCTCGGTAAAGCGTGTTGATTGCTGATAACTTTGTAAAACCATAGCACCAATAACGTCACCAGAATCAATTAGGGGCACACCAAGCCAGGACACAACTTCAGGCTCAGGCTTAATGGTTTTTCCTTGTTGATGCAAAGTCAGCATGCTTTGTTGATCAAGCAACACGGTTTCGCCACTTCTAAGTACTAATTCAGTAAAACGATTCGACAGTTTTCTTGGCTGATAAAATGCTTCATCATTTGCTTGTTGATCTTGAACATAGGCAAAAAACAGCTCTTCATTACTAGGGTTATATTTAGCAATGTAAAAGTTCTCAGCATTGATTAACTGGCCGACAATGTTATGAACCATGCCATAAAACTTATCAATATCTAGATCAGCATCATTGGTCAACTCAGAAATTCGATACAATGATTCTTGTAACAATTCAGCCTTTTCACGGTCACGAATTTGTTGCATCAACTCTCGTGTTCTTGCGTCGACGGCTGCTTGTAAACGTCCTCGATCTTGTAATCGTGTCAATGCGGTTACAATATGTTGCGCAGTAAACTCGAGTAAATCACGTTCAGATTCTTGATAACGGGTCTCGGCAGAGTAACTTTGTACCGCCATCACCCCGATAACAAAGCCATCATGTATCAGGGGTACACCAAGCCAATCAATACTTGCAGCCCCAACAGCCTTAATTTTTTCCTCTTGTTCTAATTGTGCAATAACTTCAGGTGTCGCCAATAAAGCCTTACCAGTTTCAATAACATAATTTGTCATTGAGCCACTGAAATCATTGAGCGAATAAATACGCTTTTCCATTTCATCTTTTTCATCAACGTGATAAGTCAAATCCAAGGTTGATAATGTTTGATCATAGAGCACGATATAAAAATTATTAGCGCTCATTACTGAGGCAATAGAGCGATGTACTTGTTCGAAAAAAGTATTTAGGTTAGCGCAATCTATTGAAAGTTGGTTAAGCTTAAATAAAGCCGTATAGCGGTCTTGCAGTTTCTGGTATTTATTCAATAAAACGATAGGTTCTGTTGTCAAATCTGCATTCGAATTAGCTAAGGGTTCTAATAAATCTGTCAACTTTTCCACCATACTACACATTTAAATTTTATGAATCGGATCAGTTATCTGTTTACTGCCTTATTAAAGGCAAATTAAAATAACAAAAATCAGTAACATTTACAGGCAAAATTCTTAGGTTATTTTTTAAGTTTTTGCGCTTCTGCAACTGCGGCCTTATTACCACAAACCCCTGCTTGCTTGTCATCACGATAGTAACGAATATCAATACAATCTTGTTGATATCTTCGTTCTAGCTCAGTACGCATCAAAGGCTTATTTTTAGCATTAATTATTTGTTTGTGTAACGACTGACATTGTTGTACTTGTTCTGACGCTAATGTTACATCTTCACAACTGTTATTATTGGAACTACATGCCGAGAAAACTAATATCCCGAAAACTATCATTACAAACTGCTTTATCATGTTACTTCTCTTTATATGCTATATAAAATTAATTCTACTTGATCTAAGCTAGGTTTTACTTAATTCCAGATCATCTCATTGTAAATTTATCGGCAAAAAAATTGACTGTATTGGTATAAATTGGAAAATACCCTAAACTGTATTTTCATTGAATTACAACACACTAGTATACCAATTCTAATAAGTTTCTTCCCACTCAGTGAAATTTAAAAAGCTTAGCGGCACAGGTTCACAGTTCCAGACTGAACCTAAGTACCTACATCCATGCAGGCAAGGCATTGCTTGAAGATAATGGTTATTACCTTGGTCAAAATCTATAACACCGATGATAAGCCTTTTAAAATTCCCCTTCGGGAACTTGCCAGCAATTCGATAACCGCTGATAATTTCTTTCATATAGAATAACTATATTCAAAAAATGATCGTTGTTCTCAAACCGCTGGTAAGCGCTGAGAGAGAACAAACTTAATAGGTTTGGTATTAGTTTTCTGTTTATTAGTGTTATTGTCAGGGGCAATGAATTACCCCACTTCCTTTTGTTTTGGGTATATAATACTTAAAAATAAAGATTAAGCATTAAGATTATTGTATTAGAGGACAATTATGCAAGTACAAGTGGTTGATTATCAGGCTAACGATGCCGCACAAAAGTTTGTCGAGAGTTTACGTAACACGGGTTTTGGCGTATTAACTAACCATCCAATTCAACAAACATTAGTAGAAAAAATATATCAAGATTGGTATACGTTTTTTACTGAAGATGAGAAACAAGCGTTTGCCTTTGATCCTGAAAAACAAGACGGCTATTTTGCGCCAGAAATTTCTGAAACGGCTAAAGGCCATAGTAAAAAAGATATCAAAGAATATTATCATGTTTACCCTTGGGGTCGTATTCCACAGCACTTGGCAGAAGATATTCTTAATTATTATAAAATGGCTTCTGATCTTGCCAGTGAATTGCTTGATTGGGTTGAAAAATATAGTCCTGCCGATGTGTCAGCTCATTATTCAGAGTCGCTATCAAATATGATCATGGATACACCGAATACTTTATTGCGTATTCTTCATTACCCGCCATTCAATGGTACAGAAGAGCCAGGAGCCATTCGTGCTGCAGCCCATGAAGACATCAACTTATTGACCATTTTACCGGCAGCGAACGAGCCTGGCTTACAGGTACAAGCTCAAGATGGTGAATGGTTAGATGTTCCCGGTGACTTCGGCCATTTAATTGTTAACATTGGTGACATGTTACAAGAGGCGTCGCAAGGCTACTTTCCTTCAACCAGCCATAGAGTCATTAATCCAACAGGTGAAAACTCGGGTAGATCACGCATCTCTTTACCATTATTTTTACATCCTCGTAGTGAAGTCGTACTTTCCAAAAATCATACCCAAGCAAGCTATTTATTAGAACGCTTAAGAGAGCTTGGTGTTAAATAATCCCAATCCTAATAGTGCTTTATCTATCAATGTACTATGACGGTCATTAAATCTAACCGAAGTTAAATAGCCGTGGATTTATTCAATAAAAAGCCATCACATTGTGATGGCTTTTTAATGTTGAACGTTAACTTATATTCTGGTTATTGAGTTACCGTTAAGCCCCACTCTTAAGGCTATCTAAAGCAGCTGAATCATCTGTTGCTACTTTTTTCTTACGCCTAAACATCACTCTCAAATCTTCAATGATCAAATAAAGACAAGGGATGAGTACCAACGTTACTATCGTAGCAAATAGCACACCAAAAGCTAACGACACAGCCATTGGAATAACAATTTGTGCTTGTGCGCTGACCTCAAAAAAGATAATGGGTACTAAACCAATAAACGTGGTTATCGAAGTTAACAATATTGCTCTAAAACGCTTAGTACCAGCATGCATTACCGCATCTTTTAAATGTACGCCACGTTTTCTGGCATTGTTAACATAATCCACCATCACTAAGGAATCATTCACCACCACACCGGCAGCCGCTAATATCCCCATAACAGATAAGGCACTTAAATCCATACCAAGCATGAAGTGACCCAGTACTGCGCCAATAATACCAAATGGAATAACCACCATAATCATGGTTGCTTGTGCGTATGATTTCAGTGGTATCGCTAGCAATGAAAAGATAATCAATGACGAGATAATAAAATCTCGTAGTTGGCTATCAGCACCTTCCATTTCTTCTTGGATACTACCGGTGACTTCGCTTTTAACTTGTGGATACTTTTTTATTAATTCTGGTATAAAATTATCGCGAATATCATTAGCCACTTTAAACGGCTCAACTTGCTCGGCATCGACACTAGCCCAAACATTGATCGTCCGATTACCATTTTCACGGCGTATACGTGTTACCCCATCTTGTAGCGTAATAACCGCCAATTCAGATAAAGGTAACTCAGCACCATTTGGGGCTTGGATCATGACATCATCAACATGACCAATTGAACTACGCTGGGCAAGTGGATAACGTACCATCACCTTTACTTCTTCACTATCGCGTAAAATACGCTGAGCTTCTAAACCATAAAAGCTATAACTTACCTGAGAAGCAATTTCAGCAAGCGTTAAGTTCAAGCTATAAGCTAATGGCTTCAATTCAAATTGTACCTCTTTAGCACTGGTTTGACGGCTGTCATTGACATCACCAATACCTTTAAGAGAATTAAGCTTAGCTTTTAACTCTTTTGCTGCAGCAAGCAATTCAGCATCATTTTTACTTTCTAATCTAAAAGCAATATCGCCATCATCTCTGCCACCACCAAATAAGTTATCACCGATGGTAAATGATTTAACGCCAGGATAGTTAGGGATAGCCGCACGCCATAAGTCAGCGAGTTCAAAGGTGTTAATTGGACGTAGTTCAGGTATGACAAGTTTCACCATAAGTTGGCCACTGGTTCTGCTACGTAAATCAACCTGCATATCAGAAATCATTGAATTGCCGTATTCTGCTTCGATCTCTTTATCAATACGATTTATAATTCCCTGAATATTGAGTAAAGTTTCCAACGTGGCTTTTTCTGACGCATCAACATTCATTTCAACACTCACACGCGGAAAATCATGAGGTATTTTAGGTTGACCAACAAAGCGTACAAAGCCACCGCTAAATAAGCCGGCACTGATCAGCATTAAGCTAATAAAGAACATTAAAACCGCATAACGATATTGAACAAATAATGCTAAAGATGGACTATAAACATTTTCAATAAACGCTTTCAATTTCGTGTCCACCCACAAGCGCAACCTATCGACTGGGTTCTTAGGGTTAAAGGCTTTAATTTTCATTTTCACTAAATGCGCTGGCAAAATCAGTTTAGATTCAATCAAAGAAAAGATTAAACACAGAATGACCACAGAGCCGATCGCTTTGCCAAATGCAGATGAAGGACCTTCACCAAACAGAAAGGGCAAGAATACCGCAATTGTAGTTAAGACACCGAAGGTTGCTGGCATAGCCACACGTTTAACACCGCGAATAACATTGTCGGTACTGTGACCATGCTCCTCGATTTCTTCGTGCGCACTTTCACCCATGACAATCGCATCATCAACAACAATACCTAATACTAAAATAAAGGCGAATAAGCTAATGACATTGATAGTGACATTGACAAATTCCAGCGGCATAACCAGTAAGGTACCTAAAAAACACACTGGCAAGCCCATCATCACCCAAAAAGCTAAACGAACTCGTAAAAATAGCGCAAGCATTAAAAATACCAGTACCGCTCCACTTTTCATGTTATCTATCATCATGTCTAAGCGACCGTCTAGGTAATAGGTCATATCAACCCAAGTCTCTAATTTAACCCCTGGTGGTAAAACAGCCGCTTTATCATCAACGTATTTTTTTATTACGTTAGCAATGCCGGTAATACTTTGATTATCCGCTGCGCCAATAAACAAAGTGACAGAATTTTGTCCATTAAACTTTGAATATTGCAGGCCTTCTTCAAAGCCATCAATAATGGTCGCAATTTCACCTAGAACCACTCGGGTACCATCAGCTAAAGTTAATACCGGAATTTGTTCGAATTCATGTCCTCGATATGCTTGATTTTCTACCCGTAGGTTAATGTAGCCATTTTCTGCGCGAATTTGTCCCGCTGACATATTGCGAGAATAGCTGCGCACTGCATTAGCAATGTCATTGAAGCTTAAACCGTACTCTCTAAGTTTATCTTTGCTGACCTCAATCGATATTTCATAATCTAAGCCGCTGAATAAATCAGAAATATTAATCGTCGGTAGTTGCTGAATTTCATTGTGAATTTTACGGCCAAGCTCTTTGAGCTCACCGTTAGTTAAATCACCATATAAACTTAAGTACATGACCTCTTGACGAAATTTTTCACGCTCCACTTTTATCCGTTCCATACCGTCAGGAAAACTGGAAATGGAATCGATAGCAGATTTAACCTCTTCTAACACCACTTGCGGATCGTAATCTAACTCAACTTCAAACCAGCCATTAGAGAAATTACGATTTGAATAGGTGATAACACGCTTAAGGCCCTGAACAGTCTCCAGTGCCTCTTCAATTTTTATGGTAATACCTTCTTCAACTTCTTGTGGTGCCGCACCTGGATATGGAGCAGCATAAGAAATCCAATTGATCTTAACTTGCGGAAACATTTGTTTATTAATGGTTTGAATGGTAAAAAAACCACCGACCAAAATAAAAATCATTAGCAAGTTAGCCGCAACACTATTACGGGCAAACCAAGCAATTAAGCCGGTATTGGTATCAATAGTATGATCAATTTCAGGGCTTTTTTTAGCTGTAGCTGTTGTCATGATTATTCCCCTGAATCACTATCATTTAATGCTACCTGTGAATTGTCTTCTTCGTTATCGACTTGTTTTTCTATGTTTTCTTTCGGCTTATCATCAATTAAAGCCAGTTTCATTCCATCAATTGGGTAATCAAGTGCCGACACAATCAATTTATCACCTTCAAACAAACCACTTGAAACAATAACATTGCGACCATCTTGTCGAACAATGCTAATTTCTGAATAATGCAATTTAGATTCACTATCTAAAATGGCAACACGATTATTTTCCACTAAATAGCGAGGAACACTGGTGGCTTGCGCAACTTCTAACCCTAAAATTTTAGCCTTCACATAAGAACCAAAACGTACCGGCGTGTCACGATTATTATCAGTTAAAGCATATGGATCATGAATTTCAGCAACCAAATAGCTCATACGGCTTTTATTGTCTATGACACCTTCACTACGAGCTATTTTAGCTGGCCATATGATTTCACGACCAGCAAAGGTACCCATTAAATTAACCTGAGCATTTTTACCTTGATCAATTAAGAACTCTAATTGATTATCAGCCACAGGTAATCGTACCTCAGCAGTCGCTGTACCTAGTAATTTACCTACCATGCTGCCAGTACCAACGAACGAGCCTAAACCCACATTACGGCTGTCAATCATTGCGTCGTAAGGCGCTCTAATTTCCGTTCTTTCTAAGTTACGCTTCGCTCTTAATATCGATGCTTGTGCCGACTTTACTCGTGCAATTTCTTGCGCTAGCTGTGGTTTACGTAAACTTAATTCTGTTGGTGATGTATCAGTAATACGTTTCCATTCTTGTTCAGCTACCTGACCTTGAGCACGCTCAGTTTCCAAAGACGCACGTGCTGATGCCATTGTTGCTTCAGCGTCAATCAGAGCAGCTTGATAGTCATTAGGGTCAATACGTGCTAATAACTGCCCTTGTTTAACAAAACCACCACGAACAAAGGTCTCTGATAATTCGACAATTTGGCCACTGATTTGTGCCACTAATTCAGTTTCATATTTAGGTTCAACTACCCCGTATGAATCAACTTGTAAGGTCAGCTGTGCTAAATATATCGGCTCAACAGCAACGATAGGTGTATTATCAACTTCTTCTTTCTCTTCAGGCGGTTTTTTCATGCTTGAAAAGAGAACAAAAATTAAAATACCTGCGATTAAGATAACAAAAGGTATGAATATCTGTTTTTTCCGTGTCACTGTGACGTCCTCATAAAATCTAAATTTTTGTAATTATTAGTTTAATTGCAGCTAGGATACCTAAATCTCTGGCTACAAAAACTAACAAAGTTGTAAATGCTTGTTACAAAATTCGCGCCGTTTTTAAAGTCAGCTTATAAATTATTTAAAAAAACATAAATAACAACAAGTTAAATTATTTTAACTTGAAAAAATAAAAACAATCAGATGATAAAATTAATCTGACATTATAACTAATTGGTTTTTTTCACTAAATAATCAAACTTTTATAAAACTATTTCGTCGATATCACCAACAGTAAAATAGTAACTAAAGAGATAGTCGCAATACGGTAGAACGCCATAAAAGATCATCAGATAAAAAATCAAGACTTCACCCGTATAACTCTGGATAAATAAAAATAAGCCCAGTCAAAGCCAATAAGTTCAGTTAAACATTTAGCCGTAGTTACAATTTGTTATAAATAAGTACTTGTACCTAAAAATGAATACTTTAGTATTAAACCTATCAATCGAGGATAAATTTATGTTGTCAAAAATTAATGCATTTTTTCAATCATTAGGTGAAGAAGGCCAGCAACAGAGCAATGAAATCAGTTTAGAGATCGCCTGTAGCGTTTTATTATGCGAAGTCATGCTTGCTGACGGGCAATTAGATGATGCTGAACAGAAAAAATTAACTGATATTATTTCTGAGCAATTTCAGCTTTCTAATGAGGAAGTACAAGACATCATCAAGCACTCTTTGGCCTTATGCGAAAATGCCACTGACTTTTATCAATTTACTTCAAAAATCAATGAAAATTACAGTACAGAGCAGCGGATAACTATGCTTGAGTTACTATGGAAAGTCGCGTACGCCGATGGCGAACTTGCCAGTATTGAAGAGCATATCATTCGCAAAATATCAGATTTATTACATTTACGACACAGCGAATACATTCAAACTAAATTGCATTGCCAAACAAAAAATAATCCTCGTAGATAAAATGATAGTTAACTTAGCACCGGATCGGTTATTATAGCCGTAAGTTAACTGACCGCAAGAATCCACATGGCAAGCATTGGCAAATATAACACCCTTCCTGTAGTAGCAATTACTGATAATGGCGCCTATTTAGATGCAAATGAATTAGGAGAAATTCTATTACCTAATCGTTTTGTACCAGAAAACTGTCAACCGGGTAGTGAAGTTAAGGTTTTTATCTATGCAGATACCGCCGATCGCATTGTGGCAACAACTGAAAAGCCCTTAGCGGAAGTAGATCAATTTGCCTCATTAAAAGTCAGCCAAGTAAATAAAATGGGCGCCTTTCTTGATTGGGGTTTACCAAAAGATTTGCTCGTGCCTTATAACCAACAGCACAGCGAAATGGAAGTTGGTAAGTATTATTTGGTCAGAGTCTTTCTCGATTTAAAAACCGACCGTTTAGTTGCTTCAAGTAAGCTTGATAAATTTATCGACATTTGGCCGGCAGAATATCAAAAGTGGGATAAGGTAAAGTTAACCATCGCCACTAAAACAGACTTAGGCTTTAAAGCTATTATCAATGATCTACATTGGGGTTTGCTTTACGATAACGAGATATTTAAACCACTACGTACCGGTAAAAAAATAACCGGTTATATCAAGCAAGTACGCGAAGATGGTCGTATTGATTTATCATTAACCCGTCCAGGTGAAGGTAAAGTTAAAGACTTTAGTGATAAATTATTAGCACATATCGCCGAGAATGATGGTTTTAGTCCGTTGCATGACAAGAGTGATCCTGAATTGATCAAACGTATTTTAGGGGTTAGTAAAAAAACCTTTAAAGCAACAGTAGGCAACTTAATGAAAAACGGCAAAATCACCATTGAGTCTAATGGTATTCGCTTAAAGTAGTTTTACCCAATTTAGCATTTAAGTTATATTAAAACCTAGCTACTTTAACTACTTGATCATCAAACTATTTCAGCCATAAAAAAAAGCCCATACGGGCTTTTTTTTATGGCTGAAATAAGAGTTTGGGTATTAACATAAGTTTCTTTCCTCTCATTTAATTTAAACGCTGAGAGGGAAAACACTTAATTTTTTGCTATTAACTATTGCGTACCACCAACGGTCATTTCATCAATTTTTAAGGTCGGTTGACCCACACCAACCGGTACGCTTTGGCCGTCTTTACCACAAACACCAACGCCTGCATCAAGTTTCAAGTCGTTACCAACCATACTGACTTTTTGCATGGCTTCAGGACCACTACCAATTAATGTCGCACCTTTGATCGGTGAGGTTATTTCACCATTTTCAATTAAATAGGCTTCTGAACTGGTGAATACAAACTTACCTGAAGTAATATCCACTTGGCCACCAGCAAAATTTGGTGCATAAATGCCTTTTTTTACTGATTTAATAATATCTTCTGGCTTATGCTCACCCGCTAACATATAAGTATTGGTCATCCGCGGCATAGGTAAATGTGCATACGATTCACGTCGACCATTGCCGGTGGGTTTAACGCCCATTAAGCCGGCATTATGCTTGTCTTGCATATAACCTTTAAGCACACCTTTTTCGATCAGTACGTTGTACTGTCCTGGTGTGCCTTCATCGTCAATACTGATAGAGCCGCGACGGTTAGCTATTGTGCCATCATCAACAATGGTACATAACTCAGAGGTGACTTGCTGACCAACTTTACCTGAAAACGCTGATGAGCCTTTACGATTAAAATCGCCTTCTAAACCATGACCAACCGCTTCATGTAGTAACACACCAGGCCAACCAGCGCCCAACACCACTGGCAATAAGCCAGCAGGTGAATCAATCGCCACTAAATTAACTAACGCCTGACGAACCGCTTCTTCAGCATAACTGAGATAACGAGGTTTGTTATATTCTAACTCAAAGAAGTAGCTGTAATCTGTACGTGCGCCACCACCCGCACTTGCGCGCTCTCGTTTGCCATTTTCTTCAACTAATACCGAGCAGTTAAGCCGAACTAATGGCCTGATATCTGTAGCATAAGTGCCATCACTGGCGGCTACTAATATTTTTTCATAAACCCCTGATAAACCAACAATGACTTGTTTAACACGCTTATCAACGCTTCTCGCATGTGCTTCAACTTCGTGTAGTAACGTGATTTTTTGCTCTTGTGCTAGACTCGCCAATGGGTCATTAGCTTGATAAAGTGCGGGGTTTTGCTGGATCTTTTTGCCATCAAATACTTGCACGCGCGCAGATTGCCCAGCATTGGCTATACCTTTAGCAGCATCAGCCGCTTTTTTTAATGCCGCAGGAGAAATATCATCCGAATAAGCAAAACCGGTTTTTTCACCTGATATCGCACGTACACCAACACCACGTTCAAGGTTAAAAGAACCTTCTTTAACAATACCGTCTTCTAACATCCACGATTCATGACTACTCGATTGAAAATATAGATCTGCTAAATCTACTTTACGTTGGAACATGCTATCCAACGTATCCATTAACATGCTTTGCTCTATTTCACTATTAGCTAAGAGCTCTTGCTCAACATTATTCATACGACATCAACTTATTTTTAAAACGATTATGAGTAGCAACAGGCATAGCTTTACGCACGTTGAGTAATTCTTGTTCTTGAAAATCAGCACAAATAATACCTTTACCGGTATCACGCCGAGCCAGTATTTCACCCCAAGGATTTATGATCATACTGTGGCCCCAAGTTTCACGGCCATTTAAATGCACACCTTCTTGTCCAGCGGCAATAATATAGACTTGATTTTCAATCGCGCGGGCTTGTAATAACGTTTGCCAATGCGCCGCTCCTGTTACCCGAGTGAAGGCACTGGGTACGGTAATAATTTTTGCCCCTTGCTGGCATAACTGGCGAAATAATTCCGGAAAGCGCAAATCATAGCAAATCGATAAACCAATATTAACACCCGCAACATCAACTACGCTAACACGATCACCGGCTTGCGCATAACGCGATTCACAGTAATTTTTTTCACTGTCTTCAACGGTAACATCAAACAAATGAAGCTTATCATAATCACCAAGCTCTATACCCTGTGGCGAAAAAACGAAACAGCTATTGGTAAATTTATCATCTTCATTTGCTAGCACAGGAATACTACCAGCCACAAGAAACACATTAAAGCGCTTAGCAAGCTCAGCCAGTTGTATTTTCAACTGTTGAGTTTCTTTATTTTCACGCGCTAACGCTAGCTGTTGTTGGTCTTTACCACCAAAAAACAAACAACATTCTGGTAATAATACCAATTGTTGTTGATCATATGCCAAGCTTGCTAACTGCTGTTCAATATCAGCAATATTGTCAGCAACATTGGTGCTGGAGGTCATTTGTATTGCACAAAGTTGCATTGTTTTACTTACCATTATTGATTATTAACCATCAAAGTTATCTATTATCGGTGCTGGTTTTATTGGCCCTTCAGGCACTGGGGCGGTAGTATCAGGGCTATTATCTGGCGTTGAGTCAACAATTTTGGGTGGTGATGAACGGCCAACACTGATGTTTTTATTTTTTCGGCTGACTTGTTTAAATGTCGGCTCATCTAAATTCCCTGTCACTTCAAAATTAATTTCAGCGATAACCGTTGACGTGATCACTTCATCGAGAGCCATACCCGCTAAAAATGTTACTGGATTTAATGTCGCAATCCACGCCAATACAGGTAGGCTAGAGGTTAAATTAGGCTTATATGACATGCGATAGTCAAGGTCACCATTATTTAAGTTGGTATTGCCGACAATCGTTAAATCTCCAGCGGTACCTTTCATCAAGACATTATCCGTGTATACCACGCCGTTTTTCATAGTAAAAGTCCCCGCTAATTCACTATAAAACATACCATCACTAAAAATATCTCTAAAATCGAAACTAAGCTTACGCACTAATGACTGCAAACTTAACAACGATAAAATACGTACACCTTTATCATCAACATCAGCTAAATAGCCATCATCAAGCTTTGCCGAAAGCTGACCATCAAAGGTAGATAGTGCAAAGTCATGTGGGCCCCCTTGCCAAACAACATCATACTTCATGGCAATACCACTATCTCTAATAATTGAAGCATAGCCGATATTTTCTACCTCACGAGCAACACTATTAGTATTCAATGTACCCGTGATACGAGTATTTGAACTATCATTGTCTTGCTGCCATCGGGCATCAAAGGCCATTTGGGTTTTACCACGCTTGGCAGTAAATTTATTCAATAGCAGTGTATTTACATCTTCACGTTCGAGCGTAAAGGCTACTGCTCCGAAATCATAATCACCATATCGGCAACTCGCACATTTGACTTTTAGCGGAGGCATAGCAGCAAAAATTTCAGCATTACTCACATGATCAATCATCAAAGGTGTCGGCTTTTCAATCATGGTATCGACAGCAAGCTCAGTATTATCTGCATCGGTTTTTTCTATATGTCGAGTAGCTTCTACGTCATCATCTTCAGTAGTTGAAATTGCTTGTTCACTGGCTATGTTTTTAGCCTGAGCAATTGTTATTTCTGAGCCGGGATCATTTTCACTTACCACCTCTTTAGGCGACGTACCATCAACATTATTTAAATGCATAAAATCAGCATCGATATCTATGCCTTGTTGATGCCAATCGGGATAAAATTTAGCGGAGCCTCTTAACTCTTTAGCGTTAACATTAAGTAACCACCAATTTGGCTCAGCTGCAAAATTAAAATCCACCTGCTGAAAGTTTTCACCATAGACAGATAAATTATCGATTTTGCCATGTATTTTATCTGGCGTGCTTAATAAACTCGACTCACTTGTGCTTGAAGCTAAAGTCGCTGCCGATGTATTTACAGCAACAGGCTCTGCTTCAAGCGAAGCGAGAATATCCAATACTAGAGGTTGCCATTGCTCATAGTTAGCTTGTGCTAGATCAGCTGTAATATGAAAGCCCGTCGTCGGTAACCACAACTGCTGCTTACCTAGCACTAAGTGTGCCAGCGAGAAATGCGTTTGCTGATGGTCAAGCAAGCCATAAAAGTCAACTTTTTCGCCAATATCAGCACTTATTGTGCTATTAAATTCATCACCAAAAGCATGAATACTGACCGCAACTTGCTCTGCAGCATTTTTACTAAATGGTGCGGGTAACGCTAAGGTTAATTCATTTAACTTTGAGTTAATTTGGTAATCATAAGTAAATTTATCATCACTGATATTAAGCGCTAGTAAGCCTTGCCAAGCTAAGGGCCCTTGGGCATATTTTACCAAATCATGAGGTAATTGCGCATGCCACTGGCTAGCTTGCCATTGAGCTAATGTTTCAATATTGACGTTATAAAACTCTGACTTTTGCTTAGCTTGCACATTAAGTGTTAACGGCAAACCACGCCAATCCATCTCAACATTAGAGGCTGTTAGGACATCATTAGCATAATCCAAGCGACCGTTTACTTGGCTAAAGTCCATACGTGGCGCTTGTAGCGCTAAGCGATTATTTTTAAAGTCAACATGGCCCTTTGCAACAACGGCATCAAGATCGTTTAACGGTAAGGTTAACGAAAAGTCACCACTAATAGGGTCTGAAATAAGCACTTGCTCTAATGTCACGCCAATGGAATTTTGCATTGGACTAGCGTCCATCAATTGACTCACCTGCTGTGGTTGCACATTGGTAAAATCAGCATCGACCGTTAATACTTGACCATCAGATAGGCTCGCAATCGCGGCTTCAACTCCGCTAACATCAATACCTGATAACTGACCTGCTCGCCCTGTTATTAGCATACTATTATTAGTAAAGTTTAAATTGGCTGAAAAATTATTGATTGCCGGCCATTCAGGATCAAATTTAAACGTACTTTCTGATAATTCAGCATCAACAACAAACACACCTTCGTGATGATCAAATGGAAAGTTTTGTAATGGCCCATTAAACAGCACCAAAGCCTGATTAACCTTACCATCAACAATGGCACCATTTAAGTAACCGACAAGTCCCGGCCCCATCAGTAAATGTGGATAATAATACTCAGCATACTTGGCATTGCCATCACTCACACTAGCTAATAATGACATCGTAATCGGCTGATCTTTTATACTTTCAACCTTAACATCGGCAGTTAAGTTCAACTCTGGAGAGCTAAACTCAATATTATCAACCAAGAGCTGCCAATCATCGGCAAAAAACTGCGCATTAATCTGGCTACTTAAGCGTGTATAAGGAATAGGATATTTAAAGTGTTTATCAAAATTAAGCGCGCCATCAACAGCATTTAATGATATTTGCAGCTGATTATTTAAATAAACCAATTCGCCACTAACATTATCAATACCAGGAATGCCATGGCTAAAGTGACTATTAACGTTGCTAAATTCTGCGGTTATCGCTAAATCATCGGCGCTAGTACGAAAATGAATATCTTCAACGCGACCAACAGCAGCAAGATCAAGTAATAAGCTTTCTAGCGCAACGTCATTCAGTAATAACGGTGATATACCAGTAAAACTGGCTAACTCTAAGGCACTGATATAACCGTTAACGTTATCACCGTCAACATTGGCCAATAGTGATAGTCGATTAGTCTCAATGCCATTTCTTTTAATGGTTAATGCTGATGTGGCAACGTTAAACTGCAATTCACCCAAGGTTTTTATTTCGACATCACCACCGATAACTTCAAAACTTTGTACTTTATCAAGATGCTGCCAAGTAATTTTGTTATTACCTAACGCTAACTGAATAAATTCGGCTTCACCCGCACTAATATTCAGCCAAGCATTAAAGTTAATCGCCGAATGCGTATTGGCATCCTTAATCGCTAATACTCGCCCTAACCAAGGTGTTATATCGATTTCATTCGCTTCAAGGTAAGCTTGTCCACTGAGGTTATCAAAGCTTTGACCTTTAAAGTCTAATAATACTTTTAAATTATTAGAGCTTAAGCCATCAACAATGACCGTTCCATTGGCTTGATGACGATCATTGTCATTGAGCCAAAACATTTCATTAATGGTAAACGCTCGATCTCCGGCAATGGAACGATAAAGTACATGGCTATCACGAATTGAAAAGCGAGAAATTTGATCTAATAAAATAGTAGAAAGCGAGTCTAATAAGCTCTCATCAGATTCATCATTATCACTGACTTCTTCCGCAGAATTAGCCAGCGCATCCTGCTCAAACGTTAATTCAGCGCCGGAAATAACAAAGTCTTTAGTCACTAATTGTCTTGAGCGTACACTGCGCCAAAAATCCAATTCAACTTCTAGGCTATCAATGTATATTTTATTATCACCGAGGGAGGAAAGCTCGACTTGTCGGGTGATCAGAGTCGGCCCCGACGTTTGCCAGCCCATGCTTAGTGAACCAATAGAAATATTACTGTTGTAGGTGGTATTTATGTAATCTTCGACATTTTGGCGATAATTATGCGCATAAGGTAGAAATAAGCGCAAGGTACTAATCAACACGGCAAACACCACTAGCAATATTGCTAACAGTTTATAAAGGCGCTTAAGCCAGCGATTTAATACCGTGGAAACACTCATTAATATTTTACCAAGACACTTACATTATTCATAAATATAGGACACTACATCATAACAACATCAAACTGCTCTTGATTATACATGTTTTCTGTCTGTACTTTAATCTGCTTACCAATGAAAACCTCAAGCTCAGCAAGATTATGATACTCATCGTTTATTAATGATTCACTCACCGATGACGAAGCATAAACAATAAATTTATCGGCATCGTATGCACGGTTAACGCGGACAATTTCTCGTAAAATTTCAAAACAGACCGTCTCAACCGTTTTAACATAGCCTCGACCATGACAAACTTCGCACTCGCCACAGAGAATATGTTCTAAGCTTTCACGCGTGCGTTTACGCGTCATTTCAACAAGCCCTAACGCTGAAAATCCTGACAAGCTGTATTTAACATTATCTTTAGCCATAGCCACATCTAAGCTATGTAGTACTCGGCGTTGATGCTCTTTCTCGTTCATGTCGATAAAATCAACGATGATAATACCACCAAGGTTTCTTAATCTAAGCTGTCGAGCAATCGCCTGCGTCGCTTCAATATTGGTATTAAATATGGTCTCTTCTAAATTTCTGTGACCAACAAAAGCACCGGTATTAATATCAATCGTGGTCATAGCTTCTGTTTGATCTATGATCAGGTAGCCCCCCGACTTCAACTCAATTCTACGGTGCAAAGAACGTTGGATTTCACTTTCCACATCAAATAAGTCAAATATTGGCCGCTCGCCGGGATAGTATTCCAATACTGGCGCTAAGTTCGGTACAAATTCACTGGTAAATTCAACTAATTGCTCATAAGTTAGCTTAGAATCAATACGAATACGTTCAAGTGAAACACCAACAAAATCACGTAGCACTCGAAAGGCTAATGATAAATCTTGATAAATAGGATCTTTGGTTTGTTTGCGCTCTTTGCGCTCGATCACTTTTGCCCACACACGGCGCAAAAACTCGGCATCGTGCTGCAATTCTTCAATACCAGCACCTTCTGCGGCAGTACGGACAATAAAGCCATGATCTTCTCCGCAGTATGGCGTAACAATAGATTTTAAACGGTTGCGCTCTTTCGGGTCTTCAATACGTTGCGATATTCCAGCGTGACTGGCATTGGGCATCAACACTAAAAAGCGTGCTGCGACAGTAATATCTGTAGTTAAACGGGCGCCTTTCGTGCCCATAGGGTCTTTAACAACCTGGACAACAATATATTGCCCTTCATGCACCAAATTGCGAATATCAGGTACTTGTTCACTATTACTGTCTTCTTTTAAAATCAATTTAGAATTAATATCCGAGGCATGTAAAAAAGCCGCTTTGCCTAAATTAATATCAACAAAAGCGGCTTGCATGCCGGGTAGTACCCGAATAATCTTACCAAGGTAGATATTTCCTACTAAGCCACGACGAGCTTCACGCTCAACATGCACTTCTTGTAGTGAACCATTTTCGATTAACGCTACCCGTGTTTCACTTGGGGTAACATTGATAAGTAATTCACCGCTCATATCAATTCCTGTTTAATCTGTTGTCATTGATGACTTAACACCGAATGTCGATAGTAACTGGGCTGTTTCATATAAAGGTAGGCCGACAACAGCAGAATAACTACCACGAATTTGTTTAACAAATTGACCAGCAATACCTTGTATACCGTAGCCGCCGGCTTTATCTTGCGGCTCACCAGTTTGCCAATAACGTGTCATTTCTTTTTCACTTAAGGTTTTAAAATCTACTTCGCTACTTACGATCACAACCTCAGACCATTGACCTTTAACAGCAGCAATTGCGGTAATCACCTGATGAGTTTTGCCCGACAGCAGACTTAACATAGCAAGGCAATCAGCTAAAGTTTCTGGCTTACCTAAAATATGCTGTTCAAATACTACACTAGTATCTGAGCCAAGCACTACCACATCATCACCTTGCTTGACGGCAATCGCTTGGGCTTTTTCTAACGCTAAACGGGCAACATATTGCTCTGGGTTTTCAAGCGACTGGACACTTTCATCAATATCAGCAGGAGCGCAAGTAAAATCATAACCAAGTTGTTGTAGCAGTTCTTTACGGCGTGGAGATTGTGACGCCAAAATCAGGGTATTAGACATGTTATTTGATTCGAAAGTTTCGTCTTATTTTACGTAATAATAAAAATACCCAAGGCCACAATATAATAGTGGTAAGCACTGGGTATAAGTAACTGGGTAAAAATACTGCATCGGTTAAAAAACGTTGCAGCCAAAAGACAATTAAATGATACAACGCTGACAAGACGCCGACAATTAACGCTTGTTGCCAAATAGAAAAATTACGTATTTTTTGAAAATTTCCCGCAACAATGTAGACAGAAAGTGCCATTGCTGCAGCATGCACGCCTAAGGTTGAGCCAAGTAAAACATCAAGAATAAAGCCCATTATCCCGGCTGAAATAACATTCACATGGCTTGGTAACGCTAAGCACCAGTAAAGTAAAACCACCAACACCCAATCAGGACGAAAAGCATCAACACTTAATGGCAGCGGCATAATACTTGCCATTAAAGCGACTAAAAAAGTTAATAAAATAATTAAGCGATTAGCAATGGTCATTTATTTTTAGCCTTTTCACCTGGCGTTACCCTTATTTTTTTATCTGGCGGTAAGTTACCCTGCTCTGGCCATAATAATAAAACATAACGTAAGCGATCGATTTTCGCGACCGGTTGGCTTTGAATTTGAGAAAAAGCACGAGACTCATCTTGTAGTACTGAGGTCACTCGTGCAACAGGATAACCTTCCGGAAACTTACCGCCCAATCCAGAAGTAACCAGCATATCATCAACACGAATATCGGTACTGTGCGGCACATGGTTATGCCCTAAAGCATCTATCACTCCAACCCCACTAGCAATAAGTCGTACACCATTTCGGCTGACTCTTACTGGTACCGCGTGGGTTACATCAGTGATCAGTAGCACACGACTACTCGTGGTGCCGACATGTAATATTTGACCAACAATACCTTCATCATCAATAACCGCTTGCCCTTCATAGACACCATCGTTTGCGCCACGATTAATCACTACTTGAAGAGTGTAAGGATCACTATCAACCGCTAAGATTTCAGCAACCATTTTTTTTGCATCACCACGTAATGGCGAGGCAAGAAGAGCTCTTAAACGGGCATTTTCACGTTGCACAATATCTAATTGTAAGGCTTGTTCATGGAAGGTTAACTCATTGATTTTATATTGTTCATTATCAGCAATAAGTTGACGACGGGTAACAATATTCTCTGCCGCCCAATTCATCATCTGTTTAGGCGCGGTCGCTAAATATTGCAACGGACTCACCATCGACTGTAAATAGCCGCGAGCAAACTCGAAGCTATTTACTTTATGATCAAAAAATATTAATAATCCAGAACAAAACAGCACCAAAATAAGTCGGTGCTGTGGGGAAGGTCCATGCTTAAATATTGGATTCATTGCGTGAACTATTAATTATTCGTAAGAGAACAAATCGCCGCCGTGCATATCAATCATTTCAATTGCCTTGCCACCGCCACGTGCCACACAAGTTAATGGATCATCAGCAACCACAACAGGAATGCCAGTTTCTTCCATCAGTAAACGATCAATATCTTTCAGTAAAGCACCACCGCCAGTTAGAATCATGCCGCGCTCTGAAATATCAGCAGCTAATTCAGGTGGTGATTGCTCAAGCGCAACCATAATAGCACTAACAATGCCGGTTAGCGGCTCTTGTAGCGCTTCTAAAATTTCATTACTATTAAGCGTAAAACTACGTGGTACACCTTCAGCTAAATTGCGACCGCGTACTTCAATTTCAACTAATTCTTCACCTGGATAAGCAGAGCCAATTTCATGCTTAATACGTTCAGCCGTTGCTTCACCAATTAAGCTACCAAAATTACGACGTACATAGTTAATAATGGCATCGTCAAACTTATCACCACCAATACGAACAGAAGAAGAATACACCACACCGTTCAATGAGATAATGCCAACTTCAGTGGTACCACCACCGATATCAACCACCATTGAACCGGTTGCCTCTGATACAGGCATGCCAGCACCAATTGCTGCAGCCATAGGCTCATCAATCAAATACACTTCACGTGCGCCAGCACCTAATGCAGATTCACGAATAGCACGACGTTCCACTTGTGTTGAGCCACAAGGTACGCAAACTAAAACCCGTGGGCTTGGACGTAAGAAGTTATTGCTATGTACTTGCTTGATAAAGTACTGCAACATTTTTTCCGTGACAAAAAAGTTAGCAATAACGCCATCTTTCATCGGACGAATTGCTTCGATATTGCCCGGTGTACGACCTAACATTTGCTTAGCTGCAGTACCAACAGCAGCCACACTTTTAGAGCCACCACTACGATCTTGTCGAATAGCAACAACAGAAGGCTCGTTCAAAACAATGCCTTGGTCTTTCACATAAATCAGGGTGTTCGCTGTTCCTAAGTCGATTGATAAATCGTTAGAAAACATGCCGCGTAATTTCTTAAACATATTGTCGAAATGTCCTTTAAACATCACCTAGGCAACAAATTGCCAGAATAGTATGGTTTTAATTTGCCAGCTTAATATTAGCTTACAAATGGTATATGATTTCATTAACACGCTATCATACCGCAGAGTATCGTGCTTGTGTTATTTCTCTGATAAAAATATTAGCAAATATGCAGGTTATTTAGCTAAAAAAACCAAATAACTAAACATCAAGCGCAAATATTAATTATTAACTTCGCGCCAAGAGATAATTCTATCGTTACTACGGTAAAGGCCAAAGCTTAACGTTGCACTCGGGTTATCATCATAAAGATTTTCACCAGCACTGCCATCTAAGCCATCCCAATTAAATTTAAACCAATCAGGCACTTCATATTCCCATTCGAGCGTGCCTTGCTGACTAGGAGGGCTGAAAAATAATTGCTTTTGAATACCTTGATCAAAAATCTCGCTAACACTCGCTTCAGTATCGGCAATCTTTATATAGTCGCTATCAATATCAATCAGACGATAATCCCAAGTATTCATATTACCTGAGTATTTTGCTCCTGGCTTTTTATCCTCAATACTCGCGGTTAAACAGCTTTCATTGCTATTTATCGCAAAATTTTCACTGTCATAAGCCCCATTGCTACCGCTATAAACCTCAATCGATAATGGCACACGCAAGCGCGCATTTTCTGAGCCATAAGCATTTGCCAACACCATACGGGCAAATCGAATATCTACACCTGTACTGATAAGCGTTTCAATAGCAGATGCCGCTATAACATTACTTGTTGGCTCGGTTTGTAGCGTTACACCATCTTGATCAGTAACTTGCTCTGTAACAAAGGGAATTTTGGCCGAAAATGGCTTTAAGAAACTAGTTTCATCCCGATCATAGCTAAAGTGGTCATTATCTGAAAAGGTATAAAGCATTTGCCCAGGAATTAAAGTACCTTTATCAACACTAAAATCTAGCTTACCAGTATCCATAAACGCAGTGATTTTAACAAAGTTGTTAGCATTTTCATCAACACTTAGCTCCTCGTTATTAACGCGTAATTGCTCATCATCATGGTCAGGGGAAGTCACCTTAACATCAGCTGCTAGCAGTTTCATATAACCTTCTGCAACACCTAATGTATAGTTTTTTGTTATTTCATCTTGTGCATTAAAGGCGGTAATGGCTATTTTCGGTGTTAGGCTATAGCCAATAGTACCTTTATTGTCGCTTGTGCGTTGACCAGTATAAGCCCAACCGGCTATTTCACACCGACCTAAATCTGCATCACTGTGATAGGCATCGAGTTTACCCACAGTATCAACCGTTTGCTTAAAGTAGGCGGGAATAAAACGCCCCAACGTTAAATCGTCTGCAGATACTACCCCCTCGGTACCGACTAAACCGCCATATTCACTATCTTGTATATCAACATTAATAATACCAACTTCATTATATTGCCCACCGTTAAATACTGATTGCCCTTTATTACCGTCACTAAAGTTAGTTAATACCACAGGCTGAAAACCAGTATTGGTATAAAAATATAGGCTATCAGCATAGGTAAATTTACCATTTACAGTGCTAGTGTCTGTTGATGCTACTCGTGTCACATTAAGCTTTAGCGCTCCATCGCTTTGTCGATAATTTTGAGTGATATCGCCGTTTTCATTTAAGGCACTAACATAAAAAGTAAAATCTTTGCCTGCAACAAAAGTGCTATCAGCAGTGGCGTTATAACTTGCTGTAGAGTCGATAACAAATTTGCTAGGTTTTACCCAAAACTCATTAGAGCTTCCAACAAGAGCAATATCAGCATTAGCATACTTGGCATGTAAACGTATTTTACCCGCATCTAAATACTTAGGTTTTGTTATAATCGCAGTACTGTCAGCATCAAAAGCTAAGGTAACATCGTCGGAAAATTGTGGGTATTTAGCAATATCATTATCATCAGTTTGAAACGCTAAGCCGAGGTTAAAATCTAAGTCAGGGGCAATATTTTCTTGGGATAAACTAATAGTAACATCACCAGAAAACAAACCTTCACACACCCCATTATTACTCTTAACTGCTTGTAATTTTAAGGTATCTGCAAATTCTTTACCTGAGGTTTGATGCGCAATAGTCTCATTCTCATCATCTCCGGAAAGAAACCTAAAGCCAGCATCAGTGAAGGTCATCGCACAATTATCATCAGCACTTGCACACTCGAATGCATGACTCGCATCGACGCTTGCCCCGTTAATCGACAAGATTAATGTCTCTGCTGTGGTGTGATTGAAAGTAAAACTTGTGCTGCCAGTAAAGGTCGGAGATGCCTTAATAATATTGCCATCGGTTGGACTAGTTACGGTGAAATCTAAGCTCACAGATTCTGTACTTAAATCACTATTACTTGCACATTCGTTATTGGTACAAGCTTTAATGGTGATCTGCTCAGCAGCACAGGTTAAACCATTACCATCATGAACAATTTCATAGTGATGAATGACCGGTTCAGCACAAGCATGCCTTTTGCCATAAACTTTATTAATTTCAGCAGCTGTTAATGCGCCCTTAAAGACATGTACCTCATCAATTGCACCAGTAAAATGAAAATTACTCCCGCTTTCTCTCGATGCTGCTGTTTCACCACCGATACTTGCTGGACCGGTATCAATGCCCCAAACTCCGGTATAAGTACTGCTTGTGCTCGTGCCATTTATTGCTTGTGCAACACCATTAATATAAATTTGTCGAGTTTTAGTTTCGCTATCATGGACGGCAGTAACGAAGCTCCAAGTATTTGGCGTAATTGTACTACTTGTATCAACACTGACCGGATTAACACCACGAGAGAAGAAACGTAATTGACCATTACCAGGATCACCCAAACTAAAACCAAAGCCTTGTTGATTATTTTGATCATCAATAAATATTCGTGAGCCGCTATTTAAGTTGCTTGGCTTAATCCAAGCCGTGATAGTAAAGCTACCTTGTAAATTTTCGAAAGAGTTGGGCAGTTCAATATAATCATCAATGCCATCAAAGGTACCATAGCTACAAGTACCAGGGTTGCCGGCTAACGCCGGGACAATATTATCCGTGGTAGCACCATCGACACCTTGCGCATTGAAATTTCCCGTTTCATCAATAACTTCACTTGGACTATCACGCCATGATAATGCTTCCATTGAAAATTGAGCAATTAACTGTGCACACTGAGTACTTGCTCGAGTACTATCGTCATAATTTTTACCCGCACTTTGATTAGTATAAATGGTTGTAACTTCAGTCGCAGATAATGCGCCATCATAAATAATAAATTCGTCTAGCGGTGCTCTAAAACCTTGTGGCTCGCTCGTATCGACACCATCAAAAGAGGTACCAATATACTTTAAAGTGCCTGATGGCACTAAATTAATAGTTTCAATAAAGTTACCGTCAAGATATAAACTGGTTTGGTCATCACTATATATTAAAGCCATATGATGCCAGCCATCATTCAAGTTGTTAAAACTATAATCACCATCAACAGAGTTTACTGAACTACCATCATAAACTCCCCAACGCCAATCGTTATTTCTGTCTAAATAAAGTAAGTCACCACCACTCGCCATTGCACCTAAAACAAAATATCGACTTTTTGTCGTATCTGTAGGTTTTTTAAACCAAGTTGATACACTATACGTTTCAGTTAAAGGAACATTAACCTGTACGTGATGTTGTATATCTGTAATATTGAGCGATTTTTCTATTTGGCCATTATCAAAAGTATTTACGCCATTGTGACTAGTGCCTGAATATTGGTTTAATTGATCGAGAACCTCGTTTCCCTCACCCGAATAAGAGCATTCATCAAATTGAAAATTGGCAACCGGAACAGTAGTGCTAACTTCAGGACTACAAACTCGGCCAAATTCAGCCTTAAAAACATCAGCATCGTAAGTTATACTTGAGCCTTCTTCTATAGCGACTTTTTCTCCTGCCGCGACACCATATAAAAAACTTGCCGATGTAAAGGTAAGATCATCTGCATATAACGCACCTGAAAAAGTCACACCGGCTTTAAAAATAACATCATCATCAACATGCATCACTAGTTTAGTAACATCACCACTTGCTTTGACAGGAGAATTTATTTGCGTATCGGCCGGAAAAGTTATTTTGTCTTTGATATAGACAATCGCAGTACCAGCACCTATAACATTGATCGTAGTCGCTTCCTGAATAGTCATTTCTTCAAAAAAATAACTTTTTCCTGCCGTGAGATTCAGGGTGGTATTTACCCCTAGATTAAAACTGCTAAAGTGATAACTATCGTAGTTATCACTAAAATTTAACGTAGCAAATGTTGGCGTAGGTTTAGGATCTGCCTTAGGGTCAATTATATTGACATTTACCTCACGATATTCATTTGTCTCATCAAGACCAAAAGTAAGCCCCCCGCCATCAAAAATATCAATATCTTGCTTACTTTTATTCTTATCAAACTCAGGAGATGAAGTAGCAGCAGAACTATTTGATGCTGTACATTCAGCACTAACACAAGTAGGCAAGACAGCAAGGTTATTAAGCTTTATATCGCGGGTAGTTAATATCGTGTCGGGGTTATTTTTGACTTGCGCTGCTTTACCAAACGTAATTTTGCTTTTACCTTTATTTTTACCGTGGGTAGAAATAGCATCGGGAAACACCGCAGGACACTCAGCAGCAAACGCTTGATGAGAGAGGATCAACAAGAGCACATTACAGCAAATAACGAGCAACTTAGATAAATTCATAATAATTACCTTCAAAATAAGCGCTGAGTAATGACGAGATAAAATTAAATAATGACATCATACTGCAAAAGCCATTGAATGTTATAGCTTATTATTGCTCCACTTCGAGCTATAAAAATAAGTTATAGCGCTCTAAAAACACAAACGACAAATTAATATCTCGACTAGGTGGTAATAAAATAACCCTCGAATCAATATACTCACTATCATATAAGCTCATCAATACCGTGTATATCACACTCAATAAATAGTTTTTCTCAATTACTGCAATGGTATAGGCAATAAAAAGCCCCGCATAGTGCGAGGCTTAGAAGACGTTAAAATTGGTATTATTTACTCATACGCTGGCGTAATGATGAGAAACCTAAAAGCCCAACACTAAAAATTAACAACGTTGTCGGCTCTGGTACTGTAACAGGCTGAGTAGATACTGTGTCACGTACATAAAAAGTTTCAAAATTCCACTCAGCTGGCATGTTAGATGTTAATGCGCTGTTAATCATATTGCTGATAAAATTTTCTGGATCAATATCCGTTAATGCAGTATTCCAATATTGTACTGATTCTACATAATGAGAAGCGCCTGAGCCGTCAGTGCGAGTGAAGTCTGCCAACGTTAATTCAAAGCGTAAAATATCAAGCTCATCTTGGCTTGCATATCGCCAGCCACTATGAAACTCAGGAGCCTTTAGTTCATTTGTATACAACAAACTAACATTGAGAGGCGAAGCCCATGTCCAATCAATACCTTGATATGTTATGTAATCATTATCGGTTAAGTCAGTCACTATAATGTTAGCAAATGCAGAGCTAGTGAATAGCATCAAAGCAGGAATAAGTAATTTAAATGTAAACTTGATCATCATAAAATCTCAACTAATGAAAAACGACAGTGGTACAATTAATTAAACTAAGCATTTAACACTCCATGATAATTTAAAGCATAAAAACAAAATATTAAAAAATAAAAACACATATAACTGCAAAAAAATAACAACACTTATATTAAAATCACTCGCCAGTTAATAACAGTGAATTATAAACTTCTCGCTTGAACTACAATTGTTCGTGTAGTAAATTCACCGTCAATGCTACATTGGCCGGTACTTTTAACGGTATAGTATTCTATACCTTCATGTGGAAAATTAACACAAGAGTCTACGGTTAAAATAATCTCACAGCCTTTAAAGCCCGCGGTATTGGCAATAACTGGCGGTAGATCAACTATAACATTACAGGTTTGACTTGCGCTATCGAGTGGGAATAGCTGTGCTAACTGCCACTGTACTCCAGACTGGGCAGCATTAAATGCTCGAGTACCCAGCACCTCAAAAACTACATTGTCTTGACTAGAGTCCATCATATTGACTAAAGCCGCCCCCAATAAAGACATCACGATAATAACGAATATAGCGATAACTAAGGCGCTACCTTGAGTTTTCTTTATGCTGTTAATATGTTGACTGCTTAACATTACATTTTTTGAGAAGACTGTATTAAGGGACATTAGGCACCTGTATTTCATGGCTAAATATGATGGTTTCTAAGTTACGAAGAAATTTAAGCTTAATGATTGCCATGGCATTACGTTGTAACGTTGCAGGGAGAGCCTGAAAGGGAATAATATTGCCACTGTCAGAAAAATTATCGAGAAAGTCAGCCATAGTAACACCACTACCCAAAGGCAGATCAGCAGCATTATACCCAGTATAACCCTGATATCTGTATAAGCTATTACCTTCAACGCAATAACTCACTGGCCGATCAATAAAATATAAGCGACTGGTTGGTGACTCAGCTTTAAACAAAATAGCACTGGCAAAATTTATAATAGACGGCGTTTGTTTATCACCTGAGTTATTTAACGTGGAATATTCTTCAATAACTCCAGCGGTTTTATCATAGACATCATCACTATTTAGGGCATAAACAGAGACATATTTATTGGTACTGGTTATCGCTTCATCGAGCATCAATACATTAATAATGTTACTTGCAGATTCTGGGGCAACGGGAATATCAAGATAAATAGCACTCTGTAAGATGGGGGTAAATTCCAAACACTGATTATTTTGACCGATAGTGCGGATACTGTTGGGTAATGCTGCTCTAATTTCTCGATTTAACCTTTCAATAGCAAACCTAGCGGTAGCAATTATTTCTTCTCTATCAGCAGCATCAGTATAACTTTGCGTACCAAAGCGAAGAAAAGTCGTAATGCTCGTAGCCACTATCCCTAAGATCACAATAACAGTAACTAGCTCGATTAGCGTAAAGCCTTTAGCTTTTTGGGGCAATGCTAGCATTAGAAGTTGGCCCTATAGACAGAAAATACAAAATCAAAGTTTTGTGGTGTTGTTACGGTAACTGTGATCAATTTTGCGGTGTAATTATTATCGACACCGTCAACAAATACGCCATCATAATTACTATCATTAATCACCGCCACCCTCAACGTAAAACCGGTATAGTCTTGTTCACTAATACCTCGTGAATTTTCAAAGTTCGGCAAATTATTATAATCATCGACATCATCAAAAGTAGCGCGGGTTTCGCCTGTTTCATAACCTAATTTATTTGAAGCAGTACACACTTGTTCACCAATTTCTCCACAGCGCTTTAACCCACCTGACATGTCAGAGTTTTCATCAAATGCTTTAGCAAAAATCTCATTGAGCATCGACTGACCCAATTCTGCAGCTCGAATTTGATGTACTTGTTCAGCACTTTGATTAGCTAATGGATAGATTAAGGTGGTAAATATAGAGAAGGCGATCGAAAGCACAACTATGCCGACAATAGTTTCAATAAGAGTAAAGCCTTGCTGAGTTTTTACAAATGGGATTTTAATGACGGTGCTCAATGGTTTATTCTGCATGAATATACCCTTCGGGCTCAATAATAACCCGCAACTCTTGCACTCCTTTAACGATAATTTCACACGGACTATTACAATCTATAGGTCTGCCCATATTATCAAAAGTAAATATAAGATCATCAGGAGTTAAGGTAACCCCATCTTTGCTATCAATGGTAACCATAGTTGCTACTTTATCAATAAATTTAACCGGTGTTCCACAATCGGCTTTACCAAGTTTATTATTAGTTAGCTTAACTTGATGGCAAGGTTCAAGCACTTGCTGCATAGCGCGAGTTTGTATCAAGCGTAATTTAGCTATTATGTCTGTGCGATAAGCATATTCGGAAAAGCCATTAGACGTGAAAAATTTAGGGGCAACGGTTACAGAAAGAATGCCTAAAATTATAATGACAATTATTAATTCTATCAGGGTAAAACCCTTGGAGGATTTAGGGCTCAATGCACAGCATTGCGATACTTTAGCAACATAAGGTAAATCATAAGTCATTTATGGATAACTCCATATAGCTATTTATCTAACAAGTTTTAAAACCGAATATTAAATACATTCATTAACCGTTACTTCTGGCTTAATATTTACACCATCAGGGGCCTTATATACGACAACACAATCAGCAGAAGAACTGAACAACGAACCTTGATCTTCAGTATAAAAAATCAAATTACCATCGGTAGCTGCACGGATTATAAAATTATCGCCTGAAATATTAATTAATTTTTGCCAATAGTCTTCGGGGTCGCTAGCATCAAAGGGGCTAGGAGATAGCGGATATCCATAAGCTATATCAATATCACCAATAGCCAATGTAATCGTGGCCTTAGGTTCATTTTGATTACCTGCCACTATCGATTTAGTATGCACAAGGGCAGCAGCACCTTCAATAGAGGCTTTTAGCCCTTGTAACACTGCGGTTTTTGCATCTGCAGACAAGTTAATAAATTTCGGCACTGCAGTTGCCGCTAAAATGCCAAGAATGACAATTACAACAACCAATTCAATTAAGGTAAAGCCTTTTGAATGCATTCACACACCCTACTATTTAATGCTAATTAGCAAATCCACCAATTGAGAATTTAGCATTGAATGATTAATAAACTTAGCGATTTGATATTAAAGGTATAACCCTCAAATTTTTTTATCTTGCAATAAACATCTCGAAACTAAAAAAAATCACCCCTTAGATATTTCATAAGGATAAAAAGGAGAGCTAAGCCCTCCTCAAATAAAGCTTAAAATTAACAAGCAGTCAGCGTTGCTTCTACAGTTGGTGGCGTTTCTGAATTAGCTGCATTTTTATAAGATATTTGGCATTCAGTACCATCCGTTGCTCCTGAATGCGTAAAAACCATTATAGTAGCGTCCGTAGCATCTGGAGCGGGTTTGATATCTGAACCACTTTCTAATACCACTAGACTATCTATGCCTAAACCCGCACCAGTTGTACCACCAGTACCAAGTGCTATAGCAGCTGGAAAGCCATAAACTAATGCATAATATTGAGTACCAATTAAAATTTCACCGGTTTCTCCCGTTTGACCTTCAACTAATGCCTTAGCGTGTACGATGCTTACAGCACTATTAATACTACCTTGAACACCTTTCATTACCGATTCACGTGCATCACTGGTTAAATCGATAAACTTAGGTGCCGCTGTGGCCGCTAAAATACCTAAAATAACAATCACCACCACTAATTCAATCAGGGTAAAACCTTTTTGTTTACTAAAACCTTGGCTTGCTAACCTATTCATAATCTAAACCTTATTATTTTTAATCGAAAAATTAATTGTTATTAATGTAAACCACAACTGAACTATTAGCTGGCTGATAAGTAAAGCTATTACTATTACCGGTATCTGTCACTGTTCCTGGGTCAGTATAATTATCACCATTTTTATCTAAGGTCGCTTTTAAATAAAAATGACATAATGTCGACGCATCACTGCCTGACTTAGCCGCCAAGTAATCTATGGTCGGCTCATCATTTAACGTTGCAATGGCATTGGTTATACCCGGTGGTTGTTGAAAAATATTTTGCCAAATATCAACACAGTTAGCAGAGGTAAAGCCTGTACCTAAGCTCGCACCATTGTTCTGCCCTGCTGCTGATGCAACCACATAGCCGGGTCGAATATTATCATCTTCAGTGGTTAAGACTAAAACTGAGCCATCATAGTTAACCGAGTTACGGCCACTGCTATCTTTAGGGCGACCTTCTGATTCCCACTGCGCACGAGCCAGTGAAACTGCCGTAGCAAAACCACCCGCCATGCCTTCAATATTGGCTTGTTTAGCTTGATCAGTTAGATCGAGAAATTTAGGAATTGCCGTGACTGCCAAAAACCCTAAGATTACAACCACGATAACCAATTCTATAAGGGTAAAACCTGACTGTTTTCTCATAACAACCTCCTAATTATAATATCTATTTTTGTCTTAATTTTATTCTAGCAACGAAATACTAATAAAGTCACTTACTTAGTCATATTTTCATGCAAATACTGATAAAGCGCAATATTTACTCTAATTCTCTAATCTAATGTGCTTTATCTCACTATCAATATGTCAGCTTAACAGCACTGACTTTGCCACTCTGACGATAATAAGTAAAATACTCGCCACTTGATAAACTATATTGGCAATAATTCATCTTATGATTTTTGGGATCAATTAATACCGCGCCAATCGGTTCTTTCATATAGGTTAACGACGATTCCATAACATAGTGCCAAATTTTTTGACATACTAATGCCGAACTACCAGCGTCAACCCAACCTTGGTTATTAACGGGAATATTCACCACACTGCCACCATCGGCTTGTCGGTTACTACTTTCAACGTTAACAAAATCAGGCTGTTTATCCATAAACCACTGTGCACGAATGCCATTCACTCGCGCTGAAAAAACCTGTGTTATCGATTCAAAACCAGCGCGGGTAAGTTGCCCTTGATTCTTAAAAAAATAAAAGATAAAACTTGCCATCAATAATGCGACTAGCACCACCACCACGAGGATCTCCGCTAGAGATTTTTCTTTTTTTTCGGCGACCTGTAGTGATGTCATCGTATTATCATCTAAAAAAATTCATTTATTTACCTTGGAATGCCGACATCATATCCCACATAGGGGTAAAGATACCTAAGGCTAATACCAAGACCATAGTAGCAACAATGGCAATCATAATAGGTTCAATACGAGCCGTTAAGGTACTAAGTTCATAGTCCACTTCTCGTTCGTAATAATCACCCACTTCTGCCAGTAATTCATCAACTCGCCCAGTTTCTTCACCCACAGCAACCATCTGTAAAACTAGCGGGGTGAATAAGGTACTGGTCACCGCCGAGCGCAACAAACTTTCGCCGCTTTCAATGCTACTACGCATGGCAATAATTTTTTCTCGCATATAGGTATTGTCAACAGCATCAGCCACCAGTGTTAAGCCTGATGTCATTGGTACACCAGCACGTAATATAATGGCAAAACTGTGAGCAAAACGAGAGAGAATTGAGCGCTCAATAACGCCACCAACAACCGGTAAGTTTAACTTACGCTTATCCCAAGCATACATACCGGCTGGTGTTTTTAAATAATGCTTTATTGCAAAATAACCAACCACACTAGCAACTAGCATATGCGGCCAGTAATTCAGAAAAAAATTAGAACTGCCAATCAGCATTTTGGTTGCCCAAGGTAAATCAGCCCCGAGTTTACTAAACATATTTGCAAAGGTAGGGATAACAAAAATATTTAAAATAACTAAGGCTGCAACAATGGCAATCAAAACAAAGCTAGGATAGCGTAAGGCGGTTTTAATACGTTTTCGGGTTTCTTGTTCGCGCTCAAAATAGCTAGCAAGCTTTAAAAAAGCATCATCAAGATTACCGGTATTCTCGCCAACATGTACCAATGAAACAAATAAAGGCGTGAATATTTTCGGGTGTTGATGTAATGCATTAGAAAGCGGAAAACCACCTTCTAATTGTGCTGAAATATCGATTAATGCTGATTTAAGTCTTATCGATGTACTTGATTCCGCCATACCATTGATGGCTCTTAAAATCGGTACACCTGATTTCACTAACGCATACATTTGCCGACAAAAAACAATTAAATCATCCAAGGTTACCTGATTAAAACCTAATAAATCACCAATATCGATATTTTTAGCAGCAATTTCACTATCAGCTTTTTTGGCACTTGCTATGGATATCGGAATAATGCGTTTGCGAGACAATTGCTCTGCAACTATAGCTGAATTTGCCGCTTCAATAACCCCTTTAACTTGGCTACCGTTGGCATCTCGTCCAATATAATTAAATGCTGGCATAATATTATTGTTTATCCTGTAACATCAACGGTTTCAACTAACCGCAAGACTTCTTCAACACTGGTAATGCCTAATTTAGCATAGTCAAATGCCGCAAGCGCTAGTGGTCTAAACTCCGGATGTTGTTTTGCTGCTTGTGAGAAGGCTTCAGTATCTTCACGCTTTAATGCCGACATCATAGCTTCATTCATTTCTAATAATTCAAAAACACCGATACGACCTTTATAACCGGTATAATGACAACTCTGGCATCCTCGACCGTTACTAAATTTAATAGCACTGATATCACTATCAACAACGTTTGATAACCACATCATTTCCTGCTGATCGGGCTGATGAACTTGCCGACAATTTTCACAGATCTTACGCACTAAACGTTGAGCTATAATTGCCCTTAATGAACTGCCGACTAAAAAGCCTGCTGCGCCCATATCTAGCAAACGCAGCGCGCTGGTAATTGCATCATTGGTATGCAATGTTGATAACACCAAATGGCCGGTTAGTGCGCCTCGCAAGCCGATTTCAACAGTTTCTTGGTCACGCATCTCTCCCACCATAAGAATATCAGGATCTTGTCGTAACGCAGTGCGCAGTACACTTGAAAATGTCAGGTTTATTTTACTATTTACCTGCACCTGATTAACTCGCGGTAAGCGATATTCGACAGGGTCTTCAACCGTAATAATTTTTTTACTGGCCTGATTAAGCTCACTTAATGCCGCATATAAAGTTGTTGTTTTACCGCTACCTGTTGGACCGGTAACCAATACCATACCATGCGGTCGTGATATTTGATGGCGAATGCGCTTAACAAACGGTTCAGGCATACCGGTTTCATCTAACGACAGTAAACCCGCAGATTGGTCAAGTAGTCGCATAACCACTGATTCACCATGCTGCACTGGCATGGTCGACATACGCACATCAATATTATGACCCTTAATTTGCAGATTAAATCGTCCATCTTGAGGTAAGCGCTTTTCGGAAATATCTAAACCGGCCATAAGCTTTAAGCGCAGTACCATCGCCGAGGCTATTTTATTCTCTTTTAATATGTTCTCTTGCAAGACGCCATCAATACGCTGACGAATGCGCAGGGAGTTTTCATCCGGTTCAATATGGACATCGGATGCACGCATTTGGACAGCATCTTCAAAAACTGATTGTAATAACTTACCAACAGTAGCGTCACCACCTTCTTCAAGGAAAGTGCTTGATAGATCAAAGTCACTACCTTGATGATATTCTTCTTCAAGTTGGCTCGCGAAGGATTCAATATCGGCCGTACGTCGGTATAAACCATCAAAGGCGTCGAAAAGTTGTGATTCCATGATCACCGCTAGCTCTAAACGTTTTGGTGATAACATTTGTTCAAGTTGATCAAGCGCACTTAAATCAGCAGGGTCGCTCATACCAATAAGTACAGAGTCACCTTGATCTTCAATAATAAGTGCCCGCAAACGCCTTGCATGAACCTCTGGTAACAACAATGCAACTTCGGATGGAATTCTTCGTTGGCTAATGTCTAAGAATGGCACATCAAGTTGTTGAGCTAAAAATTCTAGTAGCTGTCTTTCACCAATATGACCTAACTCAATTAAGGCGTCACCAAGTTTCCTGCCAGTCGATTTTTGGCTATTTAGCGCTTGCATCAATTGTTCATTACTAATGATATGTTCGTGAACAAGTAAGTCGCCCAAACGCATTTTTAATTTAGGTGCTGCCATATTATTCTCCTAGCTCTATCAGACGTTGACGAGCAAACTGCATTGCACTATTAGATAAATTATTTCGTGCTATTGCTTGTTTGTATGCATCTCTTGCTGGTACAAACTTACCAAGGCTATCTAATGACACAGCCGAGCCGAGCCACCATCGCCCTATATGAGGTTCGAGCGCAATAAGTTTTTGATAAGCAATAATAGCGTTATCATGCTCACTTAAATCTGCTGCGGTATTTGCTAGAAGTGCTTGTAATTCTGTACTTGTACTGTGCTTTACGGGGCTTAATACATTGTATGCTGGCCGTGGTTGCCCTTGCTCATAATAAATCCGTGCGGTCATTAAACGCATTTCTTCAGATTGGGGTGCTAACGCTATACCTTGTGATAATAAGTTCACCGCATCTTGATAAGATTTTTTACCATACCACAGTGCAGCGAGCTGTTTCCGAGCAGTTTCATGCTCAGGCATGATCAATAACACTTCTTCAAATAATGCTTCAGCCTTAATAATGTCATTACGCTCAATGGCCTGCTCAGCTTCAGTTATTTTATTGGCTGCTAGCGCCTGTGGCGTCAATTGTGTACGTGAAATAGTTAAACTTGGTTTGGTGTCGGTATCTTCAAGCTTAACAATATCGAGAACAGGTTTTTTCTGAGCAAGATCAACAACACTCTCCGGCTGATTAATTGCTTTCAGCTTGCTTACTGCAGGGCTATCACTGTTAAGCATAACTGGCTTTTCTGATAAAGCGGATAACTGCTTTGCTACATTATCAGCTTTATCCATAGCTTCTTTTTTTGCGATCGATGTTGTCGCTAAGGCTTTTTCTCGCACGGGCTCAGAGCGAATAATCGGGGGGGGATTAATGTTTTTCTCATCAGTGTTTTTTTCATTGCTATGAGCCACAATTGGCTGAGTGGTATTGGCATCGCTTTTAGCTTCAACTGCCAGCACTTGATCTTTTAACTGTTGATTTTCACTGTAAAGTTGCCAGCTAAAAATACCGAGAACATTTAATACCAAAATAGCGACAATAACTAACAGCATGCTGCGAGCTGAAATTTTTGTTGTCACAGAAACTGCAGCATTAGCCGTTCCTTTTTGTTCACTTTGACGCTGGTCTAAATCTTTTAACATTTGATTGATGACGCTCATAGCGATATCCCGATAACATTCCATGAATAATATAAGCCAACAAGCAGCGCAGTAATTAATAGGCTAGCTAAATAAAACTTGTGAGGGGGTTTATGCTGCATACCTTCAGTATCTTGAATTGCTTTTGTTAAATGTTTATTAGTGAGTTGATAACACCCTTCGCCATAGCCAAGCATCAACATTTTATGGCAAATAATATTCACTAGCCGTGGAATACCGTTACTGACTTTAGCAATTTTTTTCGCAATAGCTCGAGTAAATAAACTGGCACCTTTATAACCAGCAACCTGCAAGCGATGCTGAATATAATGTTCAACTTCCAGTGCCGTCATGGCACGCAATTTATAAGAAAAAGTGATGCGCTGCTTCAATTGTCGAAAGGCTTTTTCAGCTAAGCGTTCATCCAACTCTGGTTGCGCAAATAATACCACTTGTAATAATTTTCTAGTTTCTGTTTCAAGGTTGGTAAATAGTCGCAACGCTTCAAGGCTTTCAGCTGGTAGTGCTTGCGCTTCATCAAGGATCAACACGACAGAATGCCCTTGGTTGTGCAATTCCAATAACCTTTGCTGAATACGTTGTGTTAAAAGCTGTAGCGATATACGCTGCGCTTGCTTCACCCCAAGTTCAACAGCAACCGCACGCCTTAATTCATCAGGTTTTAAGTAGGGGTTTGGAATGTAAGCGGTGACAAAATGTTCCGGAATTTCATTTAATAATTTACGACACAGTAAGGTTTTCCCCGTACCAACCTCACCGACCACTTTAATAAAGCCCTCACCGGTTTTTAATGCGGTAAGTAATACCGCAAGCGCCTCGTCATGAGGCTCTAAACCCAAATAAAAACTGGTGTTTGGTGTTAAAGTAAAGGGGAGTTCTCTTAAACCAAAATGGTACAAATACATAGCGTGGTAACTTAATTACTAGCGGCGTTTGCGTCCGCATCTTCAGGAAACCATTGTTTTAACAAAGCACGCGCATCCTGTAGTTGGTTTTTCCAAGTATCTTGCCCAATAACAATAGGTTTTAGCAAAATAACCAGCTCTTTTTTCTGCACTGATTCACTCTTACTCTTAAATAATTCGCCCATAATTGGGATATCACCTAAGAACGGCGTTTTAGATTCAATATTAACTTTTCGGGTTTCAATGAGGCCACCAATCACAACTATTTCACCTGACTTAGCGCGTATAATAGTATCTGATTCGCGGACACTGCTTTGCGCTAATGGTAAAATAATATCTTCGTTACTTAACCGTATGGTTTTAGTTTGCTCGTCAGTAATGGTCACTGATGGGTGAATATGCAAAATAACTTCACCATCAGCATCTATTTGTGGCGTTACATCCAGTGCAATACCAGAGAAAAATGGTGTTAAATCAATTTCAGGGGTTGTGGTAGTTGAAGTACCCGTTGTCGTGGTACTAGAAACATCAGTAACAAAATATTCATCTTCGCCGACTTTAATAATGGCTTTTTGATTGTTGGTTGCTGTAATTCTTGGGCTGGAAAGTACTTGTACATTACCTTGAGTTGATAACAAATCAATCACACCACTAAAATCTTTATTTAGAAAGCTCAGGCTGGTTACCCCACCTATTGCAGAAGAAATAACATTACCAGCAATATTTCCTGTGGTTGAAAAGCCAATATCGGTACTTTCAATATGTCCTAGTACTTGATCCCACTTCACCCCTTGCTGATAATCATCATTTAAAGTGACTTCCATAATTTTTGCTTCAATAATCACTTGACGACGCAAGTGCTCTTGAGTGCTTTCAAGAAAGCTCTTAACTGCGGTGATTTCAGAAGGCAGTGCTCGAATGGTGACTAAGCCCGCTTGTGGTGAAACAATGACAGAACGACCGCCTTCATTACCCACCAATGCCGTTAAGGTTTCTTTTAATTCACTCCAGAAGTCAGATTCGTTTTCGGTATAAATGTTAATACCGCTACTGCCATTCTGATTATTACTACCTTGACCATTACTATTTTGATTACTATTGCTGCTATTATTATTGCTATTGTTACCACTTGAGTTACTACTATTAGGATCATTCTCTGAAACACCACCAGAGTTTATGCTAGTACTAGACATACCGCTGCGCTTAACATATAAATAATTTAGCGGAATTGTTTCAGTACGAATACCGGCAGGATAAACTTGAATCACTCGACCTTGGCGACGAATGTCGTAACCATACAGTGACTCAATAACATCAAGCGTTTCATCTAATGTCACATCTTTTAAATTCAAGGTGATCGTGCCACTAACCTCAGGATGAACCGCAATACTGTATGAAGAGTCATCAACAATAGCGGCAAAAAATTGCTCCGCGGCAACCCCACTTGCCGCTATTTCTAAACGTTTCTCAGCCAACAAGCCGTGACGCGCTTGCTGAACTTCTTTTTGCATAAGCTCTCGGCGAACAGAGTTCGGTAGTGCTTTTAATGGCTTAGGTGTTGCTGGCTGACTCGCTTGAGCAATCGCGTCATCTAAGGCTTGATTAACCTCAGTCGGTGGTTTTGGTGCTGATTGACAGCCGGCAAGCACAAGTACAGCTGTGCAACAAAACAATTGAATTTGGTGCTTTTTATGATTAATTATTTTTTTCATTGTGAGTTCGCTATAACACCGGAAAATAATGATAATTCCATTTTACCCTGTGGTGAATCTAGCACCACCCCTTTTGAGTTAATAGCTATCAACTCAAAACCTTTATATTTATCACCAACATTCAGCACTTGACCATCAATAATAACTTTTTTATTGCCGTCACTTCGAATAATCGATTGTAAAGTTAACCGCGTGCTTTTTTCGCTACTACTGCCACTGCTTGATGCTACTGCATCAAAAGGCTTCGTCGGATCCACTTGTTGGCTATTTGCATAATGAGGCAATGACAGTAGCAATAAAATGAGGCTAATTTTATACACCAATAAACTCCTGTGCCGTACTTAAACTATAGATTTCCACTTCTAGTTCACTAACTGGATGGGCTTTTAGTTGATAATCAAATTCTTGCCAAAAGAATTTCCAAGACAAACTTTCTAATTGTATCAAGTAATCTTTTAACTGAAAGTATTGCCCTTGTAGCTTAATTTTAATGCCATGGCGATATAAACGTAACTGCTTGGCCGGTGTTTGATCAACACTGGCAGCTAGCGTGTCTTGTTTATCCTGCTGTTCACTATTTTCAAGGTTACTTTTCGTTACTGGGCTTGCAGGCAAAACTTCAAATGAAAGTAACTTAACCCCCTTCTGTAATTTTAACAGTTTGATTAAGGCATAACGCATTTGAATAGGATCAATTAAGTCTGAGGTTAAGCTCAATAATTGTTGATCTATTTCCCCCAGCTTTGCTTGGTACTGCAACAATTCTTTCTTCAAGGCACTGTTAGGATCTTCAAGCAATGCTTGCTCTAACACTTGAATAGAATTTTTATTGTTTTCATTGCTTTGCTGTGTCTGCAAAATTTTCTCATTCAGTTGAGCGATGCCCTGATAAGCAACACCTAAAAATAAACTGTATAAGATAAAACCTATGGCGATTAAACCAGCCGTAATAATTAAATATTGTTCTCGCGGAGTGGTGTTACTAAATTTTTCACTAAAAGCCAGCCATTGCGCCATATTATTACTCCCCTTTACCCTGTGCAGAGCTAACAACAAACTCCGTTAGTTGTTGCTCATTTTCAGTCAAAGAAAAATTAATAAAGCGCTTACCTGATAAAAATGTTGAAGATTCAAAACCAGATAACCAATTCGGCACGGCATCAGGTGTACGAGCTATACCAGTAAATGTCATATTACCGTTACCAATATTAACACTCTGTAAGCTAATGTTGTTGTTATGTAACTCAGCTAACTCAGCCATTGCACTAGAAAAACCAGCACTATAAGTTTGTGCCGGGTCCGTTAATTGCTGATGTAGATGCTGCTTATTTGCAATCACTAATTTAACCGTATTAAGTTTGGCCAACAATGCCGCATCTTTACGGTTAGCACTGATAGCAGATTCTAAGTTTTGTAATTGCAGTTTTTGACTACTATTTAGTGCCTTTTCCGCTTGCAACACTGCATTTAAACGACTTAACTGTATCTGAGAGATAAAGATTAGTACCAACATAACTATCAAAGCCGTTAACCATAAAGCGACAACACGATTCAGTGTCCACAAGGCTTTTACCGGTAGTAAGTCGGCCTGTAATAAGTTAATCGAATATTTAGCCATTTTAGTTTGGCTCCATAAAATTTAACTGCGTTGAACCTATGGCTACCGCACTATTTCGATAGTTTCCCAAGCTTTCTGGCATAGTAAACAACTTCACCTCTACGTTGGTATTCTCCGCCAACTTGCGAGCTAAAAAGGCTTCATTCTGCATTGGGATCAAGACTTCAATCGCTTTAATTGGTGCTTGCTTTAATTGGCGATCAAAGTAGTCAGTCGAGCGCTGAATTTCTAAACTTAGTGAGTCAACAACGCTCATGCTTAGTTCGTCTTCACTTTTGGTGGCAATCTGGGCAAAGCCCCGTAAACGTCGACTAAAAAATAATTGACCATTTTTGATAATTAACAGGTTCACTTCTTCACCAGGCTGCTGGCAAACCAATAACACAGCGTCTTCTTGAACTGGCAACAAACTAGCAAAAGCAAACTCTTCAGTGGTAATACTGACAACATTCAAATTATCAGTTGTTAATGTTGTGACGAGTTCAATTAAATCATTTTTAGCAACACAAACAACATTAATTTTTTCATGACCACCAGCCAATATCGGCCCATCAAAATAATCTAAAACCATATTTTCGGGGGCAATACTGACTAAATCTTTTATTTGCCACTTTAAGGCGCCATGTATTTCTGCAATGGGGACGTTTGGCTTATCAACTTGCACGAATTGCGAATGAGCATTCGGCAACACCAAATGACATTGCCCAGTTAATGACTTAGTGGCAACTAAGTGCTTGAGTGCATTTTTCAGCGGATGAGCTTTATTTTCGATGACTTCACAGTGATTTTCAGTCGATTTTTTTATCAAATAACTAATCGACTGCTGCCGTAAGGCAACACCAACAATATTAGCGGACTTTGTTTGTGAGAAAACATTTTTGATACGTGTAATAATTGACATTAAGCGATATCATTCTCTTATTTACGTGTCACCATAAAACCATTATCGCTGATTCTATTTATCACGCAAGTGTTTTAATTACTTCATTTTATTTACCTTATTTCTGAGCTATAAAATATTATGTCTGCTTTATCCATCTTACAGCCAATTCATCATCCAACTTTTATTCATCATAAGATTTCTGTGCAAGTTAAGCGTGATGATCAGATTGATAAAGTTATTTCGGGTAACAAATGGCGCAAGCTAAAATACAATTTATTACATGCTAAAGCCATTGGTGCTGAAGGTATCATCACCTTTGGTGGTTGTTTTTCTAATCATATTCACGCCTGTGCTCTGGCCTGTCAACAACAACAATTATCCGCTATTGGTATTATTCGTGGCGAGCAAGATAATCAAAACAATTACACCTTAGCCTGGGCAAAACATTGGGGCATGCAACTGTCATTCGTCGATAGAAAAACCTATCGTTTACGTAACCAAGAAAGCTATTTACAGCAACTACAACAGCAATTTCCGGATTATCTTATCGTACCTGAAGGAGGCAGTAATGCGCTTGCTTTAACCGGTATGGCTGAAGTTATTGCCGAATTAAATCAACAAGGCGAGTTCGATACGCTTATAACTCCTGTAGGCAGTGGCGGTACACTTGCAGGCTTGATTTTCGCTGATAAAGCTCAGCATGAACTACTGGGGATCTCTGTGTTGAAACAAGATGGTTATCTTGAGCAACAAGTAAATGAATTATTACCTGAGGCGGCTAAATCATACCGTAACTGGCAAGTTATGAATCAATTTCATCGCGGAGGCTACGCTAAATTTAATCCCCATGATGCACAGAGAATACGTAGTTTTGCTAAAAGTGTAGGGATAGATTTTGAACCAGTATATTCAGGAAAAATGATTTTAGCTTTACTCGATCTTATTGAAGCCGGTTATTTTCCGGCCCATCAACGTATTGTATTGTTACATACAGGGGGCTTGCAAGGACTGGCAGGTATGTTTGAGCGTGGCATCCTTCCACAAAAGGACTGGCCAACACTACCTGTGGCACCAATAAACCAAAAGAGTCAGAGTTATGGTTGAATTATTGCCATAAAAAAACCCTGTTTTCATTACTGAAGACAGGGTTTTTAATAGCTAACTATTGCGCGCGATTAAGCTTCAGCAATAACCACTACTTTAATTGTTGCATCTACATCGTTGTGCACGTGAATTACGATATCGAATTCACCTGTTTCACGGATGCTACCTAAAGGTAAACGTACTTCAGCTTTAACAACTTCAACGCCAGCTTCAGAGATTGCATCAGCAATATCACGGGTACCAATAGAACCAAATAATTTGCCTTCTTCACCTGCTTTAGAAGCGATAGTGACTTCGGCTAATTCAGTTAACTTGGCAGCACGAGCTTGTGCAGCAGTAAGTTGTTCAGCTAAGTTTTTCTCTAAGTCAGCACGACGAGCTTCAAAGTGCTCAACGTTTGCTTTAGAGGCAAAAACAGCTTTGCCTTTTGGTAATAAAAAGTTACGAGCGTAACCAGATTTAACTGTTACCTTGTCGCCAAGGCCGCCTAATTTGGCGATTTTATCAAGAAGTATTACTTCCATTTTCAAAACCCCTTATTAGGTTACTTATGTAAATCAGTATATGGTAATAATGCTAAGTAACGAGCACGCTTGATCGCACGACCAAGTTGACGTTGATATTTAGCACTGGTACCAGTAATACGGCTAGGAACAATTTTACCACTTTCAGTGATATAGTTTTTTAGTACAGCTGTATCTTTATAATCGATTGCAGCAGCACCTTCCGCTGAAAAGCGGCAGAACTTACGACGTCTAAAAAAACGAGACATGGATTTCTCCTAAATTGGCTTCCTTTATCTTTCCTGACAATTATCAGTTAAATAAAATGGCCTAAATTAAATCATTTCAATTTGTTGGGCATGTAACGCCAAAAGCGGATTTCCGTTTCTGGATTCATGACGGTTAATAAAACCTGTCACTCTAATATTACAGCCTTCAATTAAATCACGAGTTAAGTGCTGTGACACATTACCTGTAGCGACAACCTGTATTCGAACAAACGCTTGTCTGTTCAACCCTGCTTCATTTTGTAGAGACTTATGGTCCATAGAAAACTGACAGTGTTTAATACCGGCTGGGCTAGTTGACGTTTTCGGTGGCTTTACCACATGTCCGGTCAATACCAAGCAATTCTCTTGACTATTTGTTATAGAAAGAGAGTTGGTCACTGGTTACTTATTCTTCGCTCGCAGCTTCTTCTGCAGCTGGTGCTTCAGCAACTGGTGCTTCAACAACTGGTGCTTCAACAGCTGGTGCTTCAGTAACATCTTTCTTCACTTCGCGACGCTCATCACGACGGTCTTCTTTAGCAACAGCCATAGCTGAAGCTTCAGTTACCGCGCCTTTAGTGCGCATGATCATGTTACGAATAACAACATCGTTATAACGGAAAGAAGTTTCTAGTTCATCAATAGCTGCTTGAGGCGCTTCAATGTTAATTAAAACATAGTGTGCTTTGTGCAATTTATTGATTGGGTAAGCTAATTGGCGACGGCCCCAGTCTTCAAGACGGTGGATTTTGCCTTCAGCATTAGTGACGATGTCACTGTAACGCTGAATCATAGCTGGTACTTGTTCACTCTGATCAGGGTGAACCATAAATACGATTTCGTAATGACGCATTACGAGCTCCTTACGGTTGTAGCCTCATTGTCTGGCTCAGCCAACACCAGTTGAGGCAAGGAACAAAAGTTCAGGCTGAATTAAGGACGCGTAGTGTAGGGAAAATGAACAATAAAGGCAAGGAATAACGTGTTTTTATCAGTGATTGATATTTACTGCTTAAAAAACATCAAATTAAACTAACCGCTCTTTCTACATAGCCGTTAATAAAAAGTAGCCCGATATACGAGCTATTTTATATTTCATCAAACTTTTGATTATGGATTTAATGCGAGAATATCGGTTTTTAATAACGATAAGGTTTTTTCTGCGGTATTACCGAACACCTTACCACTAATACCAGAACGCCCAATCATACCAATAACAACCACGCCGGCCTTAGATTGTGCAGCAATACTAGTGATAACCTTACCAGGTTCACCCGCTTTGATATGGAAGTTACATGGTTCAATATCGTACTGTGAGCATATTGCTTTAATCTTTTCGTCTAATTTTTTCTGTGCATGCCTTTCCATTTCATCAGGGTATTGCACTCCTAAGTCTTTAAGTAGTATTGAAGTTGGAACGGTATAACAGACGTGCAATTCAGCATTAAAACCGTCGGCTAAAATTTTAGCTTGTTGTAAAATTTTTGTATTTAATTCCCGCTTAACTTTTTTCGTGGTACTTAAGTCAATTGCAGCAAGAATATTTGATGATTTACGCCACTTCTCGGGGGCAGAAATTAACACAGGTACTTGGCATGCTCTCAATAAGTATAAATCTGTTGAGGTATAAAATAATGACTCTGAACGATTACCCGTTTTAAACACCAGTTTAGGTTGCTCTTCTGCTACGTAGTTAGCTACCCATTTATGAATACGGGACGCCCAGACAACTTCATAGCTATAGGTTTCACTTACGGAAAAAATAGCGGCTAATTGCTGAGCCGCTTTTTCCGACATTTTAGCTAATACATCATCTTTGATTTGTTTCACATTATCGACAGCACCTATAACGTCTTCATTGCAAAAATAAACAATATGTAATGTTGACTGGTAAGCGCTTGCCAACTGACTGGCACGTTTAATGGCTAATGGTTCTTGCGTTAACATGTCTGCAATAACAAGTATCTTACTCATAAAATTCCCTTATGTTGTGGCTTAATACCTATAAATGTAATCAATAGCTCATAGAGCATGGTAATCTTTTAATTACTTTAACAAAAAGTAACAAGTACGACCTTGATATTGCGCATAAAATCAACTTATCCTATCGAGCTCAGCTAACTTACTAGGCTAGCCATAAGGACTCTAACCATTAAGCCTTTGGCGTACTATTTCAAATAAGCAAATGCCCGTTGCCACGGAAACATTTAAACTAGAAACACTACCCGCCATAGGTAACTTAACTAATTGATCGCAGTTTTCGCGAGTTAAGCGACGCATACCTTTACCTTCAGCACCCATTACTAATGCCATTGGTCCAGAGAGTTTTTCATTGTATAAACAGTTGTCCGTTTCACCTGCTGTACCAATAATCCATACCCCCATTTGCTGTAAAGCTTTCATGGTTCTCGATAAGTTGGTCACTTGTACTAGAGGTACGCTTTCAGCTGCACCCACAGCAACTTTTCTTACAGTTGCAGTCAAGCGAGCAGCATTATCTTTTGGCACTATAATGGCTTGTACTCCCGCCGCATCGGCATTTCGCAAACAAGCACCTAAATTATGTGGGTCAGTGACACCATCTAAAATCAATAAAAATGGTGCTTGTCCTTTACCTTCCGCTTCGGCAAGAATGCTATCCAGATCCGCTTCAGTATACGCTTTTCCTGGTTTAACGCGTGCAACAACACCTTGATGTTGCTCACCGTCAGTTTTATCGTCCAGTACTTTACGGTTCGCCATTTGGGCGGGAATACCGTATTTTTTAGCTAAATTAATGATCGGCATTAAACGGTCATCTTCACGACCTTTTAATAGCCATAACTCAATAAACCTTTCCGGTGCGCTTTCAATCAGGGCTTTTACCGCATGAATGCCAAAAACCAACTCTTCTTGCTTTGCCATAAAATTTTCTTTCTCTATTAAATCGGTTAGTTGATAAAACAGCTGTAACGTTTTTGTTTACAGCTGTTTTGTCAAAGTAGGTTTACTGGCTTCATTTGTGTAGGTTACTAAGTTGCTTTACGCGCATTCTTACCTGGACGCTTTTTTCTCGCCTTCTTTTTGCTCGCTTTAGTGCTAGTTTTCGCACTTGCTTTAGCACCAGGTTTGGCGATTTTAGTTTTATCACTTGTTATTGTTGATTTACCATCCACATGTTTGCCACGTTTATGCTTATCTGAACTTTTGCCTTTTTTTAGTGGCTTAGCGCGTTTAAGTACAGCATTTTCACCGGCCAATGATAAATCAATTTTTTTCTCATCAAGGTTAACCGCTGCTACTTGTACTTCCACGGTATCGCCAATACGATATTTAGCGCCGGTATTCTCTCCAGACAAGCACATCCGGACATCATCAAAGTGATAATAGTCATGTCCTAACGAGGTAATATGCACTAAGCCTTCAATATGCAAATCAGCTAAACGGACAAATAAACCAAAATTAGTTACCGTTGAAATTACGCCAGTAAACGTGTCGCCAATATGATCCTGCATGTATTCGCATTTTAGCCAATCAGAGACATCTCGAGTAGCATCATCCGCACGGCGCTCTGTCATCGAGCAATGTTCACCCAGCTCAATAACGGCTTCGGGTGTGTAACAATGCCCGCCGGCATTAGCTTCATTTTGCGCTTGCTCATCTAAAATAGCTTTAATAACACGGTGAACCACTAAATCAGGGTAACGACGTATCGGTGAAGTAAAGTGACTATAAGACGGTAAGGCAAGACCAAAATGACCGATATTATCACTTTGATAAACCGCTTGGCGCATTGAACGTAAAAGCATGGTCTGGATCAGTTCATAATCTGGACGTCCGGCAATTTTTTCTAAAATATGACAATAATCTTTCGGCTCTGGTTGAGCTTTACGCTCACCCATAGAAGATAAATCTAGTCCTAACTCATTTACATAACTGATAAAATTATTATATTTATCTTCACTCGGTTTATCATGCACTCGGAACAAGCCAGGTTTTTTATGTTTTTCAATAAACTCTGCGGTCGCAACATTGGCTAAAATCATACATTCTTCAATGATTTTATGTGCGTCGTTACGCACCATAGCAACAATAGATTCTATTTTTCGATTACTGTTAAACAAAAATTGAGATTCAGTCGTTTCAAAGGCAATCGCGCCGCGCTTAGTACGAGCCGCCGTTAGCACTTGATACATTTTATTGAGGTTTTCTAAATCAGGCACTAATGCTTGGTACTGTGTGCGTAACTCAGTACGATAGTCTTCATCTTTTTGTTCAGGATTTACGCCTAAAATAGTCGCAACCTTACTATAGGTAAAGCGAGCTTTAGAGCGCATCACTGACGGATAAAACTTAGCGTCAGATAGCTCGCCCGCTGCACTGATGGTCATTTCACAAACCATGCAAAGACGATCAACATCAGGATTTAACGAACAAAGTCCATTGGAGAGTTTTTCCGGTAGCATTGGAATAACTTGACTAGGAAAGTAAACCGAATTGCCACGAGCAATCGCTTCATCATCTAATGCTGTTTTATTCCGAACATAATAACTGACATCGGCGATAGCAACCCATAACGTCCAACCACCCGTAGCATTAGGTCGACAATATACCGCATCATCAAAGTCACGAGCATCTTCGCCATCAATAGTAACTAACGGTAAATCTCGCAGATCAATTCTTGGCGCTTTTGCCGACTCTTCAACTTCATCAGCAATACCACTAACTTCGGCAATCACCTCAGGGGAAAACTGATAAGGAAGATCATGCTCGCGCAAGGCTATTTCAATTTCCATGCCCGGTGCCATATGCTCACCAAGTACTTCAATGACTTCGCCTACCGCATTTGAACGTTTTGTTGGCCTTTGAATAACATTAACCACCACGACTTGACCATGACGAGCAGCTAATTTTTTATCTGGTTGGATGAGAATATCTTGCTGAATACGAGCATCATCTGGTACAACACAGGCGATATGATGGTCAACGTAAAAACGCCCAACCACACCGGCTTTACGCGGCACAATCACATCCAATATTTTAACTTCTTTGCGACCTTTACGGTCAGTGCGATCAATTAATATTGCTTCAACAATGTCACCGTGAATCACGCGCTTCATTTCGTAAGAAGAAATATAGAAATCTTTATCACCATTATCCGGAGCAAAAAAACCAAAACCGTCTCTATGACCAATCACTTTCCCGGTTAAAACATCTCGACGGTTAGCAATGGCATATTGTTTAAATTTATTAAAAACAATTTGACCACTATTTTCCATAGCGCGTAAGCGGTGTTTTACACCAACCAACATATCTTCATCAGTATATTGTAATTGCTTAACAATAGACTTAAAGGTGGGTGGGATGTTTGATTTTTCGATCAACGACAATAGCAATTCACGGCTTGCTACGGGCTTATCGTATTTGTCAGCTTCTCGCTGTTGGTGTGGGTCTTTTTCGGTCACTTTTATTCTATAATGGTTTTTTGTTTAGTATATCTTAGATCAACGCCATACCCAACCTACTTAAAAATGCAGTGAGATAATGATATTAACAAGCGATGCGAGTCAGTTCAGCTTATAGGCCAAGCAAGTTAACTGGCTAATATTTTCCGCTTTTAGCGGCATTAACTACCCGTTCAGGCATTTTTTCGGCCAATTTACTTAGCTTTGAAGTAATAACTTTATGGTTTTTTTTATCATCAGTCACTGATTGATGCAACTGTACGTACAGTTGTGGAAAATCTAACGGGCTACCATCGCCGGATAAATAAATGTTCGCTAATCTCAGTTGTGCTTTTAAATTGTTTAAGGCCGCTGATTCTTTTAAAAATAGAATCGCTTGATTAATATCCGCCTGAACAAATTTACCAACATGGTAATAACGCCCCAGCTGTTCTAACGCTTCAGACAAGCCCTGATCGGCAGAAGCTTGCATATAATGTAGCCCCAAGGGCACATCTTTTTTCACACAAACGCCATAAGCAAGCATATCACCCCAAAGAAATTGATAAGAAGGCATTTGAGATTTAACAGCACGGGCTTCAATATCTTGTACCAATTGGCAATCATCAATAACCACTTGGCTTAAGTGCTTATTCTCTTTAATGAGATCCAGTAATACGTTATCACTGTAGATTTGTACCGCGGTCAATTCTGCAGCTGAAACGCTAACAACATGAATTATTGTAAATAAAATGGTGATAAGTATTCGTTGCATAATGCCTCTTTGCATTTGAGTGTAATTATAATGGCGCTATAGGTTATATCGTCAAGCTAGCACAATAACTTTAATGCTAATTTATTGGCATAGGCTGTTATAAAGATCTAACAACTAAATCCTATGCAAATATAATACCAATCAAATAAAATAGTTTGCTAATTTAGCGTATTATTATCGAGTTGAAAGTAAAAAAGCGTGCTTAAACATATCACTTGCACTCGCTAGAATAAAATATAACAATGGCGAAGACTTGAGCAGTAAGGCGTGTTAAATGTCACACATTCAGCAATTAATTGAAAATTCAAAAGCAAACGAAGATATTGCGCGTAAATTATTTGAAATTGAAACAGAAATTTTAGCTTGTCAATCAAGTGAAGAGCTGTTGCAACGTTTATTAGACTTAATTCAAGTAAAATTTCAATTATCCAGCATTTCACTCTTACTGGCCGAGCCAACCCCATTAAGTTATTTAATCAACGGTAACTTACAATCTCATTGGCATAAAAAATACACCAAACAAATTTCTGTAGAAAAATTAACGCTATTACATTCAAATAAAAAGCCCTTCCTCAGCAATCAACTGAAGCAGCTCGATAACATCATACCGGCAGCATTACTGGCTGATGCTAAATCTGTCGCTTTGACGCCATTATCCTTAGAAGGTAAATTATTTGGTAGTTTATTATTTACTGACAAAGCATCGGCTCGTTTTCACCATAAGCTAGGCACATTTCATTTAGAGCAACTCGCCGTCAAAGTTAGTCTTTGTTTATCCAATGTGCTGATCCGAGAACAGCTTCAATACATGGCGCATTATGATCGCTTAACCGGTGCAGCTAATAGACGATTAATGGAAGTTTGCTTAGGTGAAGAGCTGATCCGTCAACGCCGTTATGGCGTGCCCTTTTCAGTACTATTTATTGATTGCAATAAATTCAAAGCTATTAATGATACTTATGGCCATGGCTGTGGAGACAAAGTGCTTACCTATGTAGCCAGTCAGTTACAAGAGTTAGTACGAGAAAATGATAAATGCTTTCGTTATGCTGGCGATGAATTCGTTGTGGTGCTTGCAAGCCAAACCCTACCCGAGGCGGAACAAGCCGGTGAGCGTTTATGTCAATTTTTTAATAGCAATCCTATGCGATATCAAGATATTCGTTTACCGATCAGTATTAGCTGTGGTGCAGCAGAAAGCGACGGCAAGCAAACCATGGATGAACTATTAAGAGCCGCTGATAAGCGTTTGTACGCCAATAAAAAAGCCAGTAATGGTATGGTATTTAAACTATAAAAATACTTGCGCAGTCAAAATACACTATATTGGATTATAAGCATAGAACCCCCTAACCACTAGCGACTATTAACGGTGTTTATCTAATCGTATTATGATCATAAAAATCAGTATTAGCGACTTAAAAAAAGGTCACTTTGTTGTCGATATTGTCGAACAACACGGGACTTATAACTTAACTCGCGCTGGTCATATTAAAAACCACACCGTTATTAGCAATCTAAAAGCTAAAGGGGTTATATCGCTGTTAATTGACAGCACCAAAACCATTGATGATGCACTCAGTGTTCCCATCCCCGAGCTATATAAGCAATCAGGGCCGGTGATCCTTGAAGTCACTAAAGCTAAAAAGCTTTTTAATGAAGCTAAAAAGCTTCAACAGCAAGTATTTCTCGATGTAAAATACGGTCGGACAATAGATATTGGCCCCATCATCGATGCCACAAAGCAAACTATCGCAGCAATATTCAAAAACCCTGACGCATTAGTTTGCGTCATTAACATTCGTAATAAAAATGAATATTTACTAGAGCACTCCGTTTCTGTTTCGGTATTAATGACTGTTTTTGCGCGCTTTTTAAAAATGGATCGGAAAATTATTCAACAACTTGCTATCGGCGCATTTTTGCATGACGTTGGTAAAATCAAAATCCCCGATCAAATCCTTAATAAAGCTGGGAAGCTTACAGCAGAAGAATATCGACTCATTCAACAGCATGTAAATTATTCCATTGATATCATTAAAGCAATACCAAAAATTTCACCACTGAGCTTGGAAGTTGCCGCTGTGCATCACGAGCGCTTAGATGGCTCTGGCTATCCATTCAACCTAAAACAAACTGACATTTCAAATTATGGCGCCATGATTGCAATTTGTGATGTTTTTGACGCGCTAACCGCAGATCGCTGTTATAAGGACAGCTACAGTCATATTAAGGCATTTAGCATTTTAAGAGAGCTAGCCTTTCAGGGCAAACTTATGCCAAGACTAGTTGATTTGTTTATCAAGTGTTTAGGTGTATATCCGGTCGGTACCTTAGTAGAACTGAACTCACACCGCTTGGCAATAGTTGAAAGTCGCAATCAAGATGATCCTATCAACCCAAAGGTGCGTTGTTTTTATAGCATTGAAAAACAACGATATATTATGGCAAAAGATATTAATTTAGCGAAAGAAGCGGATTTTATTATACGAGGCGTTAAGGCTAAAGAGTTCAATTTAGATATGAATCGAATTATCGAGTTTCTCTTATTGGAAGGTTAATCACGAGCACAGTCCATCAGACAACAAAATTATTTATCATTCAGTGTTAATGTTCAAACTTAGTTTCTTAATATATACCCATGCCACGTCAAAAGCCGAGATTCAGCTGAACCCTCATCTTGAGCTGGTATGGGTATAAAGCACGGTACGCTGCTACTTTCTAAAGTCGACCTGAACTTGTGCTGCAAAGTAAGCATACATAGCATAAATAGCCGTATTTACTTTCAGTGCTTCTGGTTCAACTTTGTCCAAAGTATCATTTTCCGTGTGATGATAATCAAAATAGTTAGCACCGTCAGGTGAAAATTTAATGCTTGGCATACCTTCATTGCTCAGCGCACTCATATCTGATTGTCCTTTCGCATTGTTATCAGGCGAAAGGGCGACACCCAGAGGAGCTAAATATTGTGCTAATTCGCGCACGGCATTTAACGACTGTGCGCCAACACCTGGAGTCATTTTATAAATACGACCAATACCAAAATCCCACTCAGCACCAATAACATGTGCAGGCATATTATCTTTATGTACTTTGACATACTGCTTGGCCCCTAATAAGCCAACTTCTTCAGCCGCAAATAAGATCACACGAATGGTACGTTTTGGACGTTTAGGTAATTGGCCAATATAATGTGCGGCCGCCATAACCATACCGATACCTAAACCGTCATCTAGTGCCCCCGTACCCACATCCCAACTGTCTAGATGGGCACCTAAAGCAACAATTTCTTCAGGTAATTCACTACCCGTAAACTCTCCAATAACATTCGCTGATGTTGCCAACACCTCAGTGTCCGTTCTAGCCGTCATCTGCAAGTACATACTTACCTCACCACCACGCTTAAGTTGATTAACTAATAAGTCAGCGTCTGGGTTAGATAAAGTTGCAGCAGGAATTTTTTGTACCTTATCATCATAACGCATCACTCCAGTGTGAGCGGTACGATTATTATCTGTACCCACCGAGCGCATTACCAATGCCGACGCGCCTTTTTGTGCCGCAACAACAGCACCATTAACCCGTGTGCCTACGGCAGGACCATAGCCTTTACCATCAATATGGCGTTCCATCTGATAAGAAACAAAAGCAATTTTTCCGTGCAAGCTATTATCTTTTGCCGCTTTTAAATCCGCAAAAGTTTCAAAGTGTGCAATATTTGCCGTAAGACCTGCTTGCTCAGTACCAATACTACCACCTAGTGCCAATACCACAACGTCATGCGGATATGGTGCAATAATGCGTGCTTTTGCTTCGCCACGTAACCAATAGCTACCGGTAACTTCCTCGGTCCAAACTTTATCAAAGCCTAAGGCTTTCATCTTATCAACGGCCCAAACAATCGATTTTTTATCGCCATCAGAGCCCATTAAGCGATGACCTACTTCTGTGGTTAATGATTCAATTAATTGATAAGACAAGTCAGATTTTAGCGTAGTAGCTTTCAATTCATTTAATTGTGCTTGTTGTTCAACATTTAATTGTTGTGCGGCAACAAAAAAACTTCCAACACTCATACATACAGCTAAACAAGTGCTAGCAATAATTTTCATTTTTGGCTTCATGGTTTACCTTAAGGCTATTATTTAACTATTTACTGAATAATTGCCGCTAAGTATCTATAAAAGCGGATTAACTTGCAATCAGTTCCCTGATTTTTCAGCGCTCAGCAAGGATAACTTTCTATAAAGATAGAATAAGAGCAAGTGTGCAGGTTTTTATGTTCAGTGTTTTTTAAAAGCTCAAAATCAATAATACCGATCAGTCTAAGAAAGTACTCTTTTTAACGAGAGTTTAAAGGCTTAGAGGCAAGCCATTGATTGCCGAACATGATTTTATCGACAACGGCGCCCTGCGTTGTGCTAATAACTCACATCCATGTGAGAAACTTGTTAAATATATATCAAAGCAAATCATTTAATCAGTGTTGGTTTTTAATTCTAGTTGCTCAACCAACTCAATTAGATCTCGCCCGATAATATCTGGCGTACCAGCTAATGGATAAAGTGCCTTACCAGGACGCATAATAAAGCCTGTTTTCCATCCGGCTTTTTCTGCGCCAGCAATATCCCAAGCATGAGCAGCAATTAACATAGCGTCTTTTGGAGCAATATTCATTTGCTGCTGTGCCCAGTGATAAACTTTTAGCTCCGGCTTAAATGTCGCTAAATTTTGTACTGTAAGTGAACCATCAAAATATTGTGCTAGGTTAGCATTTTTAAGTTGAGCTGCAATACCGGCATCTGATGAATTAGTTAACGTGATAAGTGTATAGCCCAACGCACGAAGTCGCTTTAAGCCTTCGACAACATCTTTATGTGGCGCTAGATCTCTAAACGGTGTTAATACTGCAGCGCTTGCTTGTTGAGGAGTTAAAGGAATGTTCTTTTGCTTTGCAATCATCTCTAAAGACGCAATGCCTATTTCCACAAAGCTATGGTACTGACCTGTTACATTTGCCACCAACGAGTAATGCAACATGGTAGTAAACCAATAAGGTACTAGGTCTTCCCTGCCACCTAATGCGCTAGCAATTGATTTAGAGACATTATTTAAATCCAATAGTGTTTCATTGACATCAAAAAAAATGACTTTCGGTTTAGCGAAAAGTTTAGTCTGCACTTCCTGCGCTTGTGCCATGGGTGAGATTACTGGCATAACACTGAATGCCATTATTACAGTGAGGATTAAGAGTTTAATTTTAGTCATATTGATTTTGCCTATAAAAATTGATCAGATATTACGAGTAAAAATTGCAAACTGACCTTTAGAGTGATTTATTCAAGGGATATTAGATGATGTTCGAATTTGTAACCCCAGCATGATTGCGCTTGAGCACAAATGTACCATTTGGTACATTATAAATTAAATATGTTCCGATAGGTATAAAATTATTAGCTGCTTTTCTAACCGCTTGAAAAAAGCAATACGAATCGAAGAAGATATTTTTATCATCCTTTAAATTGCAAGCAAATGAGAAATAAAATGTTCAGTAAATCTGTAAAATTAACTTTGTCCCTAGTGTTTATAATTGTCACTACCGCTTGTGCAAGTCACAATGACATAACATCAGGAAAAGTTATTTCTGTTAATGATGATAATGCAAGTGTTTACATAGCTGCTGACACTTCAACATTGCCAGGAAAGGCTATCACGGTACGCAGACTGCTTCCGACTAATACAGTACTTGAAGGAGAGCCGCTTTATTCATACCAAGTCGTTGGTAAAACGGTGATTAACGCTGAAGACAAAGCTAATTATATCAGTATAAAAGCTAATAACATTGCCATTAAAATAAGGGATATCGTTGAGTTAACTGAATAGTGTAGACAAACTATTCATCCAATTTACGCTGCAGTGGCTAAATAAATCCAGTCACTACAGCCAAATTAATCATCACTGGTATTATTGAGATAAATATGGTCAAACAGATGCTTAATAAAAAATATTAACGATTTAAAGTTTGCTTGGTGATTAAAGTGACAATATCAATCACTTTGGCAGCCTAGCTAAACGGTAATGATATTTTATACAAAACGACTACCGTAAGATTCATCTAAATATCAAATCAGGAGTTAGCATCCTTTTAATCAACATGCTGTTGGATTTTTTGATTAACTAGGGTCAATTAATTAAATAGAGAAAGAAGATCCACAACCACATGTTGTTGTAGCATTTGGGTTATTAACCAAAAATCGACTACCTTCTAAGCCTTCTACGTAGTCAACTTCACCGTCAACTAAATACTGTAAGCTCATCGGGTCAATAACCATAGTGACACCTTTTTTTACAATGGTCATATCACCATCATTGACTTTTTCATCAAAGGTAAAACCATACGAAAAGCCCGAGCAACCACCGCCTGTAACGTAAACACGCAACTTCAACTCTGGATTCTCTTCTTCCGTGATCAACGACAATACTTTAGTCGCAGCAGCGTCCGAAAATTTAATAGGTAATTCAGGATTTGACATAAAACTCAACTTAAAACGAATGAACTAGGACGATTATCTTAAACTTGACTGTTTTAATCAAGTATTATGGTGAACTCTGTGAATTATTATCAATAATTTTCAACCAAGCTTGGCTCTGATCAATGCGATTGTATTCCTGCCATTTACCCTTTGGCAAAATTGCTGCCACATTAATGCTTTCAGGAATAAAGTTATCAGGTAAGGTTAACTCGCCATTAATGACCTGAAAATATTGAAAACTAAAGGATAAATCTTTCTTTGTTAGTGTTGATAATTCCGATAATGGAATACGGGTCGGTTTATTATCTAAACTGCCGTTAATCGATAGCTCGATAAAACCTTTCGCGTAGCGTTTACGTAATAACTGTTGGACTAACACCACTTGAAAACGATAGTGAAACGGACTTTCTGTTTTGGTTAAGTTGACATTATCAATCACTAAGCCATTCGCCGCTTTTTCCGGTGCCATAACTTTTTCATAAAACGCCAACTCTTTTTTAACTTGAAAGTGCTCTTGCTCAATAGATTTTAACATTTTTTGGCTGCGTTGATTGGCCATACGCTCAACTTCCAGCTCAACATCGAGTGTATTAATGCGTTTGGTTTTTTCAACTAATTGCTGATAGAGGAAATCTAATCGTGCTTGTTGCTGCGCTAAAGTCTGATTTTGATAACTATGATAGAAATTACCTAACCGATAGCCACAAAATAATGAAATGACAACAATTGCTAATAGCAAAATTGCCGAGCGAAATGCCCCCAAGCGCATTACCATAGTACTGAGATTTATTTTTGCTAACCAATTCATTTGAAAAGTATTATGATATCCAAAAGGTCTGTAAGTATGCCCAATAAAAATAACTCAATATGAAGACAATAGTCCAGCTAAAAAAGCGCCTTGCGCTACCACAAACATCATGGCAACTCTGTTTATTAGCTGCAATTGGTGGTTTTGCATCTGCTTTGTTAGTTGTGTTATTTATTTTTGCCATCGAAGGCATTCAGTTATTCTTTCTACGCGAGAAAGACAATTATAACAGCTTAACGGCTTTAAGTCGTTTCCAATTACCAATTATTGGCGCGGTTATTATCCTCTTCTTTGCTTGGTTAACCGGTTACAAATATATCCGTAGTGGTATTCCCTATGTTTTACATCGCTTAAAAATTGCCAATGGCGTTATGCCTTTACGTAATACTATCAATCAATTTATTGGTAGTACCATAGCACTTGCTGCTGGTTTCTCAGTTGGTAGAGAAGGTCCTGCGGTACACTTAGGTGCGGCATGCAGCAGCTATATAGGTAATAAGTTGAATTTACCTTACAACGCTATTCGCAGCTTAAGTGCTTGTGGTATTGCTGCTGGTATAGCCGCTTGTTTCAATACCCCGGTAGCGGCTGTATTATTTGTTATGGAAGTTATTTTACGTGAATATAAAGTTCATATCTTTATCCCAGTAATGATTGCTGCCATTGTCGGTTCAATGACCACCAGTAGCATTTTTGGGCCAAACCATGAATTTGGTTATTTCAGCGTGATAACATTAACCAAAGACCATTATTTAATATTGGCCTTACTCGGTATTGCCTTGGGTGTGATTGCCTTTGTCTTTAATCGTTATTTAATATTGGTGATCAAGCACAGTGCGCGCTTTCATATTGTTCCCCGTATACTTACCGCAGCATTTATTACTGGCGCACTTGGCTACGCCGTGCCTTATGCCATGGGTACTGACCTAAGTGCAATAAATTTCTCTCTACAAAATAATGTCGAATTACAGCTATTAATCGGCTTATTAATAGCCAAAATGATCATGACTATTATGGCGCTTGGTTTAGGGATACCTGGAGGCATTATTGGCCCTATTTTAGGTATTGGCGCCATTGCCGGTACGTGTGGCTCCATGATCGCAGTGCATTTTATGGCCGGCGATATTTCTGCCAGCGATTTTGCCTTAATGGGTATGGCTGGTTTTATGGCGGCAACACTCAATGCTCCCTTAGCTGCACTACTTTGTGTGGTAGAGCTTTCTAATCAAATTGAAATTATTATTCCGGCAATGATTGTTATCACTAGTGCTTGTATTGCTTCTGGGCAATTTTTTGGTAACCGTTCAATTTTTATCTTGCAGTTAGAAGTTCAAGGCTTGGCATATCGCCGGCCACCAATTGAAAAGTCCTTACAGCGCATCGGCGTTATTGGCGTAATGGAAGAAAATATTACCTTATTGCAGCAAGCTGATGAGGATTCAATTACTGAGCTATTATCAAATCAAACCTCACAGCAGCACGTTATTTATCAATTAATTCAGCCTGATGAGTCAACACAGTTTGTTTTTTATCAAGCCAGCCGAATCAAAATTGACGCTAAACCGACAATAGAAAAGCACACTCTGATCCCACTACATAGTCAATCGACATTAGCCGAAGCCTATTTATTACTGGTAAAGAAAAGAGCTGGCGGAGTGTATATATATCAAGATAATCCAAATGAAATTATGGGTATAATACCCTTTGATACCATTCGTTCTTATTTATTGAAAGGAAAAACTAACTAATGAATAGCATTCTTTGGCTTAAAGCATTTCATGTGATTTTTATGGTCGCGTGGTTTGCGGGTATTTTTTATTTACCACGCATTTTTGTTAACCACGCCGAATCAAATGAGCCATTAGTACACCAACAACTTAAGGGCATGGAACGTCGATTACTCTTCTTTGTCACACCCTTTGCTATTTTTACGGTTTTATTGGGCATCGCAATTATTTATCAATATGGTTACCCATGGTTTGTCGCGGCAAAGTGGCTACATATAAAAATCACACTCGTTGTGCTATTACTTATTTATCATGGTTATTGTTTTAAATTAGTCAAAACATTTGCCGCCGACAAAAATACTCGTTCAGGTAAGTTTTATCGATTTTTTAATGAGATACCTGTCATTATATTATTTGTTGTTATCATACTAGCTTATGTAAAACCGTTTTAAACCGCTAGGGTCTGTTAAGCTTTTATTTTAGCCTCTGCTATAAATTGAAAGATCAACAGCCCCTAGTGAAAGCAGTCTAGCCACAATGATTTATTGCTCAATATCGCTCGACTTTTATCTGATAATAAAGGGTTATCTAACATAAAAATCTTACGTTGTGGCAAATTGGCTTTTAGAAACATATTTTGTGTTACTGGGTGCTGAAAAAAAAAATTGTTCAAATGCCCCCGAGTCAACTATGCGAGTAAAACCGTATTCTATTCTCTGTGCCAAACGACGATTTTCTTTCTTAGTAAAAAAATACATTGGTGCTGGATACCTTAATAAAAAATGTTGTTCAACCGCTAAGTGCTCCTTATCCGCTATTTCCAACCAAGGTTCATGTATCGCTCTAGGAAAATAATCAAAACGGTGTTTTTCTAGCATGGTTAACAATGAAAATCCCCGCCCTTCAACCACATCAAAACCATTTGCACGTAAAATATCGCTATCAGGCCAATCGTAGCCTTGACCAAGTGACATTTTCTTTAATTTATCGAGCGTTACATCAGATGAAAAAATGGCGCTATCACTTTTACGAATAACAGCAATACGCACTCCCATAAGACCTTTTAATAATGGTATATAGATCGCCTGCAGATCTTGCTCTAAGGCTTGCGATGTCATGCGCCAAGCAACATCAATAGTTCGCCCTTGCTGCAGCATAGCGGAAGCTCTACCTTGTGACATATCTAAGAGCACTGGGCTCAGTTTAAAGTCGCCATATTGCTCGCTTGAAGCTGCTAAGATCAAGGTCAGTAAATCAATATAATACGCTTGTTTGGCCTCAGGGTAGGTCTCAGAAATGTTATAACGGACCACATCAGTAGCATCTGCACACATACTACTGATCAGCATAACAATTAGTAGTGGTGATATTAGTAACATCCGCATATTAATCAATCCCTAACTTCTTTAATCACTGCAACTAACACTCTAGTGTACGGATATTTACCTCATGGCTAAACTTAGCCTATTTTGTTACTTCAAATCAAGATAATACATTCTCAGCATTTAACTTTTGTGCTATATTTCGCAGCAAATTTGGTTGTTGACTCAAAAGCAATAACCGACAAAACGATGAAAACAACCAAGGTGCGAAAATTCTCTACCTTGCTAATGATTGCAATAATTTAGGCATTACCTATGATGAAATTTGAAGGCAACCATATCCTATCTGTATCACAATTCGATAGAGAGAGTATTTCCCGTATTTTAGAGATCTCAACCTTAATGGCACCCTACGCCATGCGAAAAAAACGTTGCCATGTGCTTGAAGGTGCCATATTAAGTAACTTATTCTTTGAGCCGAGTACTCGTACTCGTGTCAGCTTTGGTACCGCTTTTAATTTATTAGGTGGTTTTGTCCGAGAAACCGTTGGTCAGGAGAACTCTTCACTGTCAAAAGGTGAATCTTTATTTGACACTGCCCGTGTCATTAGTGGTTATTCCGACGTTATTACCATGCGACATCCAACAATGCACTCAGTTGCAGAGTTTGCCAAAGGCAGCAGTGTTCCCGTGATCAACGGTGGTGATGGTGCTAATGAACACCCAACCCAAGCATTACTTGATTTATTTACTATCCAGTCTGAAATGGCGCGCTACGACATGGGCTTAGATGGCTTAAATATCGTTTTAATGGGTGATTTAAAACATGGTAGAACAGTACATTCATTATCAAAGTTATTGAGCTTATACAACAATATAAAAGTTACTATGATTGCCCCCCAAGCATTACAAATGCCAGATAGTGTTGTTGCTACTTTATCTGATGCTGGACATCAAGTAGTGATGGCTGACAAAATCGAAGGCCATTTAGCTTGTGATGTTATCTATCAGACGCGTATTCAACAAGAGCGTTTTGCCAGTAAGGATGAAGCCGATTTATACCGAGGCCATTTCAGCTTAAACAAAACGGTTTACCAGCAATACTGCCACAAACATACCGTAATAATGCATCCATTACCGCGAGATTCTCGTGCTGAAGCTAATGAGCTCGATATTGATCTAAATGATTTAGATAATTTAGCCATATTTCGACAAGCACAAAATGGCGTACTGGTTCGTATGGCGTTATTTGCCTTAAGTTTAGGTGTTGAGAATAGACTTAGTCATTATGAAAAGCCTGTCACTTGGCACACCAACAAATACTGATTTCAATCTTAATAGATAGATTACGTTAACAACGAGTAGAATATTATGACAAAAAATTCACAGCAGTTATTTAATGCAGCCCAAGATATTATTCCCGGCGGTGTAAATTCGCCGGTTCGTGCCTTTAATGGTGTCGGTGGTACGCCAGTGTTTATTAAAAAAGCTCAAGGCGCTTATGTTTTCGATGCTGAAGGCAAAAAGTATGTCGACTATGTTGGTTCATGGGGACCCATGATTTTAGGCCATAATCATCCCGCTATTCTTCAAGCGGTTATTGAAACTGCACAAAATGGCCTGAGTTTTGGTGCGCCAACAGAATTAGAAATAACCATGGCAGAGAAGGTGCGTGAAATCGTGCCTTCAATGGAAAAACTGCGCATGGTCAGCTCAGGTACTGAGGCCACTATGAGTGCCATAAGACTTGCTCGTGGTTTTACTGGCCGTGATAAAATCTTGAAGTTTGAAGGTTGTTACCATGGTCATGCTGACTCGCTATTAGTAAAAGCCGGCTCTGGCATGCTAACAATGGGCGTACCTAGCTCACCAGGAATTCCTGATGATGTGGCTAAACACACCCTCACAGTTAGTTACAACAATCTTGATGAAGTAAAAGAAATTTTTACTAAATTTGGCGATGAAATTGCCTGTATTATTGTTGAGCCCGTTGCCGGAAACATGAATTGTGTGCCTCCTGTAGAAGGATTTTTAGAGGGCTTACGTGCCGTTTGCGATCAATACCAAAGCGTTTTGATCTTTGATGAAGTTATGACCGGCTTTCGTGTCGCATTAGGTGGTGCGCAAGCACATTATAACATCGTGCCAGATTTAACCACCTTAGGTAAAGTTATCGGTGGTGGTATGCCAGTAGGCGCATTTGGTGGCAAAAAAGAAATAATGGATTACATTGCCCCCGTTGGTCCTGTTTATCAGGCCGGAACATTATCCGGTAACCCTATTGCTATGGCAGCGGGTTTAGCTTCACTTAATGAGTTAACTAAAGGCAATAAACATCAACAGCTCAGTGATGCCACGGAAAAGCTAGCCATGGGCTTAAAAGCCGCCGCAGAGCGCAATGGCATTTCACTATCAATTAACTACGTTGGTGCTATGTTTGGCTTTTTCTTTACTGAAGAAGAGCACGTTACTTGCTTTGCTCAAGCAACAGCCTGTGATGGTGAAAAGTTCAAGCGCTTCTTTCATTTAATGCTGGAAGAAGGTATTTATCTTGCTCCTTCTGCATTTGAAGCCGGCTTCTTATCAACCGCTCATGGTGACGAGGAAATTGAGTTTACCTTAGCTGCTGCTGATCGCTGTTTTGCGCAATTATAAGCGAATGACTATAACAAAAAAGGTAAGCATGATGCTTACCTTTTTTTGTTTGCTTAAATAAGTTGGTATTAAACTTAACCTTGGCTATTTTTTCACTACTGACAAGCTAGGTTTTTTAGCTTTCGATGCTTGAGCACCTTGCGGCTTAATTGACGCCTTAGTATCAGTTTCATTACCTACAGATTTTACCGTAGACATAATCGGTGATGGCTCGAGCTTTTCAACCATAGTATCCGGCTCAGGATGTTCAATCGCTAACGATGTTCCTGCACCATTTTCTTTGGCATAAATAGCAGCTACAGCACCATAAGGCACGCTCATATGCTCAAGCTTACCACCAAAACGAGCACTGAGTTCAATCGATAGTTCACCCATAGCGATACTACCTACCGCCGATGCTGAAACATTCAAGACAATTTGGCCATCGTTAACATATGACATAGGCACCATAACACCATAAACACTGACATCAACAACAATGTAAGGTGTTAAGCCATTATCAGAAATCCAGTCATAAAAAGCCTTAACGATATAAGGCTTGTTCGATGTCATCTCATTACTCATCTCTAGCGTCTTTAAACCGGAGCGCCAAAGCGTAATTCACGCTCAGACTCGGTTAATGACGCTTGAAAGGACTCACGTTCAAACACTTTCAACATGTATGACTTAAGTTCTTTTGAACCTTGACCTTCAAGCTCAATACCCATAACAGGTAAACGCCACAGTAACGGTGCTAAGTAACAATCAACTAAGCTAAACTCTTCACTCATAAAGTAAGGCGCTTCATTCAAAATAGGCGCAACACTTAATAAACTTTCTTTCAATTCTTGGCGGGCTTTTGCTGCAGCATCCGCAGGTCCGTTATAGATGGTTTTCGCAAGACTATACCAATCTTGCTCCATACGATACATCATTAAACGACTACGACCGCGAGACACTGGATATACTGGCATCAATGGTGGATGCGGAAAACGTTCATCCAAGTATTCAATAATGATTGATGCTTCATAAAGTGCTAAGTCACGATCAATTAACGTCGGCACAGTGCCATAAGGATTCAAATCAAGTAAATCCTCTGGTAAATTGGCTAAGTCAACCAAATGGATGTCAACACCGACACCCTTCTCTGCCAACACGATGCGGGTTTGATGACTATACATATCATCTGCATGCGAATATAAAGTCATAACAGAGCGTTTGTTTGCGGCTATGGCCATAATGCCTCCAAAAAATTCTTAATTAAAAAAACTAACAAAGGGGGCCAAAGCCCCCAGTAATATCTAACATTTACACTGTGCTATATAACATTAATAACTAGTGTACATCTCTCCAGTATTCTTTCTTCAATAAGTAAGAAAAGAATAGCAGGATAAATAAGAAACCAATAACCCAATAACCCATGCTTTCGCGTTCAAGTTTATTTGGTTCACCGGTATACTCCAAGAAATTAGCTAAATCACGAGCAAATTCGTCATATTCTTCTGTGGTCATTGAACCGCCAGTAGCTTCAGACAAATTACCGTGTTCATCTATTGTACGAACCCCTTGGAGGTTTTGTAATACGTGTGGCATACCCACATCTTTAAAAACTTTATTGTTAACACCAAATGGGCGGCTTTCATCAACATAAAAAGAACGCAAATAAGTGTAGATCCAATCAGGGCTTCTAAAACGTGCTTCAAGTGTTAAATCTGGTGGTGTACTACCAAACCACTTAGCAGCTTCTTTCGCCGGCATCGTATTAGTAATATGGTCACCGACTTTTTCACCGGTATACATATAATTAGCTACGCCGTCTTCATCAGAAATACCTAGATCTGCAAAAGTACGATTGTAACGCTGATATTTAAGTTCATGACAAGCTAAGCAATTATTAATGTAAGCTTCAAAACCACGTTTTAATGAGGCTTTATCCGTTAAATCATTGTTGGCTTCATCTAAATGCAAGCTAGAGCCAGCCGCTAAGGCTAACATAGGTAGCATAGCTAAAACTGCTAAAATAAATTTTTTCATTATCCTGTTACCCTCTCTGGAACTGGCTTAGTTTTTTCATTTTTACTGTATATCCATAGCGCAACGAAAAAGCCAAAGTAACCGAAACTAGCAATAGTACCAATCATATTATTCAGTGGGGTTGCAGGTAATGTCCCCAAAACACCCAAAATGATAAAACAAATGGCGAATTGCACAAGGTTAACGGTATGAGCAGTACAACGGTAGCGTAATGATTTAACCGTACCACGATCAAACCAAGGCAACATAAACAAGGTGATAATAGCACCAAACATACCAATAGCGCCTAAAAGCTTATCAGGAATAATACGTAAAATGGTATAGAATGGACCAAAATACCAAACCGGTGCGATATGCTCTGGTGTTTTCAAGCCGTTAGCTGGTTCAAAGTTTGGCGCTTCCATAAAGTAACCACCGCCCTCTGGCGCAAAGAACATCACCCAACAAAAAACAATAAGGAAAATAACAACGGCAACTAAATCTTTTACTGTGTAATAAGGATGAAATGGTATCGCATCAACAATATCGTATTTCTTAGTGTATTGTTCGTGGAAAGTAAATTTACTTTGTTCTTCAAGAGGAACACTACCTTTAGGCTTTTTAATGTTCGTGCCGTCAGGATTGTTTGAACCCACTTCGTGTAACGCTAAAATATGTAAGAAAACTAGCACAACTAACACTAATGGTAAGGCAATGACATGCAAGGCAAAGAAACGGTTTAGCGTCGCGCCAGAGATAACATAATCACCACGGATCCAGAGCGTTAAGTCATCACCAATCACGGGGATTGCGCCAAAGATTGAGATAATAACTTGTGCCCCCCAATACGACATATTACCCCAAGGTAATAAGTAGCCCATGAAGGCTTCAGCCATTAAAACTAAAAAGATTAACATACCGAATAACCACAATAACTCACGAGGTTTCTGGTAAGAGCCGTACAACATGCCGCGGAACATATGCATATAAACAACGATAAAGAATGCTGACGCACCCGTTGAATGCATATAGCGCAATAACCAACCGTAGTCGACATCACGCATGATATATTCTACCGAAGCAAATGCACCATCGCCTGATGGTTCATAATTCATTGTTAGCCATACACCAGTTAATAACTGATTGACTAAAACAACACTGGCCAAAATACCGAATACATACCAAAAGTTAAAGTTCTTTGGCGCTGGGTATTGTGCCGCATGTTTGTTCATTGCATCCATCAAAGGTAGACGCTGTTCGATCCAAGTCATTAAGTTATTCAACATTATGCTTCTCCTCCAGACACACCAATTAATAAGGTATCTTCAGTAGGGAATGAATGCTCAGGAACCATCAAGTTGGTCGGTGCTGGTACACTTTGGAAAACACGACCAGCCATATCGAACTTAGAACCATGACAAGGACAGAAGAAGCCATCTTTAACACCAGCAACGTGCTGTTCGAAGTCACCTTTATGGTGAGTAGGAGCACAACCTAAATGAGTACACACACCGAGCGCCACCAAAAACTCTGGTTTAATCGAACGAAACTCGTTAGTCGCATAAACGGGCTGTTGTGGTACTTCTGATTGTGGATCTTTCAATTGGTCGTCATGTGTACTTAAACCAGAGAGAATTTCTTCGGTTCTACGTACGACATATACTGGCTTACCGCGCCATTCAGCACGAATTAATTGACCAGGCTCTATTTTACTTACATTGACTTCAACCGGTGCACCTGCGGCTTTCGCACGCGCACTAGGGTTCCAAGAACCAATGAAAGGCACAGCCACACCGACAACACCAACACCACCAACTACCGAGGTAGCCGCAGTTAAAAAGCGTCGACGGCCGTTGTTAACGGGCGCATTGCTCATTCAAACTCTCCAATTATTATCTAGCTAAAACAACAACACATGACTAAGAAAATCACTTAGTTATTGTGCAGATTGCTGATCGACTAAATCAACGACAAAAAAATTGTTCTGATGATAAAGAAAACCCTTGTTTTTTACAAGGCAATTAACCTTTTCAGCATAGGTTTATGCAAATAAAAGTTAATTGTCAATTGTCACACCAAGCAAATGAAAACTATTCGTATTTATGACTTTACTATCTTGTGTATTGTACATCTATACTGGTAAAAACTTTAACGCTTATTAACTGGCAACTAATAGTTATTTAAGAAATGAGAAACGATTTTTTACCGGATAGTAAACCGACATTTGCTGATAGGCATTTTACGAGCCTCAAAACAAAAAAACATGACGTCGATCAAATTTTTACCATAAAAAAACCGGCAAAAGCCGGTTTTTGAAATCGTAAACGTAAATATTAACGTTTTGAAAATTGTGGCTTTTTACGAGCCTTGTGTAAACCAACTTTCTTACGTTCAACTTTACGAGCATCACGAGTAACGAAACCAGCATTACGTAGAGGACTACGTAAAGTTTCATCAAACTCCATTAATGCACGAGTAATACCGTGACGGATTGCGCCAGCTTGACCAGAAATACCACCACCAGTTACTGTGATGTTAAAGTCAAACTTTTCTAACATTTCAACTAAGTCTAATGGTTGACGAACAACCATACGAGCCGTTTCACGACCGAAATATACAGAAATGTCACGTTTATTAATTGTGATAGCACCGTTACCAGCTTTCATGAACACACGAGCAGTTGAGCTCTTGCGACGACCAGTACCGTAATATTGATTATCAGCCATTGCTTACAGCTCCAAAAGTTGTGGTTGTTGTGCAGTATGTTTATGTTCAGTACCCGCGTAAACTTTAAGTTTACGGAACATTTCACGACCTAAAGGACCTTTAGGTAACATACCCTTAACTGCGAATTCAATCACGCGCTCTGGAGCTTTTTCGATTAGCTTTTCAAAGCTAATTTGCTTAAGACCACCAACAAATTCTGTATGCGAGTAGTAAATTTTACCTTTCGCTTTATTACCAGTTACTTTTACTTTCTCAGCATTGATAACAACGATGTAATCGCCAGTATCTACATGAGGAGTATATTCTGCTTTATGCTTACCGCGTAAACGACTTGCAATTTCAGTAGCGATACGACCTAAAGTTTTATCTTCGGCGTCCACTAAGAACCATTCGCGTTGTACGCTCTCTGGTTTAGCTACAAAAGTTTTCATTAAAAAACCCAATTTTAAAAGTGTTACTTAAATAATAACCTAAGAAAACCTTAAGTTATCCGTTAAAGACTACGCTATTGCCCCTTCGAGCATCGAGTCCGTTGCCGGTCCTCTGGAAAAAGAACAAGCTTTGTAACGTAGGGAGCGCGGATTATACAGAACAAAGCTTAAAAGATCACGCCTAATTTTTAATCTTTTTCTACTATTGCTTAAAAAGCATAAAATTTTACTACGATTTACGAAATACTTCGTTCAATCGTTGTTTATCCTGCTCTAATGTACTTAGCTGTAATTTAATATAGCTAGTCATATGAGCTTCAATTTTAGGAAATTCTTCAGGATAAAGTGCTTTAATCTGCATAAGGGCTGAAATCGTTCCAAGCCGATAGGCTTGAGTGGCGACCATACTTGCTGTTTGAGCGTATATTGGCTGATAATTTTTATCAGTTAAGCTTGTCCCGGTTCTTTTTTCATAAGCTTCATCTATATTGTTCATTAATATAGCAGAATATTTATAGCTATCACTAATGTCAGAAAACGCTAATATTGCCTTTTTATCTTTTACTATGATGGCATATATTTCTGCATCAATAATTTCAGCAAATGGTTTTTGTCGGTCAAAAAAAGCCGCAATAAAATGTTTATAAACTACACGCATTGAAAATAAATCGGCTCGCCAAGTATTTCCTTCTGCCTTTTGAGTTGTTTGCCAAGGTAATATTGGCTGTTCGTCAGCAGGATATTGTTTAGCCAAAGTCAGTGCGTGTTGACATAATTCAGCACTGATGTCCGGATGATATTGCTTAATTATTTGTAAGCGCTTTTTATAAGCCGAAGCATATATTTTGCTAAAGAGTAGATAATATAATTTATTGCTATCTTGTAATATTAACTGTTCATTATCGGACGCTAGCTCTTTATTCATTATTACTTGATCAATAATGAATTGATTAAACAATCCAAAGCTTGAATTAATGACGCTTGATACGCCTAAAGATTGTTCACTACAAGCAGAGTTAAACAACTGTGCCCGCCAAACCAAATACTCACTCTGCCACATAGATTTAAGTGCTTTTGGCAAATATTTTTCTGTGATCTCGAGTGAATTTCTAAAGGGATTATCAGTAACCTGCGCCGATACGTTAAGTGTAACTGTAGCAACTAATACGACGCTAAAGTAAATCAATTAATTTTTAATCATTTTTTTAAATTCCATTTCATTCTTATAGTTTTTTTATATTGTATTGAAAGAATGATTAAAAGTTAATGGTTATTAATCAGGTATGTAAACTGTTAAGGTAAGTGTTCACTCGCTAAATAATCATGCGATTGCATTTCCTGTAATCGACTCAAACAACGCTTAAATTCAAAACTTAATCGACCATCAGTATACAAATACTCTAATGCCACTTCCGCTGACATAATCAATTTAACATTGCGCTCATAAAACTCATCAACTAAAGCAATAAAACGACGCGTGCTATCATCATTATCTGCTCCCATCTGCGTGACATTAGCCAATAAAACCGTATGATACAATCGACTTAACTCCATATAGTCACTTTGGCTGCGCGCAGATTCACACAAGGTAGAAAATTCAAAGTGCACAACACCATCAGCTTCTTGTACTGTGGTTAGCGCACGATGATTAATTTCAATCACTTTATCTTTTTGACCAACTTCCAAGGATAATTGTTGAAAGTAATGTCTTAAGTTTTCATCGGCTTGTTGGTCTAACGGAAAGTGGAATATTTCTGCCTGCTCTAAAGTACGCAAACGATAGTCAACACCACTATCAACATTAACAACATCACAACATTCATTAATCAGCTTTATAGCGGGTAGAAAACGTTCACGTTGTAAACCATTACGATACAGTTCATCTGGAATAATATTTGAGGTCGCGACTAAAGTGACATTATGGGCAAATAATTCTTCAAATAAAGTCCCTAAAATCATCGCATCGGTAATATCAGAAACAAAGAACTCATCAAAGCAGATAATACATGTTTCATCGGCGAAGCGTTTAGCGATGATTTTCAGCGGATCAGCTTGCCCCTGTAAGGTCTTAAGTTCTTCATGCACACGATGCATAAAGCGATGAAAGTGCACGCGCATTTTATTGTTAAATGGCAAACAGTCATAAAAGGTATCAACGAGATAGGTTTTACCACGGCCAACACCACCCCAAAAATAAATTCCTGTAATAATCGTTTTTTGTGGTTTTTTAACCACGCGCTTCCAACGGTTCAGCACTTTTTTAAAACCAGATACCGGCAACGGCTTAGTGCTTAAGTCTTCATATAAACGCTGTAAATTTTTTACCGCATTTTCCTGTGCCGCATCAAAAAGAAAATCATCGCGAGTTAAATCTCGAGTATACTTTTCCATAGGGGATAATTTAATCATTTAACAACCGTTTTATTCGCACTAGTTTTATTTTCATACACGGTTTACATCTACTGCCCTTGAAAAATATTTTTTAACAAATATATTCATTAGGAAAGTAGCGTGAAGCACGTTATATTGAATTGGATTGAAGGTTATTTTCTCTAATTTTTTCCATGAATACAATGAAGGTATAAAAATATGAATGTTGTTTTAGGGTTCGGGCTATTTATCGTTGGTGCTATTATCGGTTTTTTTGCTAACAGAATGCTTTCTTCCTCTGCTCAAGAAACGCAAAAACTTGCCGCGAAAGCCAGCCAAAGTGAGTCAGAATTAGCACAGTACAAACTTGATGTTGCTGACCATCTTGAAAGTTCAGCAAAACTACTTGAGCAAATGAACAGCACTTGCCAAACCGCAATGAGTCAGATGGCGCAAAGTACCCAGTTACTACAGCAAGCGACACCTGAAAACATTGAAAACATGCCGTTTTTTTCGAAAGAAACACAAGAACAATTAGCGCAAACAGTCAACTTACGACACAAGAAAAATTTGCGCCAAAATGATGAAACTGTATCAGAGCCCCCCCTAGATTATTCTGGTGCACCAAGTGGTTTGTTTGACGATAAGAAACATAGTGTTACAAATAGCACGAGCACTAGTTAGGAACTAATTTTTTTATTCTATGTCTTTAATTGGGTATAAATACTTTAGTTAGGAGTTTTCTATTATATGAAAAAATTATCAGTTTTAATAAATACCGTATTACTTTCCAGTACGATTGCCATGGCAAGCCTTCCTGTCCAAGCGGGCTTACCTCAATCGGTTAATGGCCAGACCATGCCAAGCCTCGCTCCCATGTTGGAGCATGTAACTCCTGGTGTAGTCCTGATTTCCGTACGCGGCACTCATGAAGTTAAACAGCGTGTTCCTGATGCTTTTAAATTTTTCTTTGGTAACCCTCGTCAAGGCCAACAACAAGAACGAGAATTTCGTGGTTTAGGCTCTGGTGTTATTATTAATGCCGATAAGGGCTATATCGTTACTAACAACCATGTTATTAACGACGCCGACGAAATTCAAATTACTTTAAAGGATGGCCGTCAACTTGAAGCAAAAAAAATTGGCAGTGACGAAGCGAGTGATATCGCTTTATTACAAATAGAAGCCGATGATCTCGTGGAAGTAAAGGTCGCTGATTCCGATAGCTTACGGGTTGGTGATTTTGCCGTCGCTATTGGTAGCCCATTTGGCCTTGGGCAAACAGTAACATCGGGTATTGTTAGTGCTTTAGGCCGCAGTGGTTTAAACATTGAAAATTATGAAGACTTTATACAAACCGATGCCGCTATCAATAGTGGTAATTCAGGTGGTGCTTTAATTAACTTACGTGGCGAACTTATCGGTATTAATACCGCTATTTTAGGGCCTAATGGTGGTAATGTTGGCATCGGCTTTGCTATTCCAAGCAATATGGTACAAAACTTAGTCAACCAAATTATCGAGTTTGGTGAAGTACGACGTGGTGTGTTAGGTGTCGCTGGTCGAAGTGTTACCAGTGAAATAGCTAAAGCCATGGAGCTCGATACCAACCAAGGTGGTTTTGTTGAACAAGTAACACCAGATTCTGCCGCTGATGAAGCAGGTATTCGTGCCGGTGATGTTATTACCAAAGTAAATGGCAAAATGGTGAAAACCTTCAATGAACTTAGAGGTAAAATTGGTTCAATTGGTGCAGGAAAAACCGTAAAAATCACCGTGATCAGAAAAGACGGTAAAGAGAAAGAGTATGACGTCACTTTAAAGAAATCTGAAACAGCAAATATCGAAGCGGCAAGCTTACATCGTATGCTTGACGGCGCTGAACTAGAAAACAACAATCAAGGTGATGGTATTATTGTTGCTGAAATTGCTGAAAATAGTCCAGCTGCTTCAATAGGCTTACGTAAAGGTGATGTAATTAATGGCATTAATCGCCAGCGCATTGCTAATGTTGGTGAATTACGTAGTTACTTAAATGACCATAAAGGTGTCTTTGCACTCAATATATTACGTAATAACTCAGCGCTATTTTTGATGATTAGATAGCCAATATAATCAATTTATAAGCGCTTAACCTTACTTATTTTTAAAACCAAAAGCCTGTCAAATCGACAGGCTTTTTATTTCATATCTCGACAAGAGATATAATTTATAGCCTAACAACTGACAAAAACTTTTTCACTACAAAGGCTTTGTGCTAATCTACAAAAAATTAGACTAATAAAAATAATCCCATTGAAAATTATCAATGCCTTAAAGTTTTTCCTTCGCTCTGCGAGTTACGGCGTCATGTTCGCAGTAGTTTTACTATTACTGATGCCTGAATTACGTGAAAATAACCTTGTTCCTTGGCAAGTATTTACCACTACCGAGACAAAGCAACAACCCTTATCTTATGCTAAAGCCGTGCGTTTAGCCGGACCTGCAGTGGTAAACATCTACTCTGAAGATATTCAAGTCAACCCAACTTATGGCCGTCAATCACGAAAAGTAACTTTAGGTAGTGGCGTGATCATGCACAACCAAGGCTACATTTTAACCAACTACCACGTTGTGCAAAGTGCTGATTTAATTGTTGTCGTACTACAAAGAGGCCAAGAACTTCATGCCGAACTCATTGGTTACGACGTGTTAACTGATCTTGCGGTGTTAAAAGTTCAAGCCAGTAATTTACCTGTTATTCCACAAAACAATAGTTTAACGTCACAAGTAGGCGATGTTGTACTCGCTATCGGTAATCCGCTAAATTTAGGGCAAACCGTGACTCAAGGTATCGTTAGTGCCACCGGACAAAGTGGTTTAAGCACAAGTTACTTGCAGTTTTTACAAATGGATGCAGCTATTAATGAAGGAAATTCTGGTGGCGCACTTATCAACTCCAATGGTGAGCTAGTAGGCATTAACTCAAGAAAGTTTACTCAAGCAAATCCAAATCTAAATATTCAAGGTATATTCTTTGCTGTGCCATACCAATTAGCACATAAGATTATGCTAAAAATTATTGAGCATGGACGCGTTATTCGCGGCTGGCTTGGCGTTGAGGCCAATGATTCTGTTGCTAGCATCAAAGGCTTTGTTATCGGTGCTGTTACACCGCAAAGCCCGGCAATGAAAGCGGGTTTGCAATCAGGTGATGTGGTTTATCAAATTGGCGATATTCAAGTACAAAATGCCAAACAAGGCTTAGATGTAGTTGCAGAAGCCTCACCTGGCAGCGTGTTAAACTTTATGGTATCTCGGGACAACCAAAAGCTAATACTTCCTGTCACTATCGCTGAGGTAACAAAGTAGCTACAGCACATAGCGTACTATTTAACCTCAGTTCGGGTTAATGAATGCTTACCAACCTAAAAATAGAACTTAATATCAAGAACTTAATTCATCACGATAAAATAACTCTATCTCTATCACTCAACATTGATAGTTGAGTGTTTATCAAGGCGGTTCTGCGTATCCATAGCTGGCTATTGATAGCAGATCCAACACAGATAGGCGCTAAAACAGCTTGTTGAGTAGCTTTGCTTATCCCGAACTGAGGTTATTTGGCAAACAAAAAAAATCCCAGCAACTGGCTGGGATTTTTAATATTTAGCTTAAATTAAGTAACTTGAATACGAGTAATATTGGCACCTAACGCTTGTAGCTTATCTTCAATTTTTTGATAACCACGATCAATGTGATAAATACGATCCACTTGCGTTTCCGTGCTCGCCACCAGTCCAGCAATAACTAAACTTGCTGAAGCGCGTAAATCTGTCGCCATCACCTGAGCGCCATTTAATTGCTCAACACCGGTACTGATTGCTGTATTACCTTCAATACTAATTTTTGCACCCATACGCTGTAGTTCAGGCACATGCATAAACCGATTTTCAAAAATAGTTTCCGTTGTCGTTGCCGTACCTTCTGCTATTGCATTCAGCGCTAAAAATTGCGCTTGCATATCCGTTGGAAACGCAGGATGAGGCGCAGTACGTACATTTACTGCTTTTGGCTTTGTCGTCATTTCAAGTTCAATCCAATCATCACCTGTAGTGATAATTGCACCGGCTTCTTGTAACTTGCTCAGTACAGCATCTAAAGCTTTAGGATCCGTTTTTAAACACCTAACTTTACCTTTAGTTACCGCGGCAGCGACTAAAAACGTTCCCGTTTCTATACGATCAGGCATAACGGAGTAACGTTCGCCATGTAGCTTCTCGACACCGGCAATTATTAAAGTGTCCGTACCCGCACCAGAAACTTTCGCTCCCATACTGTTTAAACAATTAGCTAAATCGACAATTTCTGGTTCACGTGCAGCATTTTCAATAACCGTAGTGCCATCAGCAAGTGCAGCAGCCATCATCAAGTTTTCAGTACCCGTTACACTAACGGTATCCATAAAGATAGTCGCACCTTTGAGACGGCCAGTATTACGCGCAATGATATAACCATTTTCAACTTCAATATCAGCGCCCATTAACTTCAGGCCATGAATGTGAAGGTTAACCGGACGTGCGCCAATGGCACAACCACCAGGCAAGGACACCTCAGCATGGCCAAAACGTGCCAGTAAAGGACCTAAAACTAAGATAGAAGCGCGCATGGTTTTTACTAATTCATACGATGCACGACAATGATCAATGCTACTTGCATCAATCATTAAACTGTCTTCACTAAGCCACTGACATTTAGCGCCAAATTGTGACAAAAGTTTAATCGTTGTTTCGATATCATTCAGTTTCGGGACATTAGCAAAGGTTACAGGAGTTTCTGACAGTAATGCAGCCATTAAAATTGGCAATGCAGCATTCTTTGCCCCTGAAATAGTAACTTCACCGCGTAGTGGTTGCCCACCAATAATTTTAAATGCGTCCAATAGTATATTCTTATCTGTCGGTGTTAATTAAAGAGGTAGGTTAAACATTTTTTCACGTTGCCAGTCAGCTGTTGTGAACGTTTTAATCGATACCGCGTGGATCACGCCTTCATTGATAACTTGTGCTAAAGGCGCATAAATTGTTTGTTGTTTTTTCACTCGGCTCAAAGCACCTAAAAAATCTGCCACAGCAATCACTTTGCATTGTGAACCATCAAATGCCACATGAATCTCATCTAATTCAACCGCATCGGTAATTAGTTTTTCAATATCTTTTACTTCCACTTTTTACTCCAAATAGCGTATATATTAGGTATCTTCTATTGGCAATAAAGTATCAACCGCACTTAGTTTTGCCAATTTTAATAAGTCATCAGGTAAATTCACTAAGCCAATATGGCAAGCTTTACTAGCCGCTAATTCAATTAATAATAGAATCCACGCTAAGCCAGCAGTATCAATTTGACTGACCTTTGCCAAGTCTAAAACCACTCGCCCATTATCAACTAATTTACGATACTCTTTATCAAATGCTCGCGTTATTGTAGCACGCGTTAAGGCACCACTAAAAATCGCTTTTTGATCTGCTTGTTGGACATCTATCATTTTAATCTATTAACAACCCTATAATACGCCATTGTATTGCTACATCGATAATAACTGACTGCTCTTATACTACTTAAAAACGATGTTTCGTGCACTTTTCTCTTTTAGCATTTCAGTGACGTGAGCTAAACCTTTTTGACGGATCAAGCTACTAAGCTCTGCTTGCTTACTATCAAGCAAACTAATTCCTTCTGCTACCATATCATAGGCTTTCCATTCACCGGTTTTTTTATGTTTGCGCACACGAAAAGAGATATTAATAGGGGCACGTCCTGGTTCTATCACACTGGTTTCGACAGAAACCACACGATCTTTCGAAAAATCTTTTGCCGGAGCAAACTCGACTTTTTGATTATTATACAAAGTAAAAACCTGTGCATAAGATGTGATTAAATATTCTCGAAATGCCGGGACAAATTCAGCACGATCGGCTTTATTGGTTTTTTTAAAGTTACTACCAATGACTTTATAAGCAGCATATTGATAATTGATGTAAGGCATCAACTCTTCACGGACAATATTCTTTAATAAATTAGGTTCGGCTTGTATCGCACTTTGTTCATTAGCAAAACGCTTGAAAGTGATATCAGCAACCGTTTTGATCATTTGATAAGGATCTTTTTTATCAACATCTGCTCCAGCATTAGCGCCAACAGCTATGGTTAATAGCGCTAAACAAAAAAAGACTTTTTTTATGACATTGCCCATCATAATTAATCACCACTCCCTTGACTAAACAAAAACTGACCAATTAATTCTTCTAGTATCAATGCGGGTTTTGTATCTTCAATAAAGTCACCTGGCTGTAAGGTGTCAACTGAAACATCAATAAAACCAGGTAACAAGCCGATGTATTGTTCACCTAATAAGCCAGCAGTTAAAATGGAAACTGAAGTGGCTTCTGAGAAGTTGTTATATTCCGCATAAATATCCAATGTAACCACTGGCGTATAGTCTTCACTGTCCAATGAAATGTCACTGACACGTCCAACAACAACACCACCGACTTTTATTGGCGAGCGCACTTTTAAGCCGCCAATGTTGTCAAACTTTGCATATAACTGGTAAGTATTACCATTGCCGGAGATGCCACTATCAGCTACTTTTAATGCCAACATTAATAATGCCGCAATACCAATAACCGCGAATAGCCCAACCAATAACTCTATTTTTTTCGACACCATGTCTTCCACCAAATTCAAAAATATCTAATTAAATAACCGCGCTCACTAATTTGTGAACATTAAAGCAGTTAAAACAAAATCTAAACCTAAAACTAATAGTGATGATTGCACTACCGTTGAGGTTGTTGCGCGACTTATGCCTTCAGAGGTTGGCTCACAAGAATACCCTTTATAAACCGCTATCCAAGTAACAACAAAAGCAAACACTAAACTTTTAATAATGCCATTTAAAATATCTTTCTCAAATGACACTTGCGCCTGCATAACAGACCAAAAGGTACCGCTATCAACACCAAGCCAGTCAACGCCAACAAGGTGTGCTCCTAGAATACCGACCGCAGAGAATATAGCCGCTAACAAGGGTAAACTAATAAAACCCGCCCAAAAGCGCGGAGCAACAACACGACGTAAAGGATCTACAGCCATCATTTCCAGACTCGACAGTTGCTCGGTTGCCTTCATTAAACCTATTTCCGCAGTCAATGCTGAGCCAGCTCGACCTGCAAATAGCAAAGCCGCCACCACAGGGCCCAATTCTCGCAATAATGACAACGCCACCATTGGCCCTAAACTTGCCTCTGCGCCATAGCCAACCAGTATAGTATAGCCTTGCAAAGCCAATACCATGCCGATAAACATACCTGACACTAAAATAATGACTAGTGACAACACGCCTACGGAGTAGAGTTGATTAAGCAGTAAAGGAAAGCCTTTACGTGGGCTCGGTATATGAAATAAGGCTGATGCTAGCATCAGTAAAGCACGGCCTAAGCCAGCGACCTGGCCAATGATGGTTCGACCAAAAATTTGCAATTGCTTCACTGCTTGATACCTCGAGCAATTAATTCTTCACGATAAGGCGCTGCTGGAAAATGAAATGGCACAGGACCATCGGCTTCGCCTTTAACAAACTGCTGTACTAGCGGTGACGTTTGTTGATAAATTTCTTCTGGCGTGCCCTGACCAATAATTTTTTGTTCTGCGATAATATATATATAATCGGCGATGCTCATCACTTCAGGTACATCATGAGAAACCACCACAGAGGTTAACCCTAATGCTTGTCCTAAGTCTTGAATCAAGCGCACAATCACTCCCATAGAAATAGGGTCTTGGCCAGCAAAGGGTTCATCATAGAGAATAAGTTCAGGATCTAAAGCAATGGCACGAGCGAGTGCAGCGCGTCGCGCCATACCGCCAGATAATTCACTCGGTCGTAAATCTCTTGCACCACGTAAGCCAACCGCTTCTAATTTCATTAACACCATTTTTTCAATGATGTCTTCTGATAGTTCCGTATGCTCACGAATCGGAAAGGCAATATTGTCGTACACACTCATATCGGTGAACAAAGCGCCACTTTGAAAGAGCATACTCATACGTTTACGTACTTCATATAGATTGCTACGTGACAATTGGGGAATATCATGACCGTCAAATAAGATTTGTCCAGACTCTGGTTTAATTTGGCCACCAATTAGCCGCAGTAAAGTGGTCTTGCCAATACCACTAGGACCCATTATTGCCGTAATTTTACCTTTAGGAATCGACAAACTGATGCCATCATAGATAACACGTTCGTCACGCTTAAAGGTCATATTTTTGATATCAACTAAAATTTCGGACATATTGCTTGGGATAACATCACTGTTAATTATTGTCTTATGTCACCGAATTCTACCGCAGCGTAACATCTCAGTCATTAGAAATTAGCAAATATTTAGTAGTAAAAACGTAAGTAAAAGTATGTAAATGTAATTAAGTGTAAGAAAGGCTTTATGAATATCTATTTCCGTCACTTAAGTTTGAACGTTCACAAAGTGCTAATACTTCAGATGAAAATTAAACCCTGACAAATTTATTTTTTAATGATTTTATTATCAATGCACGTGCCAATAATAGCAGAAAAAGTTTATAATGGCTTTTGCTCAACATAATGTTAGCAAAATAAATATAAATGGGCTGTCATCGGTTATCATCAATGGTTTACAATTCCTCTTTTTATTTCATCATTAGCAACGAGTAAAACGTGCTACTTATTACCTTAGCCAAACAGGAGCTTTGAATGTTCATCCAAATTTTGATCTTACTACTTTCACTAATTATCTTAGTGTGGAGTGCAGACAAATTTGTATTTGGTGCCTCATCATTAGCACGAAATCTTGGTATATCTCCCATGATCATTGGTTTAACTATTGTCGCAATGGGCTCTTCAGCCCCCGAAATGATGATCGCAGCAACCGCTTCTTTACAAGGTAACCCCGATACTGCTGTCGGTAATGCTATTGGTTCCAATATTACCAATATAGCGTTAGTGTTAGGTTTAACGGCCTTATTTCACCCTTTATCTGTTTCGTCTTCCACCATCAAACGTGAAATCCCGCTTATTTTAATTGTTACTGCTATCGCAACTTACATGTTGGCCAACAGCCACTTTAGCTTTAATGAAGGCTTGATACTGATCATCGGTTTTGTACTTTATATTGCTACCTTACTGTTCGTTACTTTAAAGCGGGCAAAACAAAACCCTATAGACGATAAAATGGTCTTAGAAGCCGAGCAAGAAGTGCCGGAGGCCGTCAGTACTCGACGTTCAGTCATTTGGTTAGTTTTCGGCATTATCTTTTTGCCATTAAGTGCAACATTTCTTGTCGACTCTTCAATTTTTATTGCCAAAGCTTTTGGTATTAGTGACTTGGTCATAGGTTTAACCGTCATTGCTGTTGGTACTAGTTTACCTGAACTAGCAGCCAGTATTATGAGTATTATTAAAAAAGAAGACGATCTGGCTTTGGGAAATATTATTGGCTCAAATATCTTTAATATTCTTGCCGTACTATCGCTAGCGGGCTTAATTTCACCTGGTAATATTGACCAAGCAGCGGCCTCTCGCGATGCTCCATATATGCTAGCAACAACTTTCTTACTCTTTCTGCTTTGTTTTAGTCGTAGCGGAAAATTTCGCATCACACGCGCGAAAGGTTTACTATTGTTAGCAGTATTTATCGGCTATCAAATTTTACTTTTCAGTCAACTTAAAACTTAATGATTGGTCTATAGCAATGAAAAACTTTAAGCAGTTAGCACAAAACGTCATTAAAATTGAGCAACAGGCTATTGCTGAATTAACACAATTTATTGATGACGACTTCGTTAAGGCTGGTGAATTAATGTTCAACTGCCAAGGCCGGGTCATCGTAATTGGTATGGGAAAATCTGGCCACATTGGCGGTAAAATTGCTGCAACACTGGCCAGTACAGGTACACCATCATTTTTTGTCCATCCTGGTGAAGCAAGCCATGGCGATCTTGGCATGATCACCATAGATGATGTGGTATTAACTATCTCTAATTCTGGCGAAACCGGCGAAGTATTAGCTATTATTCCCGTCATCAAGCGATTAGGGGCTAAGCTTATTGCCATGACCGGTAACCCTGATTCAACATTAGCACAGCTTGCCGACACGCATGTTTGCGTCAAAGTATCGCAAGAAGCTTGCCCTCTAGGGTTAGCACCAACCTCTAGCACCACAGCAACTTTAGTGATGGGAGATGCCCTTGCGGTTGCGCTATTAAATGCTCGTGGTTTTACCGCCGATGACTTTGCTTTATCTCACCCTGGTGGCAGTTTAGGGAAAAGATTATTATTGCGTTTAACGGATATTATGCATAAAGACGAGCGCCTACCAACCGTAGCAAAAAGCGCTAAAATAAAAGATGCTTTAGTTGAAATGTCTCTGAAAGGTTTAGGCATGACAGCTATTATTGATGACAATAGTCAGCTGATGGGGCTATTTACCGATGGTGATTTACGCCGTATTTTAGATGCAAAAATTGATATTCACCAAGACAGTATTACCAGTGTTATGACCAAGAATCCTTATGTTGCGAAGCAAGATATGCTGGCTGCTGAAGCACTAAAAATTATGGAAGACAAAAAAATTAATGGCTTGATTATTGTTAATGACAATAATCAACCGATTGGTGCGATGAATATGCATGACTTATTAAAATCTGGAGTGCTATAAATTGGATAGCCTGTACGGAAACGTTACACCCAGTGTTTGGCATAAAGCACAAAAGATTAAACTCTTTGTTTGCGATATTGATGGCGTTTTTTCAGATGGCCGTATTTATTTAGGTAATAATGGCGAAGAATTAAAAGCTTTCCATACTAAAGATGGCTATGGCATCAAAGCTTTAGGTGCTAGTGGTGTTGATGTTGCCGTGATCACCGGCAGAAAATCTAACATAGTACAGACCCGCATGAGTGCATTAAATGTTAAACACATAGTCCAAGGTGAAGAAAATAAACTCCCAGCATTAAAAGCCATGATGGCGGCATTAAAATTAACACCTGAGCAAGTCGCTTACATTGGTGATGATATGCCAGATTTTGACTGCCTTAACTATGTGGGTTTAAGTATTGCTGTTAATGACGCGCATCCTGCGATATTAAAACTCTGTCACTATATTACTTATACCCGAGGGGGTTTTGGTGCCGTACGAGAAACTTGTGATCTAATAATGCAAAGTCAAAACACCTTAGCGGCGGCTACAGGCGCGAGTATATGAGCCGAATTTATCTTGCGACAATAATCTTATTTATCATAGCCGTTTCGACTTATGGACTGCTTGAATGGTATAGCGTGCAAGAAGAAACAAGCAACATTCTCGACAGCACGAGTAACCCTGAATTTATTGCTGAGAATCTCAACAGTGACATTTATAAAGCATCGGGCGCATTAGCTTACAATGTTGAAGCACAACGAATGGAACATTATGCGCAATTAGAGGTCACACACTTTGAGTATCCACAATACACTTTATATCCAAAAAACAACAAACCCACTTGGCAAATTACCGCCAACGAAGGCACCTTGTATGGTAACAACCGAGTAAAATTAAAAAATCGCGTACGTTTAATCGCCACTGATGAAGAAAGTTTGATACAGGAAGTACACGGAAAAAATTTAGAAATGGACTTGAAAACTAATATTATCAGCTCAGAGCAAACTATCTTAATATTAGGTAAAGGATTTACTATGTATGGCTCAGGATTAATTGTAGACTTAAACACAACACAGATGACATTGACCGAACATGTACAAACCATTTATAAAAAAACTAACAACTAAATTAACTTTCTTAGCGGCGCTACTTTTATTAGTCCCTGCAGCAAGTGCTGAAAAGTTTGATGTTGAGCAAGAAATTAAAATTTCTTCTTCACGCCAAGCAGCCGATCTGAAGAACAAAATATTCAGTTATATTGATAATGTCATTATTTCTCAAGGCACGCTTAAAATACATGCTGAATTAGTTCAGGTCATCACTCAAGAAGAAAACGATAATAAAATTTATATTGCTAAAGGCTCACCAGCAACATTTGAGCAAACCCTGCAAGATGGTAGTCCAATCAACTTACAAGCCAACGAAATCCGTTATGAACCAGCGATGAATATTGTCGTCATTTCAGGTAATGCCTTATTACGTCAAGAAGGCAGCGAAGTGAGCGGTAATAAAATTACTTATAATTTTGACACTGAATATGTCAATGCTGAAAGCTTAGAAAATGCCAAGGTTGAGACGGTTTTACAACCTAAAAATAAAACTGAGCAACTAGAAAAATCAAAGGATAAACAAGAGTAGATGGCAACTTCAACATTATCCGCAACCGGTCTAGCAAAAGCCTATAAAGGCCGAAAAGTAGTTAAAAACGTCAGTATGAAGGTCTCAGCTGGACAAATTGTTGGCTTATTAGGACCGAACGGTGCTGGCAAAACGACCTCTTTTTATATGATTGTCGGTTTAGTCAACAATGATAGCGGCTCCATTGTTTTAAATGATGAAGACTTAACTTTATTACCGATGCACGAACGCGCACGTAAAGGTATCGGCTACTTACCTCAAGAAGCATCAATTTTTCGTAAGCTTTCGGTTTATGACAACATCATGGCCATTTTACAAACTCGCAAAACTCTCAATGATATCGAAAGAGAAGAGAAACTTGAACATCTGCTAGAAGAGTTCAACATTAGCCATATCAAAGATAACTTAGGCATGAGCTTATCGGGTGGTGAACGCCGACGCGTTGAAATAGCACGCGCTTTAGCAGCGGAACCAAAATTTATCTTACTTGATGAGCCTTTTGCAGGTGTTGACCCTATTTCAGTAGGTGATATAAAAAAAATTATCCTACACTTAAAAGAACGTGGTATTGGCATTTTGATCACCGACCACAATGTACGAGAAACACTCGATGTTTGTGAGCACGCCTATATTGTTAGTCATGGCGAACTTATTGCTGAAGGTGATGCTAATCAAATTCTTGCGAATCAGCATGTAAGAGATGTATACCTTGGTGAACAATTCACGCTATAGTGAGTAACAAACTACAACGGCACAATAATAATGTCTTTGAACAGGGAAAAGAAAACGTAAATGCGTCCTACTCTGCAACTCCGTATCGGACAACAGTTAACGATGACCCCGCAATTGCAGCAGGCGATCAAACTGTTGCAATTATCTACTCTGGATCTACAGCAAGAAATTCAAGAGGCACTTGAAAGTAATCCTTTGCTTGAAGTTGATGAAACTGCTGATAATAGCTCGGAAAGTACCCCTGACCATTTAGAGGAAGCCTTTTCTGCTGGTGTTAGTGAAGATACAGCAATGTCATCCTCAGATGGCAGTGAAGATTCAGCACCAACGATCGATGAAATTAGCTCCTCAGAAGGCCTAGCCAAAACCGATATTCCCGAAGAACTTAATAGTGATACTACTTGGGATGATAACTTTAGTGCTGGTGCAAGTAGTGGCGGTGTTGGACCGGCATCAGAAGATTATACCTACCAAGGTGAAACAAAAGATTCATTACAAGATCACCTAATTTGGCAAATGGAACTCACGCCCTTTAGCGATACCGATAAAACCATTGCTATTGCCATTATTGAAGCCATTGATGAAGCAGGTTACTTAACCGTTTCAGCAGAAGATATCTTAGAAAGTGTCGGCATTGAAGATGTTGAGCTTGACGAAGTTGAAGTAGTACTAAAGCGCATTAACATGTTTGACCCCGTAGGTGTTGCTGCTCGTTCAATTCCTGAATGTCTACTGATTCAACTTAATCAATTCGCTAAAGATACCCCTTGGTTAGCGGAAAGTAAGTTAGCCGTAACTGAATATATTGAATTACTCGGCAATCGAGATTACCGCCAGTTAATGCGAAAATTACGCTTAAAAGAAGATCAATTACGCGAAGTTATTCGCCTGATACAATCTTTAGATCCTCGCCCAGGCGATAGCGTGATAAAAAGCGAAGAACAATATGTCATTCCTGATGTCTCTGTTGAAAAGAAAAACGGCCGTTGGACGGTAGAGCTCAACCCTGATACTGCACCTAAGTTATCGGTAAATCAGCAATATGCGGCTATGTCGAGAACGATGAAATCATCTACTGATAGTCAGTTTATCCGCTCGAATTTACAAGAAGCTAAATGGTTTATCAAAAGCTTAGAGAGCAGAAACGATACGCTATTAAAAGTGTCAAACTGTATTGTGCAACGCCAGCAAGGATTTTTTGAACATGGTCCAGAAGCTATGCGTCCGATGGTATTAAACGATATTGCCGAAGCTGTTGATATGCATGAATCAACAATCTCACGGGTGACGACGCAAAAGTATATGCACACGCCTAGAGGAATTTTCGAGCTGAAATATTTCTTTTCAAGTCATGTTAGCACTGAAAACGGTGGTGAGTGTTCATCAACAGCAATTCGTGAATTAATCAAAAAACTTGTCGCAGCTGAGATACCGTCAAAGCCTTTAAGTGATAGTAAAATGGCAGATATTTTAGCCGAGCAAGGCATCAAAGTCGCAAGGCGGACCATTGCTAAATATCGTGAATCGCTCTCTATACCGCCATCAAATCAACGTAAAAGCCTACTCTAGGCCAACTTACTCACCCGTAAAAGAGGACAGCAGCATATGCAAATTAATCTTACCGGACACCATGTCGACGTTACCGATTCATTACGTGATTATGTTAATGGCAAATTTGAAAAGCTAGAACGTCATTTTGATCACATCAACAATGTACATGTCGTATTAACAGTCGAGAAGCTCAATCAAATTGCCGAATCCACTGTCCATTTAAGTGGCACTGAGGTCCATGCTAAAGCAGAAAACAATGATATGTATGCATCAATTGATGCTTTAATTGATAAGCTAGATCGCCAAATCTTGAAGTACAAAGGCAAGATTAACAAGCATTAGCGTAGCACCACATTAGGTCTTATAAGTTTATGAAGTTGCAAGATATCTTAACTCCGGACTGCACTATTTGTGCAGTACCGGCTGCAAGTAAAAAACGTATTTTAGAATATTTAAGTAGTCTTGCTGCTGAAAAATTGGCAAATCACGACACTTTTCAACTATTAGAGAGCTTAGTTAAACGTGAACGAATGGGCTCAACAGGTATAGGTAATGGCATTGCTATACCTCATGGCCGCTTAAGTGATGCCACACAGCCAATTGCTGTGGTTATCACCATAGAAGAAGCGATTAATTTTGATGCTATTGATCATCGTCCCGTAGATATTTTTATTGCCTTGTTTGTACCTGAAGAAGAATGCCAAAATCATCTGTGCACCCTTCAAAGTATTGCGACAATTTTTCGTAACAAACAGTTTTGCAAACAAGTACGTCAATGTAAAACTAACCAAGAGCTTTTTCAGTTAATCCAACAAGCGAGTTAAAGCACGGATGAAATTAATTATTGTAAGTGGCCGATCTGGCTCCGGCAAAAGTGTCGCACTGCGTGTTTTAGAAGATTTAGGCTATTACTGTGTCGACAATATTCCAGTTAATTTACTACCGGCATTAACCCATACGGTCATCAATGATTATGAAAATGTTGCGGTAAGTATCGATGTTCGCAACTTACCGAAAGATCCTAACGATGTGCCTGAAATTATTGATTACCTGCCGAGTGCTGTCGAGTTAAACCTACTCTATTTGGATGCAGATGATAGCGACCTGATCCGTCGATTTAGTGAAACTCGACGTTTACACCCATTGATTAAGCAAAACATTGCTTTAGACCAAGCTATTGCCTTAGAGAAAAAACTGCTGGAACCGATCGCTAGTCGAGCACACTTATATATCAATACCAGTCAACTATCACCACATCAACTTGCCGACTTAGTCAGAGAACGTATTTTGGGTAAAACATCAGGTTCTATGGTGGTGGTCTTTGAATCATTTGGTTTCAAACATGGTGTGCCGCAAGATGCCGACTATGTTTTTGATGCCCGATTTTTACCTAATCCATTTTGGGATAAAGAGCTAAAAGACTATACCGGCTTAGATAAGCCAGTACAAGATTTCCTTGCTAGCCAAGCGATAGTGACTAAGTTTATTTGGCAAATTAACAGCTTTATGATGACTTGGTTACCGCATTTAGAACGTAATAATCGTAGCTATATTACCATCGCTATTGGCTGTACTGGCGGTAAGCATCGCTCAGTATATATTGCAGAATTATTAGCCAATAATATGCGTAAAGAGCGTAAAGACGTGCAATCTCGTCACCGTGACTTACCCATTGAAAGTACATAAATTATGATGACTGTACAATTTAGCCGTGAAGTACTGATCATCAATAAACTTGGCTTACATGCCAGAGCGGCCTCAAAACTTGCTCAGCTTAGCCAAAAATTTACCGCGAAAGTCACAATTGAATTAGCTGATAATAGTGCTGACGCTAATAGCATTATGGGCTTAATGCTATTAGCCGGCGCCCAAGGAAAAACCGTTAAGGTTGTCGCCTCAGGTGAAGATGCAGAAAGAGCGCTAGCAGAGATTTGCCAACTTTTTAGTGACAAATTTAATGAAACTGAGTAAATAAAGCCAAGCACTAAGCTCCTCAACCTGTGTTTAAGTCAATAAAAAAGCTGCGAAAAGTGATAAATTACGGTAAACTCAACACTGATAATTATCAATTTTGAGCGTAACATCACCTTAATAATTATCCTTCATACTAATAATTTTCAGTTTTCGTTTTTACAACGGCACAAGGTAGCTATATGCCGGAAGTTTCTGAGCAAGATTACAGTCATCAACGCCTACAGCAAGTTAATGATGCCATCGATAGTGGCATGTTTGTCTATGTCCGCAAATTATTGCAAGACATGCCTGCTTATGATCTCGCCTTACTATTAGAGTCTTCTCCAACCAAGAGTCGTATGGCGCTATGGCAATTAATTGATGCTGATCATCATGGTGAAGTACTTGAAGAGCTAAACGAAGAAGTTCGAAAAGGCATACTAAAAAATATTCATCCAGAAAAGTTAGCTGCCGTTGCAGAAGGCATGGATGTAGATGATTTAGCAGAAGTATTCAGAACACTACCTGACAGCGTTTATCAGGAAGTGCTAAACGCAATGGACTGGCAAGACCGTAGCCGTGTTGAAGCCGCATTGTCATATGAAGAGGATACTGCCGGCGGTATCATGAATACCGACACCATCTCTATTCGTCCAGATGTGACGGTAGATGTGGTTTTACGTTATTTGCGCTTACGTGGCGAGTTGCCTGAAGCAACCGACTCATTTTATGTTGTTGACCGCGAAGATCATTTCATCGGAGCCGTATCATTATCAGCGATTGTAACTGCAAAAGCTGAAACCATCATTTCCAACCTGATTGATGAAGACATCCAAGCAATTACCGCTGATATGAACGAGAAAGACGTTGCACAACTATTTGAGCGTTATGACTGGTTTTCAGCCCCCGTTATCGATGAAGAAGGACGCTTGCTTGGTCGTATCACCGTAGATGATGTTGTTGATATTATTCGTGAAGAGGCTGAACATTCCATGATGAGTATGGCGGGTCTAGATGACGAAGCCGATACTTTTGCTCCGGTATTAAAAAGTACTCAACGACGCTCTATTTGGTTAGGGGTAAACTTAATTACCGCCCTAATGGCTGTTGCAGTATCAAGTATGTTTGAAGGAATTTTAAATCAGTTAGCCATTTTGGCGGTATTAAACTCTTTAGTCCCTAGCATGGGCGGCGTTGCCGGTAATCAAACCTTAACACTGGTTATTCGCGGTATGGCTTTAGGGCATGTTGGTGAGAGTAACTCACGTATTTTACTCTATAAAGAGCTTGCCATTGGCTTTTTCAACGGTTTGATATGGTCCGTATTAATCGCCACTGTCGTCGCTATTTGGCAGCAAAATTTAATGCTCGGCGCTATTATCGCCTTTGCCATGTTAATGAATATGACCGCTGCGGGTCTAGCGGGTGTCACGATTCCTTTAATATTGAAAAAGATGAATATAGACCCAGCATTGGCCGGTAGCGTCATTCTCACTACCGTTACCGATGTTGTCGGAATATTCGCCTTCTTGGGTACCGCAACGTTACTGCTAGGGTAGAGCAGCCGTCAGTTTTAAGCTGTCAGTCAAAACAAGTGGAGCGGCTCAGGACTGGTTTTTGCTTTTAACTAAAAGCTGATAGCTATTAACTTCCAACTTTAATACTTAACTGCCAGCCACTTGCATTTCATTAACGATAATTGAGCCGGTATGAATACTACCACGCATATCAATATCATCTCCTATTGCCACAATACCAGTAAAAATATCTTGGAGCTTTCCAGCAATAGTTATTTCATCAACCGGATAAGCTATCTCGCCATTTTCGACCCAGAAGCCTGCAGCACCGCGTGAATAATCGCCCGTGACTACATTAACCCCTTGGCCCATCATTTCAGTCACTAACAACCCCGTACCCAATGTTTTTAACATGGCATCAAAATCACCACCTTGACCAGCGCCTTTCATACCAAGTTGCCAATTATGAATACCGCCGGCATGACCCGTTGTTTGTAAACCCAGTTTACGTGCTGAATAACTAGTGAGCAGATAAGTCGCTAACTTACCGTCGGTAATGATTTCACGATCAATGGTTGCGACACCTTCAGCATCAAAAGCGCTACTCGCTAAGCCTTTTTTGATATGAGGACGTTCGCTAATATTCAAAAACTCAGGAAAAACTTGTTTGCCAATTGAGTCCATTAAAAAAGAAGATTTACGGTATAAATTGCCGCCACTGATGGCGGCGATAAAATGCCCAAATAAGCTATTTGCAATATCGGCACGAAACATCACTGGCACTTTAGCCGTGGCGAGTTTGCGCGCACCTAAACGAGACAAGGCTTCCATAGAGGCCTGTTGACCTATCTTGCGAGCAGTTTCCATTTTGTCAAATTCGCGGCTGACAGTATAAGCATAGTCACGCTGCATATCGTCACCTTCGTTGGCGATCATCACACAACTCAAATTATGCCGCGTACTTGGGTAGCCAACCAGTTGGCCATGACTGTTACCATACACTTTAAACCCTTCATAACTTGCGAGTGTCGCACCGTCTGAATTGGTTATACGCTTATCATAGCTAAGCGCTGTGTCTTCACAGCTTTTAGCGATACTTATTGCTTGCTCCGTTGTTAACGCTTTCGGGTGATATAAATCTAAATCTGGAGGCGACATCGCTAACATTGCTTTATCAGCCATGCCAGAGCAATCATCAACCGAGGTATATTTGGCAATATTGACCGCAGCTTCAATCGCTTGTTTTAATGCTTTTTCTGATAAATCAGCTGTCGAGGCGCTACCCTTTCTGCCGGCTTTGTAAACCGTAATACCTAGCGCACCGTCACTGGTAAATTCTACATTTTCAACTTCACCTAGGCGAGTACTAACACTCAGACCTTGTGTACGGGTCATAGCAACTTCAGCACCATCGGCGCCCAGTGACTTTGCCAGTGTCATGGCGTCATTAACACGTGTTTTTACATGCTCTATTTGCATTTGAATACTATCAGAATCGCTCATGGGTAAATTATTTCTCACATTTTATCGATACAAACAACAGGAATGTTTTTGCTGGTACAGCTTTGTTGTATACTACAGGTAACAATCACTTTATTACTTAACATTATGCCCCAGTCTGCCAACGATATCGATGAATTAGAAGAAGAATTACTGAGTAAATCGGAAATAAAACGAGAAATGCATCGACTGCAAGACTTTGGCCTTGTCATCGTCAAAATGTCGAAGCATCAACGCAGTAAATTACCACTGACTGATGAGCTTAAAGCTTCAATGGTGCTAGCAGATAAAATTGCCAACAAGCACGAAGCATTACGTCGCCATGTGCGCCACATTGCTAAAATACTAGCTGAAACTGATCTTGAGCCGATTAAACAAGCAATGGATGTTATGGCTAATAAGCATCAACAAGAATCAGCGAAGTTTGATAAATTAGAAAAAATTCGTGATGAACTTATCACCCAAGGTAATGACAACATCGAAGACTTGCTAGCCCAGTGTGAAACAATGGAAAGACAGAAACTTCGACAATTAGTGCGCCAGGCGAAAAAAGAGCATAAAGAAGAGAAGGTGGGTAAACATTATCGTGACCTGTTTGCCTACTTAAAAGAGCATGTGATTTTTTAACTAAAAGTCAATTTGAGCTTTAATAAAAACGCCTTGATTTACAAGGCGTTTTTATTTCTCTTTGCGCGATAATACCCGCAGTTATAAAATACTGTACTGACTAAACACTTTATAAAGTTCAGTGCCTTGATTAACGCTCGCTGACGCAAAGTGCAAAATAGGAATCACGGGATGATCTAAGCTAATGTAGTGTAATGGATCGCCATCACCGTAATTATCCATTCGAAGAATTCGAGCTAAAGGCTCTCCTGCCGCTAATGGTTGACCAAATTCAGCTAAATAATCTACCATGCCACCCATTGGTGAATATAATGCTTTGTAATCGGCTAGCATGCAGCTATATCGGATCATGCTTTTAGGGTGAAAATCGTTACTCTTTATCACGCCTTGATATTGTAAATAACTTAAAATACCTTGTGCATCTTCATGGGCAACATCTAAATCTATTTGTTCTTGTGAGCCTAATTCAACAGTAAAGCTTTCTTTAATAATTAAATCTTGCGCATAATTTTCATCCGCTTTCGTTATCGAAAAATCACGTCCTAACTGAGCAAACGCAAGCTTTAGCTGCCACCAAGGACAAAAAGTTGCTTCATCTAACGCGCCATCAAAACTGTTAGGAATTAACAAGGTATGTGGAATATCAAAGTACTTGGCACTTTCCTTCGCATATTCGGGACAATATAAATGTTTGCTCGAAATAGGACCGGTATGTAGGTCTAAAACAATATCAGCTTGATGGGCTAATTGCTGTAATTGAAAAGCAATACGCTGCCCAGTAGTCAGGCCATAAATATTATGATTAAGTTTTTGCTCAATCTGCTCCAACAGTAAAGCTTTAAAGGCACGCTCTATTTCAATAGCTGAGTGGCTCAAATAGGCTTGTGCAAAAGGTTCAACGATATCAGCAGCAAAATAGTACATTCGATTCCAGTTAACACCAGTGATGGGATCAAAACGCCCTAAAGTGTACTCACCATTTTTATGGTTACATGCAACAGGGTTTGCATAAGGCACTAAAGTAATACTGCCGTTAAGTTCAAGTGTTTTTAACTGCTCTAAGAGTTGAAAAATAACCGCATTGCCCTGTACTTCTGCGCCGTGCATATTGGCTTGAATATAAACATCAGGCCCCTGCTCTTTACCCTTGATCCGATAAACCGGCACCGTTAGCGCCGCGCCACTGGCCATTTCACCGACGTGCATAACTTCTTTACTAATTACATTCATAAATAACCTTATTCTAGCTGTTCAGCCCGATCAGCGTAAATACCATGACGCTGGCTCTGCTGTCCGCACCTGCTCAATTTTTCCGCGCTGTAAAACGTATTCGGCAGCCACTTGATGGCAAAGAAAGAACGGCATACTTTCAGTAAAACCATAGGCGCCAGCCAAACCAAAGACTAGCTGATCACCCACACCGACATCATCAGCTATTGCTAGTGTGCCCAATTTATCTAAACTGGTACAAAGTGGACCATGCAAATCAAAATAACGCGGGCTTGCTGTAGACTCTCTGAGCATAGCAACTGGAAATGGCTGTTCCGTAATCGCAGGGCGTAATAAATGATTAATCCCCCCTGCTAGTACTAATTGTTGTTGCTGAAAATTCTGCTTACGATCGACCACAGAAGTTAGGTAATAGCCCATTTCAGCAACGGCATAACGACCTAACTCTAACCAAAGTTCACTGACACCAGCACGCGCTTTTATTATTGCTAAGTCATTAATAATTGTCGGCCAACTCAAACCTTGCTCTGTTTGTAAATAGTCAACACCTAAGCCTCCGCCTAAATCTAATACTTCTAAGTTCATGCCCAAATTTTCAGCTAAGGTTAATAGTGGCGTAACCATTTGCGACCACAACTCAAACATACGTGCATTGCTGAGCATATTTCCCCATTGAAAAATATGTAAACCATTGATATTCAATGCTGAAAAATCAGCTACCTTGATTGTTTGCCATTCATCACAAGATAAGCCAAAAGCCGTAACTTCATTACCACCTAAGGGGTTTTTTTCACCCTCTTGCCATTGCAATTGCACTCTTAATAGCACTTGTGGTCGACAAGAGAGTTCATTAGCTGCTTGGTTTAGCCATTGTAGTTGGTTTAAACTTTCAACCACGAAAGTGCGTACACCTTGGCGTAAAAAAGCTTTCATCTGAGATTTTGACTTTGCTGGGCCTGTATTTAAGATGCGATCTGCAGCAATATCTTGCGCTAATACTTGGCTCAATTCGCCTTGGCTAGCAACATCAAAATTAAAGCCTTGCTGCGCTAAGGTTTGTATTACTCGCGACAAAGGGTTTGCCTTAACAGCAAACCAAAGCTTAATAACATCTTGTTGCATGAGCAGCGATAAATGTTGCTTAAGAGAATCTAAATCATAAAGAAAAAAACCCGCTTCATCTTCTGCTATATCATCGCTAGGCTGCATTAAATCACGGTGCTTATTCAGTGATGCCATTAAGCTAGCGCTAAGCCAACTAGGCCTAGCCTTATCATTTAACATTTCAGTCATTCTTATTCCTAACGCAGTACTGATTCAAGCTCTAAGGCGGCATTACTTTTTTCATCACGGTATTTAACAATTAACGCACAAGCCATATTAAGCCCGTGTTGCTCAGCCCAAGCACCGGCAACAGGGCGTGTACCGGGCACAACCACGGCATTTTCAGGAATATCAGCACCTTTGGCTAACATTAAGTTATTAACGCAATCATAAACAGGTACTGATGCTGATAAAGAAACCCCCGGTGCTAGAACCGCACCTTTTTTCACCACAATCCCTTCCACAATAATCACCCCAGCGCTCAAAAAAGCATTATCTTCAATAATCACTGGGCTTGCACCGATAGGCTCAAGCACACCACCAATTTGTACCGCCGCAGAAACATGCACATTCTTACCAATTTGTGCACACGAACCTATCAATGCATGACTATCAACCATAGTACCGCTGTCAACAAATGCACCAACATTAATATAAGCGGGTGGCATAATAATCACACCTGGTGCGACATAAGCACCACGACGAACCGATGAGCCACCCGGCACCATTCTTACCTGATCACTAACGGTAAATTCACGCGCAGGTAAATTATGTTTATCAACAAAACCACGATAAGCGCCTTCAAACTCAATATTTTCTCCAGCTTTAAATGCCGCTAAAATAGCGTGTTTAACTTCAGTGTTAACTTGCCAGTGGCCATTGCTATCTTGTACTGCTGCTCGAGTTTTACCGGTTTCTAAATCTGTTAATGTTTGCTGCCAAGTCATGAAGTTAGTTCTCGTAAGTTAGTTTCTTCTAAAGGGGAATGTAACGCAGTATCGCTATCAGAGCGATCCATCTGGGATACAGTATTTATAGTCTGGCTAAGCAGCCATTGTTGAATTCTTTGGTCAATAGCTTGTAAGCCATGATCTTCTGCAAGCTCGTCTTGGCAAAGTGGCAAACGTAGCGTCGCTGAGCTAATAACGTTCAATTCAGCGAGTAAAACTTTTACTGCAATTGGACTCGTCACTTGAAATAATGCCGAGATTGCTTGATGCCAGAGCGGAAAGAGACCGGCATGATTTTTAGCTAAAGCTAACTCGACATATCTACGGGTTGCTTCAGGCCAAACGTTGGCACAAACCGACACTAAGCCTTTAACATCTGCCGCCGCGAGATACGGCATCATGGCATCTTCGCCACTATATAGCTCAACATTAGGGCAATGTTGACGGTACGCTAACAGTTTATTGAGATCACCACTGGCTTCTTTTAATGCCCAGCAATTTTCATGACTTTGCACTTGCTGCAAAGCACTAAGGGCAATCTCGCCGCCCGTTCTTGACGGCACGTTATACAACATACAAGGCAGTTTAGCGCTATCAAGTAACACCTTAAACCATGCAGCTTGCCCCTTCGGACCTGGCTTGGCGTAAATAGGGCTAGTCAGTAAATAAGCACTGATCGGTAATTGGTTACATTGTTCTATCCAAGCACTCTGTTCATTGAGGTTATAGCCTCCTACCGCAACCATCAATGGCACGTCTAATGACATGGCGCTAACATATTCAACAATTGTTAAACGCTCTTCAGCGGATAACGCTATACCTTCTCCCGTGCTACCCAATAACAAAATGCCATTTTTTGCCTTATTTTGCTGTAACGCTAAGTGTTTTAAACTGGCATAATCAATTGCACCATCAGCAAATAATGGCGTGATCAAAGCAGTCCAGACCAAAGGTTGCTCTGTAAGGGAATTATATTCTAAAGATTCTTTTTGATTCATTGCTCTCGAACTCTTGTGTTCGGAGAACTTTTAGGCGCTTGCACAGGCTAAATTTCAAGAACGAAATTTGGCCTTTACAAAGGCCAGAAGCTCTCCACCTAGTAAGGTGACAGTTGCAAGGATTCAACCTAATACTCCATTGTTTCTTAGTTAACAATCAAGCTTTAACAACCGATATTGGTACCATCAAAAATACCACTACCTCGGCGTTATACCCCCTTATTATTGCTCATTAGAGTTTGATCTCTTCACAATAACTACCTGGTTAACGCTCCTCTTCTGGCCCTTTCATCGTTTGATTAATTTTTTACCATCAATCTCACTGGAATAAGGGACGACAATATTAAAACATTTAAATCTAAGCACAGTCAATAGACGTCTATACGTATATTGATATTTTAATCTAACAATTTGATAGTAATGATTTTATTTCTTTTTCCAATAATGGAATACGATCTTGCCCCCAATAACTGCATGTACCGTAAGTAAAACAAGGTACACCCCAAAGGTTTAACTTATTCAACGCCACTTGATTGACATCAGCCCATTGCTGCCAATCATGCGTTTGCTGAAAAGCACGAGCATCATCGACATTTAAAGCTAAATTTTTCATTATCTTATCAACATTAACAGCATCAGCTAACTCAATACCGTCAACATAAATTGCTCGAAAACACGCTAGCATATACTCAGTTGCTTTGCCTTGTTGCTCAGCCCAAGCGAAGAAACGGTAAGCATTAAAGACACCATCACCTAAAGGATCGACAAAACCGGTAAACTCAATGCCTAGTTTTTTAGCCTCCCGTATCGAATCTAAGTAAATATATTTTTGTTTAACCACAGGAATCGATGCACCACGCATCAATAGAGGCAATACCGGCTTGATAACAAGCTCAAGTTGATTACGCTCAGCTAAAGCAATCGCTTGCACAAAACCTAAATAAGAATAAGGACTACGTAAGGATAAATACACCACCAAAGGCTCTGAGTGAATACTAGCTAGCTGTGTGGCTTTAGTCTTAGCGCTATTAGCTAAGCAATCATTAGCATGCGTCGGTTTTTCAAGCCTAATAGTCGGCGCAAGTGCAGCGGTTGTATGATCCATTAAAGCAAACTTCAATAACAGGTTTTCAAAGTGATATAAGCGATCAACCCCCACAAACCAATGGCCAGCAAAAAAAATGTTTGCTGGGGCATAATGTCCTTTTTCTTGCAAGCGTATTTGATTTTTAACTTGATGATTTATAGGGGGTGTCGAGGTCTGCAGATGTTCAGTGTATTGATCACCCCAGGTTTTTATAAAAATTTGTTCCGCATTTTCAATATTATTCACCAGGAGTTGCCATGTTTGCTGGCCCGTAGTTAATACTAGCAATGAAGGCTCATGAGTAATGTTAACGAGTTGATACTGTTCAGCAATTAAATTAGCATCTTTAATAGCCCATTGCCGATAGAGTTTTGGTGAAATGGTAATCCCCGGTAACGCCCCCCAAATAAAAAGCACTTTAAAATTGAGACTATACTGCTTTGATAAGCGAGATAGCATTTGTACCAACATAAAGCTATGTGGATCATTGAGTGACAAATACACTTCAGCTTGCGCTTTTTGACCAAAAAAACGTCCAAGCATAAAATAACGAAAGATTAATATCTCTTGCCTAAATTGACTATGTAGCCATTTTATTTTTAATCGCAATAACGTTTTACTAAAAATAGCTAACTCCAGAGGGACTAATGATGGCGAGATAATCAAATTCGCGTAGAATACGCAACATTATGACATATTAATTTCAACGGCGATGCTTATTTGTATAAAACTTATACAAACAAGTAACTGTAAATTAGTAACATTTAACATCCAACAGGTACCTTCATGGCAATAAGCAATATTAACCAATTATTGATCCGTAATCTCGAGGCTTTTGCAGCAACACGACCTCTTTTGGTTAATATTGCCGACGACGGTTTTATTGCACAATATTTAGTCCAACATAATGTAACTCAACTGGATAGTTACCATAGTAATTACGCGGAATATCAAGCAGCAAAGCGCATAGTTAACCCTCGCATAAAAAGTCATTTTTGTGTTGAATATCAAGCAAAAAATCAACATGACATGGCGATTATTCATTTCCCCAAAAGTAAAGCAGAGTTCAGCTTCACTTTAGCTATGCTTGCTCAGTCAATGGCCAAGGATGCCACTATTATCATAGTTGGAGAAAATAAAGGCGGTATAAAATCAGCTGAAAAATTAAGCAGTGAATACTTAGAGTTTTGCCATAAGGTTGACAGTGCTCGCCATTGTTTAATGTATGTAGGGAAGTTTAAAGCATCGCTTCCTCATTTTGACTTACAACAATTTTACAAATATTACTCGAT